>Ga0209689_1001617_pt1 | contig 16836 bp, 11 predicted proteins | sample GraSoiAngelo_149_FD_187119 | JGI IMG/M metagenome (GOLD analysis project Ga0209689, IMG submission 187119) | Grasslands soil microbial communities from the Angelo Coastal Reserve, California, USA - 14_1009_09_30cm (SPAdes) (version 2) | ecosystem: Environmental > Terrestrial > Soil > Grasslands ... | reverse complement strand
CGAGGTGCTGGGGCGGGCGCAGATCGAGAAGCTGGGCATGAACCTCTTCCTCGGCGTCGCACAGGGCAGCGCCGAGGAGCCGCAGCTCGTGCGCATCTCGTACGAGCCTGCCCGCGCGAACGGCAAGGCGGTGGCGCTCGTCGGCAAGGCGATCACCTTCGACTCCGGCGGACTGTCGCTGAAGACGGCTCAGGGCATGGAGGACATGAAGACGGACATGGCCGGCGCCGCGGCGGTGATCGCGGCCATGCGCCTGGTCGCCGCGCTCGAGCCGCCCTTCCCGGTCCGCGGGTATTTCGGAGCATGCGAAAACCTCCCCAGTGGCACCGCTTACAAGCCGGGCGACGTGATCGTCGGGAAGAACGGCACCAGCGTCGAGGTGCTGAACACCGATGCCGAGGGACGCCTGGTGCTCGCGGACGTGCTGGCCTGGGCGGTCGAGGACAAACCGGCGGCGCTGGTCGATCTGGCGACCCTCACCGGCGCCATCCTGGTCGCGCTCGGTCCCTGGACCGCGGGCCTCTTCAGCAACGACGAGCAGCTAGCGAACGAATTGTTGGCCTGCGCGCGCCGGGCTGGCGAGCCCCTCTGGCGGATGCCGCTTCCCGCGGAGATGGAAGAGCTGATCAAGAGCCCGGTCGCCGATCTGAAGAACACCGGAGGCCGCTTCGGTGGCTCGATCAACGCGGCGCTCTTCCTGCAACACTTCGTCGGGAAGGTGCCGTGGGCGCATCTCGACATCGCCGGACCGGCGTCGATCGACAAGGAGCGCGGCTACAATGCGCGGGGCGGAACGGGTGCTGGCGTCCGGCTGCTGGCGGAGTGGATCCGGCGCCGCGCGGCAGTCTCTCCTCCGGCGCGCGATCCAACTCCGAAGAAACGGTGAGTCAAGGCGCGAGCAGCGCCGGCACGACCGACTGTCCGGGACCGCCACGCAGCTCGACCTTTCCTCCGGGCAGGCAGACGTCGATCTCGCTGCGGATGCCGAAGCGTCCCGCGAGGTAGATCCCCGGCTCGATCGAAAAGCAGGTGTCCGGCAAGTGCCGCCGGGTGTCGTGGGTCTCGAAATCATCGTTGTTCACGCCGTCCCCGTGCCCGTGGTGGTCGATGCTATGGCCGGTGCGGTGGAGGAAGCGGTCCCCAAAGCCGGCCTTCGCGACCACGTTGCGTGCGGCTGCATCCACCTCGGCGCCGCTGGGAAGCTTGCCGAACTCGGCGCGCTGCCGCAGCAGTTGCAGGGCCGCGTCGCGCGCCTGGAAGACGTGGCCGGCGATGCGCTGGATCTCCTCGGGGACGCTCTCGCCGAGGAAGTAGACCCGCGTCAGATCGCCGTAGATGCCCGCGGGCGCGAGCCGCGCGCTGAAGTCGAGCAGGAGCAGACTGTTGCGGCCGGCCACCGCGCCGCCCTCGGGGAGCGGCGAGTAGTGCGGATCGGCCGTGTGCGCATCGACCGCGACCCCGGGCCAGCCCTCGGTCTCGAATCCCTCCTGCGCCCAGCGCGCCCGCGCGAACTCCTGCAGTTCGCGCTCCGTCGCCGGCCGGTTCTCGCGCACCCGCCGCGCCGCCTCCTGCGCCACGGCCTCGAGGTCCGCGCTGAGCAGGTCGGCGGCGCGCGCCTGCGAGGCGAGCTCTTCCGGCGTCAGCATGCTCTCCAGCTCCGCGACCAGGTCCGCGCTGGAGACGATCTCCGCTCCCATCGAGCGCACCAGCTCCAGCGTTCCTCCGTCCACGCGCGCCACCGTGGGAATCTCGTTGCGCGGCGAGTAGTCCATCGCCACCCGGCGGACACCGCGCAGCAGCGCACCGAGCTCGCGGTCCCGAGTCCTCCACGACGTGTACGTCGCGGAGCTGCCAGGTACGCCATCGAGCGCACGGGGCTCGATCGCATGGAGGAGCTTGCGCGGCTGCCCCTGAGCCGGGACCAGGCAGTACCAGCGGCGCGAGCGCGCCCCGCCAGGGTCCAGCCCCAGCAGCCGATAGGCGATCTCGTCGGAGCGGCGGAAGTCGAAGAACAGCCAGCCGTCGAGCTTGTCGCGCTGCAGTGCACGCTGGATGCGCGCCATCCGCTGCGGCGTGAGGCCCTGGTAGATCGTCGCGCTTTCCGCCGTTCCCGCGTCCGCCAGCGCGGCGTCGCGCGGCGCGGACTGCGCGAGCATCGCGCAGAGCAAAGCGGTGATCACGATTTACCTCGCCGCGAGAGGGCTCAGTCCTTGCCGCCGCTCCCGCGGAACCCATCCTCACGGTCGCGGAAAAGCACGTTGAGCGTGGTCAGCGATCCGTAGCAACCCGTGATGTAGCTCTGCAGATCAACCTTCTCCGCGTCGCTCAGCTTGCCGTTCGCATTGATCTTCTGTTCGAGAACGCGAAGACGATCCCGGATCATCACCACTTTGTGGAAGAGCGCTTCCAGCGGGAGTTCCTTCGGCTGCAGGGCCGGGTCCGACGGCTTGAGCACCGCGACGCCACCCTCCCACTTGGGCGCGAGCGGTGCCACTCCGCCGCCTCGTTCCTCGTCCATCGCCTCCCGGATCAGCGCTTTCAGCTCCTCTCGCGTCATCTCCACCTCTCCGACTGGTCCGTCCGGAACCCGCGGCCGCGCCCGCGGCTCCTCCCGCTCGCGGCGCGGCCTCGGAGCCTTCGAGATCTGCACCATCGGCGTGGGCTGGGCGCCTGCGCGCGGGGCATAGGAATCGCAGATCGGCGCGGTGCAGGGAAACTCGCCGCGCTCGGTGCGGATCCGGCAAGTCCCGAGCAATAGCCCGCGGCGCCCTTCGATGACCCGGTACACCGCGCAGGTCCCACAGATCGGGGCGAACGTGCAGATACGCCCGATCTCCGACGGATCGGCGAGGCAATCCTCCACGTCGGGACAGTTTTCCAGCGGGGGCGGAGCCGGCATGTCACCCTCCAGCGTATACGACACGCCCCCGCACGACGGTAGCGGCGACCGGAACGCTGCGAATCTCGTCCACGTGGACCGCCATCACGTCGCGACTGAAGACGGTCAGGTCGGCGTCGAATCCTTCGCGGATGCAACCGCGGCGCGTTTCGGCGAATTCCGCCCAGGCCGCGCCGGCAGTGTACGCGTGCAGGGCTTCGTCGCGGCGGAGGCGCTGCTCCGGCATCCAGGCCGGACCCCCGGCCGGCCTGCGCGTGATCGCCGCGCGCAGTCCCTCCCGTGGATCGATCTCCTCCACGGGAAAATCGCTGCCGAAGGCGAGCGGCGCCCCGGCGTCGAGCGCCTGCCTCCAGGCGTACGCGCCGCGCTGCCGCTCCGTTCCGTGTCCGAGCCGCTCCTCCGCCCAGGGCGCGTCGCTGGTCGCGTGCGCCGGCTGCATCGAGGCGATCGCCCCCGACTTCTTCAGCAGCGGGACGTCCCGCGAGCGCAGGATCTGGAGATGCTCGGCGCGCGGCCGCAGCGCGCGAGGCACCCATGTGAACGCCTCGAGCACCAGCGCGCATGCGCGATCGCCGATGCAATGCACGCTCGGCTGGTAGCCCGCCGCCGCCACGCGCGCAATCCGATCCTCCAGGTCGCGCGGATCGAGCGCCCACAGTCCGGTGTTTCCCGGCTCGTCATCGTACGGCTCGGACATGGCGGCGCCGCGGCTGCCCAACGCGCCGTCGGCGAACAACTTCACGCTGCGGACGCCAAGAAGGCCGATGGAGCGCCGCTCGCGCCAGGCGCGCATCTGCTCGTCGAGATCTGCGCCCTGGCCATTGATCATCGCGTACACGCGCACGGGTAGGGAATCGCTCTCGGCGAGGCGCGCATATGCCGCCAGCACTTCCGGCCCCGCGCTGGCATCGTGCACCGCGGTGAGTCCGGCCGCCGCGAGCGCATGCAGCGAGCGCAGCAACATCTGCTCGGTCTCGCGCGGGCCCGGGAGGGGAATCGCGCGCAGAACCACATCCATGGCCGTATCGATCAGCACGCCGGAGGGCGTCCCGTCCTCGCGCCGGAGGATGCGTCCACCGGGCGGATCCGGCGTCGACGCTCGGATGCCCGCAGCGCGGATCGCGTTCTCGTTGCACCAGAGCGCGTGGACGTCGATGCGGGAGAGCGCAACCGGATGCCGCGGCGTCCCGGCGCTGAGCAGCGCAAGCCCAGGGAACTCGTGCCCCGGCCAGAGGTTCTGGTCCCACCCGCCGCCGCGAACCCATGTCCCCTCCGGCACGGTGGCGGCGAATCGGACGACGCGGTCGACGCACTCCTGCTCCGAGGTCGCGCCCGTGAGCCTCACTTCGGTCTGCGACCGCGCGTGCAGCAGGGGGTGACCGTGGGCGTCGATGAGACCAGGAACGGCGCAGCCCTCTCGCAGCTCGATGAACTGCAGGTCACTGCGCGCCTCACGCTCGCAGTGCTCGCGCGTGCCCACCCGGACAAACCGGCCGTCCCGGATCAGCACTGCGGTCGCGCCGGGCCTTTCCGGGTCCAGCGTGTGCAGTGTTCCCGCGACGAGCAGATCGGGCATCGTGAAACTTCCGGCCTGTTTCCACGTTACATGACGCAGATGGACGCGCGCCACCATCTCGACGGCAAGCTCCTGGTTGCGCTGGCGGCGGCGGCCGTCGCCGGCGTGTTGTTCTGGAACACCTGGCCTCTCTACCCGCTCAAGCTCCTGGTCGTGCTGATGCACGAGAGCGGGCACGCCGCCGCAACCCTGATGGTCGGCGGATCGGTGGACGCGATCCGGATCAGCCCGGACCAGGGCGGCGTGACCCTGGCACGCTTCCCGCCATCCACCCTGCGCGAGGTCCTGGTGTCCAGCGCCGGGTACGTGGGGTCGGCCGTGTCGGCCTGCGTCCTCCTCTACGCCGCCGCGCGTGCGAAGGAAGGGCGCTGGCCGCTGATCGCGCTCGCCGGCTGGTGCGGGCTGGTGGCGGTGATCTATGTCCGGGACGTCTTCACCCTCGCGTTCGTTGGCGGCTGCGCGCTGGCACTCGGACTGCTCGCGCGGTACGGCGCGAGCTGGCTCCGGCGCGCGGTGCTGGTCTTCCTCGCCGCATTTTCCTGCTGCTACGCGCTCTATGACATCCGCGACGATCTGCTCCACGTCAGTTCCTGGTCGGGCGGCACCGACGCCGACGCACTGGCGCGCGCCACGTTCGTTCCGGCGATCGTCTGGGGGATCGGGTGGGGCGCCCTCTCCATCGCGCTCGTCGTGCTCACGCTGCGCCGGATCCTCGTCTCCCCGCCACGCGCTCCCGGGGCGATGTAAGCTGCGCGGCCATGCCGCGCCCCTGGACCGTCCTGCCGCACCAGCCGATCGAGAAGCTGCAGGAGAACCTCTGGACCGTGGAAGCCAGCTTGCCGCAGGGGCCGCTCAGGCGTCGGATGGGCATCGCGCGACTCGGCGACGGCCAGCTCGTCTTCCTCAACGCGATCGCCCTCGACGAGGCGTCGATGAAACAGATCGAGGCGTGGGGCAAGCCCGCGTTCGCGCTCACGGCGAACGGCTTTCACCGCCTCGATCTCGGATCGTACAAGGTCCGATACCCGGGGCTGCGCGTCCTCGCCGCGCCCGCGGCACGAAAGCGCATCGGGCAGATTGCCACCGTGGACGGCTGGCTCGAGCTGCTGCCTGCGGATCCCGGCGTATCCATCGAGGAGGTGGCGGGCGCAAAGATGGGCGACGTCGCGTGCACCGCCCACGCCGCGAGGCGTTCGTCGCTCTGCTTCCCTGGCGACGTCCTGATGAACGTCGCCCCCGTGCGCGGGTTTCCGGGCCTGCTGCTTCACCTGCTCGGATTCATCGGCGAGCTGCGCGTGCCCTGGCTGATCCGCTGGATCGGCGTGAGGGATCGCAAGGCGCTCAAAGCGCATCTGCTGCGCCTCGCGGACACGCCTGGCCTGCAGCACGTGTTCACCTGTCACGGCCCGGTGATTTCCGCCGATCCGTCCGGTGCGATACGGCGCGCCGCACAGGCCCTCTAACCAAACCGCTACCCGCGCCTTGGCCTCATCCGGTAGGCGACGAAGTCGGTCAGCGAGGACAGCTTCTGGAAGTACGGATTGCGCTCTCGTTCGCGCGCCACGGAGGAAACCGGAACGTCGCCGTAATCGTGCCCGGGGTAGAGGCGCACGTCGTCGGGAAGCTGCGACACGCGCTTGAGGCTCTGGAACATCTGCTCCGGATCGCCCCCCGCCAGATCGCATCGGCCGCAGGCGTTGACGAATACCGTGTCGCCCGCGAAGAGACCCTCGCCTGCATGCCAGCAGGTCGACCCCGGCGTATGACCGGGCGTGTGCATCGCCGCGATCCGCATCGGGCCCACTTCCACTGGGTCACCGGCGTCGAGTGGCGTCACCTCCCGCCGCAGCTCCGGCGCGAGCCCGGGAACGTCGGCGCGGTGGGCGAAGACCCGGATCCCACCCTGGGCGAGCACTTCCGGAAGACCGTTCACGTGGTCGAAGTGATGGTGCGAGAGCAGCGCGTGGGTGATCGCCCGCCCGTCCTCTTCCGCGGCCCGCAGCCCGGCCGCCACGTCCCAGGCCGGATCGACGATCGCGGTCTCGCGGGCCCCCTTCGCGCCCACCAGGTAGACGAAGTTCTCCATCGGCCCGAGCTTGAGCTGCCGGACGTAGAGCGCCATCACCAGCCTCCCCGATTCGTGAGCACCACGATCTCGCTGCGGTGCGCGCGCGTCTTCGGGTAGTGCAGGATGAGATCGGCGCGGCCCTTCCCGTCCAGATCGACGGCCTCCAGCACTCCGGCGGCTCGCACGTCGACGGTCTCCGCGGGGTGGGAGGCGAATTCTCCGGCCCCGACCGCCGGATAGATCTCCAGCTGCTCCTCGCTCGAGCCGAAGATCAGGTCCGGTCTTCCGTCCCCGGTCACGTCGGCCGTGAGGCTCACCGCCTGCAGATCGGAGTCGCCCGCCAGGGGGATGCGAAACTTCAGCTCCCGGTCGCTCACCGGCTCGAGGGCGAACTTCCGCGTCTTCCGATCGAACGGGTAGATCTGGAAGTCGACCTTCGCGGTCTTCGCCGTCAGCATCCGGATGAGCGCGAACACGCCGAAGCTGGTGTACGGCACCACCAGGTCGGGACGCCCGTCGCCGTCGAGATCGACGAGCTGCGTCTGGAACAGCGAGACGCCCTCGCTCTCCAGGATTTCCGCGGGCTCGCGCGAGAAGCCATCCTTGCGGCCGAGGAAGACGTAGCTGGTGCTCCGCGCCGAGGTGACTCCCTCGAATACCTGCTTGCGCACGATCAGGTCGACGTAACCGTCGCCATCCAGGTCGCTCACGAGCGTCGTCGCGGACGTGCCCCGCTCGCGGTAGTCGGCCGGCGTACGAACGGCGAAGTCGCGGCTGAAGTCCGGCTGGGGATGGAAGGAGAAGCCCGGCCCCTGCCGGTAGATGGCGACGCGGTCCTCCTGGGTGGCGATGACGTCGCGGAAGCCATCGCCGTCGGTATCGACCACGTGCAGCGCCGGAAAACCGTAGCGCACCTCGATTCCATCGCCGCGCTTGGGTCCGCCGCTCACCTCCATGTCGACCTCCAGCTCGGCGGCTTTCTCGTACCGGTCACCGTTGCGCCGGAAGATGGCGAGCGAGCCGAGCGAGGGCACCAGCAGGTCGTGGCTCTTGCTGCTCGCCAGATCGCGCACGATCCGGACGCGCGGCAGCTCGCCGTTGATCGGCTGGTGGAACAGCGTCGGATACTCGACCAGCCGGCGCGGAGCGGCACCGATCCGCCCCGGAAACGACTTTGCGTTCACGCCCCGCGGGGTGACGAGCAGCAAGTCATCGGCGGTTCCTCCGCTCGTCGGCCCGACGTCGAACGCGCACGCCTCGGCTTCATCGACGGCGAGCGTCAGGTCCGGGTGGGGGGCGAATACCCCGGACCGGTTCCAGAAGATTGCGAACCAGCGCCGCTGGTAGGGAGGGATCCCCGTCAGGTAGACGGCGAGGAGATCCTTGCGGCCGTCGCCGTCGAGGTCGGTCGCGACGACCGACGCCACGTCGCCTTCCACCATGAGCGACTGGATGTGGAAGCGCGGCGCCGCCGTCGCCGCCGCAAGCAGAACCGTGAGGACGAGCACCGGCACAGCATAGACCGCAACCCGCCGCCCGCTGAATTCGCCGCAAGCCTCTTCCGGGGAGGCCAGCCGGATCGACCGCCGCAACCTGGCGTCGAAGCGCCAGGCCGCACGCTGGAGTCCGCACAATCTTCGATGTGCAGGCGTCGCCGCCGCCTTATCCTACCGGTGAGGCAATGGGAGCAGCCGTCCGACTGCTTCACACCTGGCGGGGGTTTCCATGGGGCGGGTCGGATGCAACGTCCTGATCGTGGACGACGACGCTGATACGCGCGAGGCGCTGGCGGCGGCCCTCGCGGATGCCGGCTTCCACGTCGAGCAGGCGGATTCCGGCAAGCAGGCGCTCGAGTGCATGGAAAAGCAGGGCGAACCCGACGTGCTCCTGCTCGACCTGCGCATGCCGGAGATGGACGGCGCCCAGCTGATGGCGCGGATGCGCAGCTCCCGGACGCGGGTGCTCGTGCTGACGGGGGATTCTTCCGCGCGGCTCGTCCGATTCGCGCGCTCGGCGAAGCTCCTGGCGAAACCGATTGGCCTCGATGAGCTCGAGAAGGCGGTAGACGAAGCCTGCGCCGCGTAGTCCCCGCTCTAGACGTCCAGCTCCTTCACCTCGCCCGCGCGCTCCATGATGAATCTGAAGCGCGCGCTGACGTCCTTGCCGAGCAGATCGTTGATGGTCCGCTCGGTATCGAGCGCGGCGTCCGCGGGAATGGTGACGCGCAACGCGAGCCGCCGGCGCGGATCGAGGGTGGTGGACTTCAGCTCCTCCGCCGTCATCTCTCCCAGGCCCTTGAACCGCATGATGTTCGGCTTCGCGTTTCCCTTGCCGTGCTCCTTGACGATGCGCGCCCGGTCCGCGTCGTCCAGCGCCCAGTACGTGTCCTTGCCGATTTCGATCTTGTACAGCGGCGGCTGCGCGATGAAGATGCTGCCGTTGCGGATCAGATCGCGCATGTGCCGGTAGAAGAACGTGAGCAGCAGCGTGGAGATGTGGTGCCCGTCGCTGTCGGCGTCCATCAGGAGGAAGATCTTCCCGTAGCGCAGGTTGGCCGCCTTGAAGTCCTCGCCGATCCCGCAGCCCAGCGCGGAGACGATGTCCTGCAGCTCCTTGTTCTGGCCGATCTTCTCCACCGAAGCCTGCTCGGTGTTCAGCACCTTCCCGCGCAGCGGGAGGATCGCCTGCGTCCGCCGGTCGCGGCCCTGCTTGGCCGATCCGCCCGCGGAATCGCCCTCGACGATGAACAGCTCGCTCTCTTGCGGATTGGTCGACGCGCAGTCGGCGAGCTTGCCCGGCAGGTTCAGCCGGTGCGACACGGCCGTCTTGCGCGTGACTTGCTGCGCCGCCGCGCGCGACGCCTCGCGAGCCCGCGCCGCCAGGATGATGCGGGCGACGATCGGTTCCGCCACCGTCTTGGTATCGTTCAGCCACTTCTCCAGGGCGGGCCGCACCACGCCTTCCACTTGCGCCGTCACCTCGGGGTTGTTGAGGCGCCCCTTGGTCTGTCCCTGGAACTGCGGATCCACGACGTAGCTGGAGAGGATTCCGCAGATGCCCTCGCGAATGTCCTCGGCGGTGAGCGTCACGCCCTTCGGCTGCAGGCCGTGCGTCTCCACGTAGTTGCGCACCGCCTTGACGATGCCGGAGCGCAAGCCCGCCTCGTGCGTCCCTCCGTTGGGGGTGGGGATGCCGTTCACGTAGCTGCGCAGGTGCTCGTCGGTGGCTTCCGTCCAGACGAGCGCGATCTCGAGTCGGACGTCCCCCTCGCTCTGCTTGGAGAAGAGCGCGCCGGCGGGGATCTGCATCGCCGCGACCGGCGGCACGGAGGGAATCTCGCCCCCCTGCGCGGTGAGCTCGGTCTCCGGAAGCCCTTCCTCCGTAGTGACGATCGGCTCCGCGCCCGCCGCGGGCGGGACCCTCTGCGCCGCGGGGACCGTGTTCTTGCCCCTCTGCGCGACCACCTTGGCCAGGTATTCGGCGATACCGCCGTCGTGCTGGAACTCGTCCTCGCGCGCGGGCTTCCTCGTCTCGTCGCGGAAGACGACGATCATTCCGCGGTGGAGATAGCTCTTCGCTTCCAGACGGTCCCGGATCAGGTCGGGATCGAACTTCGCCTTGAGCCCGAAGATGTCCGCGTCCGGCGTGAACGTGATGGTGGTCCCGGTGCCGCGGGCCTTGCCCTCGGTCTTGAGCTTCGAGGTGGCGAGGCCCTTGGCGTAGGTCTGGACGTGGTGCTTGCCGTCGCGCTTCACACGCGCGACCAGGCTGGAGGAAAGCGCGTTGACCACGCTGGCCCCGACGCCGTGAAGCCCGCCGGAGTGGATGTAATTCCCCTGCTCGAACTTCCCGCCGGAGTGCAGGGTGCTGAGGATGACCTCCAAGGCCGGCTTCTTGTACTTCGGCATCACGTCCACGGGGATGCCTCGGCCGTCGTCCGTGATGGTGATCGTCTTGCCGTCCTTGTGCAGCGTGACCTCGATCCGCGAGGCGTAGCCGTTGATCACCTCGTCGACCGAGTTGTCGAGGATCTCCCAGAGGAGGTGGTGATAGCCGGTGGCATCGACGCCGCCGATGTACATCGCGGGCCGCTTGCGGACGGGCTCCAGGCCCTCGAGGACCTGGATGTCTGCGGCGCTGTAGCGCGTCTTCCTCACGGCGGCGGCCATCAGCTGTACCTCTCACTTCGAGACGCCGACCCGCTCTGCCCTTGCGCCACGCTCTTCGATCCGGCGCCTGCGGCGCCTCCACCGGGGGGCGGATCGCCTCCCCCCGGACCCCCCACTTTTCGCCGCGCGATCCCCGTCATTTCTTCTCCTCGGCGGGCAGCGACTGCACGACCGGTGCCGTCGGCAGCGCCTTCACGGCGTCCTTCCTCACCAGCTGTCGTCCTTTTCCGCCCCGGGTCGAGGGCTCGCGCACCGTCAGCTCCAGCTTGCGGCCCTTGGCCGTCTCCAGCGGCAGCTCGGCTTTTCTGTCGCTGGTGCAGAGGAAGCCGATGAGCTTGTCGCCCTGCTGCACCTTGATGACGCGGACCCCGCGTCCCGGACCCGCGAGCTCGTTGACCTCCTTGGCCTTGGTCACGAGCGCGTAGGCGTTCTCGGTGACGACCGCGAGGAAATCCTTCTCCTCCACCGGCACCACGCCGATCAGCTCGTCCTCCTTGGCGGGTCGGGCGAATCGGCGCCCGGCGCGCGTGGAGACTTCGGTGTGCGGCGCCAGCGCGAAGCGCAGCCCGTAGCCGCCGCGCGAGATGCCCAGCAGTTTCTCCGGCCTGGGGAGGCGCGGGTCGAGCGAGAGCGCCCCCACGACCCGCTCGTTGTCGTCGAACTTGAACAGCTTCTGCACCGGGTCGCCGTACCCCGTGCTCGCCGGGACGTCGTTGAACCGCGTCACGTAGGCGGTCCCGAAGTTGCTGAAGACGACCAGGTTGCTCTTCAACGAGCCGCCCAGCACGAACGCGACCTCGTCGCCTTCGCGCACGCGGGTCTGCGAGGGGTCCTTCAGCTCCCGCACCCGCTTGATCCAGCCGTCGCGGGTCAGCACCACCTGCGCGTCCTCGTCGGCGATGAAGGCTTCCTCGCTGTACTCCACTTCCTCGCTGCCCGCGCCGCCGATCTTCGTTCGCCGCTTGTCGGAGTACGCTTTCTGGATCTCCGCGATCTCGTCGCGCACCACCGTCCAGCGCCCGCGGTCGTTGCCGAGCAGCTCCTTCAAGCGCCGCTGCTCGGAGCGCTTCTCCTTCAGCTCCTTCTCGATCACCAGGATCTCGAGCTTGGCGAGGCGGTACAGCTTCATCTCCAGAATCGCGTCGGCCTGTTCCGCGGAGAGCTTGAAGCGCTTGATCAGCTTCTGCGCCGAGTCCTCTTTCCCTTCGCTCTTGCGGATGATCTTCAGCATCTCGTCGAGAGCGTCGTAGACCTTGTGGAAGCCCTCGAGGATGTGCAGCCGCTGCTGCACCTGCTTCAGGTCGTACTCGAATCGGCGGGTGACGACGTCGAAACGGAAGTCGAGGAAGTGGCGCAGGATGCTCTTCAGATCGAGCCGCTTGGGAGCCCCCACCTCCGGGTTGGCAGTGGGCACCAGGCAGGTGAGGTTCACGCCGAAGTTCGTCTGCAGCGGCGTGTGCTTGTAGAGGTACGCCATCACCAGCTCGGGATCGGTGTCCCGCTTGATCTCCAGCACGATGCGCACGTCTTTCGTGCTCTCGTCCCGGACGTCGACTAGCGGCGTCAGCTTCCGCTCCCGCACCAGGTCGCCGAACTTCATCACCAGATTGGACTTGTTCACCGCGTAGGGAATGGAGGTGACGACGATCTGCTTTCCGCCGCGAGGCAGCTCTTCCAGCTTCCACTCGCCACGAACGCGGATCGAGCCCTGCCCGGTCTCGTAGATCTCCTTCAGCTCGGACTTGCTGTTCAGGACCTGCCCGCCGGTGGGGAAGTCCGGTCCCTTGATGTGCTTGAGCAGGTCCCGGACGGTCAGGTCCTTGTGCCTGGACAGGTCCATGAGCGCGTCGCACAACTCGTCCAGGTTGTGCGGCGGGATGTTCGTCGCCATGCCCACCGCGATGCCGGTGGTGCCGTTCATGAGCAGCTGCGGCAGTCGTGCGGGGATGACGATGGGCTCGAACTGCGTGCCGTCGTAGTTCGGCCGGTAGTCGATGGTCCGCTTTGCCAGCTCCTGCACGAGCTCCGCGGCGAGCGCCGCCAGGCGGCATTCGGTGTAGCGCATCGCCGCCGCTGCGTCCCCGTCGAGCGACCCGAAGTTCCCGTGTCCGTCCACCAGCGGGTAACGCAGGGAGAAGTCCTGGGCCATGCGCACCAGCGCGTCGTAGATGGCGACGTCGCCGTGCGGGTGGTACTGGCCCATGATGGTGCCCACCACCTTGGCGCACTTCTGGTATTTGGCCTCGTGCGTGAGCCGGTGATCCTGGAACATCCCGTAGATGATCCGCCGCTGCACCGGCTTGAGACCGTCGCGCACGTCGGGCAGGGCGCGCGAGGTGATCACCGAGAGCGCGTAGTTCAGGTATCTGCGCCGCGCCTCCTCGTGGAGCGGAGCGGCGATTTCCGACGGCGGCGGCGCCCCGTTTCCGCCCGAACCTCTACGCTTTCGCTTCCTGCCGCCTCCGTTGCCGAACATGCTCAACTGTTCAGACATTCAGGCGTCTGTAACACAGGTCGCCACCCGCCGCAGATTTCCTCTGCTCTCGTCCGCTTTCCTGGTTTGCGAGTACGCGACGCCGTCGGCGCGCGCGCAGGTTTGAGGCTCCGATCCCTGCCTTTGAATCCGTTTCAAATCGCGAAGTCCCGACTGCTCGCCCCCCCAGCGCTCGACGAAAGGTCAAACCTGTACCGGCGGAAAGGCGCAAGAGGGACCACGAGCGGTCAGGCGCGACCCTTGCCGGGCTGATTCGGTTTGGGCTCGTCCTTCCCCTGCTCGGCGGCGCGCTGCGCGAGGACCTTCTGCGTCTCGTGCGTGGGCACTTCCTCGTACCCCATGAGTTCCATCGTGAAGTACCCCATCCCCTTGGTGAGGGACCGCAGCTCTGGCGCGTACATGCGCAGCTCCGCGTGCGGGGCCTGGGCATGGATCAGCGTGCCCTTCGAGGTCGGCTCCATCCCGAAGATCTTCCCCCGCCTGGAGGTGAGGTCCGCGATCACCTCTCCGAGCATCTCGTCCGGCACCATCACCTCCAGCCGCATCATCGGCTCGAGCAGCACCGGCTTCGCTCCCGCGAGCGCGTTCTTCAGCGCCATCGATCCGGCAATCCGGAACGCCATGTCCGAGCTGTCCACGGTGTGGAACGATCCGTCGACGAGCCGCGCCCGGAAGTCCACCAGTGGAAACCCGCCCAGCGGCCCCTGCTTGGCGGCGTCGCGGATGCCGTGCTCCACCGAGGGGATGAAGTTGCGGGGAATGACGCCGCCGACGATGGCGTCATCGAACTCGACCCCCGATCCCCGGGGCATCGGCTCGAGCTCGATGTGGCAATCGCCGTACTGACCGCGCCCACCGCTCTGGCGCTTGTACTTGCCCTGCGCCTTCGCCTTGGCGGTGATGGTCTCGTGGTAGGCAGGGTGCGGCAGCTCCAGATGGACGTCCACGTCGAATTTGCGCTTCAACTTCTCGATCGCGACCTCGATGTGCACTTGCCCCATTCCCTTGAGCAGCGTCTCGTTGGTCTCGGGATCGCGCACCATCTCGAGCGATGGGTCCTCCTCGAGCAGGCGGTGCAGCGCGACGCCGACCTTCTCCTCCTGCTCGCGGTCGATCTTCAGGGCGTACGCGATCACGCGCTGCGGACAGGGGATCAGGTCCAGGCGCAGGGCGGGACTCTCGGTCGTGCACAGCGTGTCGCCCACGTGCACGTCCTTGAGCTTCATCAGCCCGACGATCTCCCCGGCCGCCGCTTCCGCGATCTCGGTCGTCCGGTTGCCGTCGATGCGGTAGACGTGCTGCACCGTCTCGCTGTTGCCGGTGCGCGGATTCAGGATCACGGCGCCGTGTTTCACCAGTCCCGAGAACACACGACACGCGGTGAGGCGGCCAACGAAATGATCGACCGTGTTGCGGAAGGCGAGCATCGTCAGCGGCGAGTCGCGCTGCGCGCTGCGCACCAGCTCTCCGTTCTTTGGGTCCTTCCCCTTGATCTCCCGCCGGGCCATAGGCGACGGCAGGTAGCGGACGATGGCGGAGGCCACGTCGTCGACGCCGATGCCCGGCCGCGCCGCGCAGGCGAGGACGGGCAGGAACCGCCGCCCGAGCACCGCGTGCGCAATGCCTTCGATCAGCGCTTGTTCCCCGGGCTCCCGGCCATCGAGGTATGCCTCCAGCATCGCGTCGTCGGTCTCGGCCACCGCCTCGACCAGCCGCGTCCGCAGCCGCTTCGCCTCGGCGACCAGCTGGCCCGGCACTTCCTCGAGCGTGTAGCCGCCGAACTTCCCGTCGGTCTTTCGCGCATACGCGTGGGCCTGCATGGTGATCAGGTCGATGACGCCACTGAAGCCCTCGGCGAGCCCGATGGGAAGCTGCAGGGCGATTGGTTTCGCCTTCAGCGTCTTCTCGATGTCGTCCAGCGCGCGCAGGAACGAGGCGCGATCCTTGTCCAGCTTGTTCACGCAGGCGAGCAGCGGCAGGGCCCGTTCCGCGGCCATTTCCCAGTGCGCTTCCGTCTGGTGTTTGACACCCGAGACTGCCGACACCAGCAAGAGCCCCCCCTCGCACACGGCCATCGATCGATCGGCATCGGTGAGGAAATCGGAGAAACCCGGCGCATCGAGCAGGTTCAGGAGCGTCCCCTGGTGCTCCGCGTACGTGATGTGCGTCGCCACGGTGAAGTTTCGCTTCGTCTCTTCCGGGTCGACGTCCAGATGGCTGGTGGATCCGTCCTTGGAGGCGCGCGCCGGCGCGTCATGGCGCAGCAGCGCCTCCGTGAGGGCGGTCTTCCCCGCACCGTCGTGTGCGATGATGGCGACATTGCGGATCGTCTTCGGATCGAGCATGCGTTGGTCTCCCCGATGCGGCGCGACGCCGGGAGACTAGTCCAACCCGCTGCGCTTGTAGAGGAGGGACGATGCGTCCCCTCGGAGTCTGTTCCATAGCGGTCTCGCTGGCCGCCGCTTTTCCCTCGTTGGCGCAAGGGATCAGCGATCGCGGACCCCTCACCCAGGGTGCGGAGGCGCCCGGCCAGTCGTTCGCTCTTCAGGACGACGGCACCTCGCTCGGAGGCAACCCCGCGGGACTGGGGTTCATCGGCGGACTGGAGGTGGACTTCCTCCACAATGGCTTCTACCGGGATCGCTCCGGCGACGCGAACGCGCTCTATCTCGCCGCCGGAGCCGGTCTCTTCGCCATCGGGCTCGGGTTCGACTGGATGAACCGCCAGCTCTGCCCGCCGGCGTGTCTGCTTCCGCCCTACGCGGCGCCGACGTCCTACCGGCGCACGAGCGTAGGTGGAGCTCTCAGGCTCGGCGAGCTTTCCTTGGGCGCGATCCATCGCGGCTTCTCCGGGCTCGACCTGTCGAGCTGGGATTTCGGCCTTCTGGCACGCCCCGCGCGCTGGTTGTCCGTCGGCGCCGGGTTGCTGGATGCGAACCGTCCCGCCACGTTGCCGCGCCGGTGGGTCGTTTCCGCCGGCTTGCGGCCTCTCCGCGAGCAGGTCGATCTTGCGGGGGACCTCCGCTGGAGCGAGTGCACGAATGCGCCCGTGGGCGCGCCGTGCGGTTTCGACCACCGGGACCTGATCTTCACCGCGCAGGCGCGCGTCGCTCGCGGCGTGGCCCTGATCGGCCAGCTCGGGCTGCTCGATGGCTCCCGGACGACCGGCCTCCTCGGTCTGCAGCTCGACTTCGCTCACCTGGGTGCGGCCTACGCGGCGGCGTTCGGCTCCGGCGGGGGTCGCGACTCGTGGCGGCTGCGCGCCTCCAGCGAGCGCTGGCCGGCCGCAGTCATCCCCGTCCCGCGCGCCGCGGAGATCGATCTGAAGAAGGCGCTCTCCCACCCCCGCCCAGGTCCGCTGGCGCTGGTCCTCGGCGCGACTGCCCGCGATCCGCTCGCGGAAACGCTCGCCGCGCTGCGGCGCATGGCACGAAATCCCTCGACGAAAGCCGTGGTCCTTCGTACCGGGGGCATGCCGCTCGGGCTCGCCCGGGCGGAAGAGCTGCGCGCAGGCATCGAGGATCTCAGGGCTTCCGGCAAGAAAGTGCTTTTCTATCTGGAAAGCGGCGGCGACCTCGAATATAGTGTTGCTCTCTCGGCCGACAGGATCTACGCCGCTCCTCAAGCGGT
>Ga0209689_1001613_pt1 | contig 16842 bp, 13 predicted proteins | sample GraSoiAngelo_149_FD_187119 | JGI IMG/M metagenome (GOLD analysis project Ga0209689, IMG submission 187119) | Grasslands soil microbial communities from the Angelo Coastal Reserve, California, USA - 14_1009_09_30cm (SPAdes) (version 2) | ecosystem: Environmental > Terrestrial > Soil > Grasslands ... | reverse complement strand
GCGGCAGCGTCGCACACGGCAGCGCACGCGCCGTCGCGGTCCACTCGTGCAGCAGCGTGCGCCGCTCCGCCGCCGACAGTATCTCCAGCCGCCCAATCGAAACGTCGGGATCGCCAACAGCCGTCAACAGCCTCAAGAATCTTTGCTGATGGTCAGCAAGATCGGCCGAGGTATGAAATGTCGGATTGGCATCGAAGTCGATTCGAAGCGGACCACCATCTGCGCGATCGTAAACGGCGATGGATAGATCCTCGACCGGGCCAAGTGAGAGATTATGTGCGATGGCATTATTGCCCGCAAAACTAAAATCATAATTGAACCTCATGATATTAACGCTGAGCCCGAACAGCGTTCCGCCATTGGCGATTCCGCCAACATCCCGGCGCAAGTCTGTAATTTGATAACGTTGGTGCTTTAATACTCGGCGGATCTGCCAGGAGATCTGGCCCAGAACTTCTGACACCGTCATGTCCGGACGAACTGCCACACGCAGCGGCAGCACGTTCGAGACCATGCCGGGAGTGCATCTCAACACGTCGCTGCGGGACGCGACGGGGAGGCCAAAAACCAAATCCTTTGCGCCGGTCAGGCGATACAGGAAGATCGCCGTCGCCGCACTTATGATCTGAGCTACGCTTGTGCCGGTGCGGTGTGCGATCGAGCGCAGATCGTCCGCACCCCGATGTGGCAGGTAGGCGGTATTGCGCAGGAAGCGACGGGAGTCGCTCGACGCGCGGCCACGCAACGTGACCGGTTCAGGCCGGTTGGCCAAATAGTCGATCCAATATCGGCGGTCTTGCGCGAATTGTTTCGACGCACGATAGGCGGCGTCCTCTTCCAGCAGGACAGCTAGAGCGCCAAATGAACCATCACGCGTACTTCGTCGGTTCGTGAGCTGCGTGTAAACATTTGCTACTCGGCGGGCGATGAGCCACATGCCGAAAGCGTCCATCACGATATGATGATAACGCGCATACCAAAAGAACCGACTATCCGACGCTTTGAACAAAGCGTATCCGAACAGCGGTCCCCGGGTTGGGTCGATCGGCCGCGCCAAATCAACCTGCATCCATGATTCCGCAGTGGCACGCGCATCGGGCTCGCCGCTGACATCAATGATCGGCATCGACCAAGACGGTGGAGGGCCAAGGACCTGCCGGGGGCCCCCCGCGTGTTCAATGATTTGCACACGCAGCGCCTCCGTTTCGGCGACAACTTGTTGTAATGCCCGTTCAAACGAAACCGCGTCCACGGAGCCGTGGATCTCGAGGTACTCACCGATATTGTATGCGGGGCTAGATGGATTGAGCTGCTGAGCAAACCAAATTCCAAGCTGGGCCGTTGACAGTCGGAACATGTTATTGTTCTGAACACGCGCCCAGTCGATGTGTTGCCTGTTACTAAAACTGCGATCGAGATCAGACACCGAAACGATGACCCTGTTTCAGAGTAATTGAACCATGGTGCGGAGGTGCGTGAGCTTCGGCAGACGCCCATTTGTACAGGTAGAAATCCGCATTGTCATGTGTGTAGGACGACGGGAAGCATCTGGGAATCCAGCACAAACGCCTAGTGCCCGCGGCGTCTATATGCTAGACTGTGGAATGGGTGGCGGATGCGGTCACGCATTGATCAATTTTGGTTGAGTCGACTGGATCTCGCGCTAAGGTTCTGCGTCAGGTGACGAGAAAGGATCCGCATATGGCACAGGAAACGACCGGGGCTGGGATGGCCGGAAGTAAGGATCCAGGCATGACCGGTTCTGGCACGACCGGAATGACAGAGGAGGAGCGCGATGAAGTTGCGTCGAAATTGGTCGATCGTTTCTCCCTGTGGTCCGGAGCTGCCGGATTGATTCCCATCCCCCTCGTCGACATGGCTGCAGTTGGCGGAGTTCAACTCCAGATGTTACGCCGCCTTTCCGAAATTTACGGCGTTCCATTTTCCGAAAATCGAGGCAAATCGATCATAGCTAGCTTGGCAGGAGCCGTGATCCCGGCGAGCACTGCGACGACCACCGCGGTGGGTGTCGGCAGCCTCGTGAAGAGCTTTCCCGGAGTAGGAACGGCAATCGGCGCGCTGACGATGCCGGTGTTCTCTGCCGGCGCCACCTACGTAATCGGCAAGGTTTTCATCCAGCATTTTGCTTCGGGTGGGACGCTGCTTGATTTCAATCCCCCCGATTATCGTGAGTTCATCAAGGCCCAGAAAGAAAAGTTTGCCGCCCGCTCGGCGGCAGCGCCATCCTCCGGTCCTTCCGCTTCCGCCGCCCGAAGTGCGTCGAGCAAGGGCGGCACCGCAGCCGGCGGCCCTTGATCGCCATGGGCTTTTAATCCATACCGACGTCGGTATGGACCGGCCGGGCGCTAGAGGTAGAGACAGAGATCATGACGTAATGACGGTGGCGATCGCTGTTATAATCTACATCGTATTCTGCATTCTCACGGGGCTCTGCGGCAGCCAACGCCGCATGGGGTTTTTCGGCACATTCATAATGTCGCTTTTCATCACTCCCATTGTGATGATAATCGTGCTGAAATTAACCGCGCCATCAGAACGCGTCGAATGGCGTCACCGCCCGCAGAGCGATTGACTGCCGTTGCACTAGAAGCGGCAGTTTCTCTGCGGTCGTAGGGATTGACGCGCGACGCGTGCAAACGGGCACATCCAGCGATGTCTTTCTTCACGCTCGTTCGCCGTGAAATGTACGGCTCCCTGAATCGGCTGATCGTCATATCCGCCCTGGGAGGCATTAGCACCGCCGCGATTCTAACCGCGATCAATTCCGGGGCCCAGGCCGCTGACAGCGGCAAGGTCAGCCTCTGGCCAGCGGCGCTTTTCATCGTCGCGCTTTTTCTCTTCATCAAGACACAGCATTACATTTTGATCACGGCGACGGCCGAGATCGAGGCCATCATCCACAAACTGCGGCTGCGCCTGATGGATCACGTGCGCCACTCCGAGCTTCTTCCGCTGGAGGCGATCGGCCGTGGAGAAATCGTTGGCGCCATCACTAAAGAGACCGCGACACTCACGCAAATGAGCAACACGCTCGCTTTTGCGGCCCAAGGCGCGGTCCTCATCTTCTTCGTTGCAATGTATGTTGCGTATCTGTCGCTCCTAGCCTTCGCGCTAAGCGTCATAATCCTCGGCATCGCAGCAGTGCTGTTCCACGCAAAGAGCCGCCAACTCCGCATGGCGTCTCATGAAGCGTCTAATTTGGAACACCGGCTGTTCGATCGTCTGATGGACCTCCTGAACGGCTTCAAGGAGGTGAGGCTCAACAGCGCGCGTAGCGACACTCTATTTAACGATATTGTCGAAATGTCGAGGGTCGCCGCCAACATCAAAATCCGCGCCCAGAGCGAAACCTTCAGGCGAATGGTGTTCTTGCAAAGCGCGCTGTACGGATTGCTCGGCGCTATAGCGTTCGCGGTCCCGACTTTCAGCGGCGCAATGGGAGCAGAAACCGTCACGAAGACGATAACGGCTCTCGTGTTTGTCGTCGGTACGTGTTTTGGCTTGGTTCAGGCGATACCCATTTTGAGCGCCGCAAATACTGCAGCGGACAACATCGAGCAACTGGAGGCTAGGCTACTGGCGACTATCCCCACGACGGAAGTTACCGCGGTTGAGCCCTCGAAGCGCTTCCACAAGATCGAGATGCGCAATGTCGTGTTCCGCTACGTCGACAAATGGTCCGACGCCGTTTTCCAGGTCGGGCCGATCGACTTCACGTTGCTATCGGGCGACCTCGTCTTCATTACCGGCGGCAACGGTTCGGGCAAATCGACTTTCCTGAAGTTGCTCGCCGGGCTGTATAAGCCCGATTCAGGCGAAATCACTTTTGATGGAGTGCGCGTCAACGACAGCACGCGTCAGGCCTATCGCGAGTTGATTGCCGCGATCTTTCCTGACTATCATCTCTTCGAGAAACTCTATGGGGTTCCCGATCCCGATCCCGCGGAGGTCGACAGTCTGCTGGCGCAATTCCGATTGCACGACAAGACGCACCTCACTGACGGCCATTTTAGCACACTCGATCTATCGCAAGGGCAGCGCAAACGTCTGGCGCTCATCGTAAGCTTGCTGGAGAAGCGGCCGCTTCTGTTGCTAGACGAATGGGCCGCCGATCAAGACCCGGAATTTAGGCGTAAATTCTACTATGAGCTGTTGCCGGAGTTGAAGCGGAGCGGCGAGACGGTGGTGGCGATAACGCATGACGATCGCTATATCGACGAAATGGACTTGCCCGCTCGCAGACTGCGCATGGAAGACGGCCGGTTCGCTGCGCAGCAGACTGTGGAGAACAGGTGATGAAAGCGTATCTGTGGTCAGACGGGGAGCCGCTCCCGACGACGAGACGAGCCCGGTGGCGGCGGTTCGCTGAACGCCATCTCCCGAGTGTAGTGATCTACCTGATGGTCGCGACACTGGTCGCGGTGGTGCTCTACCCTCACATGGTGGTAACGGTTCCTAGTGGTGAGGTCGGAGTCCTGTGGAAACGTTTTGGCGGCGGCACGGTGCTCGACCCGCGGCGGTTGAAGAATGAGGGTTTCAATCTCATTTTGCCCTGGAACCAAGTATTTCTGTACGACCTGAGACTGCAATCGTTTACCGAGTCCTACAACGCCATCTCCAGCGACGGCGTGAGCCTGACGGCGACAATCATTGTCCGGTTCCGGCTCCAGCGCGACGCGGTCCCCGTGCTCCACCAAGCGATCGGGCCTAATTTTGAGCAAGTGCTGGTGCAGCCCGGCATCGGCAGTCTGACGCGCGAGGTGATTGCTCAATATACTGCCGAACAGGTCTATTCGACGGCACGCCAGGAAATTCAGGACAAAATCCGCAGCCTTGTGGAGGACAGGCTATCCGAGAAGATGATGGAGCACGAAGGCGAAGAGTCGTACCGCGTCTCGATGAGGGACACCATCATCCTCTACGACATACTTGTGACTGGCATTGAACTGCCCGCGGCGATCGTCGCCGCCATCAATCGCAAAACCGAGCAATACTACATTGCGGAGGAATATAAGTTTCGCGTCGAGCGCGAAAAAAGAGAGTCGGAACGCAAGAAGATCGAGGCAGAAGGCATACGCGATTTTCAACAGACCGTCAGCCAAGGCATCTCAGAGTCCTACCTGCGTTGGCGCGGCATCGAGGCGACGCTGCAGCTTTCGCAATCCACCAATGCGAAAGTCGTCGTCATCGGCAGCGGCAAAGACGGCTTACCGATCATCCTTGGCAATGTGGATACACCGGCGCCGCTGGCGGGGAGCCCGCCGCCGAGCGGGACCGACGCCACAAAGGAAAGCACCACCGCTGCCGGTCCGGCGGTGCCGTTGGAGAAAACGCCCGCTGCCGGATTGGCGACGCCGGCCGAAAAGATAGCGCCTGCCAGTTCGGCCACTCCGGCTGCCGCTCCTCCCGAGGAATCGCGCTCGTTTTGGCCGCTCAGTCTCTCCGATATCGAGACTTATCTTTACCGGATCCTACGTCCGGAGCCGAACGCAGAGCCGAAAGCGGCGGAGCCTCGCTCAAGGCAGCCATCCGACAGACCGGTCGCGACGCAGCCGCGGTAGCGTCGTCGGCTCTGCCGACCGGCATTACCGAGATCGCATGGCGGCAGGGAAGGCTCCAATCGAAACTTCGCAGCGGCAGCTCAGGTCCCGCGACCCCACAGCCCGCAATAGCGCCGAGCCACGAGTGGCAGCCCGTTCTCATAGCCGGGCCAATTCGCGTATTTCGGCAGCTTGAAGTCCTTCTCGGCCGGCTCCCAGCATTTGCCGTCTTGCCCCATCTTTTTCATCTCGGCGGAGGCCTCCTGCATCAGCGTGAGGATGTCTTGCGCATCCTTCTTGGTGCCGAGTCGACCACCCGGCTGGCCGGGATGTCCGGGGATCAGCCTCTCCCAGTCCAACGCGAGGACCTTCTTGATGAACTCCTCCGTTTCGAGCGGATAGATGTCGATGAAGCCGCGCCCGGGAAACGATCCGACTGGTATCGTGTCGACAACGAAGACGATCTTCTCTTTCGGCAACCACATCACTAAGTTCGAGTCGGAGTGATTGAGGCCGAAATATTTCAGCTCGAGCGTAGTGCCGCCGAGCTTGATTGTGCGGCCGGTGTCGCTGACCACCTGATCGGGGAGCGGAGTGTTCGGATCCTTGAGCACGGCAAGCCGTTCCTTCGCCCGCTTGTGCGCAATGATGGTGGCGCCGGCGTCCTTGAACGGCTTGCCGCCGGCGATGTGATCGTAGTGGTGGTGGCTGTAGATTAGGAACTTGATCGGCTTGTCGGTCACCTTCTTGATCTCGGCGATGTAATCTTGGCCGCCGGTCGGTCGGCCGTAGGCGATCGGATCGGTCGCGATCACGCCGTCCTTGGTGACGATGAACATCGATTGATGGTTGCCGTTGCGGAATATGTAGACGTTGTCGGTGCCGTCGACCTTGGTGGTCTCGATTTGCGGCCGTTGTGCCTGCTGCGCCAGCCCCGTGGTTGCGAACCCGGCGGCACTCAACGCGACCGCCATGGCTGTGAGACGAATCTGTGACATTGACGAGTCCTCCCTCGTGCTTCTCGGGCCGCGCCGCCTGTTTCCGCGGCGCCGCCCTGCTGCAAGTTATAGTATAGGCGCGGACGAGATACCACGTATCGAACGTTTAGGTGCGGGCCTCACCGAAGGCCGGGGAGGAAGGCCAGCGCTACCAAGTGTGCGGCGATGCAAAATCGCAATTCGACGACCCGACCATTGCGCACGACCGCTTTGCGCTCGGCAAAACTAATTTGCACGTCGTGATGGTCGAGGAACGTTTGGTCGAGTGGATATACTGCCTTGTATACGGCCTCCTTGGCGACGAAAAGCAGTCGTCCCTGGTAAGGGTCATCGCCTATTCTCAGCCGCTCTTGCGGCGTTGCGACCAAGTCCAGCAATTCAGGCGGCAACGATTCGGCCGGCTCGACGTCTATCCCTATGGCGCCTATATCACGACCCATCCCGACTGCCGCGACCGCAACACGAGAATCGTGGGCGAGTGAGCCGACGACTCCTGGGGGCCAGGCTGGCGCTCCCCCGGAAGTTCTCGGTAGTGCGCATTCGGGGTGCCCCAATCGCTTGAGGAGTTGACGTGCCACAATGCGAGCCGAGCCGCTCGCACGCCGCACCTTGACGACACTCGAGGCGAAGGCAGGAGCTTCCTCCGGCAATAACGCATCTTCATCGCCAGGTGAGATCAAGCGATGGCCGATCACGACGCCTGGAAAAGAGAGGGCATCGATTGCTGACTGGAGCAAGGGATCGACCGTCATAATCATTCTCGGCAGGGATTATCGGTTTCGTGGATCGTGCGCATTTGGGCGCGAGCGAACACGCAACACTCGGCTCAACAATTCCTCCTGCATCAACCGCTCGGTTTGATCTTGCGGCCTCGACGGCCACCTGCAGCTCGGTGCGCCTCTATAACGGCAAATGATTTTGCTCGTTGTCAATCTTGTCGCGACGACCCAGCTGGTCCTATAGATCATGCAACGAGACGAAACGGCCAAAACGGCGAGGTTAACGGTTTTCCAAGGTGGACCGCGTTTTGCTGGAAGCAGTCGGGAATGTGTCGCAGCGATGGGTCGGCTCGCCCGTTGAGCGCAAGGAAGATCAGGCGCTCCTGACCGGGCAGGCACGCTTTATCGACGATCTCTCGCCAATTCCGGGAATCCGCTTTGCAGCGATCTTGCGTTCGCCCCATCCGCACGCACGGATCGGACGGATCGATCTCGCGCGAGCGCGGGACCTGCCAGGGGTTCGGGGCATCGTCACCGGCAAGGACGTCAGCGATCTGATTGGACCGGTGCCGAGCGTCGTGAAGGCTCCGCTCGCCTACTATCCCATCGCAATCGACCGGGTACGATACGTCGGCGAGCCCGTTGCCGTGGTAATTGCGGACACGCGTTACATCGCGGAAGACGCGTGCGACCTGATCGGCGTCGAATATGAAGTGCTTCCGGCAGCGTCCGACCTGCGAAGCGCCACCGCGCGCGACGCCCCGGTGATCCACGAGAGGGTCGGTTCGAACATCATAAGCCGGCGCAGCTTCAGCTACGGCAACCCGGATGCTGCCTTTGCCGTGGCTGATCGAGTGTTCGAGTTCTCGTACTCGTATCCGCGCTATGCCTCCACGCCGATGGAGACGTTCGGCGTCATTGCGCAATTCGAACGGGCCCCTGACCGTTACACGGTATGGTCGAACTTCCAGGGGCCGTTCGTGGTCCAGCCGCTCATGGCCAGCGCATTGCGTGTGCCTGGCCACCGACTTCGCCTCATCACGCCGCCGAGCAGCGGCGGAAGTTTCGGTATCAAGCAGGCCGTTTTTTCGTACATCGTCCTTCTCGCCGCCGTCAGCCGCAAGACGGGCGTGCCCGTCAAGTGGATCGAAGATCGCGCCGAGCACCTCACGGCCTCGTCCGCCTCGAGCGATCGCGTGGGAACGGTCGCGGCGGCGTTCACGAAGGACGGCGAGCTCACTGGATTGCGGTTCAGGAACACCGCGAACATGGGCGCCCACGTGCGGCCGCCCGAGCCCGCCTCCCTCTATCGCATGCACGCCGCCTCAAACGGCTGCTACAAGGTGCAGAACATTTCCATCGACAACGAGCTCGTTGTCACGAACTGCACACCCGTGGGTCTCAATCGAGGATACGGGGGACCACAGTTCTATTTTGCCCTCGAACGTATCATGGACATCGCGGCGCGCGGGCTCGCCATGGATCCGGCGGAACTGCGCCGTCGCAATTTCATTTCTGTCGATGCTTTCCCTTACAGAGCGCCGGCAGGCGCCATATTCGACGCCGGCGACTACGATGCGGCGCTGTCGGAGCTCCTGCGGATCGCCGACTATGACGAGCTCAAACGCCGGCGCGACGAAGTCCGCCGCAAGGGAGGGCTTTTCGGCATCGGCCTGGCAGCGGGTGTAGAACCATCCGGCTCGAATATGGCCTATGTTTCGCTGGCGCAGACGGCGCAAGACCGCCGCCGTGCCGACCGCAAATCGGGCGCTAATGCCAGCGCAGTGGTCTCGGTCGATCCGAGCGGACAAGTCACGTTGCGCCTGTGCAGCACCCCGAATGGCCAGGGCCATGCGACGGTTGCCGCGCAGATCGTCGCCGACGCGCTCGGACTGCACCCCAACGACGTCGATGTGGTGACGGAGATCGACACGCTGACAAGCGCTTGGTCGATTGCGTCGGGAAATTACTCGAACCGCTTCGCGGCAATCGTCGTCGATGCCATCGCCAAGTGCGCGGAACAAGTCGCGCAGAAAATCAAATTGCTTGCCTCTGACGCCCTGGATGCTGCTCCCGAAGAGATCGAGCTACGCGAAGGCTATGCCCGAGTGCGCGGTCAGTCCAACAAGGGATTGCCGTTCCGCAAGGCGGCGGCGCGCGCGCACTGGGACCCCGCCGGTTTGCCGGACGATGCCACCCCCGGAATTCATGAAGCTGCCGTCGTGTCGCCGCCAGTCTTGGGCGCGCCCGATGACGAAGATCGGATTGCTTCCGCGGTCACGTTCGGCTTCGTAATCGATTTGGTGGCGGTGGAGATCGACCGCAGCACCGGGGCGATCCGCATCGATAAATATGTCTCGGTTCACGACGTCGGAACCCAGCTCAATCCCAAAATCGTCGAAGGACAGGTCCACGGCGGCTTTGCCCATGGTCTAGGCGCGGCGCTGTTCGAAGAATTGGTGTATGACGAGCGGGGCAATTTCCTGTCGGGGACTTTTGCGGATTATCTCTGTCCGACAGCCGTCGAAGTTCCACCCGTCGAGATCGGCCACGTCGAAACGGCTTCTCCCGTCAATGCGCTAGGCGCGAAGGGCATGGGAGACGGCAGTTCGATGCTCACCCCCGCCGTGATCGCAAACGCCGTCGCGGATGCCCTCGGACGAGACGATATTTCGTTGCCGTTGAACCTGCGGCGCGTGTGGGCGCTCGCGAACGGGCACGATGTTAGGCGGCGCCCGGTCGCAGCGCAGGTCCGAGCAGAAGGGACGGCGGTCGGCGCCGGGGCGCTGACGGGAAGCGGGGAAATCTCCCTGTCCGCTCCCGTCGAGGAGGTGTGGCGCCGGCTCCTCGATCCGAGCGAGCTTGCTGCCATCATCCCGGGGTGTCGCGGCCTCACGCAGGAAGGTCCAGATCGCTACTCGGCGGAGGTCGTGATCGGTGTTGCCGGCATTCGCGGCACCTATCACGTGCAAATCGAGCTGCGTGACAAAAAGGAGGAAACCTCTGTGCGCCTCGTCGGCAAGGCCTTCGGGGCTTTGGGGTTCGGATCGGGATCGGGCTTCTTGAGTCTGCGACCCGAGGTCGGCGGCCGCACGCATCTCCAGTATTGCTACGAAGCCGATATCGGCGGCAAGGTTGCGGCCGTCGGCCAGCGCATGCTCGGTAGCGTGACGCGTTATCTCATCGCTCAATTCTTTCACTCTCTGGAGCGTCGGCTCAGACCGATGGGTGGCTCGGGCTGGCGAAGCTGGTGGTCGAAATTGCGACGGTATGGCCGAAACGGAGGCGAGCCGTGAAGCCTGTGGCGTTCGACTATTATCGGCCGGAGGCCGTTTCGGAAGCGCTCGCTCTCCTGTCCGAGAAGGGGGAGGAGGCGGCCGTCCTCGCTGGCGGGATGACGCTCGGACCGATGCTGAACCTCAGAGTCGTTCGTCCGCGCGCCGTGATCGACATTTCACGCATCCAGGCGCTGAAGACCATTACGGCACGATCCAACATCGTGGTGACCGGCGCTGGAGTGGTACAGAGCGACGCGCTGCGCGCGAACGTCATTGCACGCGAGGTGCCGCTGCTCGTCATGGCGTTGCCATGGGTCGGGCATTTTCAGACGCGCAATCGCGGAACACTCGGCGGCTCGGTCGCGCACGCGGATCCGAGCGCCGAAATACCGCTCGCCCTCGTCGTGTGCGACGGGGCCGTCGTGCTGCAGTCGCGGCGGCGGCAACGGCGCGTTCCTGCGCGGGAGTTCTTTCTCGGCGCGCTCACCACGCAGCGCCAGCCGGACGAGATGGTGACGGCGCTGGAGTGGCCGCGCGCCGCGCCGGATGCCGGCCACGCCTTCACGGAGATCGCTCAGCGGCACGGAGACTTCGCGATCGCGGCTGCAGGCTGTAGCCTTCGTCTCGATAAGAGCGGCCGGCTCGAGGAACTCTCCCTTGGTGTCGGGGGGGTGGAGAGTCGGCCAGTCGCCATCGACGCGAAGGGTTTTCTCGGCTGTTCCGCGAGCGACATCGCCGCAGGCCTCTGCGAGCATGCTGCGGTCAGCGTGACACCCATGGAGGATCATTCGGCAAGCGCCGATTATCGGATTGCGCTCACGAGGGTGCTGGTGGAGCGCGCGGTCAACGATGCGCTCGCGATGGCTCGACAGCGAAGGGATCGCCTGCAATGACAACGCTTCATCGCGCAGCCGGTGAGCGCTTCACGCTCCATTTGACCTTGAACGGGCAACGCCGATCCGGCGAGGCCGAGCCGCGCATGCTGCTGTGCGATTTTCTGCGTCATGAGCTGCAGGCCTTCGGGGTTCACGTCGGTTGCGAGCATGGCGTATGTGGCGCCTGTACGGTTCTCCTCGATGGACGAGCCGTGCGCAGCTGCACCCAGTACGCCGCCCAGGCCGACGGCGCGGACATCGTCACCGTGGAGGGGCTCGCTGAACCAGGCACGCTCAACGAGGTACAGCGCGCCTTCGCGAAGCATCATGCCCTGCAATGCGGGTTCTGCACGCCGGGCATATTGTGCTCGGTGACGCATTTTCTGCGCGAGACGCCGGCACCGGACGAGCGGCAGGTCCGCGACATGCTTTCCGGTCACATCTGCCGGTGCACGGGATATGCGCCGATCGTTGCCGCGGTGCTCGAAGCCGCAACCGCAATCCGCAAAGGTTCGTGACATGGATCTGGGCAGCGCGTTCGCCGCCTCGGTGATGCGCCAACCTCGGCAGGAGGCGTTCGTCGAAGGCAACCGTCGGATGACCTATGCCGATTGGTATCGTGAGATCGCGTCGGTTGCCGGCGGCTTGCGGGACATGGGGTTACAGGCCGGGGACCATCTCGTGCTGGTGATGCGGAATCGATACGAGATGGCGACGCTGTACTGGGCATGCCAATTGCTCGGCATCGTGTTTACGCCGGTGAGCTGGCGCGCAACCGCGGACGAGATCAGGTATTGCCTCGAGGACGCCGAAGCGGCAGCCGTGGCGTTCGACGGCGCCTCGGGCGCGGCCGCCGCAGAAGCTGCCGCGACGCTCAAGATCGACCCGCGCCGTGTGATCCTTACCGCCGACGGCAAAGGTGAGGGTATGCCATTCGCACGACTGCGCGATTCACCCGTGCTCGCCCGTCCCGCCGCGGTCAGCGAGTCCGCGACATGCTTGATGCTTTACACCTCCGGGACCACCGGGCGCCCAAAGGGCGTGCCGCGCAGCCACCGTAGCGAGCTGATGGCGGCGATTGCTCACATTGCCCAGAACCAATATCGGCAGGGCGATTCCGGTCTCGGCGTGATGCCGTTCTTCCACACGATGGGCGTGCGCATAATGCTCAGCGCGGCGCTGCTCAATGGCAAACTGGTGTGTGTGCCCGAATATGGACCGGAGCAGGTTCTGCGGCTGATCTCCGAGGAGCGGCTGACGACGCTCTTCCTCGTCCCCACGATGTTCCACGACGTGCTGCGACACCCTGAGTTCGAGTCTTACGACCTGCGTTCCTTGTCCCGTGTCGGCTTCGCAGGCATGACGATGAGTCCGGCGCTGATCGAGTGTTGCCTGGATCAGCTCAAGCCCAATCTGTTCGTCAACTACTATGGTTCCAGCGAAATCTACACCTTCAGCTACTGCGATCATCTTGACCGCAAGCCCGGCTGCGCCGGGCGCGCCGGGATGAACCAGATCATCCGGGTCGTTTCGCCGTCCCGCGACGACGATATCGAGATCGACCTGCCGTCGGGCGTCACTGGTGAGATCGTCGCCAGCATGCGCAGCGCGGAGGCGTTTTCGCGCTACTGGAAGCGCCCCGATGCCGACGCCAAGGCCATTCAAGGCAGCTGGTACCGCACCGGTGATCTCGGAAAGCTCGACGAGGATGGCGAGCTCTACGTCGTCGGCCGCGTCGACGACATGATCATCAGCGGCGGCGAAAACATCTTTCCGGAGGAAGTGGAGGACGCCCTCGCGCGCAGCAAGCTCGTCGCGGGGTGCGCCGTCGTGGGAATGCCGGACGAACGGCTCGGCGCTAAGGTGGTGGCCTTCGTTGAACCGGCGAGCGCCGAGCTCGCACCTGATGAGCTCGACAAGGTGTGCTTGCGCGGCGGGCTCGCCCGTTTCAAGCGCCCCAGGGAATACGTGTTCGTGAAGGCCATCCCCCGCTCCGCATCCGGCAAGCTTTTGCGCCGCAAGTTGCGAACCGGGGAATATGAGGCGTTCGCAGGCAACAAGGTCACGGTGAAGGAAGACTCATGAGCAAGGATTACGCCGAACAGCGTGCCGCAATTCTGCGCGATCTCGATGGCCTGCACTACGAAGTCGACCCTAAGAAGAAGGTTGGCTTTCTCTGGCTCGATCGGCCGCCGTTGAATGTCGTGTCCTATCGCGGGCGTGCTCAAATCGCCGCGATCATCGAAGCATTCGCCCAGGATCCGGACCTGCGCGTCGTCGTGATCCGGGGCAAAAACGGCGTGTTCACTTCGGGCGGGGACGTCAAGGCGTTCCCGCAAATCGAGCGCGATGGCATGTCCCACCTCGCATGGAATATCGCCGCGCCCGAGCGCTGCCCGAAGCCGGTGGTTTGCGTGCTGGAAAGGTATGCCATGGGAGTGGGCCTCGAACTGGCGATGGCCTGCGACATCCGGATCGCGACCAAGGACACGGTCCTGGCACTGCCGGAGGTGACTCTGGGCCAAATTCCCGGCAGCGGCGGTAGTCAGCGCGTGGCGCGGATCGCTGGGTTGACCCGCGCCGTGGACATGATGATGCTCGGCCGTCGCATCCCCGCGCCGGAAGCCCACGGCTGGGGCTTGCTCACGCGCGTTGCCGATGACACGGCGGCGCTCGATCGCATTCTCGACGACATCGTCACGACGCTCACCACCATGTCGCCGCTAGCACTCAAGACGGTCAAGCGGGTGTTGAACACGTCGTACGACACGAGCCTGAGCGCGGGCTTCGAGGTCGAGGGACACGCCTACGAGAAGCTGCGGGAAAGCGGTGACTACAAGGAAGGCATCGCAGCCTTCACCGAGAAGCGTAAGCCCAATTTCACCGGCGCCTAAGGTGAGACTTGCAAGCGGAGGAAAACATGCTCAACACGCCGACTATTCTAAGCAGTGCGATCGCCGCATTCGCATTCAGCCTCGGGCTGAACGCACACGCAGCCGATGCGATCAAAGTCGGGGTCGTCACGCCACTGTCGGGCAGCTACGCTCCGATCGGGAAACAGGTGCGTTGGGGTGCCGAGCTCGCGGTCAAGGAGATCAATGCGGCGGGCGGTGTCGCAGGTCGTCCGTTCGAACTGCTGTTCGAGGACGAGGAGGCCAATCCGCCGATCGCCGTTCGCAAGTCCGAAAAATTGCTCCAGCAAGACAAGGTCGATCTTCTCACTGGAACCGTCAACAGCGGGTCCACGCTCGCGGTCGGCCAGGTTGCGGAACGAAACAATCGCATTCTGGTCACGACCGTGTCCTATGCGCCGTCGATCACAGGCGCGCAATGCAATCCGAACGTCTTTCGCGTGAACGCCAATGCCTTCATGCAGTCGAACGCGTTGACCTCATGGCTGACGAAAAACGTGGCGGGTAAACGCTATTTCTTCATCGGCCCCGACTATGAGATGGGCCGCAGCAGCATTTCCGCGTTTCAGGACGATATCAAGCGTCTGGGCGGCACCGACGTCGGAAGCACGTTCCCGCCGCTCGGGGCAAAGGACTTCACCCCGTACGTCGGCCAGATCCGGTCTGCACGTCCTGACGTCATCATGACTGCGACGGCCGGCAACGACACGGTGCGTCTCCTCACGCAACTCAAGGAATATGGCATGCTCTCCGACAAGCTGACGCTTGCGGGCTCCGCTGGCGCGGTGACGCAGGAGAATATCGGCGCGATGGACGGCGCGGCTGAGGGATTTCTGAGTGCGGCCGGCTATTCGATCGACATCGATACCTCGGCCAACAAGAAATTCGTGGCCACCTTCAAGAAGGAATTCCAGAGCGATCCGGATCTCTTCGCTGCCGATACATATGGCCTGTTTTATCTCTTCAAGCAGGCCGTCGAGAAGGCGGGCGGCACGGATGAACAGAAGCTGCGCGGCGCGATGGAGGACGCAACCTGGGAAACGCCGCAAGGCACGAAGAAGATGCGCAAGGGCGATCACCAGGCGATCGTCGATATGGTCGTGGTCAAGGTGAGCGGAAACGATTTCCGGACCGTCGGAAGGGTGCCCGGAGCGGACGCTGTCGGTTCCGACAAATGCGAGAAATTCTGAGCCAAAGCCACGAGCGCGAGCTGCGTCGATGGAAGACCTTCTGGGTTATCTCCACGTCGTAGTCCTGCCCCAGGTGATCGATGCGCTGATCATCGGCGTCGCGCTCGCGCTCGTGGCATTGGGCCTGACCATGATTTTCGGCCTGCTCGACGTCATCAACCTCGCGCATGGCGACCTCTACATGCTCGGCGGCTATGCCGCTTTCATGCTCGTTGGTTGGGGCGCCGGCTACTGGAGCGCGCTAGTGCTGGTTCCGATTCTGGTCGGCGCCGTCGGTTGGGCGCTGGAAGAACTTGGGATCCGCCCGCTGCTGGCACGCCCGGATCGCGCCATCGTGACCTTGCTTCTCACGTTCGGCGTCAGCCTGGTCCTTCGGGACATTGCTCAGGTGGTGTGGGGAACGGAGACGCACGCCGTGGCGCCTGCGTTTACCGGCATCGTAAGCTTCGCCGAGGTGTTCGTGCCGACCTACCGGCTTTTCGTCTTCGGCATCGCCCTCATCGCGATCTTCGCCACCTGGTGGCTGGTGTACCGCACGCGGCTCGGCGCCGTCCTGCGCGCGACCGCAGTCGATCCGTCGATGGTCGCCTCCTTCGGGATCCCAATCAGGTGGGTGTACGGCTTAACCTTTATCTACGGCTGCGGCCTAGCAGGGCTCGCCGGCGTCTTGCTCAGCCCGATCTACGCCGTGTTTCCCACGATGGGGCACGACTTCCTCGTCATGGCCTTCGCCGTCGTCATCGTCGGTGGAATGGGAAGCATCATCGGCGCGGTGGTCGCGGCCTTGCTGCTTGCGCAGGTCCAGGGCCTCGCCAGCCTCTGGATTCCGCCGGTCTGGGCTGAAACGCTGGTCTACGGCGTGATGCTGCTCGTGCTCGTGGCGCGGCCGGGCGGCCTGTTCAACCGGCTTGGAGAGGCTTGATGCTCCAACCGAGCATCCCGCCCGTCGAGCCGCGGCCCTCGCTTAACACAGCGGCGAAACTCAACGTAGGCGATCGCCTGTTACGGGCGCTCTATCCCCCGCGAGCCAATGCGTGGCAATTGCGTTGGCTCGGCTTTGCAATGCTCGTGCTCGCTGCAATCTTTCCGTGGCTGGGTGGTCCTTTCTACACGCGTCTGGCAATCGAATCGTTTCTGTTCGGCGCGACCGCTCTCAGCGTCGATATTCTGCTCGGCTACGCCGGACTGCTGTCGCTCGGACAGGCCGCATATTTCGGATTGGCCGCCTACATCTCGGCACTGATGTATTTGCACGTGACCCAATCGTTTTGGCTGGTGCTGGTCGCGGTCGTCACGGCCGTGGCTGTCT
>Ga0209689_1001609_pt1 | contig 16851 bp, 19 predicted proteins | sample GraSoiAngelo_149_FD_187119 | JGI IMG/M metagenome (GOLD analysis project Ga0209689, IMG submission 187119) | Grasslands soil microbial communities from the Angelo Coastal Reserve, California, USA - 14_1009_09_30cm (SPAdes) (version 2) | ecosystem: Environmental > Terrestrial > Soil > Grasslands ... | reverse complement strand
CCAGCCCGCAACCCGAGCGGCAACTCACCGCGTTCCACCTCGACCGCCACCAGGTCGCGTAGTTCCTCCTCGCGCTGCTGGGCCTGTTGCAGCGAGCGCCGCCCGTCGATCGACAGGATCAGGGCGTCGGCCGGCAGATGGTCGAGCAAGGTCGGCTGCGACGGATCGAGGTAAGCCTGGAAGCCCTCGATCCCGTCGAAGTAGGCGCCCGATCGCATTCGCTCGATGTCGGCCAGCCACTGGTCGCGGACCTCGGGCAGGCTGGCGCTGAAGTCGAGCTCCCGCAGCGCGGCGTCGGCCGCGGCGATCGATTCACCGGTCAGGATCAGCTCGGCGGCCGGCAGGATGCGCGCCTCGATGACGCTTCCCACCGAGCCCTGGCCCTCGACGTCGAATTCGCGCAGCGATTCGAGCTCATCACCGAAAAACTCGGCGCGCAGCGGCCGGCGCCGGTCCGGTGGGTAGACATCGAGGATGCCGCCGCGAAGGCTGAACTCGCCGCGAGCCTGCACCAGCGGCTCGCGCCGATAGCCCATGGTGGTGAGGCGCTGCAGAAGATCCTCGGTCGCGTAGCTTTCGCCGGGCTTGAGGGTGACGCTCCAGCGCGGGAGAGCCTCGGACCCCAAGGTTGGCCGCGTCATTGCGGTCCAGGAGCTGAACGCCACCACCGGCCCACCGCGCCGCAGCGCGTCGATCGCCTCCAGCCGCCGACGCACCGTCTCCTCGTCCGGCGCCAGCCGGTCGAAGGGGAGGGTTTCGACCGCCGGAAAGACGACCGTTCGGACGTCCTCGCGAAACCACGCGCCCGCCTCCTGGAAGGACCCCTCGGGATCTGCGACCAGCGCCAGCACCGGGCGTCGGGCGCGCATCGCCAGCCAGACGGCGAAGACCGGCAGGGCGCTGGCCGGCAGCCCGTGGGCGTCGAGCCGGGCGGCGGGCGCGCTCCACCACGCCTCAAGCCGTTCGCGAGCCGGAAGGCGATCGATGAGTTCGAGCAGGGTGTCCGTCATGAAATTGCAGCCACGCAAAAATGCGCCCGCGGGCGAAACCCCGGGCGTGCGGGGTCAGCTTACCACCGCTTGTTCAGCTCAAACGTCAGCTCCGCTCAGCGCGGAGCTCGCTGCGCCTCACGGTTTTCAGCAGGTACACCATGAACCCGCCGATCACGACGAAGAGCAGGATGTTCGGCAGCAGCACCGTCAGCCAGAGATTCGTCGACGATGGCGGGGTCACGGTGATCGATACCTGCCCCTCGTGAAGTTTGTCGGCCAGCTGATACCCAACCGGATAGAAGCTGCGGTACTGAACCCCACCTCGGTCCGACCAATCGACCCGGTCCCCATCGGCATTGAGCGTCGCCCGGGCCACCTGCTTTTGATCCAATGCGGTCAGCAGCTCGCTGAGGGACTTCTCGGGCGGCGACCCGGCCATGCCCAGCGTCCGGTAGCTCGCGTAGATGACGGCCAACAAACCCGCCAGCGCAATGAAGTAGAGCGTATTACGCCGCCGAGCTCGCGAATCCATAGTCGAGTAACGCGGCGGCTTCGTCGAAAATGCGCGGCGATCCCAGGACCACCACCAGCAGATGGTGTCCGCCACGGGTCGCGGTCGCGATCAGGCATCCGCCGGCCCGACCGGTCCACCCGGTCTTGAGGCCGGTCGCGCCGGGATAGGTTCGAATCAATTGATTGAGGTTGTAGAGCGGGTAGGCGTGGTGCGAGGCGGTGGCCGGTAGCGTCAGGCTCGGGGTTGCCGCCATCGCCGCCACCATCGGGTATCGCGACGTGAGCTCGATCGCGGCCTCCGCCAGGTCGGCCGCCGACGTGTAGTGGCCGGGGTCATCGAGACCGATCGGGTTGACGAAGTGCGTGTCGGCCATCCCGAGCGCGGCCACCTTCGCATTCATCAACCCGACGAAGGTTGCCCTCGGCATGGCGGCCTCGGACAGGGTGATGGCGGCGTCGTTGCCGGAGTTGAGGAAGAGACCCTCCATCAACTCGCGCACCGCCACCTGCTCACCCACGCGCAGCCCCATCCGGGTCGAGTCCCAGGGCAGCTGGTTGATCGATGCGGGGACCGTCACCACCTGGTCGAGCCGAAGGTGGTCCAGCGCGACCAGCGCGGTCACGACCTTGGTCAGGCTGGCCGGAGCGTGACGCCCGTGCGGGTCGATCTGGAAGAGCGTGATGCCGGCGTCGAGATCCAGGACGAACGCGGCGCGCGCCTTGATAGCGGGAACGGCCGGCGCGGGACGGGCGAGCTCGAAGACCGCGACCTTGGGCGGTGGCAGGCCGGTGGCGGGCAGTCGCCACATGGTGGACAGCGGCGCCAGCAGCGCGAGGATGAGCGCCCAGACCTGCATCTGCCGACCAAGGAACCACGACGGGCAGCACGACGCAAGGGCCCCGCGACCCAAACTCAGGCGGCGACGTCGAATGCCTGCGCGCTGACCTCGGCCTGGTCGTCATCGGCCGCGGTCGACGACGGTCGCAGCATCAGCGAGGCGACGAACCAGGCCATGCCGATCGCGATCAGGATGTCGCCGGCGCTCGCGATCCCGGGAAACGGTGGCGGAAGGTGGAATCGGTCGTCGAGCCAGGCGAAGTTCGTGTGCGATCCGGCCAGGGCGTAGCTGTCCGCCCGGTTGCCGATGGCGGCCAGGACGCCGTGTCCCTCGACCGGCATCCGGCCGTCGTTTGCCGCCCGGACGATCTCGTTGCAGTAGGCGCCGAGTGCCCCGCACGCGACCGGGTAGACCTGGCGCCAGGTGGCCCAGATCCCGGCGACGACGGCGAGCCCCAGTGGTAACAACCAGGACCAGGGCGAGGGCGTTGCCTGGCTCACGAGCAGGACGGCACCGGCCGCCACCAGGGGGCGGAGCGGAATCGGTGTGCCGGGCGCAAATACCCGGCTCGATCGCCCGCCCCAGACGAACCCCAGGAAGATGCCGGCGACCGTCACCAGCGCGCCGTCGGCCACTTTGAGCGCAGCGGGTTCGAGCCAGGCGGTCCGCCAGGCCAGGGCCAGCAGTACGCCACCGACCTCCAGCGGGATCGCGAGCCGGCGGTGCGCGGCGAAGGTGGCCGCGAAGGCCGCGCCGGTGAACCTCGCATCGAGCCACGCACCCAGGACCGGCCCGAGGGCGTAATAGATCACCATCAAGACGCCGGTGGCCGCCACGAAGTGCGGCGTGTCTTCGAACCCGACCAGGCGGAAGGCCGCCGCGCCCACGACCGCGGCCAGCACCCAGTGCGCGGCCGCCGTCACCTGGGTCGACCACCGCTGGCCCTTGAGCAGGCTGCCGATGGGCGCCGCCGTGACCGCCACCAGGACGGTGAGCTCCGGGTGCCGCCGAAAGACGATGACCGCCGCCAACAGGGCAAACTTCGGCAGCTCACTGACTATGGCCCCTTCCTTCGACCCGAGCACGAAGTCGTCGATCACGCACATGCCGATGAAGCTGATCCAGGCCCACGGCGCCTGGTACGGCTGGGCCGGGCCGACCCAGGCGATGGTGGCGCCGAGCAGGGCGCAAAGCCCCGCCGCCCAGAGGCAGACGCGAATCGATCGAGGGCTCAATGGACGCTGAAAGAGACCCACGGCTGGCGAGAGTGCAACGGCGGCGGCGAGGGGGCCTTTTGGGTGCTTTACGCTACGGGGCGATGTTCCGCCGGAAAATCCAGCCGCCCCCCGCGGCCGATCGCTGGCTGGTGATCGGTCTTGGCAACCCCGGCCGGGAGTACGAGCGATCCCGGCACAACCTCGGCTTTCTGGTGGCCGACGAGCTCGCCCGCCGGCACCGTGGCCGGATCAGCGATCGGGCGGCGAAGTCGCTGACCGGACGAATCCGGCTCGGCGACAGGGATCTGGTGCTGTCGAAGCCGCAAACCATGATGAACCTCTCCGGGCAAGCGGCCAAGGCGCTGCGCGCGAAATACAACGTGCCGCTGGACCGGGTGTTGATCGTCCATGACGACCTCGATCTGCCGTTTGGCCGGCTCCGGATCCGTCGGGGCGGCAGCTCGGCGGGCAATCACGGCATTGATTCGGTGATCGAGTCGCTGGGCACGAACGATGTGATCCGGTTCAGGGTCGGCATCGGCCGGCCACCTGGCGACGGGGTCGATTATGTGCTCAGTCCGTTCACCGAGCTCGAGCGAACCCAGCTGCCCGAAATCGTCGGCCGGGTCGCTGACGCGGTCGAGGTCGCCGTCGAGCACGGACTCGAGCGGGCGATGACCGACTTCAACCGCGCCTAGTCAAGAAATACGCGAGGACTCCGAGCCCGGCGACGCCCGTCAGGACGCCACCCAGCCACACGGCGGCCGAGGGGCCGAAGAGATGCGCCACGATGCCCGCCCAGATGTTGCCGATCGGCGTGACCCCGATGAACAGCACGGAGTACAGGCTCACCATGCGGCCCTGCATCCGATCAGGCGAGCGCACCTGCACCACGGTATTGGTGCCAATCGAGTAGACCGCAAACGACCAGCCGATCACGAGCAGCAGCACGATCGTCTGGGTGAAGCCCGGCACGGTGACGAACAGCAACTCGGTGAGCGCAAACAGCAGCGCGCCCATCACGATCCGGCGGGGCTCGAGCAGAAACCCACCGGCGGCCGCCATGGTAAGCGCACCGATCAGCGATCCGACGCCCTGCGCGGCGAACAGGTAGCCGAGCGTGTCGGCGTTGGCATGCAGCACGACCCGGGTGAACAGCGGCAGCACCAGGTTGAAGTTCGCGCCGAAGGTCCCGGCAACGAACAGCAGCAGAAAGAGGCCAGCCAGGATGGGGGTGCGCGCCACGTAGCGGAGCGCTTCCGCCATCAGCTGCAGCGCGGTCTGCGGGGGGCCGACCGTCAAGGGACGGCGACGAATCGTCAGCAAGGCGGCGATCACGCCGAGGTAGCTGACCGCGTTGAGCCAGAAGCAGGCGGCGACCCCGAGGGTCGCGATCACAATCCCCCCGATGGCCGGGCCAACGATGCGAGCGAGATTGAAGGCCGTCGAGTTGAGGGCTACCGCGCTGGCCAGCTCTCCGCGCCCCACCATTTCCAGCACGGTGGCCTGCCGCGCCGGAAAATACAGCGCCTGGTTCAGGCCGAGGACGGCGGCCAGCACCAGGACGATCGGCAGCGTGATCGTGTGGGTGGCGGTGAGGGCCGCGTAAAGGACCGCCCCGGCGAGCGACACGACTTGCGTCACAAGCAGCACGTCGCGATGGGGGAATCGATCCACCAGGGTGCCGGCGTAGAGGCCGAAGACGAGCACCGGCGCATAGCTGAATGCCCCAAACACGGCCAGCGCAAAGGCGGAGTTGTGCGACAGCTGCAGCACCAGCCAGGCCGCCGCCACCGATTGCATCCAGGTGCCGATGACGGAGACCGCCTGGCCGACGTAATAACGGCGGAACTCAGGATACTGGAGGGCCGAAAGCTGCAGAAGCGGGGGACGGCGTGGTTCGACGGCAGCAGGAGGAGTACGAATAGGGTTCAGTTTACCGGCGCGCGTCAGACGGCCGCGAGCGCCTTCGTCAGTTCGCTGAACTGGGTGGTGACCGCAGCCTGTGGTTGCTGGATGACGATCGGCAAGCGCCGCTTGCTCGCCGCGGAAAACTCATCGCGCTGGTAAAGGATCATCGCCGCCACTTCCATTTTCAAGGCCGCGGCGACCTCCGTCCGGCTGAGCTGCAAGCTCCCGTGTGGGTTGGAAATCACCAGCCGAATCCGATGACTCAGAATCCCGGTCGCGCGCAGCCGGTCGATGTCCGGTTCGGCGCCTCGTCATCGATGACCGCGATCCGCGCCGTCACAGGACTGTAACTCGGAAACCCCGTGCTCCCTTCAGATCGCCAGCCCGACGTACTCGAGGTCGCGCATGATCAGGCCCTCCTGGACGTCCACCACACTGACCGACGGCTGCCGCACCTTCCCCTGAGGGCCCGTGTACGTCCATTCGCCGATGACCACCACCGTCTCGCCTTCCGTCACGACACGCTCCACCTCGAACGTCACGTCCGGTGTTTTCGCCACCGCCTGGCGACTCAGCAACACGAATGCCTCGCGGCCCAGGATCGGCTCGGGAACTCCCGGCGTGCGATGCACCACGTCAGGGTGCAGCCGGCGGGCCAATCCCTCCCAATCGCGCGCCCGCAAGGCGTCGAGCGCCTCCATCACGACGTCGGCGGCGCTCAAGCCAGGTGGAAGAGATGCCGGGCAAACAGCAGCGCCCCGACGATGGCGGCGCCGACGGCCGCGGTGAGGACCGCTGCCGCTGCCACGTCTTTCGCCCGGCCGATCATCGGATGATGCTCGGGCCAGGCGTAATCGATCAGGACCTCGAGCGCCGTGTTGAACAGCTCGGCCGCGATGACCACCGCGAAGCAGAGGGTCAGGCCGACGAATTCGATCGGGGAAAAGTGCAGCAGCAAGGCCGCAATCAGGACCACGGCGGCAGCACCGATGTGGACCCGGAGGTTCGCCTGCGAGGTGAGCGCCCAGGCAAAGCCACGGCCGGCATGACGGAAGCTGTACAGCGTGCGGCGGAGGTCGATCCGGCGCGCCCGGCTCGGGCTGCCGATCCGTTCGGCTTCGAACTCCGCGTCGGAGCGAGGCGTCATGGTGATGATCCGAGAATCCGGTTGGTCAGGGCGGTCATCGCCGTCTCTTCGGCCGGATCGGCGTGATCGTAGCCGAGCAGGTGTAGGAAGCCATGCACGGCGAGCAGGCGGACCTCGTCGTTGATCGGGTGGCCCGCCTCTCGAGCCTGTCGCCGCGCCCGCGGCAGCGATATCACGATGTCACCCAACCAGTCCTCGGTTCCGGGCGGCGCCTGGAACCGCTGGTCCTTCGGCGCTTCCTGGGCGGCGAAAGCGAGGACGTCGGTCGGCTCATCGAGGCCACGATAGCGACGGTTGTACTCGCGCAGGTGTTCATCCCCGGTGAGGGTGAGGACGGTGACGGTCTTGGCTCGGACCTTCAGGATTCGCGCCGCCCCCTGCAGCAGGTCCTTCAGGCCATCCAGATCGACACCCGAGGCCAGGGATGCGGGACCCCAACGGCTCATCTGGATGAGCACGGCTTGTATCGTAACCGGGCGTTCGGTCAGGCGGCCGGTTCTTCTGGTTTGCGCTCAGCGCGGCTCGCGGCGTCGGCGCGGCCGGCGATGTAGCGGATCCCGATCAGCCCCGCGGCCAGCAGTACCCAGACCAGCAGGATCCAGTCCTGCGGCACCTCCGACCGGCGGCCCAGGTCGGCGGCCAGGGCATCGGCCAGGATGAAGGCCCCGATCAGCAGCAGGCCCGTGCCCTCCATCCGAGTCCGGGTCTTGCTGGCTCCCGCCCCGCGGCGGAGAAACTTCGGGATCTTCCCAAAGCCGATCATCGAGACGGCCGGGATGATCACGGCGGCCGCCGCCACGTAGGCGAGCACGACTACGGAGCCCGAAAGGAGCACGTAGGCATATCGAAATTGGCCGCCCAACATTGCGCCCTGAACTCAGGACGTGCTCGGCCGGGGGCGCGTGCTCGGCCGCGGCAGCGGGATCGTCCTGTCCTCGGCGTCGAGGGTGCCGTCGTGGCCGCCGCCCGCGGTATCGACCGCAGCCCCGGCAATCGGGGTCTCGGCCACGGCCGCGGGATATTCGATCCGGGCGTGGTAAATGCTGACCACCATGTTGGCCATTGCCTCCTCCACCAGCCGGAGGTCCCGGAACGAGAGATCGCATTCGTCGAGCTGGCCATCGCGGGTAAACCCCTGGATCATCCGGTGGACGTGGTCGCGTATCCCCTCCGTGCTCCGATCCTTGAGCGTTCGGGCGGACGCCTCGACCGTGTCGGCGATCATCACGATCGCCGCCTCCTTGCTGCGCGGCCGCGGGCCTGGATAGCGGAAGTCATCCTCCCTGACGTCCAGACCCTGTTCGAGCGCCTGCCGGTAGAAGAAGCGCTTGACGGTGGTGCCCTGGTGCTGCTGAACGATCTCGCGAATGGCGGTCGGAAAGTGATATTGCTTGAGCAGCTCGACGCCTTCGGTCACGTGGGCGTTCAGGATGTCGGAGCTGGTCGTCGGCGACAGGTTCTCGTGGATATTGCCGATGTCCGCCTGGTTCTCGACGAAGAAATGTGGCCGGCGGATCTTGCCGATGTCGTGAAAGTAGCAGCCAACGCGAGCCAGCACTGGGTTGGCGCCGACCGCCTCGGCCGCGGCTTCCGCCAGGTTGGCGGCCACGATCGAGTGGTTATAAGTCCCCGGCGCGCTCATCATCAGCCGCTTGAGCAGAGGATTGTTGGGGGTCATCAGCTCCATCAGCTTGATGGGGGTGATGACCTGCGTGATCTCGCCAAGGAAGGTCAGCGCCCCACCCGCAATCAGGGCGGAAAGCAGGCCGCTGATCAGTGCCAGGCCGCCGATGGAGAGGATCTCATCGAGGGTTTGGTGCCGCTCGATCAACGAGAGCGAGACCAGGGTCACGAACTGCGCCCCGGCCACCAGGATGCCGGCGGTGACCCACTGGCCGAGCCGCTCCAGTCGGTGCACGTAGATCGACCCGATGGCGCCGCCGAGGAAACCGACCAGGGTGAGTGGCAGCACGTTGTCGGCGATGATCCCGGTCAACAGGCCGACCGCGAGCGCCACGATGATGCCGAGACCAGTGTCCATCAAGGCCGCCACCAGCAGCGGTACCGCCGCCATCGGCACCAGGTATTGCGCAATCGGATTGAGGGGAATGGCGAGCTTGGCGACCACCAGCAGCACCAGCATCAGCCCGCCCAGCGTGCCCAGCTGTCGCGGATCCCGGAGGATCGCCGGCCGGAACTGCATCAAATAGCCGAGGGCGACCGCGAACAGGATGATGACCAGCATGAAGACCGCCAGGATTCGAGCCCAATCGGTCCTCGGCGCGAGCAGCCCGACGGCCTGCGCCTCCTCGAGCTGGAACGGCGTTACCAGGTCGCCGTAGCGGATGATGGTCTGGCCCTGCGCCACGTTGACGAACACCGGCGTCACAGCATCACTGGCCTGTTGCCGCTTCACCGTGGTCTCGGCCTGCAGGAAGTTGGTTTTCAAGTGGGCGCGCACAAGGGTGGCGACCGCCGACGCGCCGGTGGCGTCGAGGTGCAGCGCCGCGGCCCGGGTCTGGGCGGAGTCCTGCGCGCTCTTCAACGTGTCCGCCTTGATGCCGTTGCTCTCCAGCTGCTGCAGGATGTCGCCGGCGCTCTTGAAGATGGTGGCCACGGTTCCTTCGTCGGCCTGCAGCAGGTATTGACGCTGCGCATCGCTCAGCTGCGGCTCCAGCAGGCTCAGCTGTGCCGATCGATCAGGGCCGGAGCTGGTCGATTGGCGCAGGTCGGCGACCTTGGTCGCGAGCGAATCGATCGCCTGTCGCTGCTGAGTGCTGATCGAGCTGTCGAACTGATCCGGCACCTGGGCGGCGGCGGCGGCGCGCGCCTCATCGCGCTTCGTCTGGCTCTCGAAGCGAACCGACTGTTGCGAAACCACATCCTGACTCGAGACGTCGCCGGCACGCAGATTCAAGCGGTTCGGCAGAAAGTTCTGGGCGACCACCAGCGCGGTCGCCAGGGCCAGGATCAGGGTGACGGCGGCGGAGCGGAGGTAGGGCGGCCAGCGACGCCCGCCGATGTGACCGAGACGCAGATCGCGCGCGAAAATGCGCCCCCGTCGCCGGAGTCGCTCGATCGCAAACGAGCCGCGCTCTCTCATCTCTTCACCGGGGCCCCCTCGCGTACGGGCGAGGTCGGATTACGTGGTGCGAGCCCGCCTTTTACGCGCCGCCGCGATCTTCTTCTTGCGCTTCACGCTGGGCTTTTCGTAGTGCTCACGCCGGCGCACCTCGGAGAGGACGCCGTTCTGCTTGATCTTCTTATTGAAGCGTCGAAGGGCGCTCTCGAAGGTCTCGTTGTCGCGGACCTTGATCTCCGACAATTGGATTGCACCCCCTCTGACCGGAGCCCATATTGGGCAGAAGTATAGCCGCGCTCGACTTTAGGCGTCAACCAAAACTGAGGTCACGCCCAGCCAACGACCCGGTGACGCCGCCGCGAACCCGAGGCACGAGGCGGTGACACCGTCCCCCGGCCATCGATGGGGGGCGCTTATCCCGCGTTCATCCTTCCAGAGGACGCGGTCCTCGAGGAGGTTTCATCGTAATGTTCACGCTTCTTCTGACCTGGGTCGGCCAGCGGATCATCACGGTCACCGCGGTGAGCGTGTTGACCGTGGCGGCCGTCCCCACCACCCTCGTCATCGTCTCGAACGGCGACCACAAGGACGCCACCATCGCCTTGATCCAGCCGGCGGACGATCACTCCAAGGCGATCCTGGTCAGCGCGGTCAAGAAGGCCGGCGACAACCTGATCGCGAAGCTCAACACCACCGAGTCTGGTTGCACCACGCAGGTCACCCAGGCCGTCAGCGCCTCGAAAGTCGCCGCCAAAGTTCAGAACCAGTTGACCACCGCCAAGTCGCAGATCCACGGTAGCGTGACACCCATCGTCACCGCCATCAAGAGCGACGAAGACCACTTCGCGAGTCTCAAGTTCGTGACTCCGCAGGATGAGGAGAACGAGCTCAACGACCTCCATCTGATCGAGATCATCGCCCTCGGCGACGGTCACTCGACGGGCACGATCACCGTGACCTGCCAGACCGTTCTGATCACGATCACGGAAACAATCCAGATCACCGTGATCCAGGAGACGCCGCCGGCGGTCTGCAAGACCGACCACGAAGTCGACTAGCTTCTCAAGATCATCGAGGGCGGGAGCCGTGGCGCCCGCCCTTTTTGTTGCGTCAGGCCTTGAAGCCGACCGCCAGCACCCGCAGGCTCTCGGACGTGGGCGGCTCGCTATTCCAATCACCGTAGAGTTCGACTCGCTCGAAGCCCTCTGCCGTCAGAATCTCGCGGAGCTCCCGCCCGCTGTAGAGGCGGAGTACGTGGACGTTCACCTCGCTGCGGTTGCTCGAGGTCACCGTCCGCTCCACCACCATCCGGCGGGCCGCGGCGTCGAGTGAACGCCGCTCCATCACCGCAATCTGCCCAACCGTGAACCACTCGCGCTCTTGAAAACTCGCCATCAGCCGTTCGCCGTTGATCACCTCGAGTAAGAATCGCCCGTCCGGCTTGAGCATCGAGGCGGCCGCGCGCACCACCAGGCGGTCGTCGGCTTCCTCGGCGAAGTACCCGAAGCTGGTGAAGAGGTTGACGATGATGTCGAACGGGTCGCCCTTGATCGCGTCGCGCATGTCGCCGAGCAACCAGCGAACCCGGACGTCAGCCTCAGTTGCGCGCGCTTTCGCCACCTCGAGGAGATAGGGGGAGAGGTCCACGCCGGTCACGTCGTAGCCGCGGCGGGCCAGCTCGATGGCGTGTCGGCCCTGGCCACAGGGGAGATCGAGGATTCGCCTCGGGGGACGAAGCTGGAGGAGGCGTTCGAGCTGATCGATCTCGCGCGGCGTTCGCTCGCGGAGGGTCTCGTCGTAGAGCTCGAGGTAGCCGGGACCGAACCAGCCGCGCCACCATTCGGAATCGGGCTCGCCCATACCTTATATATATGTGCCGGTAGAGGATGGCTGAACCACATCCGCATCCCCAACAGCTCTGGCGCAATCCGGAACCGAAACACTCCTACGACGTCGTGATCGTCGGCGCGGGAGGTCACGGGCTGGCCACCGCCTACTACCTGGCCAAGAATCATGGCATCAGGAACGTGGCCGTCCTGGAACGAGGTTGGCTGGCCGGCGGGAACATGGCGCGGAACACCACGGTGATCCGCTCCAACTACCTGTGGGACGAGAGCGCCGCCATCTATGAGTTCTCCCTCAAGCTCTGGGAAGGCCTGTCGGTGGAGCTCGACTACGATCTCCTCTTCAGCCAGCGCGGCGTCCTGGGCCTGACCCACAGCGAGCACCAGGTCCGTGAGGGGAAGCGGCGGGTCAGCGCGAACCAGCTGGATGGGATCGATGCCGAGTGGCTGACCCCCGAAGAGGTCAAGGCGTTCTGTCCGATCGTCAACATCTCGCCGGAGGTGCGTTACCCGGTCCTGGGCGGCACGCTGCAGCGTCGTGGCGGCATCGCCAAGCACGACTACGTCGCCTGGGCCTTCGCCCGCAAGGCGGACGAACTGGGCATCGACCTGATTCAGAACTGCGAGGTCACCGGCTTCGACCTCGACGGCGATCGTGTCATCGGCGTGCACACGAACCGTGGCCTGATCGCGGCCGGCAAGGTCGCGCTATGCGCCGCCGGCCACAGCAGCGCCCTCGCCGCCATGGTCGGCCTCGACCTGCCGATCCAGACCTATCCATTGCAGGCGCTGGTGTCCGAGCTGCTCGAGCCAGTCTTGAACTGTGTGGTGCTCTCGAACGACATCCACGTCTACGTCAGCCAGGCCCACAAAGGCGAGCTGGTGATGGGCGCCGGCATGGACGCCTACAACTCGTACGCCCAGCGCGGCTCGCCGCATGTGATCGAGTACCAGGTGGCCGCGGCCCTCGAGCTCTTCCCGATTTTCAGCCGGGTGCACGTGGTCCGAACCTGGGCCGGCATTGTCGACGTGACGCCCGACGCATCGCCGATCGTAGGCCTAACCCGGATCGAGAACCTGTTCATCAACTGCGGCTGGGGCACCGGCGGCTTCAAGGCAACGCCGGCGGCCGGCTGGACCTACGCGCATACGATCGCGCAAGGTCAGCCGCATCCGCTCACGGCGCCCTTCGCGCTCGAGCGCTTCACCACCGGCGCGCTAGTCGACGAGCACGGTGCCGCCGCGGTGGCGCACTAGCGTGCTCATTCCCTGTCCCTGGTGTGGCGACCGCGAGGAAGTCGAATTCCGCTACGGCGGCCCGGTACCGATGGGGTATCCGCCCGACCCGCAAACCGTCGATGATGCCGCCTGGGCACGCTACCTCTATTACCGCCCGAACCCGAAGGGTGCCCTCGAAGAGCGGTGGGTCCATACGGCGGGCTGCCGGCGCTGGTTCACAGTGACCCGCGACACCGTGACCAACGAGATCACGCCGGCGACCGACGGCTCCGGATGAGCCGCCTGCCGCAGGGCGGCCGCATCGATCGGTCACGTCCGTTGCACTTCACCTTTAACGGAGACGCATACGGTGGATACCCCGGCGACACGCTCGCATCGGCGTTGCTGGCCAACGATGTTCGCGTCGTCGCGCAGAGCGTTACCAATCGCCGGCCCCGCGGCATCTTCACCGCCGGCATCGAGGAGCCAAACGCCCTGGTCCAGATCGGCCCGGAGCCGATGCTCCGCGCCACACAGGTCGAACTCGTCGATGGCCTCGGCGCGCTTGGCCTGAAGGGCAAGGGTCGGGTCAGCGCTGAGCCGGACACAGCGCGTTTCGACAAGATTTACGCGCACTGCGAGGTTCTGGTCGTCGGCGGCGGGCGCGCCGGGCTGACCGCCGCGCTCGAGGCGGGGCGATCGGGAGGTCGCGTGATCCTCGTCGACGAACAGGCTGAGCTTGGAGGACGCCTGCTCACGGCCGGCTGGAACGACTGGCTGGCTGGCGCGATCGGAGAGCTGTCATCGATGCACGAGGTCCGCCTGCTGACCCGAGCAACGGCGTTTGGTGTCTACGACCAGAACCTGGTCTTGGTCGCGGAGCGCCGGCCCGATGGGCAACGGCTCTGGCAGGTGCGTGCGAGCAAGATCGTCCTAGCCACCGGCGCGCACGAGCGCCCGCTCATCTTCGCGAACAACGACCGTCCGGGCATCCTGCTCGCCGGCGCGGTTCGCACCTACATCAACCGCTACGGCGTTGCTCCAGGTAAGCGCGCCGTGATCTTCACCAACAACGACAGCACGAAAGTGCTCGAGACGGACCTCCGGAGGGCCGGCATCAGCCTCGAGGGGGTGATCGACGTCCGCGAAGGTCAGGCGGTCCTCGACACGGTGACAGAGAGTGCGGGCTCCCTCAAATCGGTCATCACCGCTCCACTCACCGGGAATCAACCCCGCCGAGGAATCGAGTGCGACCTCCTCTGCGTTTCCGGCGGCTTCAATCCCGCCCTCCACCTCTTCAGCCAGGCCCAGGGCAAACTTCGATACGACGACGGCCTCGCCTGCTTCGTCCCCGACCAGCCGATTCGCGGAGTCGAGGTCGTCGGCGCGGCCGACGGCGATCTCGGTGGACGCGGCCAGGGGGCGATCACGCCCTACTGGGTGATTCCCGGCGATGGTGGGGATTGGTCGACGCACTTCGTGGACCTGGAGCGAGACGCCACCGTAGCCGATGTCCAGCAGGCGCTCGGCACGGGCATGCGCTCGGTCGAGCACATCAAGCGGTTTACGACCATCGGCACCGGCAGCGACCAGGGAAAGACCGCTGGCATCAACGAGAGCGCGACCATCGCAACACAACTCGGACAACCTGTCGGCGCAGTCGGCGTGACGACCTACCGCCCGCCGTACGTGCCTGTTCCCTTCGGATTGATGGCTAGCCGGAATCGCCACGACCTCTTCGAGCCGATCCGCGTGACGCCCATGCATTCCTGGCACGTCGCCCACGGGGCCGTCTTCGAAAACGCGGGTCAATGGAAACGTCCGCGCTTCTACCCGACGGCAGACGAGGACATCGCCGCCGCCGTTGCGCGCGAATGCCGAGCGGCACGCACGAACGTCGCGGCCGTCGACGTGTCGACGCTTGGCAAGATCGACATCCAGGGACCGGATTCCCTGGAATTCCTAAATCGGATCTACACCAACGCGTTCGACACGCTGAAGGAGGGCTGCTGCCGCTACGGGCTGATGTGTAAGGCCGACGGGATGGTCTTCGACGACGGCGTCGTGATGCATCTCGGCGCCGACCACTGGTTCGCGACCACGACCACCGGCGGAGCCGCCGCCGTTCTCGACTGGATGGAGGAATGGCTGCAAACTGAATGGCCCGATTTGCGGGTTCACCTGACATCGGTCACCGACCAGTGGGCCTCCATCGCAGTGGTGGGCCCGCGTTCGCGCGCTGTCGTCCGCAGCTTGTTTCCAAGCCTTTCCGTCGGTCCGGATAGCTTTCCATTCCTGGCCATTCGCGAAAGCGAGATCGGAGACATGCGCGTGCGCCTTCATCGCATCACGTTCTCGGGCGAGCTGGCCTACGAGCTTTGGACTCCGAGCTGGTACGGCTTGTCGCTGTGGGAGGCCGTGATGGCGGCCGGCGAGCCCCTCGGCATCACGCCGTACGGCCTCGGCGCCATGGAAATCCTCCGTGCCGAAAAGGGCTACATCATCGTTGGCCAGGACACCGATGGTACGGTGACGCCGCAAGACCTCGGCATGGGTTGGATGGTCTCCAAGCGAAAGGCATTCATCGGCCAGCGATCACACCGGAGAGTCGATACCGCGAGGACCGATCGGAAGCATCTCGTTGGACTGCTGCCCCTGGACGGCGATGCGCTGTTGCCCGAAGGCACGCAGCTGGTGCTTCAATCCGACGGCGCGAGCTTAAAGAGCGTTGGCCACGTGACCTCGAGCTACCGAAGCCCAACACTCGGGCGGACATTTGCCCTGGCGCTGCTACAGGGCGGCCGCGGTCGGCTGGGTACCACCGTCCACGCGCCGCTCGACGGCCGCGCGATTGCCGCAACCGTCACGGAGCCGATTTTCTACGACAAGGAGAATGATCGTCGTGATAGCTGAGGCGACCCGGCGCAGCCCGTTCGCCGAATACGCGGACCGGTTCGCCGCCCTTTATGAAAAAACCAACGGGGCCATCTCGATCCGAGAACTGCCGTTCCTTACACAGATCAACCTCCGAGCTGATCCAGCGGATGGGGAAGTGATGGGGCAGCTCGTGGAAGCTCTGGGCCTCGATTTGCCAAGGACACCCAACTCGGTCGCGACAACTCGCGACCGTCGCGCCCTCTGGCTTGGCCCGAATGAATGGCTCATCGTGGCCGCAGTGGACCAGGCAAAAGCGATCGAAGATACCTGGCGCAGCGCGATGGTCGGTTCGACCGCCTCGATCGTGGATGTCTCGGCAAATCGGACGGTCCTGCTCATCCAGGGAGAACTCGCACAAGCGTTGCTCGCGCACGGAATCGCAATCGACCTCGATCCGCGCGTCTTCGCTCCCGGTCACTGCGCCCAAACCTTGTTGGCCAAAGCCCAGGTCGTCATCGAGCGGCGGAGCGACGACAACGCCTTCCAGGTTTACGTTCGCGGTTCGTACGCGTCCTATCTGGCAGATTGGCTACTCGAGGCCGCCGGCCGCCCCGAGTAAGCCTTATCGGGTGAGGGCGTCTACAGAAAACATCTGGACAAGGGCTTCCTCGCCGTCGCCGGGCGCCGTCATCGTCACAGAGTCGCCACGCAGCGCAAACGCGATCCAGGGACAACAGATTCGTTCCGTTTCGACGAGGGCGTTCAGTTCCGGGGCCGCGCCCGGGCGAAAGATGAGCTGAAGGCCACCCGGAACGCGTTCCCGGGCCAGCAGGGAGCTGCCGAGGAACGTGCGCCACGCCCCTTCCTGTTTCGCCAGGTCACCAGCCGAAAGAGAGCATGCAATCGGAATGTCACGAGCCGAATTCTTGTTCATGGGAAAAGCGTTGCACTTCAAGTACACTTGAAGTCAAGTCACGAACATGACTCAACCCCCAAACCAGGAGCTGCTGACGATCGGCGCTCTGGCGGACCGCAGCGGACACCGTCCGTCCGCGTTGCGTTACTACGAGGAGATCGGTCTGCTCACGCCAGTCACACGTCTGAGTAAGCAGCGCCGATACGATCTGGATGCCATTCACCAACTTTGGCTCATCGCCCTGTATCAGGATGTCGGCTTTAGACTCGAGGAGATTCGATCCCTTCTCCCGCAC
>Ga0209689_1001608_pt1 | contig 16852 bp, 17 predicted proteins | sample GraSoiAngelo_149_FD_187119 | JGI IMG/M metagenome (GOLD analysis project Ga0209689, IMG submission 187119) | Grasslands soil microbial communities from the Angelo Coastal Reserve, California, USA - 14_1009_09_30cm (SPAdes) (version 2) | ecosystem: Environmental > Terrestrial > Soil > Grasslands ... | reverse complement strand
CATGACCAGCTACCGCGCGGACCAGGTGGGGGAGCAGGTGAGGGAAGAGATCATGTCCATCATCCGGCGCGATCTCAAAGACCCGCGCATTGGGTTCGTCAGCATCACGGCCGTGCGCATGTCGCCCGACCTGCGCCAGGCACGAGTGCGCGTCAGCGTGCTCGGCGACCCCGAAGAGAAGAAAGCGTCGATCAAAGGTTTGATTTCAGCCAAGGGGTTGATCAGGCATGAGCTGGGCCGCCGGCTGCGCAACCTGAAGTTCTCGCCGGAGCTTCGCTTCGAGCTTGATTCTTCGATCGAGTACAGCGTGCACATCTCTGAGCTGTTGAAGGAGGTGCTGCCGCAATCGAACGTGGAGGAGGAGCGAACGCGATAGCAACGCTACAGCGGGACAAGCCACATCTCTATGACGAGATCAAGGATCTGGTCGACGCGAACCAGGAGATCCTGATCTTCGGTCACAAGGACGCCGACGGCGACACGCTCGGCTGCAGCCTCGCGTTCGCGGAGGCGCTGCGGTCTGAGGGCAAGGACGTTTGGGTCCTGGTGTCGCCACCGCTGCCGACGATGTACACGTTCCTTCCTGGCTTCGAGGACATCCAGGCCGAGCCGCCACACGGCGTGGACCCGCATCTCGTCTTCTTTTTCGACTCGGGCAACCTGGAACGGTCGGGCAGCGCCGTGCGCCGCATCGCCGAGCACGCGACGATCGTGAACGTCGACCACCACCCGTCGAACAGCCGCTTCGGCGACATCAACGTGATCGACCCGAACGCATCCGCCGTCGGCCAGGTGGTGATGGAGATGCTCGACCACTTCGGTTACACGATCACACCCACCATGGCGATGAACCTCTACGTCGCGCTGCTCACCGATACCGGAGGCTTCCGCCACGAGAACACGACCCCGCGAGCGCTGGAGGACGCGGCGCGACTGGCCCGCCTCGGCGCGGATCCTGGACGTATCGCCACCCAGGTCTACAAGATGCGGCCCGAAACGACGCTGAAGCTGAGCGGCATGGCCCTCGCCACGATGCGAGTGGAGATGGATGGACGTCTCGCGTGGGCGAAGGTCTCGAGACGGATGCTGAAGGAGGCCAACGCCGCGATGGCCGAGTCCGAAGGCATCATCGACACCCTGAACAGCATCGCTGGCCTCGAGCTAGCCATCCTGTTCAAGGAAGTCTCGAGCGACCTCACCAAGATCAGCGTGCGCAGCCGCGGCGCGGTCGACGCTGCCGCCTTGTGCGCCTCATTCGGAGGAGGCGGACACATCCGCGCCGCGGGGGCCGAGATCGATCGCCCGATGGACGAGGCTGTGAAGGTCGTGCTGGCGGCCGCCAAGGAGGCGATCCTTGCCGCCTCAGCGCAGCCCTGACGCCTCGCGCTTTGCGACCGGGGTCCTCAATGTCGACAAGAGCGCAGGCGAGACTTCTTTTTCGGTCGTCAACCGTCTTCGGCGGCTGACCGGCGCGCATCGCGTCGGCCACGCCGGAACGTTGGACCCGCTGGCGACCGGCGTCCTCCCCGTCCTGTTCGAGTCGGCGACCCGCCTCGCCGAGTTCGCGCTGAAGCTGCCGAAGACTTACGTTGCGGACATCCACCTGGGCTTTGTCACCGCGACCGACGACGCCGAGGCCGAGCCTGAGCCGGTCGCCGACCCGAGCGGGATCGCCGCGGGCGACGTGGAGGCGGCTCTGGCGGGCTTTGCCGGCCGCATCCTGCAGCAGCCGCCCGCCTTCTCAGCGGTCAAGGTCGACGGCAAACGCGCCTACGTGCTGGCTCGAGGTGGCGAGCTGTCGCGACCCGCAGCACGCAAGGTGGAGGTTTACTCAGCAACCCTCGTTGACTTCCAGCCCGGGACGCGAGCGATTGCGCGCATCGAGGTTCGCTGTGGAAGCGGCACTTACCTTCGTTCGATCGCGCGCGACCTCGGCGAGCGGCTTGGGGTCGGCGGGTATCTCGGACGGCTGGTGCGCAAGGCGTACGGCGAGCTGACCATCGACCACGCGGTGCGCATTGACGAGCTCGTCACGCCCGATGCGGTGCGCGACCGGCTGCTTCCGGCGGAAGTCATACTGCCCGAGATGGAGCGGGTCAGGCTCAATGTGGAGCAGGAGGCGCAGGTGCGACAGGGCCGCGCGGTGCGAGTCCTCCCCGAACCAGGACCGGGGATGGTGCGCGCGCACGATGCTGAAGGACGCCTCGTCGCGCTCGGTCATGCCGATCCATTGCGGAGGACGTTCGTACCGGAGAAGGTGCTCAGCTGAAGATCCATCTGGGTCTTCCGACCAGTCCGATCGGGCCCGTTGCGCTCACGGTCGGCAGCTTCGACGGTGTTCATCTCGGCCACGTCGACGTAGTGGGCCATACGGTGCGCGCCGCATCAGAGGTGAAAGGCATGTCCGCGCTGATCACGTTCGAGCCACATCCCCGATGCGTGCTCGATCCCGCGAACTGCCCGCAGTCGATCACCACCCTGCAGGAGAAGCTTGCCCTGATCGAAAAGGCGGGCATCGAGCACGCGATCGTGCTTCGCTTCGACCGGGAGCTGTCGGCGCTGTCGCCCCAGGAATTCATCGATCGGTTGAGCGCCTCGATGGAGATCCGCAAGTGGGTGATCGGCTTCGACTTCGCGTTCGGCCGCGGGCGCACCGGTAACGCCGAGTGGCTGCGCGGCCACGGCCACTCGGTCGAGGTCGTGCCTCCATTCAAGATCGACGGCCGCGAGCTGCACAGCTCGGAGGTGCGGCGGCTGATCACGACGGGTGAGCTCGAGGAGGCGAACCGACTCCTTGGGCGCGAGTACTCGATGTCCGGGCCGGTCGAGGCGGGCGACCGGGTGGGACGGCGGCTTGGCTTTCCCACCGCGAACATCGGCATCGAGCCCAACAAGCTCGTCCCGGCGCTGGGCGCGTACGCGGGTCGCGCACGCGCGCCGGAGGGAGACTTCGTCGCCGCGCTGTCGGTCGGCTACCGCCCGACTTTCGGCGGCACTCAGCTTCGTGTGGAGGCGTTCCTGCTCGACTTCGAAGGCGACCTGTATCAAAAGCGACTCGAGCTCCGCTTCCTCCGCTATCTGCATCCCGACATCAAGTTCGCGACGCCGGACGACCTCGTCCGCCAGCTGAAGCAGGATGTCGCAGATACGCGTCGCTTCGTTTCGCGTTGACGAAGGTTCTCGTGGTCGGCGGCGGGATCGCGGGTTACTGCGCCGCGCTCGCCGCGCGACGCGACCGCGCCGACGTGACCGTCGTCGCGCGTGCGCCAGGTGCGACCGCGCTGTACGCCGGAGGGATGGAGATCGTCGACGACGTCGAGTCGGTGCTGCGCTCGAGCCATCACCCGCTGGCGCGTCTCGGGATGGACGCGGTGGGGCTCGCGGCCGAGCTGGACGCCGCGGTCTCGGCGCTGCAGCTTGCATTGGGCAAGGAGGGCCTGAAGTTTGAAGGAGCCTGGCGCAGCCGAGGCCTTTACGCCGACATCCACGGCATCGCGCGCCCGGCGAACGTGGTGCCGGAATCGGTCGCGCCCGGCGAGCTAGGGGCCTTGAGCGGGAAGCGCGTCGCGGTGATCGGGGTGCCCGAGGTCGGCGATTACGACGCCGCATCCACCGCCCAGGCGCTCAAAGAGCTGCACAGCGTGGAGGCCTTTGCGGAGAACATCTCGATCCCGGACCTGCCGCAGGGCGCCTCGCTGACCGACCTCTACGGCCGCCGTGCGCCGTCACCGCGCGCGCGTGGGGCGGCGATCGCCTATCCGCCCGGTTTCACCAACCTTCCCGCCGACGGTTTCGAGCTCCTTGCGTCCCCACCCTCGCCGCACGGGTGGCGCCTGCAGCAGGCGATCTCGCTGGGAGCGGTCCACGCGGAGATCACGTCATTTGAGACAGCGCGAGGACGCGTCACCGCCGCGCGCTCTGCGGCCCGAACCTTTCGCGCCGACGCCCTCGTGCTCGCGACTGGACGTCACATCGGCGGCGGGCTCCGCGCGGCGCGCGTCACGACGGAGCCGCTGCTGGGATTGGGCGTCTTCCAGGACGGACTTCCCGCGGCGAGCGCCGGCACGCGCATGCATCACCTCCAATACCTCGATCCGGCCGAGGAGATGCGACTCGGCGTGATGACCGACAAGCGTCTGCACCCACTCAACGAAGATGGCGCGGTTCCCTTCACCAACGTGTATGCCGCCGGCGCGATGTTGGGCGGCTACGACTATGCGGGTCCGTGTGGTTTTGGGGTTCCCATCCTCACTGGCTGGCTCGCCGGCCGTTTCGCGGCGAGGCAAGAAGCGTGAGGGCCGACCTCGAGAAGATCGTCGGTGTGACCGCGGTCGACGAGCGTCCGGTCCGCGACCTCTGGCCGCTCGCGATCATGGATGAGCGCGCCGGCACCGTCCCACCGCGCGTACTCGTCGTGCGCCCGACGGGCCGAGACCAGGTCGCTGACGTGCTGCGCTGGGCCACTTCCAAGCGCGTCGCCGTCACGCCGATGGGTGGAGGGAGTGGCGTCTGTGGCGCGCTCGCGCCGGCCGCGGGCGAGGTCGTGATGGACATGGGCGCCCTCGATCGCGTCCTCGAGATCGACGAGACCAACCTCATCTGCACGTGCGAAGCCGGAGTCAACGGCTACGCCCTCGAGCAGCAGCTCAACGCGCGCGGGCTCACGCTCGGGCACTATCCGAGCTCGCTGCCGGGGACGACCGTCGGTGGCCTCATCGCGACGCGGTCGTCCGGCCAGGAATCGAGCCGTTACGGAAGCATCGAGGACATGGTGCTTGGTCTTGCGGTGGTCCTCCCAGACGGAACGTTTGCAGCGCCGCGGCCCGGCCCGCGCTCCGCCGCAGGTCCCGCGCTGCATCAAGTTTTCCTGGGCGCCGAAGGTGGCCTTGGCGTCGTGATCGGCGCCGTGCTTCGAGTCCACCGCCTGCCGGAAGCAACCGTCGGCCGCGGCTATGCGTTTGGCGACTTGCGTGCCGGCCTCGAGTGCATGCGCTCCGTCATGCAGGCGGGCATCCGGCCGCTGGTGATGCGCCTGTATGACGCAGAGGACACGTTGTTCAGCGGATACGAGGTCCAGGAGGGGGAGTGCGTGCTCGTCATCGCGGCCGCCGGTCTGGCCGAGGTTGCGGAGGCGGAATCCAGGGCGGTCGAGCGATTCGCCGGCGGCGCGCGCGGGCTGGGCGAAGAGCCATGGCAGCGTTGGCAGCGCCACCGGTTCGACCTCTCCGCCGAGCGCCTCCAGGCGTTTCTCACACCGGCCGGCGCGTACCTCGACACGATCGAGCTGGCGGCGTCCTGGACGGTGCTCGCCGAGCTTCACGCCAGGGTCAAGCCCGCAATAGCGGTGGGTGGGCTCGCGTTATGCCATTTCAGTCATGCATATGAGCAGGGCTGCTGCGCGTATTTCACGTTTGGCGGCTCTGGTGACGATGAGGTTGAGGCGCGCGCGGCGTATGTTCGCGCGTGGGAAGGAGCGATGAGCGCGGCTCTCGAGCTTGGCGCGACGATCAGCCACCACCATGGTGTCGGCCAGGCGAGAGCGAGATGGGTCGCCGACGAGCTTGGAGGATGGATGAGAGTCTGGAGAGCGGTGAAGGCGGGAATCGACCCCGAGGGGATCATGAACCCGCGCGCGGTCGGAGGCTCCCGATAGGCGCCCGTCCCGGCGCTGCGATCCTCTTCGTCGTCAACCCGTCGTCAGGCGGGGGCAAGGCGGGGCGCGAGTGGGCGGGCGTCGAAACATGGCTGCCGTCGAGTGGGCTGCCTTACGAGGTCGTATTCACGACGCGGCCGTTCGAGGCGACCGAGATCGCGCAGAAGGCTGTGCGCGAATCGCGGCCGGTGGTCGTCGCGGTCGGAGGCGATGGGACCCTCAACGAAGTCCTCAACGGCTTCTTCCGTAACGGGGCGCCGATCCCGACCAGCAGCAAGCTCGCGATGGTTCCGTTGGGAACAGGAGGCGATTTTCGGCGCACTCTGCGGATACCGATCGATCCCAAGGAAGCGATCGAGGTCTTGCGCAGCGGGATGGTCAGGCGGCTTGACGCCGGTTGCGTCACATATCAAAACCAGGACGGCAGCACGGCCGTGCGCCACTTCATCAACATCGCCGATGCGGGTTTGGGTGGCGACGTCGTCTATCGGGTGAACCGAGGCAGCAAACGATTGGGTGCGATGACGTACAAGGTGGGCAGCGGACTCGCGCTGCTGACCTATAAGAACAAGCCGATGACGATGGTCATCGACGGCTCGACGCACGAGCTCGCGAAGGCACAGCAGGTCGTGGTCGCGAATTGCCAGTTCTTCGGCGGCGGCATGCAGATGGCGCCCTCCGCCTCACCGACCGACGGCGTGTTCGACGTGATCGTCGTCAAAGACGCGGGCAAGATCGAGACGATGCGCGGCATCAACGATTTCCTGAATGGCAAACACCTCGACAACGGCAACCCCAAAATTGAGCTGATGTACGGCAAAAGGATCACCGTCACCTCGCCGGAGAAGGTGCGCATCGACCTGGACGGCGAGGACGTCGGCTTTCTGCCGGCGCTCTTCGAGATTCAGCCCGGCGCGATCGAGTTCATTACCCCTCGATGACCAGGGGGGTCGTCGCGACCCCTCATCACCTCGCTTCGGAGGTAGGGGCTCAGGTCCTGCGGGACGGCGGCAACGCGATCGACGCTGCGGTCGCGGCCGACGCGGTGCTGTGCGTGGTCTATCCGCATATGACGTCGGTCGCCGGTGACCTGATGGCCATCGTCTGGCCGGCGGATGCGCCGTCGCCGGTGGGACTGATTGGCGCGGGTCGGTCGGGCGAGCTCGCCACCATCGCCGCGGTCCGCTCCCGCGGACATGAAACGATGCCGGCGAGAGGAGCGCTCACCGTTACCGTCCCCGGCACGGTCGAGGCATGGGGGAGGCTGCTCGAACGTTTCGGCACGTTCGGGTTGGGGGCGGTGGTCGAGGCAGCGTCCGCTTTCGCCAAGGACGGCTACCTCATCACCCCGCAGCTTGCGGACGCGCTGCGCGCCGCGGCGGGATGGCTCGGGCGCGAGCCGGGCACCTTCGCCCTCTACCCGCCGATGGAGGCCGGGATGCTGCTTCGCAATCCAGACCTCGCGTCGGTGCTGGATGAGATCGGGCACGGCGGGATCAACGGTTTTTACCGCGGGGAAATCGCGGCGGCGATCGCGGCGGCGATCCAGCGCCGGGATGGCTTCGTGACGAGGCAGGACCTTGCGACGCATCGCTCGCACTGGGTCGATCCCGTCCCGTTTCCGTACCGCGACCTCGTCGTGTACGAGCTGCCGCCTCCCACCCAGGGTCTGGCCGCCGCGGCGATGCTCGTCCGGCTGGCGGCAGGGATCGAGTTCCGGGCCGCGCGCGACGCGAGCTACGCCTTGCGCGACCGCTACATCACCGACCCGGATTTTTCACCCACCCCCGCCGAGCCGTTCTTGAACCCGGACCACGCCCCGGCCTCCAGACCAGTGGCGCAGGAGGCCGGCGACACCGTCTACCTGTGCGCGGCGGACGAGCACGGCAATGTCGTCTCGCTGATCCAGAGCGTCGCCTACGACTTCGGCTCGGGCATCGTGGCCGAAGGCACCGGGATGCTCCTCCAGAACAGGGGCGCCTATTTCAGCCTCGATGACCAGCACGTCAACAAGCTCGAGCCGCGAAAGCGGACCATGCACACCCTGATCCCGGCGATGGCTGCTCGCGACGGGCGGCCGTGGGCGGCCTTCGGCTCGATGGGGGCCGACCTCCAGCCGCAGCTGCAGGCGCAGCTCTTGATGAATCTCGTGGACCGCGGCCTCGAGCCGGCCGAGGCCGTGGCCAGGCCGCGGATGGCCATCCTGCCGGACGGTGTGACGGTTGCGATGGAGGCTGACTTTCCCAACGCCGCGCAGCTCTCACGTTCCGATCGCCATGTTCGGCTGATGCCGGCCAAGCACGCGTCGTTCGGACACGCGCAAGCTCTGGTGATCGACGGCCCCGGTGCTTGGCGAGCGGGCGCAGATCCACGTTCGGACGGCTCGGTCGAACACGTCGGATAGTCGGGACTAACCGAGCTTCTCGTCGAGGCCACCGCGGGATAGTCCGGACTAACCGGCATGGTGGCGTCGAAAACGCCCCAGGCAGGCGCCCCCGTATACTGGCCTGCGAGTTTGGCAGTCGAGAACGAAGTCAAAGGCACGCTGATCGCGGAGCACAGGCGCACAGAGAAGGACACAGGTTCACCTGAGGTCCAGATCGCGCTTCACACCGCCCGGATCCGGGAGCTCACCGAGCACCTGAAGACGCACGCCAAGGACCACCACTCGCGCCGTGGCCTTCTTCTCCTGGTCGGCAAGCAACGGCGTCTGTTGAACTACCTGAGGGACACCGACGTCGAGCGCTATCGCGCCCTCGTCGCCAAGCTCGGAATCAGGAGATAGTTCGGCCCCATAAGTAAATCGGGAGGACCCACGCCGGTAGCGCGGGTCAGCTCTTAGAAGCTCCCACTCAGGCGTACGGCCTAAGCGAAAGCTTCTAGGAATCTGACCCAGAGTCGCGCCGCCGGGTTCCTCCCACATTCATGGAGGTGTTTGGCGTGGCAATAGTCACGAAGAACGTAGACGTCGCCGGGCGGCGGATCTCAATCGAGACCGGTCGCGTGGCGGAACAGGCCAACGGGGCGGTGATCATCCGCCAGGGCGACACGGTGGTGTTGAGCACGGCCGTGATGTCGAAAGAGCCGCGTGAGGGGATCGACTTCTTCCCGCTCACGTGCGATTACGAGGAGAAGCTTTACGCGGCAGGCAAGATTCCCGGGGCGTTCATGCGCCGCGAAGGCAGGCCCAGCGAGACCGCAATCCTCGCCTCCCGCCTGACCGACCGCCCGCTTCGCCCTCTCTTCCCGGACGGATTCCGGCTCGACGTGCAGGTCATCTCGACCGTGCTCTCGGTCGACCAGGAGAACGACCCGACGATCCTCAGCATCAACGGCGCATCGACCGCGCTCACGATCTCCGACATCCCGTTCCAGGGTCCGGTCGGTGCGGTCCGCATGGGTTACATCGACGGCGAGGTCGTGGTCAACCCGCCGATGTCGCAGATGGGCGACTCCGACCTCGACCTTGTGGTCGCCGGCACCGCGGACGCAATCCTGATGGTCGAAGCGGGTGCCAAAGGCGTGAGCGAGCAGGTCGTGCTCGACGCGCTTGCGGCCGCGCACGACGCGATCAAGCAGATCTGCGCCGCGCAGCTCGCGCTGCAGCAGCAGGTCGGTCTCGAAAAGCGCGAGTGGATCCCCAACACGTACCCGGAGCAGATGCTCGAGATCGTGGGCGAGTACCTCGCGCTGCGCCTCGACCAGGTGCTTTACAGCGCGGACAAGGCGGCGCGCGAGAGCGCCCTCGACGACCTTCGTACCAAAACCGTCGTCGAGCTCGGCGAGCGTTTCCCAGAGCACATCGACATCCTCGGCAAGCTCTACGACAAGGCGGTCAAGGACCGCGTCCGGCAGCGCATCGTCGAGGACGGCGTCCGTGTCGATGGCCGTGGCCTGAAGGACGTGCGCGCGATCACCGTCGAGGTCGGGGTGCTGCCGCGGACGCACGGCTCCGGCCTTTTCACTCGCGGCCAGACCCAGGCCTTGACGATCGCCACCCTCGGCTCGATGTCCGACCAGCAAAGGCTGGATGGCCTGACGGATGAGGAATTCAAGCGTTACATGCACCACTACAACTTCCCGCCCTACTCGGTGGGCGAGTCGCGCCCGTTGCGCGGACCGGGCCGGCGCGAGATCGGGCACGGCGCGCTGGCCGAACGCGCGCTGCTGGCGGTCATCCCGCCCGTGGAAGACTGGCCGTACACCATCCGGCTGGTCTCCGAAATCTTGAGCTCGAACGGATCGACGTCGATGGCGTCGGTCTGCGGATCGACGCTCGCCCTGATGGACGCGGGCGTGCCGATCAAGTCGCCCGTCGCCGGCATCGCGATGGGTCTTGTCACGCGCGAAGGCAAATTTGCGGTGCTGACCGACATCCAGGGCGTCGAGGACATGCTCGGCGACATGGACTTCAAGGTGGCCGGCACGAAGGATGGAATCACGGCCCTGCAAATGGACATCAAGATCAAGGGCCTGACCCACGAGATCATGGCCCAGGCGCTCGAGCAGGCGCGCGAGGCGCGACTCTTCGTGCTCGACAAGATGCTCGCCGTGCTGCCGCGTCCGCGCACGGAGATGAGCCACTACGCGCCGCGCATCACCACGATCCTGATCAACCCCGACAAGATCCGCGACATCATCGGCCCCGGAGGCAAGATGATCCGCAAGATCACCGAGGAGACCGGTGCCCAGATCGACGTCGAAGACGACGGCCGTGTCTTCATCGCCGCGGTCGACCAGGAAGCCGGTAGAAAGGCGATCGACTGGATCAAGAGCCTCACCGACGAGGTCGAGGTGGGCAAGATCTACAAGGGCAAGGTCGTCCGCATCATGCCGTTTGGCGCTTTCGTCGAGGTCCTGCCGAACCAGGACGGACTGGTCCACATCTCGAAGCTCACCGACCATCGGGTAGAGCGCGTCGAGGAGGTGTGCAACATCGGCGACGAGATCGTGGTCAAGGCGGTCGAGATCGACAGCCAGGGCCGGCTCAACCTGAGCCGCCAGGCCGCGCTCGAGGAGCTGACGTCGCAGGGTCTTCCGATTGAGGAGAAGATCAGCCAGGAAGCCATGGCGGTCGCGCTCGCCTCACCGCCGCCCGCACCGCGCGAGGGTGGGTTTGGCGGTCGGGATCGGGGCGGCCGGAACGGCGGCGGACGGGGCCGCGGGCCGCGGCGGGACTAGCCTTACCCTCGTGAATGCCGGCGCGGACGCCCCCACCCGGCGGCTGCGCCGCCGACCTCCCCAGCGAGTGGGGAGGTGAATTTGCAGCCGATCAAGGTTGCGGTGGCGGGACACCGTGGCAAGGTCGGCTCGGTCCTCGCCGCGGCCTTCCAGATCGAGCCCGGCATCGACTATGTCGGCGGCATCACGCACGGCGACGACCTCGCTGCCTTCCTGCACGAGAAGCGACCGCGCGCTCTCGTCGATTTCACTCGACCGGCCGAGGCTATGCACAACGCGCTGGCCGCGGTGGCGGCGGGAGCGGCGCCTGTCGTCGGGACGACCGGGCTGTCGAGCGCGGACGTCGACAAGCTCGAGACCGCATGCAAGGCCAAGCACGTTGGCGGCATCGTCGCCCCCAACTTCGCGATCGGCGCGGTCCTGATGATGCACCTGGCCGACATCGCGGCCCCGCACTTCGACGCGGTCGAGGTGATCGAGATGCACCACGCCGCCAAGCTCGACGCACCGTCCGGGACCGCCCTGTCGACGGCGCGGCGCCTGGCGGCTCGGCGCAAGGACAGACCGTTCACGCATAAGAAGGCGGAAAAGGAGACGCTTGCGGGCACGCGAGGTGGGGAGGAGGGCGGCGTGGCGGTGCACAGCGTTCGCCTGCCGGGGTTCGTGGCCGACCAGGAGGTCATCTTCGGCCTGCCAGGTCAGACTCTCACCATCGCGCATAGGACCACCAGTCGCGACGCTTACGTTCCCGGTGTGCTGCTTGCGATCCGCAAGGTCACGAGCGCGCCGCGCTTCTATCGCGGCCTCGACGAGCTCCTCGGATTGCGCGTTGATTAGCCCGCCCGACCGCGTGACCATCTGGCAGTCGCAGCTCACGGCGAATGACTTCCCGCCGGTATGCGCGATGTCGGGCCAGCCCGCCGAAACGTGGCACAAGTTCAGGTTCGCGACCGCTCCTCCATGGGCCTTCCTGCTCGGCGCCATCGTGGTCGCCGCCCTCTCGCGTCGCGCCAGCGGTTACCTGCCGTTGACCCGGGCCAGCCTCAAGAAGCTTCGGCTCGTGACGTGGACCTTCGTCGGCCTCCTACCGCTGGCCGTCGTGTTCTGGGTTGCGGCCGCTCTGGTCGCACCTTCGGATTCGGACCCCACCCGCTCGGCGATCACCGGCATCCTCGTGCTGATGGGATTCATCTCGCTGATCGTCGGGCTGATCGGTGTGATCCTCCGGGCGCGATTCTATGGTCCGACCGGCAAGGTGATGGAGCAGCAGCCTGGGTACTACGAGCCCGTGATCGAGCTCCAACGTGTGCATCCGAACTTTGTCGCCGCCGTGCGGCAGAGGCAGCAGGAGCGAGCCGCGCAGTATGGATCTCCCGCGCAGTTTCAACCCCAACCAGGGCCATATCCATACCAGCCTGGATAGAAGTAAACTGACCCCGTGCCCACCTCCAAGCGACTAAACGTTGCTGTCGTCGGCGCGACCGGCATGGTCGGCAACGAGATGTTGCGCGTGCTGTCGCAGCGGGAATTTCCGAGCGAACGAGTAATCGCATTGGCCTCCGAGCGGTCGAAAGGCCTGACCGTGCCCTACAACGGCGGCTCGATCACAGTCGACGAGCTCAAGGAGTCGGCTTTCAAAGGCATCGATATCGCGCTCTTCGCCGCCAGCGGTGACATCGCGTTGATGTACGGGCCGGTCGCGGCCGAGGCCGGAGCCCTGGTGATCGACAACAGCTCGGCCTGGCGCATGAAGCAGAACGTGCCGCTCGTCGTCCCCGAGGTGAACAGCGAAGACATCCGCGACAACGAGGGCATCATCGCCAACCCGAACTGCTGCGCGATCCCACTGACGGTCATCCTCCACCCGCTGCAGAAAAAGGCCGGCCTAGAAAGGGTCCTCGTCTCCACGTACCAGTCGGCGTCGGGCGCGGGCAGGGTCCTCGTCGATGAGCTCGAGGAGCAGACGAAAGCGATCGCCGAAGGGGAGGAGCCGCCGGTCGTCGCCTACCCCTACCAGCTTGCCTACAACGTGGTGCCGGGCGGGTGGCGCCCCGAACCGGGCGGCTACAACGAAGAGGAAGTCAAGATCGTCAACGAGACGCGCAAGATCCTTCACGATCCTGAGCTGCGTATCACGGCGACCTGCGTGCGCGTGCCTGTGCCGGTCGGGCACGGTGAGTCCGTATTCATCGAGACGACCGAGGCGATCAGCGCGGATGAGGTTCGCGAGCTGCTCGCGACATCGCCCGGCGTCGTGGTCGAGGATGACCCGCACGCCAAGCTCTATCCGACACCGCATGGTGTCGCCGGCAAGGACGAGGTTTTCGTCGGCCGGATTCGGGACGACGCTTCGACGCGGCACGGCCTCGTACTGTGGATCGTGTCCGACAACCTGCGCAAGGGCGCCGCGCTGAACGCGGTGCAAATCGCCGAACAGGCAGTCGAGATGGGAGTTGTAGGAAGGTGACGAAAGAAATCGGACGTCTGCTGACCGCCATGCTCACGCCGTTCAAGGCCGACGGAGCGGTCGATTACGCCGCGGCCGAAAAGCTCGCCGTCATGCTCGTCAACGACGGGTCTGACGGCGTCGTCGTCGCCGGCACGACCGGTGAGTCCCCGAGCCTCAGCGACGCGGAGAAGATCGAGCTCCTGAGAGCCGTCAAGAACGCGATTCCGGGCAAGAGCGTCGTCGCCGGCACCGGAAGCAACAACACCCATCACTCAGTCGAGCTTTCGGAGCTCGCCATGAAGGCCGGCGCGGACGCCCTGCTCGCGGTCGTCCCTTACTACAACAAGCCGCCTCAGGACGGCATGTACCAGCATTTCAAGGCGATCTCGGAGGTCGGCCCGACGATCATGTACAACATCCAGGGCCGGACCGCGGTCAACATGACCGCCGCGACCACGCTGCGCTGTGCCGAGCTGCCTGGGATCATCGGAGTCAAAGAGGCCAGCGGGGACCTCGACCAGATCGGCCTCGTTTGCGCGGGCAAGCCCGATCAGTTCAAGGTGTGGAGCGGCGACGACAGCTGGACGCTACCGGTCATGGCGGTCGGCGGTTACGGCGTCATCTGCGTGGTCTCGCACATCGCCGGGCGATCGATGGCCCGCTTGATCGAGGCCTACCGCAAGGGCGAGAACGACGTGGCGCGCGATATCCACCTCGGGCTGCTGCCGGTGATCAAGGCGCTGATGACGACCGCCGCCAACCCTGTCCCGATCAAGTCGGCCTTGAACGCGATGGGGTTCAACGCGGGACCGTTCCGCCTGCCTCTCGTTCCCCTCGCCGACGATCAGCTGAAGTCGGTCCTGAAGACGATTCGCGAAGCCGGCGAGTACATCACGTTTGCCAAGCCCGGAGTGAAAGTCGCTTAGCGCGGTTCAGGAGCTAACCCAGCTCCACGAAACGATCCGGTCGTGCAAGAACTGCGGCCTGCATGCCACTCGGACCCAGGCGGTGCCGGGCGTCGGGCCGTGCCCCAGCAACGTGATGATCGTGGGCGAAGCGCCTGGATTCAACGAGGACCGTCAGGGCGAGCCGTTCGTGGGCGCCGCGGGGAAGCTGCTGGATACGCTGCTCGCCCGAATCGGCCTGGCCCGAGCCGACGTATACATCACCAACGTCCTCAAGTGCCGGCCGCCGATGAACCGCGACCCGATGCCCAACGAGGCCGAAGCATGCTCGCCGTACCTCAAGCAGCAGCTGGAGCTCGTCCAACCGAAGGTGGTGCTCATCCTCGGCCGGCACGCGCTCGAGCGGCTCATGCCCGGGCAGGGATCGATCTCGCGCATCCACGGCAGCCTGATCAGGCGCGGTGACATCGCGTACGTGCCGCTGTATCACCCCGCCGCCGCTCTGCACAACGGCTCGCTGGTCGCCGACCTCGAGCACGACTTCGACCAGGTGAAGCGGTACCTCGACCAGGTGCTCGCGCCACCGCCTCCTCCGGTTGTGGTCGCTGCCCCGAAACAGGAATCGGAACAGCTGCGACTTTTGTGAAAATCCCCACGAACTCAGAGCCTGCGGCGTGAGTTCGCGGGGACCCCTCCAAAGCTCCCGGCTCCGGTATCTCCCGCTCGGCGGCCTCGGCGAGGTCGGCATCAACATGTGGGCGCTGGAGTGGGAGGGCAAGGTTGTCGTGGTCGACGCCGGGCTCATGTTTCCGCAGGAGGACATGCTTGGCATCGACCTGGTCCTGCCGGACATCTCCTACCTGCTGCACGGCGGCCGCGAGGTGCTCGGGATCTTCCTCACGCACGGCCACGAAGACCACATCGGTGGCCTGCCGTTCGCGCTGAAAAAGTTGAACGTCCCCGTCTACGGCACGCGGCTGACGCTCGGACTGCTCAAGCCCAAGCTGAAAGAGCACCGCATCCTGCGCGAATCGGACCTGCGCGAGGTGAGGGTGGGGGACTCGGTGCAGCTCGGCCCCTTTCGCGTGGAGACGATCTCGGTCTGCCACTCGATACCGGACGCGGTCGCGCTGGCGATCGACACGCCGGTGGGCCGCGTCGTATACACGAGCGATTTCAAGCTCGATCCGGCGCCACCGGACGGTCTTCCCACCGACATGGCCCGCTTTCGCCGCCTCGGCGATGAAGGCGTGCTGCTGCTCCTCAGCGACTCGACGAATGCAGAGCGCGAGGGCCGCTCAGGCTCCGAGCGCGACCTTCACGCCCCTTTCGAGAAGATCTTCACCGAGGCGCCTGCGCGCATCGTGGTCGCCAATTTCGCTTCCAACATCCATCGCATCCAGCACCTGGTCCGCATGGCGACACAGTTCGGACGCCGCGTGGCCGTCGTCGGCCGCAGCCTTCGGGAAAACTTCCGGACCGCGCGCGAGCTCGGCTTCCTCGACGTGCCGGACGGGGTCACCGTCCCGCTGGCCGATGTCGACAGGATTCCGCCCTCGAAGCTCTTGCTCCTGACCGCCGGCAGCCAGGGCGAACCGATGTCGGCGCTGACCCGCTTTGCAGCTCAGCGCCATCCCTTCCTCAACGTGCGCAAGGACGATTGGGTCGTGATCTCGGCGCGGCCGATCCCTGGCAATGAGCGCATGGTCCACCAGACCGTGAACAACCTCTACCGCCACGGAGCGCGCGTGTTCTATTCCGAGGTGGGCAACGTGCACGTCACCGGCCACGCCCAGCGCGGCGAGCTGCGCGAGATGCTCGACGCGGTCAGGCCGCGCTTTTTCATCCCGGTCCACGGCGAGTACCGCCAGCTGCTGCTCCACTCGGAGCTTGCCAAAGAGGCGGGGCTGCCCGCCGACCATGTCGTGGTCGTGGAAGACGGTGAAACGGTGGAGCTCGATGCGGAGTCGATGACGCGCGGAGAAAAGATCGGCACCGGGCTGGTCTACGTCGACGGTCTCGGTGTGGGCGATGTGGAGCAGGTGGTGCTGCGCGACCGGCGTCACCTCGCCGAGGACGGCATCCTGGTCGTCACGTTGACGCTCGACCGGGACACGGGCGCTCTCCGTGTAGGCCCTGACCTGATCTCCCGAGGCGTGATCGAGCCGGAGCTGTCGACCACGCTGATGGCCGATGCCCGGGCTGCCGTGCTCGACAGCATCAAGCGATTCAGCAATTCCCATCCCGAGCTCGCCTTCCTCCAGGAGGCGATCCACGACGCCGTGTCGAAGACCATCTACAAGCAGACCCGGCGCCGCCCTATGGTGATCCCGGTCGTGACGGAGATATGAAACTTCCGCCGTTGGCGCTGATCGCGCCGAGCCTTTGCCCGCGCTGCGATCAGCCGGCGATGATGCTCAACCATTCTGAGGAGGCGCGGTGCGCGCACTGCGGGCTGCAGATCCACCAATGCGCGAACTGCCGAGGCATCGCGGGTCCGTTCGACCGCTACTGCGGGTTCTGCGGGTTCGAGATGGTGCAGGGCGAGAAGCGCCCGCTGTGGTGGAGGCTGTGGTTCCTCGCCGCGCTGCTACCGGTGGCACTAGGCCTCGCGTACGGAATCGCACAAGCCCAAGTGCACCACTAGCGTGGCGTAAACGCGTC
>Ga0209689_1001603_pt1 | contig 16859 bp, 15 predicted proteins | sample GraSoiAngelo_149_FD_187119 | JGI IMG/M metagenome (GOLD analysis project Ga0209689, IMG submission 187119) | Grasslands soil microbial communities from the Angelo Coastal Reserve, California, USA - 14_1009_09_30cm (SPAdes) (version 2) | ecosystem: Environmental > Terrestrial > Soil > Grasslands ... | reverse complement strand
CGGCGTGGTGCTTTGCCAGCCATTTGCGCCACTCCTCGCGGTTGCGCACGACCAGCGTCTCTTTGATCTCCACCGTCATGACACCGGCTGGAGCTGGCGGATGCCGTCGATGGCGACGTGAAACATGGGGGTCAGGTCGAGCTCGCTGACGCGCTTTGGGTCGATGTGCTCCTCCCCTGGTTCGTTGACCACCATCAGGACAGCCCCGCCCCTCATTTTGCGCAAGCCGCAGAGGGTGAAGATTGTGGAGGACTCCATGTCGTTGCAAAGGACGCCCGCCCGATGCCAGACGTCCAGCGTGTGCTGGAGCTCCTCGCGCCGGGGCATTTCCTTGGCCCAGAGGTCGGTGTAGAGCGAGTCGTGGCTGCGCACGATCCCGGTGTGGACTCGATATTTGCGCTGTCGGGCTGCCTCGAGCATGGTGCGGACGAGGTCATAGTCCGCCACCGCGGGATAGCTGAGCGGCACATACGGTGGGGTAGTGCCTTCGTCGCGGACCGCCGCGGTTGCGACCACCAGGTCGCCAAACCCCACGCCTTTCTGGATGGAGCCGGTGGTGCCAACCCGGACGAACGTCCTGGCCCCGATCGCGGCGAGCTCCTCCACGGCGATGGCTGTTGATGGCGACCCGATGCCGGTGGAACAGACCGATATCGGGCGGCCATCGACCTCGCCGGTATAGGTGGTGAACTCGCGGTTGCGAGCGATCAGCTTTGGCCGGTCGAAGAGGCGCGCGATGCTCTCGCAGCGCCCGGGGTCACCTGGCAGCAGGACAGCCTCGCCGACGTCCCCAGGCCGGCATCTTATGTGGTACTGAGGCTCGGCCATGGCCGCCAGCAGTTTACCCCCGCGGAGAGGAGGGACGATTCCGGCTAGCGCGACCAGGAGCTGGCGGTGCTGGTGATGACGAAGGTCGGCCCCATGAACAGTTGAAGCAATGGCGAGGTGATCGGCTGACGGTAGCTGATGTGAACGGTGACCGCCGGGGTGGCGCCGGTGGCGCCGTGGAGGCCGACGCCCACGGTGGCGAGATCGGGATCGAGGTCGCCCAGGCTCGAGGTGATCGCCCGGCAGACCTCCGGGTCGCCGTATAGGGCCGGATCCTTGAGGCCGTTGCTTACCTCCCAGCAGGGGACCCGCTCGTGATTGATCACCAGGCTGCTGGCCGCCGTGTAAGCGGCCTGCTGCGCCGCGTTGCTCACCTTGAATTGAGTAAGCCCGATCTGCGCGAACTGCCAGCCGACCAGGCCGGTGAGCAGCAGAAACACGAGCACGAGGGCGAACTCGGCCGTGGTGGCACCGCTTTCCCGCCGGCGCATCAGATCAGGATGACCAGGAAGTGTTGCGGGTTGCGTTACGAAGGGCGCGGCTGGAGCTCGGCCAGTGTCTCGATACCGGAAGCCGAGACTCGACGCAGGAATAGCGGCCGGGGCCGGGCATCCGAAGCGATCGCAAAGGCAGCCCGGAGCCTCGGCAAGACGGCGGCGGCCTGGTCCGCCGAACGGGCATGGACGACGGCCAGAGTCTCACCCGCTTGAACCTCATCGCCGACCTTCTTCTGCAAGACGAGGCCTACCGAGAGATCGATGGGGTCGGTCTTGCGGTCGCGTCCGGCGCCTAGCGACTTGACTGCCAGCCCGACCTCGAGCGCGTCTATGGCAGCCACCCGGCCCGCACTGTCTGACGTAACGGCTGACTGCGCCGCTGAGTGCGGCAGCCGGCTGCGGTCCTCGATGACCCTTGGGTCCCCGCCCTGGGCTCGGATCAGCTCGCTCAATTTCGCAAGCGCGCGGCCGTCGGCGATGGCCTCGGCTAGCGCAGCTTCGTTGGCTTCTAGGTCTTCGCCCCTGCCTGCAAGGCGGAGCATCTCCGCCCCCAAGCGCAGCGACAGGCGGGCCAGGTCGTCGGGACCCTTCCCAGCCAGGGTGTCGATCGCCTCGCTGACCTCGAGCGCGTTGCCCACGGCCCGGCCAAGCGGCTGCTCCATGTCCGTCACGTAAGCGACCGTCTCGCGCTTGGCCGCTGTCCCGATCGCGACGAGCGCCCTGGCGAGCGCCTCGCCTTCCTCGACCGTCGCCACGAACGCGCCGCGACCGGCCTTGACATCGAGGACTATAGCGTCGGCGCCGGCGGCCAGCTTTTTGCTCATGACGCTGCTTGCGATCAGGGGGACGGAATCGACGGTGCCGGTGGTGTCGCGCAGGGCATAGAACACCTTGTCGGCGGGCACCATGTCGGCGGTCTGCCCGGCGATCGCTATGCCGATCCGGCGCACCTGGCCGATGAACTCGTCAACCTCCAGGTCCACTCGAAAGCCTTCGATGGACTCGAGCTTGTCGAGCGTCCCACCGCTGTGGCCGAGGGCACGTCCAGACAGCTTTGCCACCGGGATCCCGAGTGAGGCAACCAGCGGCCCGACCACCAGGGTGGCCTTGTCCCCGACTCCGCCGGTCGAGTGCTTATCGACCTTGCGGCCGGGGATGCTCGAGAGGTCGAGCTGCCTCCCGCTCGCGGCCATCGCCAGCGTCAGGGCACTGGTCTCCGCGTCGGACATGCCGCGAAGACGGACCGCCATCAACCAGGCGGCCAGCTGGTAGTCAGGGATCGTGCCATCCGCTGCCCCGCGCACCAGGAAGCCGATGGCCTCCTCAGAGTGGGCGTGACCGTCGCGTTTGTCGCGAATCAGCTCGAGCGCGGTCACGGCTGCGAGTCTAACCCAGCCCCCACCCCGACCCTGCCCCAAGGGGGAGGGAGAATTATCAGCGTGCTGCTCAAGTTGATCGGCCTGGTGATCCCGCTTGGGCTGGACACCTTTGCCGTGGCGGCGGCATTGGGCATCGCCGGCCTTCCGGGCAGGGACCGATTGAGAGTGAGCCTGGTGTTCACGGCGTTTGAGATGGGAATGCCACTCATCGGTTTCTTTGGTGGCGGGCTGGTTGGCGCCGGACTGGGCAACGCGGCCGACTACGTTGCGATTGCGGTCCTGGTGGCGCTCGGTATCTACATGCTCTGGCCGCGCCACGAGTCCGACGATGGCCGCGCCCAGCTGCTGGCTAGAACCCGGGGGATCGCCACCATCGGGCTGGGTATCAGCATCAGTCTCGATGAGCTGGCCATCGGATTCACCCTCGGACTCCTGCGCTTCTCGGTGCTGCTCGTGATCGTCCTGATCGGAGTCCAGACATTCGTTGTGTCGCAGCTCGGCTTGCGCCTGGGCGGCCGGGTGGGGGAGGGGATCAGGGAGGGTGCGGAAAGGCTCGCCGGGATTGTGCTCGCCCTCCTCGGCCTGGTGCTGCTTGCCGAAAAGCTGATTACTTGATCAGGTAGGAGTTCACGCCCGGCGCCGGTGCGAACAGGCTGTTGTACTGAACCATCAGCGACGGAGTCCCTGGCTGATAGCCGGGGCATCCGGGTGTCCCGGCGGCGTTGCCCAGGACATTGCCGTTGTTCAGGTTCAGGTAGGCGCCGATAAACTCGCCGTTGATCGCGTACTGCTGGCTCGAGTCCGCATCCGATGGATTCGTGCTGTGCGGGCCGAGCTCCACGCCGGTGAGCGTCATCTGCCCGGAGGGATCGGCATCGAAGACCGTGCCCCAGATCTGGAACCGGGGAGCGTTCGAGCTGGTCGCATTCAGAGTCTCAGACCAGACCACGCCGTTGTTGCCGTTCGTCGTCGAGATGTAGAAAGCAACGTGTGTGCTGCCCGTTGGGACGTAGTTGGGGGCGACGAAGAAGACGCTGCCGCCGTTGGCGAGCTGCGAGTTGCTCGCCGAAAATGTGCTGCTCCCATCGAGGACGAACTCCACGCCGTCAGTCCCGTCGGCCGCAGGCGGAAGGTCGGTCGCCCCCACCGCTGGGTTGACGGCATAATGCGGCATCCCGGTCGAGGTGTTGGAGACGTAACCGCCGGTGATGTTGAGAGCGGCGTTCGAGCTGAAGTAGTAGAGCCCGTTGAGAAAGATATAGGTGCTGTTCGCGGCATCGAAATTGGCGCTGTTCGGGATGTTGACACTCTGCGTGTACTTGCCCGGAACGTAGATGTACATCTTCTGCCCGGTCGTGTTCGAGATAGTGGCGCCGTTTATGGTCACCGTGCTCCCCGGCTGCACGATGGTCCGGTTCGGGTTTAGAGGGGCGACCTGGGAGACGTCGGGCTGCAGGTAGTCGGGCTCGGCGTCGATCCCGACGCCGAAGTTGACCGGGCTCTGCCAGAAGGTGTAGAGGGCGTGGTTGTCGCTTCCCTGGTTGACCGTGAGGTCGCCGTTGATGTTCAAGGTCGCCTGGGTGGGGTTGGGGACGTGGAACTTGGCGTTGCTAATGGTCAGGCCGGCGGCGCCCGGGTTGCAGGCGTCCGTGCCGTCCTGCCCATCGTCTATCTGCGCGTAGCCGTTCTGGTCGTCGTTGATCGTGTTGCCGCTTCCGCCGCTGGTATACGCGAAGATGGCGTAGGTCTTGGCGTTGGTGCCCGCTTCAGCGGTGGCGGTGGCGAGGATACTGATCTGGTTGAAGCCGAGAACCTGGGCGAAGGTTCCGGCCGCGACGTAACTGACGGTGACCTGGACCTGCTTGTTGTCATAGCCACTTGGCGCGACCACGGTAACGGTGTAGCCGCCCCTGATATCGCTCACGGTGTTGTTCATGGCGGGGCTGTAGGGCGCCGCGTTGGGATTGTTAAAGGTCGGTGACTGGTTGAAGACCGACAGGCTGTCCTGGAGCGCGTGGTAGAGGGCGTAGTTCGGGCGGCCATTTGGGACGGCCGGCGTGCCTACCAGGTCCTGGGCTCCGGCGAGGGCGCCCGCGTCAACCGCGTCCTGCATCAGCCGCCGCTGGAAATAGAGCCGGCCGGCATCGATGGCGAGCGCCAGCATGCCGCAGATGGCGACCATGGCCAGCGCCATGATGACGATTGCTTGTCCGCGCCTGTTGTCGCCCATGGCTATATGACCAGGTAGGAGTTGACGCCGGGCGCCGGGGCGAAGTTCTTGTTGTACTGGACCATCAAGCCTGGCTTGCCGTAGTGCCCGGTCCAGTCCGGCGTGCCGCTCGAGCAGTCCGGCGGCGTGCCCGCCTGGCTGCCGAAGATGTTGCCCAGGTCGAGTGTCATCGTGAAGCCGATCAGCTCGCCATTGACTGCATACTGGCCGCTCGGGTCGGCGTCGGTCGGGTTAAGGTTGTGCGGCCCCAGCTGGACGGCTCTCAGATAAACAGCGCTGCCGCCCTGGGAGGCGTCGAAAACAGTGCCCCACACCTGGAAGATGGGCGCGTTCGACAGGGAGGCGTTGAAGTTCTGGTCTGTCCAGGAGATCGCGGCCAGGTTGGTGCTTGCGATGTAGAACGCAATGTGGACGCTTCCTCCGCCCGCGCCCGCAGGCACGGTGCTCGGTTGCACGATATTTGGCGCCACGAAGAAGACGCTGGAAGCCGTCAGCGCTGTGTTCGCCGAGACAAAGGTGCTGGTGCTGTCCAGATAGAACTCGACGCCGTCCGTTCCGTCGGGTCCCGGTGGCAGGTCGGTTGCGCCCTGGCCATTCGCGTAGTGCGGAAGGCCAGTAGAGGTGTTCGAAATCACGCCCCCGGTCATGCTGATGCTTCCGCCGGTGTTGAACCAGTAAACGCCGTTCAGGAAGATGTAACGGCTGTCCAGGTCATCACCGACCGCTGGGACCAGGAGGGGGTTGGTGTACTGGCCTGGGTAGTAGACGACGTAGTCGTGGGCCTGAGGTGTGTTGTTGTGCAGCAGGACGCCGGGCGCGCCCGGGACAGTCGCGGTGCCGTTGTTGGCCGGCACTTTCTTGATCACGTAGCGGGGCGGGTTGAGGGTCGTGATCACGGCCGTGTTCGGCGCCAGGTAATCCGGCTTAGGGTCCTGTCCCGTACCGAACGCCGGCGCCGTGCTCCAGAACTGCGCCATGTTCTGGTTGTCGCTTCCCTGGTTGATAATCAGCCGGCCGTTGATGTTCAGGATCCCGGACGAGGTCGGGATGTGGAATTTCGCGTTGCTGATGCTCACGCCGGCGTCGGTCAGGTCGCAGGCGTCGCTCCCGTTCTGGCCGTTGTCGACCTGGCCGGCGCCCGCGAACTGGGCATTGATGACGTTGCCGTTGCCGATGCCTGCGTAGGCGAAGATCGCGTAGGTCTTGGCGTTGGTGCCCGCCTCGGCGGTCGCCGTGGCGAAGATGGAAATCCTGTTGAAGCCGATCACCTCGGCAAACGTCGCCGATGCCTGGGTGGAGACATCGACCTGGACCTGCTTGTTGCTAAAGCCGGTGGGCGCGGTCACGGTCACCGTGTACCCGCCTTTGGTATCGGTGACCTGGCCACCGGGCGGGCTGTTGTAGAAGTTGTCGCCCTTGTTATGGGTAGGCGTCTGGTTGAAGACGCTGAGGGTGTCCGAAACTGCGTAATAGAGAGCGTTGCTCGGCGACCCGTTCGGGTTCGCGACCGTTGCCACCAGGTCCTGGGCCCCGGCCAGCGCCCCCGCGTCGACGGCATCCTGCATAAGCCGGCGCTGGAAGTAGAGCCTGCCGGCATCGATTGCCAGGGCAAGCATGCCGCAGATGCCGACCATGGCGAGGGCCATGATCACGATCGCCTGCCCGGTGCTCTTTCGGCGCATTCAGTACTCCGTCCGCATTGTCGAGCTGGCGCTCAGCACCAGGCCCGGCCCGGCGGCATTCGAGATGATGGCCGTCATCGGCGAATAGAGGAATGTGATCTTCACCGTCACTGAGTGGTTTCCGGTCAACCGGCGCCGGCTGCCATCGGGCTGAAGCGTCCCGGGTGTGAGCCAGATGTAGCCGGTGTTGGCCGCGGTCGGGGTGCTGGCTGAGCCCGGGGTGGTGCAGGTCGGAAGACACGGGTCTTCGGTGAGGATCATGCCGCCGCCGCCGATCTTGGCGAGTGTGGCGTTGACGATGAGGGTATCGGGCGGTGAGCTCGAGTAGTTCGAGCGAAGCACCATCTGGCGCGCGCCCTCGTGGGCTGCTTCCGCGATGTTGATATAGATCGCGATGGCTCGTCCGAAGTCGAATATGCCCATCACCAGCAGGAACAGGAGTCCGGATAGCAGGGCGAACTCGACCATCGCCTGGCCGGGCGAAGCTGGACGCGGGCGGGTTGCCGGCATCAGTAGTTAGGCCTCATCTGCACGGCGACGTTCATGGTCACCGGGTTTCCCACCAGGTTCTGGAGGAGGGGGGTGTAGAGCTGGAAGTTGTACTTGACGATGACATTCACGTAGTAGGCACTGTTCTGCCCGGCGTTCCAGAGGTCGACCCGGTTGTTGTTGTTCGGACAACCGATCGTCGACATCGACTGGTCGTGGGGCGGGCAGATCTGAATCGAGGCGGGGGTGATGCCAGTACCCTGCAACTCTGTGTTGACGGCGCCGACGATGGCGTCATCGGTCTGGACCGGGCAGGTCGCGTAGCTGTTGCTGGAGGTGCAGGTGGGCGTCAGTGGCCCGACGTAGATATTGAGGATCGCCGTCCGGGCCCCCTCGCGGGCGGCATTGGTGATCGAGACCTGGTAGTAGTAGGCGCGCCCGAAGTCCAGCAGGCCAAAAGTGAGGAAGGCCAGCACCGGGAGTACCAGCGCCATCTCCACCAGTGACTGGCCGGCGCGTCGCCTGACGGGGCAGCGTGTCATGGCTTTGTTACCTGGCCCGCGGCCTCGAGTGGCCTATCGGCCTACAGCAGATAACGCAAACGGTAATGGGCCGCATCGGTAATCGAGATCACGGCTCATTACGGGTCGCGTTACGACTTCGTGGGCCCGCGTCGCGGCCTGATGAACACCCGTTTTTGAACGTATGTTCCGTATTGCGCGGGTTGGCGGCCGGGCCGTAAGCTACGCCAGCGACCTGTCAGAAAGCCAGTTAGAGAAGGAAACGACTCTAATCGGTCGCTGACGAGGGGACCGCAAGGTCCTCACTCTCGAGCCGTGAGGCTCGAGGGCCTGGCCCGCAAGGGCTGGGGAGTCGGTTGTCGCAAGACGGCCGGTTCTGTCAGTGACGAAGGTCTGGCCCGCAAGGGCTGGACTGGGCGGCGGGATGAAGGCTCGCTGGGTAAAACCGGTGAGTTGTAAACCGTAACGACGGGTCGCATTATTTTTGCTAGGCGGGCTTGAGCGCGACCGGGCGCCACCGCGAGCCTCCCACCAGGCCGACCGCGGCAATGGTCGGCAGAAGCACGGCCATCATGACGATCCCGACGGCACCGAACCCCGGGCCGTCAAGAAGAATCCCGGCGATCAAGGCTCCAATAGATGATATGGACGCGCTGGCGAAGTCTGTGAAGCCCAGCGCCGCGCCGCGCTCGCTGGCGGAGGTGAAGTCGGAGATGACCGCCGTCACACCCAGGTAGAGCCCGGACCAGCCAAGCCCGACCAGGAACAGCCCGAGACCGCTCAGGATCGGGTGGGATGCGATCCCGGTGATGCCGGCCCCAACAAACAGGAGCGTGCCAGCCGTCACCAGCCCCCGTTTTCGACCGCGGCGATCGAGAAAGGCGCCCCACACCGGTGAGAAAGCGAACATCCCTGCGAAGTGGGAACTCAGCACGACCGCGATGGCGGCGACCTCAACCCCGCGCCGGGTGTAGGCCACCGCCGAGATGCCCATGATCGAGTACATGGCCGTCTGTCCTGCCGCCATGGCCAGCACCGCAGCCCTAATTGGGGCTAGCTTCAGGAGTGAAGCCAGAGGCCGTCGTACGGCAGAGCCGATCGGCCGGGGGGCCATGTCTCTCGGATCGGGGCGGAGCAGGAGCATGCAGGCGAAGGCCACCAATGAAGTTGCCGCCACCACGAACCAGGAACGGGCGAAAGCATCCTGGAGCGCTGACGACGGTGTCAGGGCCCGGGCCAGGTTAACGAGCTGCGGTCCCCCGATCGCCCCCACGGTTCCGGCGGCCAGGAGGTAGCCGACCGCTACTCCCCGCCTCTGCGGTGGATACATGTCCGCAACGGCGCCCCGACTCAGAAGCGCGGAGCCCATGCCGAAGCCACCGATCACGGAGGCGCCCAGCAGGCCGGCTGCCGACCCGCTGAGCACCGAAAACGCGGCTGCCAGACTGCCCAGGCACAGAAGTCCGTGGGCCGCAGCCAGCCCCGGGCGCCGGCCGAAGCGGTCCATGGCCAACCCGGTGACCTGGGCGCCGGTCGCGAAGGCGAGCGCCCACAGTGCGAACATCAGCCCGCTGAGGCTCGCGTGCCCGGTCAGGCGGGCTGCCGCAATCGGCCCGGCCGCGACGAATACGCCGGCGGTCAGCCAGATTGATGCCTGGGCGATGGCGAGTAGCGCGGTATGGTGCCGGACAACCCGGGCCCTCGAAGAGTCGGTCATCTCCACCGGCCAATCATTCTGGAGAATCGTGAGCTCCCCCGGCAGGAGAGGGAAACCCTAAGATCAGATTGACCCGGATGGAAGCCTCGAACTCTGCACGATTTGACACGCTGCTCAAACGCGGCGAGCTGATCGAGTCAATGTCCGAGATGACCCCCGATTATCTGAAGGAGCTCAAGCACACGCTGATCGTGTCGGGCGACACCGAGCTGATCTCGGCGCCCGCCTACTACCTGGCGGCGAAGAAGGCCCCCAGCGTGAACGCATTTATGACCGGGATCGCCATCATCCAGGACGAGCTCGCCCACGCGCACATCGCCTACCACATCCTGGAAGAGCTCGGCGAGAGCCAGGAGTACCTGATCTTCAAGCGAGATCCAAAAGACTTCCGGTATCCGTACGCCTTCGACGTGCCACTCGAAAGCTGGACCGAGCTGGTCACGGCGAACGCGCTCTACGACCAGGCTGGCTTCAACCTGCTGGGCGACATCCACGAGCAGTGCTCGTATGGCCCGTGGAAGCGAGGCCTGGTCAAGGTGATGGCCGAGGAAAATTTCCACCTGCGCAACGGTCGGAACTGGATGAAACGGATCAGCCAGGCGGGCGGCGCGGCGAAGGACGAGCTCCAGCAAGCGGTCGACTGGATGTTTCCACTCACCGTGGAATGGTTCGGGTTGCCGGACAACCTCAAGCAGCACAGCGCGCAGCTCGACTACCGGCTCAAGGGCCTGACCAACGACCAGCTAAGGCAAGCCTGGCTGTCGACCGTGGTTCCGTTTCTCGACTCGATCGGGATCAACGCGCCCGCTCACCAGGAGGGCAATGCCTGGGTGCTGAGCTATCCATTCCCATCGACGTTCGACGCCGACGACAAGCGCTGGGACTTCAATGACCCGTGTACCTGGGACGACGTACTGTCGCGCTGGCGGGCGCGGGGTCCTCGCAACGCCGAGATGGTGGCGCTTTTCCAGGAAAGCTTTCACAAATTTCAGGTCCGCGCGTGAGTGCCACAGTCGAGGCGCTGGACCGCCGCGTCTGGGCGGCGCTTCGTGATGTCCAGGACCCGGAGATGCCTGTCAACCTGGTGGACCTCGGTCTGATCTACGGAGTCGAAACCCTGGAGGGCCACGTCCGGGTGCGCCTGACGTTCACCGCCATGGGGTGCCCGGCAACCGAGATGATCATGGACGACATCCGCGAGCGGCTCCTGCGCGAACCGGGCGTGGCCTCGGTCGACCTCGACGTGGTCTGGGATCCGCCCTGGAGCGCGGCGCGCCTGACCGGCACGGGCCGCGAGGCACTCCTGGCCTGGGGGCTTTCCGTCTGATGCCGTTTACTCGCGTCCATAAGAACGTTCGCGAGTACGAGGTCTTCGCCCGCAAAGCGCGGGTCGACTCCCTGCGGCAGGTCGGCAGCGTGGTCGCTCCGGACGACGACCTGGCGCGGGCCTACGCCCGGGCCACCTATGACGAAGAGCGCTGGATCGAGATGGTGATCGTGCCCAAGGAGAGCATGATCAGCCTCTGGGCGCCGGGAGAGGACGAACCATAGGGCTCGCCTCCGTCGTCAAGAGCCTGGCCGACAACAAACAACTGCTGGGGATGCGCTACGCGGAGTGGTGCACGGCGGCACCCAGCCTGGAAGCCGACATCGCCGCGGCCGCGATGGGGCTGGACGACCTCGGGCACAGCCGGGTGCTCTACGGGTGCTTGAAGGAGCTCCCCGACGGGGAGTCGGTGGATGAGGGGACATACACAAACGTCCGATACCTCGACCAGCCCTGGACGGACTGGAGCCAGTTCGTGGCCGCCAATGCCGTGCTGGACACGGCCTTCACCCTGATGATCGAATCCCTTGCGGGGGGTAATGTCGAGCTATTGCGCAGCCGGTTGCGAAAGATGCTGCAGGAGGAGCGATACCACTATCTACATGGCCGAAGCTGGTTGCGGGAGGCGCCCGCCAGGGACGCCGTGGTGAGCGCCTGGGGGGAGGCGCTCGAGTGGTTTGGCCCGGACGGCGGCGACGTCGACCAGCTAAAAAAAGCAGGGAAAATCGCCCTGGGTGTGCCGGAGCTGCGCCGGAGCCTCGAAGAAAAGCTCGAAACGAATGCGCCCTCCGCCGGTATCGCCTGGGATAGGTGGAACCCGATCACGCGGCGGACCTCAGAGGGCGGGATCGACCAGGGCACGCTCGACATGCTCCAGGGACTTGCCGAGAAACGCTACATGCCAGCCGGTGGACAGCGAGTCGAAGTCTGAGCCCGCCCGGCCGGAGGACCCCCTCCCTGACCCTCCCCCCAGGGCGAGGGAGAATGCAGCCCGGTGTCCATTCTGTGGGGCGACCGACGCCAAGGTGATCTCGCTGTTCGGCAGCCAGGTGATGACGATGCAATGCCACTGCCGCGCTTGCGGCAACTACTTCGAGGCGTCCAAATATTGACGCGACGGGAGGAATCTAGATGACCGAGGCGCAAACGACTTCGTGTTTTTCGGTTACCAGCGTGGCCGATGCCTACAACGACATCTATGTGCCTCGGATCTTCATTCCCTGGGCGGAGCTGCTGGTGGAGGTGGCCGCGCCCCGGCCAGGCGAGTCGCTGCTGGACGTTGCCACCGGCCCGGGTACCGTCGCCCGGGTTGCCGCCGGTCGACTCGGGCCATCCGGCCGGGTCGTTGGCACCGATCTCAGCGGGGCGATGATCGAGCTGGCCCGTCGCCAGCGGGCTCCGGACGGCGCGCCGATCGAGTACCTGGTTGCCCCGGCAGACCCGTTGCCGGTGGCCGACGCCTCCTTCGATATCGTGACCTGCCAGCAGGGTCTGCAGTTCTTCCCCGACAGACCGGCTGCCGTTTCCGAGATGTTCCGGACGCTCAAACCTGGTGGCCGGCTCACCGTTGCCGTCTGGAGGGGGATCGATATGCAACCGTCCTTCGCCGCGATCTACGCCGCGCTAAAGGAATGCCTGCCCCTCGAGAAGGCCCGCCCCTACGCCACGCCGTTCGAATGGCCGGATCCCAGGGAGCTCGCCGACATGCTGCGCCAGACAGGGTTTCGCGAAGTCGTGATTCGGGAGCGAGTGTTGCCGCTGACCTATGAGGGCGGTATCAAGCAGGCGCTTTCCACACTGGCGGCCTCACCGGTGGCGACCACTGTGGCCGCGATGACCGTCGAAGACCGCCAGCGTTTGTGGGCGACAACCCGGCGCTGCCTGCTGCCGCTCGAAGTGGAGGGCCGGGTGCGGGCGCACATGGTTTCGAACGTCGCCACCGCCAGGAAGTGACGCCCGGCGCGATCCGAGGCGTCCGGCGATGAATGGCTGTTTGCGAAAAGATGTTCCGGGTTGCGGTTGATTCGGCAGGTCCGTAAGCTACGCCCGCGACCTGTCAGAAAGCCAGCCGGTCGAGGAAACGAAACCGGTTGAGTTCCCGAAAGCCGGCGCCGCAAGGCGTCGTAAGTACGGAACAAAGGTCCTCTTGGAAACGGGTGGACCGGGCGGCGGTTAAGGGCTCGTTGGGTCACACCGGCGGGTTACACACCGTAACGACGGGTCGCTTCACTTTTCTGCAGGTGCTGTAGGCTTCACCTTCCCGAGCATGCAGTACCTGCATGTGCCATCAGCCCCAGGTCGGGCAATGGGGGCCGATCCTTAACAACCATTGACAAACCGTTGACTTAAACGGGTTTGTTCGCTATACCTGCAGCGAGCTTCAGGCATTGATGCCCTGCAGATGGGCGAGACTGGGAGGAAGGAATTGGCGGAGGAACCACGGTCACATCTGACGCGCGCGCGACTTCTTAGCCGCTTGACCGCGATCGCAGCCGGGAGCGTCCTGGTTTCGGCGGTCGCCATGACCAGCCAGCCGGCCTCCGGGGCTATCTCGGGGCGCAGTCTCTCCCAGGACGTCCTCGGCAAAGGAGAAGCCGGCCGGGACACCTCGCCGTTCACGGCCGCCCAGGAGCAGTACGACAATCGCGCCCTGCCGAGTGCCTTCATTCCGACCGATCAGGTGGTGAAAGCGCGCGATTCCTTCCGGCTGGTGAAGGCCAAAGGCGTGCAGCACGGTACGGTGACGGGGAGCGGAGGCTGGCAGCTGATCGGCCCGACCGGAAATGTTGTGCCGGCGCCTGTCACCTATACGGGGCGCGCGACCTCGGATTCGGGCCGGGTGACCGCGCTGGCGATCGCCCCAACCTGCGCGCCACGCAATTGCCGGCTTTGGGTCGGCGCTGCCGGCGGCGGCGTCTGGATCACCGACGATGCTCTGGCTGTCCCGGCTGCCTGGCGCGCGTCCTCCGCGGGGATGGCCAGCAACTCTATCGGCTCCCTGGCTGTCGATCCTAACGACGCGAGCGGACAAACCATCTACGCCGGGACGGGCGAGCCCAACGGGTCAACCGACTCAGAGGCTGGTATCGGGCTCTACAAATCGACGAATGGGGGTGCCTCCTGGACCCTGGTCCAGGGCAGCGTGCCAGTGAGCCGCGATCGCAGCATCGCTGCTGTCGTGGTCGACCCGAGCAACGCCTCTCATCTGCTGATCGGGACGGCGGTGGCCCGGCATGGGCACTCGTCGGTCTACGGTGGCCGTCACACGCCACCAAATGCTCCGTCGATCGGAGTCTACGAATCGTTCGATGGTGGCGCCACCTTCTCGGTGACCAACTGGCAGACGGCGGACGGCCACTTCCTGCCGCAGGACACCGCCTCCTCGAGCATCAGTGGCGGGGACTTCTTCAAGGGCGGCATCTCAGACCTGCAACTTGACACCACGGATCATGCGACGGTGTACGCCGCTTCGTTCGTCTTCGGAGTCTGGCGTCGCTCACCGCGGCTCGATGGCGACAACACTTTCCACCAGATCATCTCGGGCAACGACCAGACGAGTGCGGTGGCGACCCAGGTCGAGCGGGCGGCCATCGCGGTCACCGCGAAGAATGGTCACACCCGGGTGTACGCCGGCCTGGGCAACGGCGCCACGGCCGACTCAAACCTTTGGCGGGCCGACAACGCGGACGTGTCCGCCGCGGCGCTCTTCGCCTCGAAAACCACCGGTGTCGGCGGCTGGAAGCTGCTCTCTGATTCGCGCAACGGCTCGGACGGATTTGCGTCATTCAACTGGTGCGGCGGTCAGTGCTCGTACGACATGCCGATTGCCTCGCCGGCGGGCCACCCGGACAACCTCTGGATCGGCGGCCAGATGCAATACGGTGAAATTGGACAGGACATCTTCAATCCCCGGCCGCCGAGATCGAACGGACGGACCATCCAGCGTTCGACCGACGGGGGACAGACCTTCACCGACATGACCAACGACACCCAATCGCCCCCGCTGGGGATGCACCCCGACCAGCACGCGATCGTCTTCGACCCGTCCAACCCGGACATCGCGTTCGTCGGCTCGGACGGCGGTGTTGTCCGAACCAACGGCCAGTTCGTGGACACGTCGAACACCTGCTTCAGCCGTCCGATCCGGGGTTCGGACCTTCAGGACTGCAGGAAATGGCTGGCGGCAATCCCGAACCGGATCTTGAGCCTGAACGACGGCCTGGCGACCCTGCAGTACCAGAGTGTCTCCATCAATCCGCACGATCCGCTCCACGAGGTCCTGGGTGGAACGCAGGACAACGGAACCTGGGCCTGGAGCGGCACACCCGACAGCTGGTTCGAGTCGGTGGGCGGCGATGGTGGGCAGTCGGGTACCGACGCCGCCAACCGCAACATCCGCGTTCACTCCTACACCGGCGCTGACATGGACATCAATTTCCAGGGAAGCGCGACCTCGGGGTGGGACTTCATCTCTTCCCCGATGGACCAGAACGCGACCGAGTTTGGAGCGTTCTACTCGCCGATCATCATGGACCCGACTGAGGGCGGGACCATCTTCGTGGGCCTGCAGCACATCTGGCGCACCCAGGACAGCGGCGGATCGCGGGCATACCTGGACGCGAACTGCAATGAGCAGGCGGTCAATTTCAACATCAATCCGTTCACCACGAACTGCGGTGACTGGGTTCCAATCGGTGGCGGCAGCCAGGTCGGGGACGCCGGGGACCTCACCGGCCCAGCCTTCGGCAGCGACAAAGGCGGCTTCTACGTGGTCGCGATCAGCCGGGCGCCGAGCAACAAGAACGTGATGTGGGCTGCGACCAGGCGCGGACGCATCTTCGTCAGCAGCAACGCGCAGGACTCCGCTGCGAGCGTTACCTACAATCGGATCGACACGGCCAACCAGCCGGCGCGTTTCGTGAGCGGCATCGTGGTGGACCCTGCCAACGCGAACCACGCCTGGATCTCCTTCTCCGGATATAACGCCTTCACCCCGAGTCAACCCGGCCACGTCTTCGAGGTGACGTTCAACCCGAAGAAGGGCACAGCCACATTTACCGACCGTAGTCTCAACCTGGGCGACCAGCCAATTACGGGCCTGGCCCGGGATGATCAAACCGGCGACCTCTATGCGTCGACCGACTTCGGCGTCGTCGAGCTCCGCGCCGGTACGAAACAGTGGCTCGAGGCGGCCGCCGGGTTGCCCCCGGTCGCCGTCTACGGCCTGAGCCTGTCGTCTTCGGGACGGGTGCTCTACGCGGCAACACACGGGCGAAGCATCTATCGACTTACCCTTGGGGCGCAGAACCAGTAGGCGCTGGAAGGGAAGAGGGCCGCGCCCGGTGGCGCGGCCCATCTAAACCGTGCTTTGGCTCTTGTTTTCTGAACCTTAACGGCGTATCGTCTGCCTCGCGCGCTGGTGGGCGAGCGGCACGGCCGCGACAGGGCGCGGGACAAGGGAGGGATGCTCGTGTTCAGGCACCGTCTGGCGCCAGTGCGCCGACCGTTTGTTGTGCTTGTCCTGGCCGGTCTGTTGGCCAGCATGACCGGAGCGGTGGTCGAAGGGAGCGCGGCCGGGGGCAACTCCAGGCTCCCGAGCTGGTGGTCAAAGCTTCAATTGGTTTCGGCGCCTGGGTTCGTTCCCCGGGCGAGCCCCGGGAAGACCCATAGTGTGACGGTCGGTCCGAATGTCGACGCCAGCAACGAAACTGGTCCCCAGAGCGAGACCTCTATCGCCATAAACCCGAGCAATCCGAGCCAGATCGTGGCTGGCGCCAATGAGATCGATCGCCTGCCCATGAGGGCGCTCTTTTCCGGCGACGGCGGCAAGACCTGGGGCGGCGTCGATCTGCCGCTGCCGCCTCCCCGGACCAACAACGGATTCGATTTCGGCTCCGATCCGGGCATCGCCTGGGACACGAAAGGCAACGTCTATTACAGCTGGATCGTGGTTTTCTTCAGCAGCGGCGGTGCGATCAACGGCACCTCCATGGCGGTCAGCCGGTCGTCCGACGCTGGGCAAACCTGGATGAACACGTACTTCGTCCCCGAGACGGGGACCGCCCAATTCGATGACAAGCCAATGATCGCCGTCGACACCAACCTGAGGAGCCCGTTCCGCGACACGATCTATGCGGCCTGGGATCACACCAGCAACGTCAACGGCAAGCCGTCGAGCACGACCGGGAT
>Ga0209689_1001594_pt1 | contig 16907 bp, 16 predicted proteins | sample GraSoiAngelo_149_FD_187119 | JGI IMG/M metagenome (GOLD analysis project Ga0209689, IMG submission 187119) | Grasslands soil microbial communities from the Angelo Coastal Reserve, California, USA - 14_1009_09_30cm (SPAdes) (version 2) | ecosystem: Environmental > Terrestrial > Soil > Grasslands ... | reverse complement strand
TGCAGTCGGCGGCGCTTGCCCGCGGCGGCGACATCTTCGTGCTCGAAATGGGTGAGCAGGTCAAGGTACTCGATCTTGCTCGGAACCTCATTCGGCTGGCCGGGCACGTTCCGGACGAGGAGATCCCGATCGTCTTCACGGGATTGCGGCCCGGCGAGAAGCTTCTCGAAGAGATCGTGGCGGTCGACGAGACCATCGAGGCCTCGTCGGCAGAAGGAATCTTACGGGTCATCGCGCCAACAACTCAGGAATGGACGGCACTGTACCAGAATATCATCGAGCTGGAACGGCTGGCCGTCGAGGATGACGCATCAGCCGTAATTAAGCGCTTGATCGATCTCGTGCCGACCTACCGGCCCTGGGGAACGAACGCGTGAGCGATCCGGGCGACGATCGACGCTCGGAACCCGTCGACGAAGTGAGTTTCGTCGAGTATGTCCTGATCGTGTGGGGCCGCCGCTGGCTCATTGCCGTCCTCTGCATCGGTTCGGTCATCGGGGCGTTCGTGGTGAGCAAGATCTTGCCGAAGACCTACCAGTCGACTGCGACGGTGCTGGCGCCGAAAGAGGGGCCGTCGAGTGGATTCCTCAGCAGTCTCGCCGCATCGGGGCTTCTTCCGCAGATCCCCGGACTGTCGCTCGGATCGTACGCGCCCAACCGCGACCTTCTGATCAGCGTGCTCAAGAGTCGGACGGTCCGCGAGTCCGTCGTCACTCGGTTCGGGCTCCAGGAACGCTTTCGTCGGAAGTATCTCGAAGACGCGATCAAGGATCTTCAGGGCGCTACGGCGGTGTCGGTCACGAAGGAAGGAGTGATCGCACTCCGAATCGAGAGCGCCGACCCCGACCTGGCCTCGAAGATCGCGAACTACCACGTCGAGCTTCTCGACCAGCTCGTCGCACGCTTCAGCACGAGCGAGGCCGGCCGGCAGCGCGGCTACCTCACCGAACAGCTCGCGAAGGCGAAGGTAGGCCTCGACGCGGCCGAAGAAAATCTCCGCCGCTTTCAGGAGCAAAACCGGGCGATCGTGCTCCAGGAACAGACCAAAGGCGCTATCGAAGCAGCCGCGCGGCTCAAAGGCGAGATCATGGCCGCGGAGGTTCAGTTCCAGGTGATGAGGAACTTTGCCACCGAGACCAACCCCGAGATGGTGACGCTTCGCCGTCGCATCGACGAGATGAATCGACAGCTCGTCCAGATGCAGTATGGCGAAACAGTTCCCCGGGCGGCCGGCGCGGGCCGACGCGACTTCAACGTGCCCTTCGCCAAAGTGCCCGAGGTTGGGCTCGAGCTCGCTCGATTGACGCGCGATCTGAAAATCCAGGAGACCCTGGTCACCCTGCTGGCTCAGCAGGCGGAGCAAGCTCGCCTCATGGAGGCGAAGGACATGCCCGTGGTTCAGGTCCTTGACCGGGCGGTCCCTGGCGAGCGTCCGGTGCGGCCGAGCGTCCTGGTTAACGTCGCGGTGGCCGCGCTCGCGAGCCTCCTCATTGGCGTCTTTCTTGCCATTTTCCTCGATAGCCTCGGACGCCGAAAGGCAACGCAGCGCGCGGAGACGGCCGCATCGCGGTACTAAGGCCGCCAAGTCTAGATGCCCCGAGCCTATGGCCGGCATAGTGGGAAACGCCAGCGCTGAATTTGATCCCGGAGAGGCTCGCGCTCCGCGGTGGCACCCGTGCGCCAGACGACCTTGCCCTACGCGCAGGCGCTGCAGGCCGGAGAACATCGGCGCGACCGTCTACTACCCGTTGATTTATCGTTATCCGTTCTATCGCGAACGATTCGGCGTCACGCCGGAGCTCTGCGCTGCCACCGAGCTCGTCGAAGCGCGCCTGGTGGTCCTGCCGCTCTTCTTGGGAATTACCGACGCTGATCAAGGCGACGTGCTGCGCGCTCTCGACAAAGTCTTCGCCCGCTACCCGCGATGAACCTCCGAGCCGGCTCCGAGATCCTCTTCGCGCTCGGCCGCCGCTACCCGCGACTGCCGGTGGCGTTCCTCCGCGCGCTGCCGCTGCCGCTCCTGCACGCGCTGCGCGCCCCCGCGCTGCGCGAGACGCTCCGAGTCGCCGCGCGCGCGCCCTGGTACCGCGACGCCTTCGCCGCCGCGCGCATCAACGTCGGACGCGCCCACCGACCCGAGGACCTGGGAGGGTTCTTCCTGACTCCGGAGATTCTCAAGACCCGGCCCGAGGCGCTCCTCACCGAGACGCCCGAGCTCGCCATCGAGAGCTCGGGCACCTCGGGCCACGTGACACGCGTCTACCTGAGCCGGCGCGAGCTCGAGTACAACGCACGCCAGGGCGGCCTCATGCTCGGTCTCTACGGGCTCGGACGCGGCGACCGCCTCCTCTCCACGCTTGGTCTCGACTGGGGTCTGGGCTCCTTGCTCGTCGAGCGCCTGATGCGCTACACGCCGGTGTTCTCGATGGTCGTCGGGCGCGTGGACCCGCTCGAGGCCTATACGCGGCTCGCCGAGTATCGCTTCAACGTGATCGTCAGCGATCCGTTCTGGCTGGCGCGGCTGACCGAGATCGCACGAGAGCGGGGCCGACCCGGGCCGATGAAGGTCCTCATCGGTGGCGGCGAGGGGATCACGCCGCGCACGCGGGCCGAGCTCGAGACGTTCTGGGGCGCGTTGGTCTGCATGACGTATGCCTCGACCGAGGCCGCGACGATCCTCGGCTTCGAGTGCACGCACCGAACGGGCTACCACGTGAACGAGTTCGACTTCTGCGTCGAGCTCGCCGACGCGGATTCCGACGGCTACGGCGAGATCGTGCTGACGACGGTGAGCCGGCGGGTGATGCCGCTGATCCGCTACCGGACGGGCGACGTGGCGCGCTGGGTCCTGGAGCCCTGCGCGTGCGGGCTCCCGTTCCGCCGGCTCTCGCCCGTGCGAGGCCGGCTCGACGAGCAGGTCTCGTGCGCGTGGGGCAATCTCCACCCGGACTTCTTCGAGCCGCTGCTCGCCGGCGTGCCGGGGCTCGCGAACGACTGGCAGGTCGCGCTCTATGAGCGCGATCTCTCGACCGTCGTGCAATTCCGGCTCGAGCTCGCCGGCGACGCCGCGCGGCGCGAACGAGCGGTTCAGGCGGTGCTCGGCGCGCTCCAGCGGACGCGGCCCGACGCCTGGCTCGCGTACTGTCAGCGCTTGATCGACCTGGACGTCGTGTTCTTCGAGCCGGGGACCTTGCGCACGGGCCGCAAGCTCCTGCGGCTAGTCGACGAGCGCCTGAACGGGCCGCCGGCGTGGGTCGCGCGCGCGACCCGGGGCGTTGTCCCGCGATGACGACGCCGCTCGGCGGTCGCGGGCGACCTGAGATTCGGATTACCCGGCATGAGGATCGTTCGCGTAGAATCTGGCACCTCGGGAGGAGATAGGGACATGCGTTCGAGGAAGCTTTTCGCCACGATGACGCTCGTCGCCCTGCTCGGGTCCGACTTCGTCCTCGCGGCCTCTCCGGCCCTTGGGCAGACGCCGACCCAGGGGAACGGATATCCGATGACGCCCACCTTGGGCGGCGGTGACGGGGCCTACGGCCGCTACCTCCCAGGGCCCGGCACGACCGCTCCTTATGTCGGTGTGCCCCAGCAGCTGCCTCAACCCCAGATGATCCAGCGGCCCTCCGGGCTGGCGGGACCCAACGTCTGCCAGCCCGGCACCGGCACGCGCCCCAATCAGACTGTCTCGCTTCCGCGCTCGCGGCCGGCCGAGCCCCCGCTCTTCCAGCAGCAGGCGCCGCAGGCCACCGTCACGCAGGTCACTGTCTCTCAGAACACCCCGGGCGCTCCGGCTCAGATCACCCAACAACCCGGCGCTGACGTGCGGACGCCCAACGTCGGCCTGACTCCGTCTGTGCCCGAGATGGAGGATCTCTCCAGAATCGAGGCCGGGTTCAATCTGGATCAGGTCCGAGTTCAGCAGATCGGGAGCTTCCAGCAGCAGCCCTCGCGGCAGCAACAGCCGCTGCAGCAGAACCAGTTGCAGCAACAGGCGCAGCAATCGCAACAGGCTCTGCTGCCGCCGCAACAGTTCTCGTTGTCCCAGCGGCAGAGCACGCAGGACCAGATCTCTCAGGCGTACCTCGGGCCGTACGGCGCGCCGCTGCGCCAGTACGGGTATTCGATGTTCGCCGCCAACGTGTCGACGTTCGCGCCGGTCGACGACATCCCCGTCGGGCCGGACTACGTGCTCGGCCCCGGCGACGATCTCACGATCAACGTCTGGGGCGCGGTCGACAGCACCCTGGTTCGCACGGTCGATCGCAACGGCCGCATCGTGCTCCCGAAGGTCGGCGACCTCCGGATCTGGGGGCTCACGTTCTCGCAGGCCGACCGCCTGATCCGTGACGAGCTCGCGCGGTTCTTCCGCGGCTTCCAGACGAGCGTCACCATGGGCCGGCTGCGCACCGTCAGCGTCCACGTCGTGGGCGAAGTCTGCCAGCCGGGCGTCTACACGCTGAGCTCGCTCGCGACGGTGACGAACGCGCTCTTCAGCGCCGGCGGGCCGACCAAGCTCGGCTCGCTCCGCGAAGTGCGGCTGCTCCGCAGCAACGTCCAGGTCGCGCGGGTCGATCTGTACGACTTCCTGCAGCGCGGCGACCGGACGCGCGACTACCGCCTCGAGTCGGGCGATACGATCTTCGTGCCGACCGTCGGCGACGTGGTGGCGGTGGCGGGCGAGGTCAAGAGGCCGGCGATCTACGAGGTCCAGACCGGCACGCGCCTCGCCGACGTGGTCACCCTCGCGGGCGGGGTCACGCCCACGAGCTACCTCAAGCGCGTCCAGATCGTCCGCGCGCTGCCCGACGCCGAGCGCGCGACGCTCGACGTCGACCTGACCGGTCACTACCTCAAAGGGGACGAGGCGAGCAACCCGCTCATCAACGCGGGCGATCTCGTGCTGATCCATCCGGCCGATCCGCGCGTGTACAACATCGTGAAGGTCGACGGCGCGGTGCGATACCCCGGCGCGTACGAGCTCAAGCCGATGATGCGGATCGGCCAGCTCTTGCCGGCCGACAGGCTCCTGCCCGAGGCGTACACCGAGCGCGTCGAGGTCGCGCGCCGCCGGCCCGACCTGACGATGGAGGTCCTCTCGGTCGATCTGAAGAAGGCGTGGAGCGGCGATCCGAGCCACGATCTGCTCCTGAAGCCGCTCGACGAGGTCACGGTACGCACCGAGCTCAAGTCGGCCCGGACGATGATCCTGGGCGGCCAGGTCGTGCGGCCCGGTGTCTACACCATCGCCGAAGGCGAAAAGCTCTCCTCGGTGCTCGAGCGCGCCGGCGGCTTCACCGATCGTGCATTCCTCAAGGGTGCGGCGTTCACGCGGGCCTCGCTCCGGCGGATCGAGCAGGAGCAGCTCGACGCATTCCTCAAGACTCAGGAGCAGCGCATGCTGTCCTCGGCCTCGACCGTGATCGTCGGCGCCGAGAAGGAAGAGGTCGCCGCCCAGCAGCAGGCGCTGCAGGCGCGCCGCGAGGCGCTGCGGCTCCTGGCGTCGAAGGTGGTCGTGGGCCGCATGGTCGTGCACCTCGACCGGCCCGACCGTCTCAAGGGGAGCGAGAACGACGTCGTCCTGGTCGACGGCGACACCCTGAACGTGCCGGAGCCGCCCGACTCGGTGCTCGTGATCGGCGCGGTCCGTAACTCGACGTCGGTCCAGCACAAGGATGGCGCCGGCGTCGACTACTACATCAACCGCGTCGGCGGCTACTCGAAAGAGGCCGACAAGAAGGAAGCCCACATCGTGAAGGCCGACGGCTCGGCCATCTCCAGCTTCACGAACATCCGCACGGTCGAGCCCGGCGACACCGTCATCGTGCCGCCCAAGGAAGAGGAAAAGATTCGTACCTTGCCGACGGTTCGCGATATCGCGCAGACCATCGGTGCGGCGCTGCTGGGGATCGCGGCGCTGGCGGTGCTGTTCTGACGCCATAGTCGTCTCGCTCGCCCGGCCCGCAGTGCCATGCGCTACCGTTTCGTCGACGAGATCGTGTCCCTCGCCCTGGACGGCGCCCGGCGGATCGAAGTCGCCGAGCGCTTCGACCCGGACGACGGCGTCGTCCGCGTCGCCGAGGGTCCGCGGCGTGTCCCGGAGTCGATGCCGCTCGAGCTGATGGCGATGACCGGCGGGCAGCCGATCGAGGACAGGCCGATCGCGCGGGCGAGGCTCATGGTGTTCGTGAGCGTCGAGGCGCCGGCGTGACCGGGCGCAGCGTGGTGCTGACGGGCCGCGGCGTCGTCTCGCCGCTGGGCGTCGGGATCGATCAGCACTGGGAGGCGCTCTGCGCGGGACGCTCGGCGGTGAGCCGCCGCGATCGGCTCGCCGCGCTCGGGCTACCGGCCTCGCGCGGCGCCGAGGTGGCGCCCGAGGCGATCCAGCCGCATCTCGCGCGTCTACCGCGAAAGCAGCAGAAGCTCTGGAACCGCGCGACGCTCCTGGCGATGCTCGCCGGCGCGCTCGCGATGGAGGACGCGGCGCTCTCGCCCGGCGCCGGCGATCCCCAGCGCTTCGGCGTGCTGCTCGGCGTGAACATGCTCGCGTGGGACCTCGGCTCGATGCTCGAATATCTCGCCGCGGCCGAATCGCCGGACGCGCCGTGCGTGCTCGACATGGCGCGCGCCAGCGGCTTCTGCATGCGCTCGATCAACCCGCTCGACTTCTCCCTCAAGACCCTGCCGAACCTGATCGCCGGTCACCTGGCCATCGCGAACGACGCCCAGGGGTTCTGCCGCGCGGTCACCGAGGGCCACGTCGGCGGCGCGCGCGCGGTGGGCGACGCCGTGCGGTTGATCGCCGAGGGCGATCTCGACGTCGCCCTGTGCGGGGGCGCCGATGACCAGCTCGAGGAGCTGTTCTTTGCGACGCACTGGGGCGGCGGCGTGATCGCCGGCGACGACGGACGGGCCGGTCTCGTCCCCGGAGAGGGTAGCGGCCTCCTCGTCCTCGAGGAGGCCGAGCACGCGTTGGCGCGCGGCGCGCGGGTTCACGGTGAGATCGTCGGCTTCGCCTCCGCCGCCGGTGACGGCGATCTCGGCGGCGGCGACCATCCGGAGCGTCTGACGGAGCGATTGACCCGCGTGGTCGACTCGGTGCTGGAACAAGCGCGGACCGCGCCCGATCTGGTGAGCCTGCACGGCGACGGGATCGCCGCCCACGACCGGGCCGAGGGCGCGGCGCTGGCGCGCACCCTCGGCGCCGTCGCGCCTTCGGCGCCGCGACTGCGCCTGAAAGAGGCGCACGCCGATCTCGGTGCCGCGGCGAGCCCGGTGGAGCTCCTCGCCTGCGCGTCGGCGCTCCGTTACGCGACCTTGCCGCCCGCCGTCTCCGCCCGGTCGACTTCGACGACCCCGGTGTTCCGTTCAGCCCTGGTACTCGCGATCGGGCTCTTCGGCGAATGCTCGGCCCTGATGATGCGGAGCTAGGGACGAATGCGCCCCGGGGCATCACGGTGAACGTGATCGCGCCGGGGTTGATCGAGATGGACTCGAGGATCGGCTGAGGAGGCGAGAAGCGGCATGGAGCCGGACACGAAGAGGATCTGGTCGCGAGCCGGGGTTCGCGTGAGCGTGGGCAAGCTCATCGTCGAGTCGCTCGGCGTGGATGAGGCGAACGTGACGGCGCAGGCCGCGCTGGTGTCCGACCTCGGCGCCGAGTCGATCGACTTTCTCGACCTGAGCTTCAAGTGCCAGCAAACGTTCGGCGTCGATCTGCCGATGCGGCTCATCCAGGAGCGCCGGATCGAGTGGCGCGATCTGAGCGTCCTGGCGCGCGTGCTCGAGGCGCGATATCGGGTGGCGGTCCCGGCGGACGAGCTGCGCATGGTGTCGCCGGCGACGGTCGGGGCGGTGCTCGAGCACATGGCCGCCAAGCACGAGATCACCCGGGTCGCCGGCGACGAGCGGGAGGTCGTCGGCGCCCTCGTCACGCGCATGCTCGCCGACCTCGCGTCGACGCCGCTCGACCTGTCGGGGCTCAGCGTGGATCAGTTCACCGACTACCTCGAGAAAAACCTGCACTCGCCGGAGGCCGTGGAAGTCGTCATGAGCCGGCTGACGGTCCGTGCGATCACCGAGTACGTCGTCCGCCAGCTCGCGGCCGCCGGGCGACTCGCTCCCGGAGCCTGAGGACAACGGGCGCGATGCGCTGCGCGTTCGTCGACCGGGGTCTCGAAGGGAGGCGGCGGTGAGTGACGCGCCGCCGCGCGCCGTCCTGGTCACCGGCGGCGGCCGCGGCATCGGGCGCGCGATCGCGCTTCGCTTCGCCGAAGCCGGGGCGCAGGTCTTCGTGAACTTCTTCGTGAACCGCGAGGCCGCGGAAAAGACGGCGCACGACGTCGAGCTGCGCGGCGGCGCCGCGCACCTGCTGCAGGCGGACCTGAAGGAGCCGGCGGAGATCAAGCGTCTGGTGGCCGAGGTCGAGCGGCGCGCCGGCCACCTCGACGTGCTCGTGAGCAACGCGGCGTCCGGCGTGCTCCGTGAGGGCCTCGATCTCTCGCCCAAGCAGTGGGACTGGGTGATGGCGACGAACGCGCGCGCGCTCCTGATCCTCGCCCAGGAAGCCTCGCGGATCATGACGTCGGGCGGGCGGATCATCGCCTTGTCGAGCCTCGGCAGCCGACGCGTCATCCAGGGCTACGCATCGATCGGCGTCTCGAAGGCGGCGCTCGAGGGGCTCACGCGCTATCTCGCCGTCGAGCTCGCGGCGAAGGGCATCACGGTCAACACGGTCTCCGCGGGCGCCGTGGAGACCGACGTGTGGCAGGCGATGCCGGAAGGCACGGCCGCGCTGGCAGCGATCCGTGCCCGCACCCCGGGCGGCGCCCTCGTGACGGCCGACGAGGTCGCGGGTGTCGTGTACTTCCTCGCAAGCCCGGCCGCGCAGGCGATCCAGGGACAGATCCTGACGGTGGACGGTGGCTACTCGCTCCTCGGGTGACCCGGGCGCGCGCCGGCGCATCGTCGTGACCGGGCTCGACCTGGTGACGCCGATCGGCGCCGAGGCGGACGCCTTCTGGAAAGCCGCGCTCGCCGGCGTTTCCGGCGTCAAGCGCATCACCCATTTCGATCCGGAAGGGCTCCCCACGCAGATCGCCGCGGCGCTCGACGATCGCGCGCTGATCGAGGAGTTCCGGGCCGAAGCCTCGCTCGACTCCCAGGAGTCTCGCGGCGTGGTCGTGGGCGTTCGCGCCGCGCGCGGCGCCGTCGCGGCGGGCGGCGCCCGCGCCGTGCTCGCCTCCCGGCGCGCCGGCGTGTTCGTCGGCACGAGCGGCGAGCGCCACGATCTGCGCGATCTCGGCGCGATCGCGTACGCGAGCCGTGAGCCCGGTGGGCCGGTGACGCGCGCAGGCTTCATCGCCGAGTTCGCTCGGCGCGCGGCGGCGCGGGCGGCCCACCGGACGTGGCCGCAGTATCTGGCCGCGCGCCTGGCCGGTCACTTCGGCATCGAGGGCCCGACCGCGACGATCCAGACCGCCTGCACCTCGTCGGCGCAGGCGATCGGCGAGGCGTATCGCGCGATCCGCCGGGGCACGATCGACGTGGCCCTGGCGGGCGGCGCCGAGTGCATCGTGGCGCCGATCGAGGTGCAGCTTTTCTGTCTGCTCGGAGTCATGTCGCGTCAGAACGCCACGCCGGAGACCGCGAGCCGTCCCTTCGACGCCCGCCGCGACGGCTTCGTCATCGGGGAAGGCGCCGGATTCCTCGTGCTCGAGGCGGCCGACCACGCGCGCCGACGTGGCGCCACGGCCCTCGCCGAGCTGGCGGGCTACGGGACGACCTGCGATGCGTATCGCGTCACCGACGAGGCGCCGGACGGACGCGGCGCGATCGGCGCGATGCGCCGGGCACTCGCCGACGCGGAGCTGGGCCCGCGCGAGGTCGACTACGTCAACGCGCACGGCACCTCCACGCCGATGAACGACCGGGTCGAGACCGCCGCGATCAAGACCGTGTTCGGCCCGGAGGCCTCGCGCTTGCTGGTGAGCTCGACCAAGTCGATGATCGGCCACACGATCTCCGCCGCCGGCGCGATCGAGCTCGCGACGACGGTGCTGGCGATCCGCGACCAGATCGCGCCGCCGACCATCAACTATCGCGTGCCCGACCCCGAGTGCGATCTTCACTACGTGCCGAACACCGCCGTGGCCGCGCGCATCCGGGCGGCCATCTCGAACTCGTTCGGCTTCGGCGGCCACAACGACTGTCTGCTGGTCCGCGAGGTCGAGCGGTGAGCGGGGGAATGCGTCCGGCACTGTCGGTGGTGATTCCGGTGTTCAACGAGGCGCAAAGCCTCGATGCCCTCCATCGGCGGCTCACCCGGACGCTCGAGGAGATCGCCCGGCCGTACGAGATCATCTTCGTGGACGACGGCAGCCGCGACGAGTCGGCGGACGTCCTTCGCTCGCTCCGCGCCCGCCACGGAGCGGTGCGGGTGATCCGCTTCAACCGCAACTACGGCCAGCACGCCGCGGTGTTCGCCGGAATGGAGCGCGCCCGGGGCGAAGTCGTCGTGACGCTCGACGCCGATCTCCAGAACCAGCCGGAGGACATCCCGCGCCTCCTCGAGGCGCTCGTGGACGGCGTGGACGTCGTGGGCGGCCGGCGTGTCAGCCGACGGGATCCGTGGGCCCGGCGGGCCGCGTCCTGGCTGGTCAACCGCGCGACCTCGGCCGCCGTCGGCGTGAAGCTTCGCGATTACGGGTGCATGCTGCGGGCCCACCGTCGCTCGGTGATCGATCGGATCCTCGCGTTTCCGGGCGTGCCGCGCTATATACCCGTGCTGGCCGCCGCCTTCGCGTCCTCGATAATGGAGATTCCGGTCGGCCACAGCGCCCGCGAGCACGGCCGTTCGCGATACGGACCCGTACGCCTCCTGCGGCTCGCCGTCGATCTCTCGGTCCAGGTGCTCGCCCTCGGTCCGCTCGGCGCGCGCGCGCGATACTTCTATCAAGCGGTGGGCCGCGGGCCGCGCTACGTGATCGCCGAGGTGCTCGAGTGACGCGCGCGCGCTGGGCCGTCTTCGCGTACCACACCATCGGCGCTCGCGCGCTCGAGGCGCTCGTGGCCCGCGGCGAGGACGTCGCGGTCGTCGTGACCCACGCGGACGATCCGGGGGAGGGCGACTGGTTCGAGTCGGTCGCCGAGGTCGCGCGCATCCACCGCATTCCATGCCTCACGCCGACCGCGCCGAACCTGCCGGAGGTCGGCCAGACGATTCGCGAGCTGGCGCCCGATCTCATCCTGTCCGTGTGGTATCGCCGGCTCCTCGGACCCGAGCTGCTGGCGCTGCCGCGAATCGCGGCGCTCAACCTGCACGGCTCGCTCCTGCCGGCGTACCGCGGGCGCGCCCCGCTCAACTGGGTGCTCGTCAACGGCGAGCCGCGCACGGGCGTGACGCTTCATCACATGACGGCCGCCGCCGACGCGGGTGACGTCGTCGCCCAGCGCACGATCGACATCGAGCCCGACGACACGGCATTCACCCTGTACGAGCGGATGACGAAGGTGGGCATCGAGCTGCTCCTCGAGGCGTACCCGGCGGTGCTCGACGGGACCGCGCCGCGGGTGCCCCAGGACCACGCGCGCGCGACGACAATGCCGCGGCGCCGCCCCGAGGACGGCCGGATCGAGTGGACGTGGCCGGCCGCGAGGATCTGCGACATGGTTCGGGCGGTCGCCCCTCCGTATCCCGGTGCGTTCGTCGGCGACGGCCCGGCGCGCCTTTATCTATCGGGCGCTTCGGTTTGCCGCCGCGCGCCCGTCGACGCCGCAGCGGGAACGCTCGTCGAGATCGTGCCGGCGCGCGGGATCACCGTGGCGACGGGGCAGGGCGTGCTCTTGATCGCGCGCGTGCGGAGCGCCGACGGCGTTCCGGAGCCCGCGGACCGATGGGCCACGCGTCGGGCGCTCCGTCCGGGAATGCGCCTGTGAGCGATTCGACCGATCGCACGACCGTCGGCCTGCGCGTCGACGTCGACACGCGCCGCGGCCTCGACGAGGGTGTCCCGCGGCTGCTCGAGCTCTTTCGGCGCCTCGGCATCCGTGCGTCCTTCTTCGTGACGATGGGGCCGGATCATTCCGGGCGCGCGATCCGCCGGGCGCTCCGCCCGAGCTTCCTCGCCAAGATGTGGCGCACGAACCCCTTCAAGCTCTACGGCATCCGCACGCTGCTCTCGGGTACGCTCGTGCCGGCCCGCCTGGTTGGCGCCGGTGCGCCGGCGATGCTGCGCCAGATCGCCGATGAAGGCCACGAGATCGCGCCCCACGGATGGGATCACGTCGGCTGGCAGGACCGCATCCACCGGCTCGATCAGCCTGCGATCCGCGCCGATCTCGATCTGGCCGCGCGGTCCTTCGCCGCGGCCGTCGGAGTCGCGCCGTCCGCCAGCGCGGCGCCGGGGTGGCGGACCTCACCGGTGGCGCTCGCGGTCCAGGACGGCCGCGGGTTGCTCTACGCGAGCGACACGCGCGGGGAGACGCCGTTCAGACCGAGCATCAGCGACGGCATGCTCGAGACCATCCAGCTGCCGACCACGATGCCCACGATGGACGAGGTCATGGGGCGCATCGCGGACGTCCCGGCAGCGCTGGCGCAGGCCGTGCGGCCGGGCATCAACATCTTCACGCTCCATGCCGAGGTCGAGGGGGGTGCTCACCTGAAGATCTTCGAAGCCTTCCTGGCCGAGCTGGTGAAGTCCCGCGCGCGTCTGGCCCGGCTCGACGACGTGGCCGCGAGCGTGATCGCCGCGGGCGAGGCGCTGCCCGTTGCCCGCGTGGTCCGCGGCTGGATCGGCGGACGGAGCGATTGGATCGCGCTGCAGGAAATGGCCCGGGCTCAGGGGGGCCGAGCCTCGTGACGAGCCGATGGTTGCTCGCGGCCGTCGCGTCGCTCCTGATCGTCGCCGCGCGCGCGGAGCCCCAGTCGGCGGCGCCGATCGCCCTCGATCAATCGATGATCCGCGTGGAGAGCCAGGGCAACGAGCTCTTCGCCATGCGCGAGGCGCCGATCGCCTATTCGACGCTCGAGCAGATGTCCACGAACATCGCGGGGACCTCCGCGACGCGCACGGCGCCGGTCCGCGTGGTGCGGACCTCGCCTCCGCAGGAGATCGACTATCTCCTCTGCGTCACGAACGGCGGCACCCTGGTCCTCGGCGAGCGAATCCACACGCGCGCGGCCGGCGAGCACCGCTACGTGTTCGCGCGGGGCGCGATCGTCCGAAGCTACCCCTCGCTGAGCGTGCCGGAGGGCTGGCTCTGGCTCGTCGATGTTCCGCTGAGCCGCGAGACGACCGTGACCTTGCAGCTGCGGGCGCGCGCCCAGTGGCCGCTCGCCTCGGTATCCGTGACGATGGCGAATGTGCCGTGAGCCTCGGACGATCTCTCGGGACCGCGATGGTAGCGCTGACCCTGGTGGGCTGCGCCGACGTCGTGAAGCAGCCATCGACCGTCGAGTCGCCGCGGCCGGCGCCCGTCACCACGGCCAGTCCGCCACCGGGCCCCGGCGACCCGAACCGACTGAGCGAGCAGGTCGCGCGGATCGCGAGCGAGCTCACCGAGCTGCAGAACGCCGTCGCCAAGCTCATCGCGGCATCGCGCGCGCAGGACGACCAGCTGACGTACTTGCGGCGCCGCGTCGAGGAGCTCGAGTCGCCGAATCGTGGCCGGCTGCCGTCGGCGCCGAGCGGCTTCGCCCCCGCGCCGCCCACCGCTCCGGCGCCGCCCGGGACGCCGCCCCTGCTCGGCTCGGCGACGACGACGCCGGCGGCTGATCTCTACCGAACGGGAGTCGATCAGCTACGAAGCAAGGCCACCGACGCGGCGATCCTCACCCTTTATGACCTGATCGCGACATATCCGGAGAGTCCGTTGCGGGAGAGCGCGCAGTACCTGGTGGCTGATGTCTTCTACAAGCAGAAGGACTGGCGCAGCGCGCTGGCCGAGTTCGAGGCGCTGATCGCCGCGGTGCCGCGGGGCGAGAAAGTGCCCGACGCGCTCGTGAAGATCGGTCTGTGTCAAAGGGATCTGGGCGATGCCGCCCGAGCGAAGCGAACGTGGGAGCGCGTCGTCAGGGAACATCCGGCGAGCGCAGCGGCCCGCCAGGCCAGAACGTTACTCCGGAACTAGGGCGCGTCGACTTGAACGATATCAGCGGGATGAATCTCGACGACCGCGGCCTGGCGGATGAGCGTGACCGAGAGGACCAGGCGGGTCACGCGATCCTTGCGCAGGAGCTTGCCGCGGACACCCGCGAGTGGGCCGCGCACCACCTCGACGTCCATGCCCTCGGCCAGGAACGGGTGGGGATCGTACTGAAGAGTCGTGGTCGCCAGGCGCTGGATCGCCTCGATCTCGGCGTCCGGCACCGGCTCGGGTCGGCCGCTGGTCCCGACGAGGTCGGCGACGCCGACGACGTTCAGGACGCGAAGACGCTCGACGAGGGGGAAACGCGCGAAACAGTAGCCGGGAAAGAGCGGGAAGGCGACCTTCTTGCGCCGGTCCTTCCACCGGCTCCAGCGCTCGGCAATGGGCAGGAAGGTCTCGACGTCGCGGCGCACGAGCTGATCGCGCACCGTTTTCTCGTGACGGGAGCGCGTTCGTACCACGTACCAGAGGGGATCGAGCCTCTGGTCGCAGTCCTCACGGTGACCGTCCGTTTTAGGTAACGCGGACATCATGGCCGTGCAACCGCCGGCATTATAAGCCGGTTCCCGCCTACGGCAGAAAATCGGGGGAGAGAATGACACGCACACCGTTCGAGACTGACCAGCTGTTGGCGTGGCTCGGAGAAGTCTTGAGCGCGGCCGAGGCGGTTGACGTCGACGTGGTCGTCGAGGGCCAGCCGGACTCACGGTCTTCAGTGCAGATCACCCTGCACGGCGTGCCGGGTCCGCTGGGCGGTCTGGAGGTCCGTCCCCGCGTCGTCGATTAACGTTTCGGGGCCGCTCCTCCGCCCCGGGCTCCCCGGATTTCCCTCAGCACAGCGAGCATCTCGTCGTGGATCCGGCCGTTGCTCGCGACCACCGCGGGCGCGTCGAGATCCACGGCATCGCCCACCAGATTCGTGATCCGGCCGCCGGCCTCCTCGACGAAGAGGCCAGCGGCGGCGACGTCCCACGCTCCGAGGCGGAGCTCCCAGAAGCCGTCGAGTCGACCGGCGGCGACCCACGCGAGATCGAGGACGGCGGAGCCGAATCGACGCACGCCGCGGCAGCGAAGCGCGAAGGCCGCGTACTCGTCCAGGTTCGTGTCGTCTGTCTCGCGGATGTTGTACGGGAAGCCCGTCGCGAGCAGGCTCGCCTCCAGACTCGTCGTCGGCGAGACGGCGAGCGGTTCGTCGTTCACGGTCGCGCCGCGCCCGCGCTCGGCGACGTAGAGCTCGTCGACGCTCGGGTTGTACGCGACACCGAGGGCGATGCGTCGATCGACTTCCAGCGCGATCGCCACCGAGAAGACCGGCAGCCCGTGCGCGTAGTTCGTCGTGCCGTCCAGTGGATCGACGATCCAGCGGCGCCCCGAGCGGCCGGGCGCGGCGCCACGCTCCTCCGCGAGAATCGTATCGTCCGGGAACGCCGAGGCGAGCCGGCCGACGATCAGCTCCTCGGCGCGCTCGTCCATTTCCGTCACGAGGTTGGTCGTCTGGCCCTTGAAGGCGACGCGATGCGCCGCGCGAAACTCCGTTCGCAAGATTTGGCCGGCGGCGCGCGCCGCGTCGGTCGCCACGCGGCGTTCGAGCGACGGCGCCATCAGAGCCGCCGGAGCCTGGGGACGAGCAGCGCCGTGGCCACGCCCACCGCCATGAGCGCGAGGCCGTTCACGCCGAGCGCGGCGCTCACGCCGAACAGCGACGCGAGCGCCCCCACCTGGAACTGACCCAGCGGCGCCATCCCGATCGACACCACCCACGCGCCGCCGGCGCGACCCCGCAGGCCGCTCGGCACCGCGAGCTGGATCAAGGTCTGCGCGAGCACGTCGGTCACGGCCCCGAGCGCGTTGGCGCCGACGAGGATCAGCAGGACCACGGTGAAGCTCGGCGCGAATCCGAGTGCCACCAGCGAGGCCCCGAAGGCGACCAGGACCGTGAGGAACAGCGGACCGTAGCCGCGCGCGCCGCCCAGCCCCGAGGTGAGCGAGATGCCGGCGAGCCCGCCGACCTGACGCGCGGCCGTCATCACGCCGAGGCCTTCCGGGCCGACCCTGAGCACGTCTCGGGCAAGGCTCGGCAGCAGGGCCTGATGCGAGAAGCCGAGCACCTCGGCGATCGCGGTGAGGCTCATCAGGTGCAGGAGCACTCGATCGCGCCGGATCGTCCCGAGAAAGCCGAACACGTCGGCCCGCATCGATCCGGGGTTCGCGTCGCTCGCGTGATCGCTCGGTCGCGCCGGGAGCATGGCGAGGGCGCTCGCGAGGTACCCGACCGCCACGGCCAGGTAGGCCGCGGCGGATCCGAGCCGGGCGATCAGAAATCCCGCCAGGAGCGAGCCGAGGAGGCCGCCCAGCCGCGAGGTGAGGGCCACGAGGGCGAGGCCGTGGACCAGCCCGCCGCCGCCCGCGATGTCGTGCGCATAGCCCTGACGCGCGGTCTGATGCAGCGCACGCGCGCATCCGGTCACGAATGTCAGGATCAGCGCCGGCCCGACGCCGCCGAGTCGCACGGCCACCAGGAGCCCGAGTAGCGCGGTGCCGATCGCCATCGCGAAGCCGGAGGCTCTCAGAAGCCTCACGCGGTCGCCGCGATCGGCGACGACGCCGGCGGGGATGCCGGCGAACAGCAGCGGAAGGTTCCGGACGCCGAGGGCCAGGCCCACCATGAACGCCGAGTCCGTGAGCTCGAGGATGTACCAGCCCAGGACGACCTGCTCGCCCACCATACCGATCGAGTGAAAGAAGGCGCAAAGGCC
>Ga0209689_1001592_pt1 | contig 16912 bp, 17 predicted proteins | sample GraSoiAngelo_149_FD_187119 | JGI IMG/M metagenome (GOLD analysis project Ga0209689, IMG submission 187119) | Grasslands soil microbial communities from the Angelo Coastal Reserve, California, USA - 14_1009_09_30cm (SPAdes) (version 2) | ecosystem: Environmental > Terrestrial > Soil > Grasslands ... | reverse complement strand
GTAAATGCTCTTGTAGGCGTCGCGCACGTCCATGTATTTGCCGACCACCGCGATTTTCACGCGTTTACTTGGACCGACGACACGTTCGACGAAATTTCTCCAGTCTTTAAGGTCGGGTTCAGGCGTTTCGAGGCGCAGAAGATCGCATACGAGCTGGTCGAGTCCCTCCGCGTGCAGGGTCAAAGGCACCTCGTAAATGGTGTGCTCGACGTCGCCTTCCTCGATCACCGCCTTTTCCGCAACGCTGCAGAACATTGACAACTTACGACGCACATCGCGGTCGAGCGGTTTTTCCGAGCGACAAATCAGCACCTGCGGCTGCAATCCGATCTCACGCAGCTTCGCCACACTTTGTTGCGTCGGCTTTGTCTTTAGCTCGTGCGCGGCCTTGATGTAGGGAACAAGCGTGACATGCATGTTCACGACATTTTCGGGCCCGACTTCAAGAATGAATTGGCGAATGGCTTCGAGAAACGGAAGACCTTCGATGTCCCCAGTCGTGCCTCCAATTTCCGTAATTACCACGTCGTATTTGGTCTCGTCTGAAAGTTTGCGGATGCGATCCTTAATCACGTCGGTGACGTGCGGAATCACCTGCACCGTCTTGCCCAGATAATCGCCGCGGCGTTCTTTTAAAATGACTGTCTCGTAAACCTGGCCGCTGGTGAGATTGTTGTGCCGCGTGAGCACACAATTAGTGAATCGCTCGTAGTGGCCAAGATCGAGATCAGTCTCCGCGCCATCATTGAGCACATAGACTTCGCCGTGCTGGAACGGATTCATCGTTCCGGGATCGACGTTGAGATACGGATCAAACTTCTGGAGTACAACGCGCAACTGGCGCGCTTCGAGTAATGTTCCCAATGAAGCAGCAGTCAGCCCTTTGCCTAACGAGCTAACCACGCCACCGGTGACAAAAATGTATTTCATCGCGAGATCCTCCGTTTCGCCCGAGCAAGCTTTTGCTCCAACGCTTCTGCGTCGGCAAGTGTATCTATCCCCGGAGATCCCTTGGCGGTGATGAGCACATGAACCTTTACACCATTTTCTAATGCGCGCAATTGCTCGAGCGACTCAGCGCGTTCCAGCGGAGCGGGTTTCCATTGCACAAATTGCAGGAGCGCGCCGCGGCGAAAACCGTAGATGCCCTGATGACGAAAATACTTTATGCCCGAAGGATTGCGGGGAAAGGGGATTGCAGCGCGGGAAAAATAGAGGGCGCGCCCGCTTTCGTCCACAACGACTTTCACTTGGTGGGGCGAGAACGCTTCGCCGGGATTTTCAAACGGATGCGCAGCAGTGACTATGTCGATGCTGCGATCCGAGCGCAGTTTTCGAACAAGCTCGTCGACCAAGCGCGGATCGATCAACGGTTCGTCGCCTTGAATGTTAACGACAAACGCGAACTGTTTCGCATGGCGTGCGACTTCTGCTATGCGATCCGTTCCGCTGCGGTGTTTGGGCGAAGTTAGCGCAATTTCTGCGCCCCAATCAAAAGCAGCTTCGGCGATGCGCATGTCGTCGGTCGCGATGATCACTGACTCCAGATTTTTGGCTTTGCTTGATCGCTCCCAGACGCGCCGCAGAAGAGGCTTTCCAGCAATCACATACAGCGGTTTTCCCGGAAAACGTGTAGAACTCCAGCGCGCCGGAATAATGCCCACGGCCCTGTTCACGAGCGTCATCCCGAGCGGAGCGCAACGAAGTCATAGGATCCCATGGCATTTGCTTTTGAGTTTGCCACAGGATTGAAAGGTTGGGCTCGCCGCCTGCGGCGGCTGCGGTGCAGCCTCGGGTTCGCTCGGAATGACGGTAATATCATGCCTTCGTCCCCAAAATTATCTCCACCGCCGCTGGCAGATCGTCGGCATCCCAATCGGCCATCCTTCCCGTGGTGACGCGTTCAAATCCGGTTCGCACACGAATAGCGCGCACGCCTGCATTGTGAGCGCACTCGACGTCGATCTTTTTATCGCCGATAAAAAACGAGCGGGAAAGATCGATTTGGTGCTCTCGCTTGGCTTCGAGGATCATGCCGGGCTCGGGCTTGCGACGGGTGGAGGGTTGGCCGGGAACATCTGAGCAAAAATAAGTCGCATCGATCAAACCATCCCCAATCTGGCGCAACACCTCCGCTTCGACAGCGCGATATTGGTCGAGTGTAAACAGCCCGCGACCGATGCCGCTCTGGTTCGTGATGATGATGAGTTTGAACCCATTCGATTTCAGGCGCCGCAGTGCCTCCGGTACGCCGGGAAAAATCTTCACGTTTTGCGGATCGGAACAATAACCGCAATCTTCCATGATGGTGTCGTCGCGATCGATGAACACGGCGGGCGACAGCGCATTACTCATGTTTGCTGTCCTCTCGGAAACTCGCGATAAGCTCATTTCGCGTAACGGTTGCCGTCCCAAGTTTGCTCACGACAACAGCGCTCCCGTGGTTCGCAATCTCCGCCGCTTCAGTAGGAGTTGCGCCGCAGACGAGTCCCAAAGTGAATAGTGCAATCGCGGTGTCGCCTGCGCCGGAGACGTCGAAAACCTGACGCGCTTTTGTGGGAATGTAGTGCGGCACGTCGTTCTGCTGAAAAAGCATCATGCCGTAGTCGCCGAGCGTGATCAAGACATATTCTGTTTGCCATTTCTTCAGGAGTGTTTCACCGGTATGCTGAAGGTCGTTGTCTTTTTCCGGGGCTTCATCGGGGTCACGCCAGGGAACGCCAGCCGCCAGGAACGCTTCGGCGCGGTTTGGTTTCACAACTGTGACGCCGCGCCAGTCAACCGAGTGTCGCGGATTGGGATCGGCCGCCACTATTTTGCCAGCCACGCGCGCATCGTGTGCAACTTGGGCAACTAACTCAGACGTCACAAACCCTTTACCGTAATCTTCAAAAATAATTGCGTCGGTTTCTCGAATACTGTTTCGAACCGCAGCGACTACCTTTGGAATCTGCGCAGCCGATGGGGCGACAATCTTTTCGCGATCTACGCGAACCACCTGTTGGTGGAGAGCGATGATACGAGTTTTGACGATTGTGCAAAAACGTTCATCCTCGATTGCGCTCGACGTATCGATGGTTTGTGCCGTCAGCAGTTCTCGCAGCTGGCGGCCGCTTCGATCTTTACCGAGCATTCCGATTACAGAAACGTGATCGATAAATTCACGCAGATTGCGAGCAACGTTTGCCGCGCCTCCGGGATAAAAGGATTCTCCTGTTACCTCCACCACGGGGACCGGTGCTTCCGGCGAGATGCGCCCGACCTTTCCCCAGACAAATTCGTCCAGCATCAGATCGCCAATGACGGTGATCCGTCTCGAAGCCGCGTGCTGAAGAATCTGCTCTAGGCGGTTCAGATTCATAGCAACCTGAAATCCGGCGTTTGAGGTCTCAAATCGTCTGGCCGTTGGCGATTTGAACGGACGGATGAAATCGATCGTGGCATGAGTTGTGTACGGCGATAGTTCCGGTTAAGGTTCGCTCCATTAAATCCTGAATACGAAGCCGAAATCAACATTTGAAACTGCCAATGATGCCGTTTATCAGACATTTGAAATTCAGCGTCGGTTTGCTCTGTGGGCTTGCACTTTGCGCAGATGCTGCCCAAGCGCCGCAGCACATCAACATTAAACAACTGTCCACAACTGTGGAAGACGTTGTGGTGCCGTTGCCGAACGAGATCTTCGGCGCGCTGAACAAACTAGGCACAGTCAACTGGAGGGCACATGTCCGTAGTGACAAGGGACCCAACTTTACCGAGCGTCCGCGCATTGCCCTTTTGCTCGGGACGGTGATCGCGGATGGCTTCATCGCCGTGCAGGCGGAGGACGCAGAAACTGTGAAGAACATTGGGCAGCGTGTGCTGACACTGGCGAAAGGAATCGGCGTGGGAAATTCAATCACGCCGCATGCAAAGGCGATTATCGAGGCAGCAGACAAGCGTAATTGGAATAACGTGCGGCGGGAACTGGATCGTACCCAGAACAGCGTGCAACAGGCGATGAACGAAGTGCACGATGAAAAACTATCGCAGTTGGTGAGCCTGGGTGGATGGCTGCGTGGAACGGAAGTGTTGACTGCAGTGGTGAACGACCATTTTTCGAGCGACGGCGCGGAGTTGCTGCACCAACCTGATCTTCTCTCCTATTTTCAAAAGCGACTCGAGGCAATGCCAGAGTTTGATCTTCCAATTATCCATCAAATTCAGGATGCCCTAGTTGAAGTGAAACCTTTGATTGACGTCGGTGATCGCCGTATTCCGCCTGAAACAGTAAAAAAGGTCAACGAGATCACGACGCGGCTTGGCCAGGGAATCGTCACCAAGGATTAGACCGTAAATGAAAAATTTGGTGAAGATTTTTTTGCCCGTGAGTTCTCTGCTGTTGGTTGTAACCGGGCTGCCGCCGGCCATTTTCGCGTCGGTGGACGATGCTCAATCCTTCGCCCTTCAAGCGGCCGAACCGTATGTAAAACAAGGCTTCCAAGTGCGCGAGGATTATTGGGGCGGCGATCTCGGTTCTGGAGAAAAGAAAGCCGTGCGACAGCAGTTGTTTAAAGGAAACGAATACTGGTTTTGGCTGGGAACAGAAGTAGATCGGGCAAAAGTTTCTGTTCACGTTTACGATTCGGACGGCAAGCTTGCCGAAGAACCCGACAGCTGGGAGAAAGGCCATTTCGCGGCTGCGCACGTCATCCCCAAAGCAACCGGCAGTTATTTTATCATCGTGAGCGTGGAACAATCGCCAGAGGAACGCACGCACTGGGCGCTGGTGTATGGTTTCCGCTAGTTCTAGAATTCGTGGCAGCGGCATGCCGCGATTATGACTGAATCGCGGACTTTGCAGTTCGAGAGCCCACGCGCTTTGCAGTCGCTCTACGCGAATGACATCAAGCTTTTGAAGCATCTCGAGGACTCGTTAGGCGTCAAAGTAACGACGCGCGAAGGCTGGATGAAACTGGAAGGCGACCCGAGTCGGGTCGATAAGGCTCAGCAGGTGTTTCAACAGCTTGAGCAAGCCCGCCAACAAGGCGTTGACATACAGAAACACGAATTCAATTACACGCTTAAGGCTGTGACGGAAGAACGCGATGAGATTCTCGGCGACATTGTTTCGATGAAAATCGTAACCTCTTCCCGCAAGCCTCCGGTCGTAGCACGGAGCGCAAACCAGCGAGCTTACGTGGAGGCGATTCAGAAGCATGACGTTGTTTTTGGGATTGGACCGGCTGGGACAGGCAAAACTTATCTTGCAGTTGCGATGGCTGTGGCGGCATTGAAGAAGGAACAGATGGCCCGCATTATTCTGACCCGGCCTGCGGTAGAAGCGGGAGAAGCACTGGGTTTTTTGCCGGGCGACTTAGAACAAAAGATCCTCCCGTATTTACGCCCACTTTATGATGCATTACGTGAGATGCTTGAGCCGGAGGAAATGGAGCGGGCGATCGCGCGGCAAACGATCGAAGTGGCTCCGCTTGCGTACATGCGTGGACGCACTTTGAGCAACGCGTTTGTCATTCTTGATGAGGCCCAGAACACAACCACTGAGCAGATGTTCATGTTGCTGACGCGCATCGGTTTGAATTCCAAATGCGTCGTAACCGGCGACGTCACACAAATTGATTTGCCGCCAAACAAGCGCCCAGGTGTCCTCGAGGCCCTGCAGGCCTTGAAGAACGTGCCGGGAATCGCGACGGTGTACTTCACCGAACGCGACGTTGTGCGGCATGAACTGGTGCGAGCCATCATCGGCGCGTATCAGGCCCACCGAGGGCCCACGCCCGAATCTCGCAAGTAACGATTGTTATGTTCGATTTCCTCAAACGCGGCCGCCTCATTAAACGAGGTCTGGCCTCCCGGAAGAAGCGCCGTCGCCGGCTGCACAGCGGACTGATGCGCAACTTGGAAAGTTCGTCCTACGTCAAAGTATTCATTTTTGCGCTGTTTGCCGGTGGTCTGGCGTTTCTTGTTTTTAGCGGTCAACAACCTGAACCAACGAAAAATTACGTCATTGCGCTTCTTGTCCTAGCCACTGCGATCACGCAGCTTTGGATCAACCAGCCAAAAAGCTTCGAGCAAAACTCGCGAATTCTTCTCGTCTTCAGCGTTATTTTTGTGCAGCTCGCCGTCACCAAATTGCTTTTGGTCGTTTGCAACAGCGGCGGCTACCGCTTCTTGAGACCAGAAATGGGCGGATTGATTACGCCCTACGCTTTTGCGCCGCTAGTGCTAAGTGTGTTACTGGGCCGACAGCACGGCCTCTACGCCGCTTTCTTCGTGAGCCTGTGGAGCAGTATGTTGTTTGGTCCCATCGATGCGCCACTGTTGATCACCAGTCTGATCAGCGGCTTTACCGCTGTGTCGCTGACGTTGCAGGTGCGACGGCGTAGCAAATTGATACGTGCTGGCTTCTATGTCGGGCTCGCCATCTGGTTGTTATCCCTGACGTTCGGTTTGATCGGACCAATCAATTGGTTCTACCCGACGGCTAATGACTGGGCGATGCTCGGAGTGCAAAGCGCGCTTGCCATCGGCAACGGAATCGTCACCGCGACTCTGGTTGGCGGTGCGCTGCCGATCCTTGAAAACCTGTTCCAAATCACCACGGACATTTCTTGGCTAGAAGCGTCCGATCTCAACCATCCGTTGCTGCGGCGCATGACGATTGAGGCGCCGGGCACTTATCACCACAGCCTGGTCGTCGCGAATCTCGCCGAAGCTGCCGCGGAAGCGATCGGCGCCAATGCGACGCTTTGTCGCGTCTGCTCTTACTTCCACGACGTCGGCAAGCTGGTGAAGCCGGAATACTTCACCGAGAACATGGCTTTTGCGCGCAACCCGCACGATGACTTGGCGCCGACCATGAGTGCGTTGATCATCATCGCGCATGTGAAGGAAGGGGTGGACCTCGCGCTGAAGCACCGATTAAATCAGCGCATCATCGACATTATTCAGGAGCATCACGGCACATCGCTCGTCCGTTATTTTTATCAACGGGCGCTCCAACAGCATGAAGACGCGCTTGCAGGAGGTAAGATCATGAGGCTGCGCGAGGACGACGTCCCTAAGGTGCACGAAGCAAGTTTTCGTTACAGTGGACCGAAACCGCAGACGAAAGAGAGTGCCATCGTAAGTTTGGCCGATACAGTCGAAAGCGCTTCGCGCAGTCTAGTGAAACCGACGCCGCAAAAAATCGAAACGCTGGTGAATGAACTTATCGAGGAGCGCATCAGCGACCGGCAATTGGACGAATGCGATCTCACCCTCGGCGAACTGAAAACGATCGCCGACCGATTCCGGTTCACCCTCTTATCGATGTTGCACAGTCGCATCGCCTACCCAAAGCCGAGTGGAAAGACGACTACCATTCTGCGCGACGAAGACGTGCGCCCCGACGTAATGGTTGCCACCCAAAAGCCCGAAACCGCGCCACCTATCTCTGCTGCGTGAGTAATTGAGAAACGAGGCGTCTCATACAGACGCCTTACAATTCTGGCGGGCGTGCCCGCGGCTCGCGGTCTTTTGAGCCGGCCGTGCTTGGAACCGTGACAAATGGACCGCCTTCGAGCGGCGTGACTTTCGTAAAGGCGACGTCAGGCATTTCGCTTGGCAAACCTGCCAGTGGAAAATCTTTTCGCAGCGGGAAATACGGATAACCGTCCCACATCAAAATACGACGCAGATCGGGATGGCCGTTGAATTTGATTCCCATCATGTCGTAAATCTCGCGCTCGTGCCAATTGGCCGTTGGCCAGATGTCTGAAACGGTATCGAGCGCGCCGATTTCTTCCGATAGTTTCAATTTCAATCGAAGGTGGGCGGCATGCAGCATCGAGTACAAGTGATACACGATTTCAAAACGCGGCTCTTCACCGAAATTGTCGATGCTGGTAATGTCGAGCAAGTAATCGAATGAAAGTTCATCGCGACAATACTTTGCAATGTCGCGAAGATCGCTTGCGGCGATCATGCGCGTTGTTTCGCTGCGAAATTCAGTTGTGTGCTGAAGTTTATCGCCGAAGGCCCGGCCTAACGAATCGAACAGTTCGTCGCGTGTCATTCAATACGGTATTGTAGGGCAGGCGCTGCGCCAGTAGGGGATGATGGGGGTGCGAGCGAACTGCCTGTCCTACAATTCGAATTTGAAGGCGGCTTCACGCCAGCGCGTCTTCGAGTTTCTCAGCCAATTGCGGTGCTTGGTCTCTGAAGGCGCGTTCGCGGGAAATTTTCTCCTGCAATTTCATCAACCCGGCGAGCAAGGCTTCTGGGCGCGGCGGGCAACCGGAAATGTAAACGTCAACCGGAATGAGTTGATCGATTCCCTGCAATACGGCGTAGGAGCGATACATCCCGCCCGTGGACGCGCATGCGCCCATGGCAATCACCCATTTTGGCTCGGGCATTTGCTCGTAAATTCGCTTTACCGCCAGCGCCATTTTGTACGTGACGGTGCCGGCAACAATCATCACGTCACATTGGCGTGGGGAGAAACGCATTACTTCCGCACCAAATCGGGCAATATCGAATCGCGATGCAGCCGTGGCCATCAACTCAATGGCACAACAGGCCAGCCCCATAGGCATCGGCCAAAGCGAATTCTTGCGGACCCAGTTAAGCGCCGCATCGAACCGTGTGAAAATCACATTACCTTCGATCTTTGAGTCGTAGGCCGTGTCGTGTGTTTCAGGCATCGATGAACAGTAAGATCACGCCCCGCCCCCGCAAGAGGAAACCAGGCCACGGAGTGACACGGATGAAACACGGATTGCGAAGAGACCCGCATGAATCTGTGTAAATCCGTAGCTAATTCTGTCATCGTTTCCAGAAAAACCATCTCATGATCGAACTAAGCCGCTTGCATCTCGACCAACTCGAAAGCCAAAGCATTTCGTTTTTTCCGAGGCGTATGACGCTTTCAAAAAATCGGGACGCCACCCCAGAAAGAATACCGAGCAAGTGAGTAGGGGCCATCGAAAGAATGCTACTGTAGAGACACTCTGTGTGCCGCGATCGCAGCCGGCACAGCTGCCACTACAGAAAAACAAGTTTAGGATTCGCTATGCCAAATTAAGCGATGCCCCAGCCCTCGCGGCGCTGATGTGCGAGCTCGGCTACAAAACGACGAGCGACGAAATGAGGACGCGTTTGAGATCGATCCTAGACGATGCGCGTTACAGCACATTTGTCGCCGAGATCGGCAATCATGTTTGCGGGATGATTGGCACGCTGACGCATGCCAGCCACGAGCATAACGATTTGTCCGGAAAAATTATCGCCTTGGTAGTTTCAAAGAAACAGCGACGCGGCAGTATCGGCCGCGCGCTCATTGCCGCAGGGGAAGAGGATTTCGCCAGAAGAAACGTTACCCGAGTAACTTTAACGACGCGGTTCGAGCGCAAAGCGGCCCACGAATTCTATGAAGCGCTCGGTTATTCCAAAACAGGCTTCCGCGTTGCAAAGAATCTTCCGTCTGTTTCCGTGCACCCATGACATTAGCTGAGAGTCCGCGCTCATCAGTGATAGAGATCGCTCCATCTCGTCGATGCCTTTGCCACACGCTTGCCCGCTAACTAGTGGAGCCGAATGTCTTCTATCTCGCGTTTGATGAAAGCGGCGCAGGCATCAATGCACTTCTCATACACAACTCGCCGTTGACGGCCACCACGCTCTGTGAAATAGCCAACTTCGTCGCGACCTTCATCGTTTTGGGTGAGATACCAGCCACTCGATGTTCGTTTGTCTTCCGAGTACTGCATCCACTCTTCACTACTTTCGGGGCAACGCAGGAGTGCTGCGCGGATATCGCCTGCGGAAATTTGATCATGTAGTCCAAAATAGCCTGTGGCTTCCAACAACAAGAAAATCGATACGTCTCTAAGACTGTGAAATCTCTGCGGTAGAGTGACTATCTCCGCCGCTATGGCCTCGATGCTCGTTTTCATGTTCGATCGCTACGAAATCCAGATCGTTTTCGTGTTGGTGAATTCGCGGATGCCGGCGGCGCCAAGTTCGCGGCCGAAACCGGAGCGTTTTACGCCGCCGAATGGCAGACGTGGATCGGAGGCGACCATCGCATTAATGAAAACCATTCCGCTGTCCAACTCCGATACGAAAAGTTTTTGCTCGTTGCGATCTTTGGTCCACGCGCTCGAACCCAGGCCGAATGTAGTGTCGTTCGCGAGCTCGACGGCGGCGTGGGCATCGCCGACGCGGAAAACAGCTGCAACCGGGCCGAAAACTTCTTCGCGGTACGCCGGCGACTCTTTCGGCACATCGACGAGAACCGTTGGCTCGTAGAAAAATCCTGGACCGTGAATTCGGTTCCCGCCGGTCAATAATTTTGCGCCTTGGGCGATTGTTTTCTGAACCTGATCGTCCACGCCTTGCAGGATTTGTTCCGTCGCAAGTGGACCGAGCTCAGTCTCCGGATCCATTGGGTCGCCAACCTTGAGCGCGCGCACGCGCTCAACGAATTGTTGAAGGAACCGCTCGTGAATTTCGTCGGCGATAATGAATCGCTTCGCTGCAATACAGGACTGCCCAGTGTTGTTCGTGCGCGCTTTGAGCGCAGTGCTCAACGCAGATTCGAAGTCTGCGCTCGGCATAACGATAAATGCATCGCTGCCACCTAGCTCGAGCACACTTTTCTTGATTTCACGGGCGGCTGCGCTCGCGACGGCTGCTCCGGCTTTTTCGCTGCCTGTAACCGTTACAGCTTTGACGCGCATATCGACAATCAGTTTTTCCACTTGTTCCGGCTCGATCAGCAGCGTTTGGAAGACGCCGTCTTCAAATCCGGCGCGGCAAAGGATTTCTTCGATGGCAAGCGCGCACTGCGGCACATTCGATGCGTGCTTTAGCAAGCCGACATTGCCAGCCATCAGCGTCGGCGCAGCAAATCGAAATACCTGCCAGAAAGGAAAATTCCACGGCATCACCGCGAGCACAGGTCCGAGCGGTTGATACTCGACGTAACTTTCAGCCGCATCGGTCTGCGCCGGTTCGTCCTCGAGAAATCGCGCACCGTTCTCCGCATAAAACCGGCAACCACGCGCGCACTTCTCGATTTCTGCGACTGAATCGCGGAACAGTTTCCCCATCTCTAACGTGATGACCTCCGCAAATGTTTGCTTCTCCTGGAGCAGCAACTCCGATACGGCGTGCAACAACTCTGCGCGCTCTGTGAACGTCGTGCGTCGATATCTCCTGAATGCCTCCTCTGCGCGGGTCAACCGTTTTTCAATTTCCGCATTATCGACGGGAGAGAACTCCTTCAGTTTTTCGCCATTAGAGGGATTGACTGAGGCAATTGGCATATCATTACCTTACATCGCAATTGCAATTAATGGAGGGGCGAACTCCTGTGAGCTCGGCGTAGCAGAGCTCCGCCCTCCACGGCGCCCGGGACTAAAGCCGCAATCCTCTTGGGATTAAAACGCGATCGAGCAGATCGAAAGACCATTGCACCAGCAGCGCGAGCACAGCCGCGGGAACTGCGCCTTCGAGAATGGTCACGTGATCGTTCAAGTTTAGACCGCTTATGATCGGTTCGCCTAAACCGCCGGCACCGATCAACGCGGCGAGCGTGGCAGTTCCAATATTGATCACGGCGCTGGTTTTGATTCCGGAGAGGATGGACCGCGATGCCATCGGCAGATAAACTTCCCAAAGACGTGCGATCGGGCTGAGCCCCAACGCTACCGCCGACTCGCGCAATGCTCGTGGAATATCCTGCAGACCGGTCGCTGTGTTGCGCACGATCGGCAGCAAGCCGTAGAGAAAAAGCGCGGCGATTGCGGTGCGAACGCTGATTCCAAAAAAGGGGAGAGGTACAAGCAAGGCGAGTAATGCGAGCGACGGGATTGTTTGCACAACGCCGGCTGAACCAAGAATAACCTGGCCAACCGCACCGCCGCGACTCGCGACAATGCCAAGCGGAATCCCGACGATGATTGAAAGCAGCAGCGAAAATCCAGCCAACTCGAGATGGCGAAGCGTCCAGCGCGTTAGCTTGCGCAGAAAAGAATCCTCAAAGTGGGAGGGGCCTGAGTGCCCCGAAGGTCGCGGCGCTAGGGCCGCTCCCAAGTTGAAATACAAATCTGCCGCTCTTGTGTAATTCTTTGTCCGTTCAGCTTCCGCGTTCAGACGAATCATTCGCGTCTCATCCAGGGTGCCTTCCAGGCGCCGCAATGCTGCGATTGCGTCCGCGTGTTTGGACGACCGGAACAGGAAGACCGCCTCATATTTCGGAAAGAAATGAAGGTCGTCTTCGAGAACGACCAGATCGTTCTGCTCTATTTTTGCATCCGTCGAATAGGCGTCCTTTACAGCGATCGATCCGTTCGCAAGCGCGCTGTAACCGAGCGCATGATCGATGCCCACGACATTCTGCTGGGGTAGCGCATAGCGCTGGCGCAATGGTCGCCAGCCATCTTGCCGATCAAGAAATTCGTGCGTGAGCCCGAATTTAAGCTCGGGATATCTTTGTAGATCGCTGATTGTGCGGATCCCAAGTCGTTGCGCTTCGCTGCGTCGCATTACCAGCGCGTATGTATTGTTGAAACCGAGCGGAGCCGTCATGCCTACGCCAAGTTTTTCGAGCGAATCCCGAACTTGATCTGGCGACACGTTAGAATCGCTCTTTAGAATTTCGGTTGCGATTGTTCCCGTATATTCCGGATACGCGTCGATCTGTCCGCCCCGAAGCGCTTCCCACAGAATAATGCTTCCCCCCATGCCCTGGCGGTGTTCCGCTGGAATTCCCGCCTCGGTCAGGGTGCGTTTCGCGATTTCGCCGAGCACATAGGATTCCGTGAATTTTTTGGAACCGATGACGACATCGGCAGCGGAAGAGGAATGAATCAGGAAAGCAGGAACGCAGGAAAAGATCAGAAGAAAATTTGGAACCCAGGGAATCCGGAAACGCAGGAATTGCTTTGATTTCGCGGATTCATGGTTTCCAGCCCTTTCCTGTTTTTCTGTTTTCCTGATTCGATTCATAAACTCGCGATGCCGCGTTGCGCGTTGATGAATTCGGTTACGAAAAGGTCGGCTGGTCGTTCGCGCAGATCGGTAATCGTGCCTTTTTGCACGATCCGGCCTTCATTCAAGAGCACGATTTCGTCCGCAAAATAAATCGCTTCCGCCAGATCGTGAGTGACAAAAAGCACCGTTTGACCAAGTCGCGTGAAAATTTCCTTGAGGTCTTTTTGCAATGAAGCGCGCACCAGCGGGTCGAGTGCGCCGAGCGGCTCATCGAGCAATAACAACTCTGGCGAAAGCATTAGCGCACGCATCAAACTAACCCGCTGACGTTGGCCGCCGGAAAGTTCCACCGGATAACGCGGGAGCAGCTTTTCTGAAAATCTTGTCAGCTCCGACAATTCCAGGAGCCGGTTGTGCGTTTCTTCTTCAGCTTTTCCAATGTGGCGCGCCATCAAAAGAACGTTGGCGCGAGCGGTTAGATGAGGAAACAGACCGCCTTCCTGGATCACATAACCAATCTGTCGCCGCAAAGCATTGATGTTATCGGGCGTAACCGGTTTGCCATCGAACTCGATCGAGCCGGAATCCGGTTCGATTAAGCGAATCATTAATCGCAGCAAAGTGGATTTGCCGCAGCCGCTTGGTCCGATGAGCACTGTGGTTTCGCCCGACTCAACTGAGAGGTTCGTCGGGTATAGTGCGACTGCGTCGCCATAGCGTTTACTAACGTCTTCCAGCTTCACCAACGCGCTCACTTAAAGTAGTGTAGGCCTCCGGCTTGCATATTACGCGGTGGCAAGCGCGAGGCACGCGCTACTCTGAAGCTGTCACAAAGTAGAAAACGCCAAACAACCCCGCCTCGTCGCTCCACATGCGAACAAAGTTGAATCCGGCTTTGGCAGCAAACGCCGCAAACTCGTCTGGCGCATATTTATAAGAATACTCGGTGATGATTTTTTCCCCGCGACGGAAATGGAACTTGTGTTCATTGAAATGTACGAACTGGTCGGTTTCGCTGATGAGATGCATTTCAATCCTGCCGGCGTCGGAATTGTAGATTGCCCGATGCCGCCATTGATCCAGATCGAAGTCTGCACCCAGTTCGCGGTTGATGCGCTGCAGCAAATTTAGATTGAACTGCGCAGTCACGCCGGCGCTGTCGTTGTAAGCGGCTTCCAGCACCTGCCGGTCCTTCTTTAAATCAACGCCGATGAGCAGCCCGCCGCCTCCGCGACAGACATTCGCGATGCGGCGCAAGAACTGCACGGCTTCATCGGGCTCGAAATTGCCGATGGTCGATCCCGGGAAATACACAATGTTTCGTGCAGGTTTATGACGGGGCGAAGGCAACACTACAGGTTGCAGGTAGTCCGCGGACACCGGCAGAATTTCCAGTTTCGGGAAAATTTTACGGAAAAGAGCAGTCGATTGGCGCAGTTGTTTTTTCGAGATATCGACAGGGATATAGACGGCGGGATTCTCGAGCGCCTCGATCACAATCCGCGTTTTCGTTCCTGCGCCGGTGCCCAGTCCGATTAGTTCGACGCTGGGTCCAAGTTGCGACGCAATGTCAGCGCGACTTCGATCCAGAATATCGATCTCGGAGCGGGTGACGTAATATTCAGGCAGTTCACAGATCCTCTGAAACAACGCCGCGCCCCGCTCATCATAGAAGTATTTGCACGGGATCGTGCGCGGATTCGACGATAGACCAGCAATAACATCCGCCAGAAAATTCGCCGATTCCGGTGCTGAAACTTGCGGCGGAGCTATGATTGAATCTCCGGTCATTGTGGAGTTGAACTGGCGCGCACAGAGTGACGCGCCCTACCGATTTACTGTGCGTCGCGTGCGAGTCTGATTCCGGTGAACTGCCAGCGTTTTTCCGGTTGAAAGAAATTGCGATAGGTGCGGCGGATGTGAGTGCGGGATGTGGCGCAGGAACCACCGCGCAGGACGTATTGGTTGCACATGAACTTGCCGTTGTACTCGCCGAGCGCGCCGGGTTCTGCGCGATAGCCCGAGTACGGCGAGTAGGCGCTGCGCGTCCATTCCCAAACGTCCCCGAACATTTGAACCAGGTCTCGATATTGCTCTGGTCTTTCCGCTGAGACAGCCCCGAAAGCGTTCGGGGCTACAGCAACGGGGGCCGGATGAAACAATTCGGTCTCGACGAAATTGCCTTCGATTGGACAACTCAACGTCGCGCGCTCCCATTCGAACTCAGTCGGGAGGCGCGCGCCAGCCCAGTTGGCATACGCGTCAGCTTCGAAATAACTAACATGCGTGACAGGCTCGGATTGATCGACGCGGCGCAGACCGGAGAGTGTGAAATTCCACCAGGCCCCGTCGCGTTTTGTCCAGTAAAGCGGCGCGTTCCAGCGTTGTTCGTTGACAGTCATCCAACCGAGCGATAACCAGAATTCCGGCCGGCGATAACCGTTGTCCTCGATGAACGCGATGAATTCGCCATTAGTGACCGGCCGCGTTGCCAACGAAAACGCGTGGACGAGTGCCTGATGCCGCGGCCCTTCGTTGTCATAGGCGAATCCGTTGCCATCATGGCCTATCGCGGTCACGGTTTCTTCGGAATCGATAAACCGGATCGGGGTAATTTTCTTTGCGGCGACATCGCCGTTTCGCTGGCGAAAAACAGGATAGAGTGGGTTTTGCGCGAAGACATGCTTGATGTCGGTGATGAGCAATTCCTGGTGTTGCTGTTCATGATGCACGCCGAGGACGAGGAGCGGCTCGATCTCATCGAGCAACTTTTCGTCTGCATTTGAGAGCAGATCGTCCATGTGTGAATCGATCGACTCGCGGTAGCGTTGCGCTTCGCTGACGGTCGGGCGTGAAATCAATCCACGCAGATCGCGCCGGTGCATGTCGCCAGCAGCGTTGTAGTAAGAGTTAAAGAGATAAGCGTACTCTGGAATCTCGGCGCGGTATCCCGGGACGAATTTTTTCAGGATAAACGTTTCGAAAAACCATGTGGTATGCGCGAGATGCCATTTGGCCGGACTAACGTCCGGCATGGATTGCACGACGCAATCCTCGGGTTCCAGACCAACACACAGCGCGTCGGTGAATTTTCTGACTTGATGAAAGCGATCGCGCAAGCGTTCGATCTGGGATTGGGTCGCCGGGAAAAGAGATTGTTCCGCCGCCGCCGTTGCGGAGGCGGTTTCAATTGGGGTCGCGCTCAAGGATTTTCTCCCTCTTGCTGGCGTTCTTCCCGGCGTGCTTCGAGCATTTGATCGTGGGTTGCTTCCTCGATGCCTTCAATCACTAGATGCTCACCGACGCTTTCCTCCTCCTCGGTCCCGGGACGCGGGATCCGGTGACCTTTGGAGCTTGCGATGACGCTCCATTCTTCCGTCATGTCGGCGTTGTCGGGAGTTTCCTCGGGAGGCACGTTGTTCTCTTCGCCCATCAGTTCGTGGCGCGCTTGTGCCCAATCGGCCTCGGTAAACTCATCAGGATTGCGCTCATCGATCATGGCGATCTCGCGAGCGCGCTTTTCCACTTCTTCCGGTGAAGGCACTCCCATCCCGTTGCCATGCAGAGAAATTTTGCCTGCTCCCTCGTGTGACTGTTCCTTCATACCAAGTTATACGAAATTAACGTGCAGAATGTTTGCGTAGTCGAGGAGATTTAAGAAATTAAGTGAAGAGCCAAGCACGACTAATTTCGCTGCGATCCGGTGGGCACGTTGCCTACAACGAATACGGCGAGCCCACGGGAGCTCCCCTGTTTTTTTGCCACGGTTGGCCAAGCTCGCGCACGATGGCGGAATTGACCGATCAGGCCGCGCGCGATCTCGGTGTGCGAATCATTTCTCCGGATCGGCCCGGTATCAGCGGCTCTGCGTTCCAAGCCAACCGGAAATTAATTGATTGGCCACCGATCGCACGCGAGATCGCGGATGAGC
>Ga0209689_1001590_pt1 | contig 16924 bp, 15 predicted proteins | sample GraSoiAngelo_149_FD_187119 | JGI IMG/M metagenome (GOLD analysis project Ga0209689, IMG submission 187119) | Grasslands soil microbial communities from the Angelo Coastal Reserve, California, USA - 14_1009_09_30cm (SPAdes) (version 2) | ecosystem: Environmental > Terrestrial > Soil > Grasslands ... | reverse complement strand
GTTCGTGGTGTGCACTCCGGACAACGCGCCGAAAGTGCGGAGCCTCGGATCTAATCCCAGGGTCTCCCTCACCATTGACACTCAGACCCAGCCGCCACGCATCTTGCTCGTGCGTGGCACGGCAAACATGGAGATCGTCGATGGCGTTCCGGACGACTACCTCAAAGCTTCGCACAAGTACGTTCCCCGAAAGGAGTGGGATGGGTTCGACGCGCAGGTTCGCAGCCTATACCCACGAATGGCGCGAATCAGCATCACGCCCGAATGGGCAAAGCTCCTCGACTTCGAGACGACGCTTCCCCAAGCCGTTGAGGAGTTGCTGGCTCAGCGCAAGTAGTTGCGTTTTCAGCCGGCTGCTGACCGGCACATTGCTGATGGACTGGGTCGGCCAATCAGATTTCCAATCGCCAGCGGCAGTCCAGGAACAAGGTAGCAACGCTGCGATCAAGGTATGGAATGGAAAGATTGTCGAGCTCGTCTATGACAGTGAGATCATCGAAACGACCGAGAACCCAGATCTTTACTCGCAGACCTAGCCAGTGACACTGACCTTTGGCCTTCTGACCTGCATCCTTACAGGCATTGTCTACGTAGTCGTGTCGTGGGCGACCGGTTACCCTGTCTTCAGGCGCTGAGCCAGTAATGAGGCATGTCGGTGGCCAAAAAGGGTAGGCTGCTCGTGACCGCCGCTCTAGCGGCAGGCGGTTTGTGGGTGAGTGGGTGCAGCCCAACCGCCTTAGTAAGCTCGAGTCCATCCGGGAGACCGTCAGCGTCGGCGACGCCGATACCCAGTCCGCCGTGCAACCCGTTCACGCCGGAGGCCAGCAAACAAGTTGTCTTGGCGTTTCTGGATGCTTACAATGCTGGTTCACTAGACACGACCGATAGGTTCATCGCCCCAACTGGTGAATTTCAATGGTATGGGGCGCCAGGCCGGCAATACCCTGAGGATCCCACTTCCACCGACCGAGGAACCCTGCCCGCCTACTTCGCGGATCAACACGCCAAAGGCGACAGACTCGAGCTAAAGGCCTTTAGCTACTCAGGCATCACCTACACGAGCCAAATCGCAGGTGGCGCAGCGAACTTTGGCTACACCCTGATCCACTCCGTTGGGGGCAGCACGCCACGTGATGCGCCTGGAAAGGGTGCCATCGCTTGCAGATCCGGGAAGCTCGCAGTCTGGCGCATCTCAAGCTGGTAGTCGAGCCGAGTGTTGCCTCGACGGCCGGCGCAGCCGCGAGCCCGATGACCAGGGTCAGGGTCGGGCTGACCAAACCGAGATTGACCCACAGCACCCTCCGGCTATTCTGCAACGAATGGGCCGCCGAACGAATCCCCGGCTCTTGAGCTAGCCGACCACGACCGCGTTGAGCGGCTGCCAGCTTCGGCCACCGTCAGTTGTCATCAGGAGCGCGAACTGCAGGTCGGCGAGCGAGCTTAAGGCCCAGCCGACGCTTGAACTGATGAAGTCCATCCGTCCGCCCATGAAGCCGCTGCTGGTTCCAAGCGGGCTCCAGCTCGCCCCGCCGTCGTGAGTGACGTAGAGCTTGTCGAAGGTCGCCTCCCCGGGAAATGAGGGGGCGGCCTTCAGTATCGATGCCCCGTACCATCCCGTCCGCGCGTCGATAAAGGTTGGGTCCCCCCCCGTAGCGACCCCCGGCAGCACATGTGACGCCCAGGTTTTGCCGCCATCGTGTGTGGCATAGAACAGAGCCGTCCCCGGGATCGTCTCGCTCCCGCATGCCGATACGCCGTTCTGCAGCTGGCACGTGGTCTTCTCGGTGTCGAGCGATACGGACATGGTGGCGTCACGAGATGAAGTGAAGACCGGATCGGTCGAACTAACCGAGCAGGGGCAGGCTGGTATGTCAGGCGAGCCAGGCAGGGATTGAGCGCGCCAGGTACTACCGGCGTCGTGCGTCACGTAGAAATACACGGTGGCAGCTGGACCGGTGCACCGGCCGGCGGCCCACCCCGTCGAGGCGTCGCGGAAGGTGATGGCAGCGAAGGGGTACATCTCGCAGGCAAGCTGGTTGGCTTGATTGGTCCCGAAAGCGTTACTCATGGGCAACGCTCCCGGCGCCGTCGCGTTTGGCGCGGTGTAGTGACTCACCGATGCCTGCTCCCAGTGGAGACCGCCATCGCTGGTCCGATAGATGGCCACGCCATTGTCGACCTGTAGAACCATCCATCCGTGTTCCGGGTCGACGAAGTCCAACTGGCTCGGGCTCCCGTCGGCGACCTGAAAGGTCGAGCTTTGCCAGCTCTGGGCGCCGTCCGAGGTGTGGAAGACGGTGATCGTTGCCGGGGTAGCGGCTGGATGGGCGACCACATGCGGCGTGACCGCGACCCAGGCGTGTGTCACGTCGAGGAAGAACATCGTTCGATCCGTCCATCCGGAGAAGCCCGGCGGCGTGACGTTGCGCCAGTGCGCGCCGGCGTCTTCGGTGACAAGGGTGGCGTCGTGAACCTGGGCACGGTCCTTGCTTGGGGGCCCGGCGGCCCAACCCCGGAGCGGTGTCATCATCTTGAACGCTGGGTCCGTGTAGACGGAGCCGAGCTCGATCGGTCCCGCGGGCACGCGCAGGCCGGGCGTATAAGACAGCGTTGGCCCGAGGGTGGGCGCCGCGGTTGGGGTCGGCGATCCGGACGGCGACCCACTGGGCAGCGGAGTCTTGACGGCCGTGGCCTGGCGGAGGTTTCGCAGCTGCATCACCCCGAACCCGAGCGAGCCGATCAACAGCACCACCAAGCCGGCCAGGGCAAGGTCTCGGATGATCACGGGTCGTTTGCGCGCCGCTCGCGGCCGGGCATACGCGCGAGCGACGACCCGGCGCTCGAAATCGGGGCGCTTGGGCACCTTGTCATCGAAGTCCTGAGCCTGGCGCCGGAGTCGCGCCTCGACGTCTTTCCTGCTCATCACATCGCCATCCCGCGATCCTGCCCGACGGGCTCGAGCCGCTGGCGCAGCTTGCCGAGCGCCCGATGGACAAGGACGCGAACGGTGACCTGGGGGCGACCCATGATCCGCGCCGTCTCCCTGAACGACTGGTCTTCGAAGTAGCGGAGGTAAATGGCCTGGCGCTCGCCGAGCGAGAGGCCGCGCAGGGCCGTCATCAACGTTTCATCGACGGACCGTGCCTCGACCGTAGCCACCGGGTCCAGCGTCGAGGACGCTGGTTGTACCAGTGCGGCCATCCGTTTTTGCCGGCGAAAGTAGTCGTGGGCGAGGTTGGTGATGATGCGATAAAGCCAGCGACGGAACTCGTCAGGATTGGCTGGCGTGCCGGGCGACGCCCAGGCCCGGGCGAAGCCCTCCTGGACGATCTCCTCGGCGATGTCGATGTCGTGCAGCAGCATAAAGGCAAATTTGAGCGCGGAATGTCCAAGCCCATATACGAGGGGTTCGAACCACAGCCGATCATCGCTATGCAGGTCAGGACCCTTTGCTATGTCTTTCCCCCTCAACGGCCAGCTTCGCGATTATGTTTCATCGGCGGCCCGCGTGGGCCGCCTTTACTTCATCGTGAAGCTTGGCGCGTTTCCGGACGCGTGCGGTCACTTGGCGTGGCTTTCATCTCTGAGCGCCACGGTGGCTCTGCACCAGAGCGGGTGCACGTCAACGATGCGGCCAGGCAGGAAAATCCGAGGAGCGACTCAAGCTCCTTCTGCGAGAGCGTGAAGTCGCGAGCGAGGGCGTTCTTGTCGTCGAGCCATGCCAGGACGGCCGCTCCGAAGGCATCTCCGGCGCCGATAGTATCGACGACTTGGACGGGTGGCGCCGGCACATGGGCGTGCACGGGTCCTGTGATTCCGTACGCTCCCGCTGCTCCGAGGGTGACCAGGACGAGGCGGACGCCCGCCTTCAGGACGCGCTCGGCGGCAGCCTCGTAATCGACTCCCGGATAGAGCCAGGCGAGATCCTCGGCGCTAGCCTTGACGATCGTGCTCTGCGCGATAAGCGATTCCAGCCGTGGCCGATACCCCGGGTCGGTGGCCAGCACCGGTCTGATGTTTGGATCCAGCATGATCAGGCGGCTGCCGCGCTCGCGGCGGACGAGTTCGACGAGTGTTGAGACCATTGGCTGCAGCACGAGACCGAGGGTTCCCAGGTGGAGAGCCTTGACATCCGCGGGCAGTTCTCGCGGAATCATGTCGGGGGTGAGGTTGGGTGCCGACGTCGCCTCGATAAAGAACTCATACTCGGCGAGCCCTTCCTTGCCGATGTTGGCAACAGCAATCGTGGTCGGCTCCGGGCCAAAACTCGCCAACGCGAGGCTGGCTCCGTCAGCGGCGAGCTGATCGGCGAGCATGCGCCCGAATTCGTCAGTCGAGAAGCGCCCGAGGAACGCCGTCGGAACCTCGAGCCGAGCGAGCGCTCGCGCGGTATTGAACGGACCGCCGCCCGGCGTGGGACGCCGCGTCCCGTCGCCGCCAGTGACCATATCGATCAGCGCTTCACCGCAAACGACGATCACTGTCGGATCTCGCCTGATCCTCTGGTGATGAGACGCGTGGGGACAACCAGGTGCACTGAAGGCGATTGATCACCATCGATCCGCCGAAACAGTTGCTCGGCCGCTTTCCGACCCATCGTCGACGGATCCTGCGCGATGACCGTGATCCCGGGGTCGAGGAGGTCAGCGAGCAGCACATCGTCGAATCCCACCAAGGCAGTGCGGTGATGCAGGTCGAGCCGGTGCAAGGCGCGACTGGCGCCGATGGTCAGCAGGTTCTGGCTGGTGAAGAGCGCGGTCGGCGGCTCCCGCAGACCCAGTAACTCAACGGTCGCGGCGTCGGCCTTGTCGATGCCGTGTACATTGAGCCGGACCAGCTGAGGATCGAGGGCGATGCCCGCCGAGGCCAGCTCCTGTTCATAGCCCTGGCACCGCTCCGCAGCCGTCGTGATCGTCATCAAATCCCCCAGGTAGCCGATCCGCCGATGATTGTGAGCGATCAAGTGGGCGATGCCTTGTCTGACGCCGGCCTGGTTATCGGTGAGGATGCTATCGGCATCGAGGAAAGCCGGCGGGCGGTCGACGAAGACCATCGACGTCCCGGCCCGACGCTCGCTGAGCAGATAGCTGTGGTCGTGGCTGGCGGGGACGATGATGAGGCCATCGACGCGGCGAGAGGTGAAGGCAGCGATCAGCTGCTGTTCGCGGGCCTGGTCCTCGTCGGAACTTCCCGCAAGGACGAGGACACCACGTTGGAGGGCGACATCCTCGATTTCGCGGTGGAGCGCCGAGGAGAAGGGGTTGGCGACGTCTTCGAGAAGCACGCCGATCGTGGAGCTCTTTCGGTCGGAACGGCGCAGGCTGCTGGCTGCGTGGTTGTGCCGATAGTCGAGCCGCTGGATCGCACCCACCACCCGCGATCGGACCGTCTCCGAGACGGCCGGTTCGGCGTTGATGACCCGGGAGACGGTCTTGAGGCTGACCCCTGCGAGGGCGGCCACCTCGCGCATGGTCGGGCGGCCGGCCCCGCCCCTGACCTTTGCCAACGTTGACCCCCTTTTCCCTGCGGCTTATCAGATGAGGTACGCGGATAGGTTCGGCTTGCACCTCACCCTATCGTATGTTATAAGTTGATAACGTTGTCAATTTCGGTGGGCTGAGGGAGCAACTGGAGGCGGCTACCGCCTCCGAGTGTTTAAGGAGGGTGGTCGCATGAGCGACGGGAATCACCGACTACCGCGGCGCGCGCGGACCAGGTCCTACGTTGTCTTGGCCATTCCGCTCTTGATGGCGAGCCTGCTCGCCACGGCATGCGGGGCGGGTGGGGGTGGCAGCGGCCCGCAGACGACCATTACCGTAGCGGCGGTGGGGAACCCGCAGATGGAAGACCTGCAGAAGTTGGTCCCCGAGTTTCAGAAGGCGCACTCCGACATCCAGGTCAAGATCGTGATCCTGCCCGAGAACCAACTCCGCCAGCAAGTCACCCAGGATGTCGCCACCCATAGCGGCAGGTTCGATCTGAGCATGATCGGCACCTACGAGGTTCCACTATGGGCGAAAAATGGTTGGATTCAGAATCTGGGCAGCTACGTACAGAAGACGTCCTCCTACCAGGCCGACGACCTGGTGCCGGGCGTGGCCAAGGCGCTCTCCTACAACGGAAGCCTCTACGCGGTCCCCTTCTACGCCGAATCGTCCTTTCTCATGTATCGCAAGGACTTCCTCCAAGCCGCGGGGGTGACCTTGTCGACGACTCCGACCTGGGATGAGGTGGCAGCCGCTGCGCGGAAGGTCAACAACCCCAGCAAGGGTCTCGCCGGCATCTGCCTCCGCGGCCTGCCCGGCTGGGGTGAGCAGCTCGCGCCCCTGGACACCATCGTCAATACCTTCGGCGGCCGCTGGTTCGATGAGCAATGGAACGCGCAGCTCACGTCGCCGAAATTCAAAGAGGCCGTCAACTTCTACGTCAACCTGATCAAGACCGCCGGCGAGCCGGGCGCCGCCAACTCCGGCTTTGGCGAGTGCCTGAATGCCTACAACGGTGGCAAGGTCGCCATGTGGTACGACGCGACCGTCGGCGCCAGCAACTTCACGGGCGACGCGGCGGCCAACTCCGGCTATGCCCTAGCTCCGGCCAGGCTCAAGCCCTACTCCGGGTGGCTCTGGGCCTGGTCGCTGGGGATGCCCACGACCAGCACGAAGAAGGATGCAGCCTGGACCTTCGCTTCGTGGGCCACGTCGCAGGATTACATCAAGCTCGTCGGCACCAAGCTCGGCTGGAACCACGTTCCACCCGGCACCCGGACGTCCACCTACCAACTGTCCGAGTATCAGAAGGTCGCCGGGTCCTTTGCCCAGCTGACCCTCGACTCGATCACACATGCCGACGTCAACCATCCAACGGTGGACCCCGTTCCCTACACCGGCATCCAGTACGTGGACATTCCCGAATTTCAGAACCTGGGTGACCAGGTCTCGCAGCAGTTCGCGGCGGCGATCGCCGGTACCACCAGCGTGGACACCGCCTTGCAGCAGGCTCAGCAGCTGGCCGATGCTGTCGGGAAGAACTACCGAAAGTAAAAAGAGCCGGAGGCTGGGAAGATTGCGATGGCTAGTGTGACGGTCCAGCCATCGATTCCAACCGCGCTCGGAGACGGAGGCGGTCGAGCTCGCTCGGTCGCCTCCGCCGCTCGCTTGCAAGGCTGGCTGCGCCGGCTTCCGGTGCTGCCGGCGCTCGTCTACGTCATCCTCGTCACGCAGGTTCCGTTCTTGCTCACCATCTTCTACAGCCTGCAGAACTGGAACCTGCTCAGCGTGGCGCCGGCGCGCTTCATCGGCCTGCAGAACTATCTCGACGTTCTAAACGATGCCACCATCAGGATCGCGATCTGGAACACGATCGTCCTGACCGTTTGCGCGGTCGCCATCTCGGTGGCGCTCGGCATCGGCATCGCCGTGCTCCTCAACCGGGAGATCTTCGGCAAGGGCATTCTTCGGACGCTCATGATCGGGCCCTTCCTGGTGATGCCCACCGCCGCCGCCCTGATGTGGAAGGACACCCTTCTCAACCCGCTCACCGGCTTCGTCAACTACCTTCTCACGCCGATCGGCCTCGGCACCTTCGACTTCATCAACCGGTTCCCGATGGCCTCGATCGTCGGCATCGAGGTCTGGCGATGGACCCCGTTCATGATGCTGATCGTGCTGGCCGGCCTTCAATCGCAGAACCAAGAAGTCCTGGAGGCGGCCAGAGTCGACGGCGCCCGAGCGCTGCAAATGTTCCGCTATATCACCCTGCCGTTCATCCGGCCCTTCATCGAGCTGGGAGCGCTGCTGGGGTCGCTGTTCATCGTGCAGAGCTTCGACACGATCTTCATGACCACCCAGGGCGGCCCGGGCCAGGCGACCACCAACCTCCCTTTCAAGCTCTATCTCGAGGCCTTCCAGGCCTTCGATATCGGGAAGGCGTCGGCGATCGGGGTGCTGGCCGTGATCCTGACGATGATCGTCGCCACCTTCGCGCTGCGGACGCTCTTCACCATCTTTCAAGTTGAGACGAGGCGATGAGCGTTCTGGCCGCGAGACCCGGAAGGGGTAGAGCCAGGATCTCGAAAGCGGCCTGGTCGGCGCTCGCCTGGGCGATCGCGATCGTCTTCTTCTTTCCAGTTCTCTGGATGGCGCTCGAAGGGCTGAAGACCGAGGTCCAGGCCGCCAGCATCCCGCCAACGATCTTCTTCACCCCGACCCTGACCGCCCTGCAAGAAGTCCTGTCTCGAGACTTCCCGCCCTACCTGATCAACTCGGCCTCGGCCACCATCGGGTCGACCCTGCTGGTCCTGCTCCTCGGTCTGCCGGCTGCCTACGCGCTATCGATCCGTCCGGTGAAGCGAACCCGCGACGTGTTGTTCTTCTTGATTTCGACACGCTTCCTGCCGTTCGCCGCCAGCCTGGTGCCCCTGTATATCCTCGCGCGCGACCTCCATCTGCTCGATAACATCCTGGTCCTCGTCATCATCTACACGACAATCAACTTGCCGCTCGGCATTTGGCTGTTGCGCTCCTTTATGCTCGAACTCCCGCACGAGCTCATCGAAGCTGCCCGCGTCGACGGGGCAAGCATGCGGCACGAGTTGATCAACATCGTGCTGCCCTTGATCATGCCTGGCATAGCGGCCACCTCGCTGATCTGCTTGATCTTCTCCTGGAACGAGTTTTTCTACGCCGTCAATTTCACCACCACGATCGCCGCCACCTCGCCGATCTTCCTGGTGGGCTTCATCAGCGGCCGTGGGTTGTTTTATGCCAAGCTGGCGGCGGCCGCGACGCTGGCGAGTCTTCCGGTCCTGCTGGCGGGGTGGATTGCGCAAAAGCAGCTGATTCGGGGGCTGACAATGGGAGCAGTGAAATGAGAGCTGTCGTTTTCGAAAAGCCGGGCCAGATCGAGGTCACGAAGGTCGACGATCCGACGCCTGGCGCGTCCGACGCGATTCTCAAGGTCGAGGCGTGCGGCATCTGCGGCACCGATCTGCACCTGCTCAACGGCGACATCTCGTCCGCGAGGTACCCGGTGGTGCCGGGACACGAGTTTTGCGGCGAGGTGGTTGCGGTGGGACCCGGGGTGACCAACGTGCGGGTGGGCGATTTCGTCGCCGTCGACCCGAACCTCCCCGATGGTGTCTGCCGATTCTGCCGGATGGGCAAAACCAACCTGTGCGAAAACTACAGCGCGCTCGGCGTCACGCTCGACGGCGCGGCAGCCGAGTTCGTCCGCGTGCCCAGCCATGTCGCCTTTGCGGTCCCGGCGAACCTGCCGCGGCCGTGGGGAACCCTGGTCGAGCCCCTCTCATGCGCCGTCCACGGCTTCGACCAGGTGGGTGTGCACCTGGCCGATAGCTACCTGATTTACGGCGCCGGGACGATGGGCTTGATGCTGGCGCAGCTGGCCCGGCATGCGGGGGCTGCCAGCGTGGACATGGTCGACAAGAACCCGGCACGGTTCGAGTTGGCCAAACGGCTTGCGGCGGACCGGATCGCCGATACGGCTGACCAGTTCGATCGTTCGGACGGCTGGGATGTGGTGATTGACGCCACCGGGGTGGTGGCCGCGATCGAAGATGGTCTCCGCAGGGTGCGGCGCGGTGGAACGTTCCTCGTCTTTGGCGTCGCCAGCGGCGAAGCCCGGGCGAAGCTGTCGCCTTTCGACGTCTATCGAGACGAGATCCGGATCATCGGGTCGATGGCGGTGCTCAACAGCTTCGAACGGGCGCTGGCTCTCGTAGTCCGGGGGGTGATCAACTCCGAAGCGATGATCAGCCATCGATTCGGACTCGATGATTACGCGAAAGCCATTGACACCTTCAAGAGTGGGGGAGGACTCAAGATTCAGGTCGCTCCCTCGGCGCAGCCGGTTGCCCAACCCAGCCTGGCGAGCTCGGCCTCCACGTCGCCAGCCAGGAATTGATCGGCGGCTTCCGACCCCTGTAACGTCGCGTCCAGGTGCGCCAGGGTAAGCCCGCGCGCGAAAAGGTGTGCCTGATCGCCCGAAGATAGCTCCGACATCGGGCGCATCGCCGCCGGGATCCAGGCGGCGTCCCCCGGAAACGACCCGCCGCGCATACCCTCGTGCTCGCCCTCCACGTCGTCGACGAAATGCTGATGGTCCGCCCGGCGCAGGATGAACATCCGCTTTGGCGGCGGCAACCGCGCGAAGAGCTCAGACAGGCCCGGCAGAGGGATCATCACATCGTTCTCGGCCGCCAGCAACAGAGTCGGCACCTCTCGGCTCCACGCGAAGGTGAGCGTCAACCGAAGGATTCCTGGTCTTGGGTTCGCGATCCCGCCCGGTGCCAGCGCCACAACGGCCCGCACCCGAGGATCGACTTCGGGCGTCGCCAGCACCGTCCAACCACCGAAGCTGTGGCCAACGAGTCCGATTCGCGCGGCGTCGACGTTGAAGCCGGCGTCCTTGAGCAAATGGTCGATGAGAAAACGGACGTCCGGTACCCGGCTGGCGATCATGGCCTCGGCCCGGGTGGCCCGCTCGGTTTCGGTTTCGCCTTCGCGGCGGGCGAGTTCAGGCGTGACCAGCTCGGAGTGATCCATCGCGGCCACGACGTAGCCGTGACTGGCCAGATGCGTGCAGAGGAAGGTTGCCGACCGCCGGTTTCCACCGCTGGAATGGGAGAAGACAACCAACGGCTGATCCGCGCTCGCGACGCCGGTCGGGGACCAGATCATGGTTGGGAATCGCCGGCCGCGAGCCGGATCCAGCGCCTGGATGGTTTGGACGCCAACGGCGAAACGTCCGGCTGCGAACGGATCGTATCTATGCGCGCCGATCGCCCTACCCTAGCAGCCGACAGCGACTACGCTTGAAGCGAAGGGGCGTCAGATGGACAACCCACAGCCGCAGCCGGTAGTGGCGCCGCTAACGCGAGCCGCCATCTTTCTCGTCGTCACGGTCAACCCGGGTGATGACTCGCGCACGACGGTCCGGGCGTTCTGTGATGACTTCCCGGGGCTTGTCCGCGCCGTGGCCTTCCGGGACCTGGAGGGCTACCTGTCCTGCGTGATGGGGTTTGGCTCGTCCGCCTGGGATCGCCTGTTCGGGTCGAAGCGCCCGGCGGAGCTGCATCCGTTTCGGGAAATCCACGCCGAATCGCGCCATGCGGTCGCCACGCCCGGGGACATCCTCTTCCATATCCGTGGCGCGCGGATGGACCTGTGTTTCGAGCTGGCGACACAGTTCATGGCGCGGCTCGGCAAGTCGGTGTCCCCCGTAGACGAGGTGCATGGCTTCCAGTATTTCGACGACCGCGACGTGATCGGATTCGTCGACGGCACGGAGAACCCCACCGGTCAGGAAGCGACGGATGCGACGCTGATCGGCGGAGAGGACCCCGGGTTCACCGGCGGCAGCTACGTCATCGTGCAGAAGTATCTGCATGACATGCCGGCCTGGAACGGCCTGTCAACCGAAGCGCAAGAGCGGATCATCGGTCGCAGCAAGCTGTCTGATATCGAGCTGGACGACGCCGTCAAACCAACCTCCGCCCACAACGCACTGACCACCATCGTCGAAAATGGGAGTGAGATCAAGATTGTTCGCGACAACATGCCGTTCGGGAATGTGGCCCGCGGGGAATTCGGGACCTACTTCATCGGCTATGCCCGCTCGCCGCGCCGAACCGAACAGATGCTGGAGAACATGTTCGTGGGCCGTCCGCCTGGAAACTATGATCGGTTGCTGGACTTCAGTCGGGCGGTGACCGGCAACCTATTCTTTGTGCCGTCGCTGAACCTGCTGGCCTCCCTGGTCGCGTCGTAGATGACTCTGGCGTCGAATGGCAGTCTAAGTAGATAAATGCTGCGGTAGGAGGTTCCATGCAAACGACTGTACCGATGAAGACCGCGACGTTGAACGTGCCGGGAGCGAGCATCTACTACGAGGTTCGCGGCGCCGGCCCCGCGCTGCTGATGATGCCGGGCGGACCAGCCGACGCCGGAGCCTTCCGGAACATCGCCGGGCCGCTGGCGGCGCATTACACGGTCGTCACCTACGACCCCCGGGGCCTCTCGCACAGCCCCCTCGAGGGCACCCTCAATGACGCCCGGATCGTGCAGATCTTCGCCGATGACGCGCACCGGCTGCTGGCGGCGGTGACGAAGGAACCGGCGTTTGTATTCGCCAGCAGTGGCGGCGCCACCATCAGCCTCGAGCTCGCGGCGCGCCATCCAGAGCAGGTTCGTACCCTCGTCGCGCACGAGCCGCCGTCCGCGGTCCTGCAACCGGACCCGGCGCGGGCGAGGATCGAGATGACAGATATCGTTCAAACCTACCGCTCGGCGGGCATCGGGCCGACCATGCAGAAGTTCATGGCTCATACCCGCATCCGCCAGGCTCCGCCGCCGCCTCCGCCGGGCGAGCCCACACCCGAGATGCGAGAGGGGATGGCCCAGATGCAGCGGAACATGGACTTCTGGTTTCGCCATTATTTTCAGGCGATCGCCGACTACGAACCGGACTTCGACGCCTTGAAGTCGGGCTCGACCCGGATCGTCCCGGGCGTCGGGGATGCGTCGCGAGGCGAGCTGGCCCATGAGGGCGGGCTCGCGCTGGCCAGGCGGCTGGGGACCGAGGCTGTCGTGTTCCCCGGCGCCCACGGAGGCTTCGACACCAACGCGGCAGAGTTCGCGGTCAAACTCCAGCAGGTGTTCGGGGATAGGAAGAAACCACGATGACCGCGAGCCGTCTCGACGCCGCGCCTTCCGTTTCCGAACACCTGAAGCAGGTACCGGCGGCGGTGCGTCCAACAATACAGGCCGCGCGGCGGACGATCAAGGCGATCGCGCCGAATGCGACCGAGATCAGCTACCGAAGCCAACCGCCGCGGTCCAAGAGCGCCATGTGGAAGATCATTCGCTATGCGCTCGACGGCGCAGACGTCGCCGGGATCGGTACCTTTGCGACCTACGCCAGCCTTTACTTCTACCGCGGCCGTGAGCTCGAAGACGCGAGCGGATTGCTCGAGGGCGGCGGCAAAGACATGCGCTTCATCCGCTTGCGCTCGCCGGCCGACGCCGAAGCCGTGGCCACGAAACGGATCGTGCGGAAGGCGTTCACGCTCGGGTAGGCGGGGAATTACCTAGGCGTTACGATTGCCGGGAAGAGGGAGGGCATGCCCCCGGCACAAATCTGGGAGCGCGACGCGACCGTGGGGACGATTGAGCACGTGCTCGATGAGGCTCGCCAGGGCCTAGGGCGCAGCCTGTTCATCGTCGGCGAAGCGGGCCTGGGAAAAACCACCATGCTCGAACGGGCGTCAACGATTGGGCGGGCTCACTTCCAGATCAGTGCCGGACGTGGCGATGCCGCCGAGTCGACGCTGCCGTTCGGCATCATCGACCAGGCGCTCCGCGGGCTCGGATTCCGTGGCCCGGCCGAATCCAAATCACGAAGGCGCTCGCCGCTGCAGGCGCGGGCGGAGCGGATGTATGCGGCACTCGCGTTTCTGGAGGACCGGGCCGCACCGGCCTTGATGCTGCTCGACGACCTTCACTGGGCTGACGACGACTCGCTGGCGCTGCTGTCATTCCTCTGCCGGCGGATCGGCAACCTGCCAGTGGCCGTGATTGGAACGCTGCGGCCGTGGCCGCGAAACGCTCTCGACACCGTCGGGTCCCTCACCACCGATGGTGATGCGATCATCGACCGGCTTCGACCACTCAGCGATGCGGGCGCGGCTGAAATGCTTACGGCCCGGGCAGGCGCGATCACCGCCCCCTCGGCTCGGCGGGCAGCCAGGCTCGCCGCCGGAAATCCGCTGCTGGTGGAAGAGGTGGCGGCGAACATCCGGCGCGGCCGCCGCCTTCCCGAATCGGGTGGCGATGCCGCGGCGACCGAGGCCGGGCTGCTGCGCGCCAGGTTTACCGGCGCATCCGCGGAGGAAATGCGCTACGCGCAAGCGGCAGGCATCCTGGGAAGCCGGTTCCGGCCGGCCATCGCGACCGGGGTGGCCGAACTCCCGCCGGCGGAGGGCGATCGAGCGCTCGAGGCGCTGAGTCATAGCGGACTGTTCAAATCCGATGCCCCCGGCTGGGCGCAGTTCGCGCATCCCTTGCTTCGCCAGGTGCTGTATGACGAAATTCCGCCGGCGGTACGCGGACGCTGGCATGCCAGCGCCTTCCGACTGCTGGCGGCGGCGGGCGCCGATCCGTCGGAGGCCGCCGAGCATGCGGCGCAGGCGGGCCTGCTCGGTGATCAGCAGGCCGTGACCGTTCTGGCGCAGGCCGGCCGAGCCGCGCTGCGCGCCGGCGCGATTGCCCGAGCCAAGCAACGCCTGATCGCTGCCGTTGAGGTTGCCGGTGCCCAGGCGCCTCCCGACCTGCTGATGGACCTGGGGGAGACCTTGCTGGCGAGCGGCGATGGCCGCCGCGCGGCCTCGACCTTTCGCCGTGTGCTGGCGATTCCAGATCTGACCGAGCATGTTCGGACGGTTTCGCAGCGAATGCTGGGTCGCGCGCTCTTTATTCGCGGGGCGGTGCAGGAAGCTCGTGACGCGTTTCGTGCCGCGGTTGCCGCCGCCCTTCCAATCGACAAATCGGAGGCCGCTCGAGCCCTGCTCGATGAGGCATTCGTCTCCTGGCCGACTGGAGGTCCGGCGCTCGCCACGCCCTTGCTGGTCCAGGCCCGCGAGCTGGCCGTGAATGGATCGCCGGCGCTCCGCCAGCGGGCGGATACTGCCTGGGCGTTCAGCACCTTCGTCAGCGGCGACCCGGCTGGAATCGGTGTGCTTGATGCCGCGGTCGGGGAGGCGCTCGCGAATCCCGAGGCCGATACCACGGACTTCGCCTGGAGCTGGGGGACGCTCGGTACCTACGGAAACCTGGCGAAGTGGACCGAACGCTTCACTGAGGCGACGACCGCGTACGAGGTCGGCATGCAGGCGGCCGAGCGAATGCGCCTTCCGGTCGCGATCGCCGCGGTGGCCGTTATGCATGGAGACACCTGTCTTCGGACGGGAAAGCTCCGCGAAGCGCTCGAGCTCGCCGACCGGGCGTCGCTGCTGGCGGACCTGGCGCCGGAGCGAGCATTCTGGGCGGCCATCACCCATGCATACGCTCTGAACGAGATCGGGCAGATGGAGGAGTGCGCCGAATGGTTCCGCCGCGCGCGCGCCCTAGCCGACCCCGACGAGAACTGGGCAGGTCGCGTGTGGCTGCTGCACATCGAGGCCGTGCTGGCGATGCACGATCGGCGCACGGCCGATGCCTGCGCGATCTTCGACCGGCTGCGAGTGCTCGCCACCCAGCTGCAAATCCTGGAGCCGTGCATCGTTCCCTGGGCCGGCGATGCGATCACCGCCTACCTGCACGGCCTGCGGATGGACGACGCGAGGGCGGTCCTGGCGTCGCTCGAATCGATGGCGGAGCGTTTGCCGTGCCGTTTCCCCCGGATCGTCGTGGCCGGGAGCCAGGCCGCTCTCAAACAGCTCGAAGGCGATCTCGAGGCGGCGACGCGCCTGATCCAGGAGGCGATCGGCCTGGCATCGGCAAGTGGCATGCCACTCCTGGAGGCCCGGCTCCGCCATCGACTGGGCGCCCAGCTGCGGAAGTCCGGCCAGGACCGCGCCGCCCGCCCGCTCTTGAAGCAAGCCATCGACCTAGCTGAAGCCTGTGGCGCCGACCGAATCGCGAAAAAAGCGGTTGAGGACCTGAAGCTGGCACACGGACGGCGGCGCCGCCGGTATGTCGATCCGGACGTGCTGACCGGAGCAGAGCTTCGGGTGCGCCGCCTCGCCGAGCGTGGCGTCAAGTCCAAGGTGATCGCCGAACAACTGATTCTCAGTCCGAACACCATTGAGACTCACCTCCAACACATCTATCAGAAGCTGGGGATCAATTCACAGCTAGAGCTGATCGCTTTGGCGCGCCATCCAGAGCCGGAGCCAGTTGGGAGCGGAGCCGGCCCACCGCTCGGTAGATGAGCAGCTTCACCGCGGCATCCGACTTTCCCATGACCGCCGCCGCCTCGCGGGCGCTCATGTCCTCTCGGAACCTGAGCGTCATGGCCCAGCGCTGCTGCGGTGGAAGCTGATCGACCAGATGCCAGACCGACTCGATCTCGAGGTGGCGGAGGGCCGTCAGGTCGACCGGGGCGGCGGCATCGGGCACCAACTCGGTCAACTCCCGGCTGACCGGCTCGTGGCGGAAATGGGAGGCGACGGCGTTGCTCGCGATCCGGTAGAGCCAGCAGGAAAACGGGCGACCGAGATCCCGGTAGCGGTCGATGGCCCGCAGCGCGTTGATAAAAACTTCGGCCGTTACGTCTTCGGCCGCCGCCGCGTTACCCACCCGTGCGTAGACGAATCGGTAGATGCCGGCGACGTGGCGATCGTAGAGAAGCCCGAAGGCCTCCGGATCGGACCTGGCCCGCTCAATGAGACCCCGTTCTTGTTCGTCCATGCGGGCAGCCTATGGGCGTTCGGAAGCGGGGTCATCACGGAATTTAATGACTGTTAGTGAGGGAAACCATGCAAGCCGTTCTCGATACCGCTAGTACTGACTCGTTCTCGGAGGGACGCGGGGGGTCTGCTACGGGGACCACGCAATTCGAATGGACGGTGGTGCTGCTATGCACCTGGCTGATGAGCGGTGCCTACCTCGACGCCTGGGCGCACCGGCACCTGGCGCGGCTGGAGACCTTCTTCACCCCCTGGCACGCGGTGCTCTACACCGGGATGTTCGCGGTCCTGGCCTTCCTGGCCATCACAGCGCTGCGCAACCAGGCGAAGGGAAAGTCGTTGGGCGAGGCCTTACCGGCCGGTTATGGCCTCTCGCTGGTCGGTTGCGTCCTGTTCGGGATCGGCGGGGTGATCGACATGTTCTGGCACCTCCGATTCGGGATCGAGGTCAGCCTGGCGGCGCTGGTCAGCCCGCCCCACCTGCTGCTGATGCTCGCTCTG
>Ga0209689_1001589_pt1 | contig 16924 bp, 19 predicted proteins | sample GraSoiAngelo_149_FD_187119 | JGI IMG/M metagenome (GOLD analysis project Ga0209689, IMG submission 187119) | Grasslands soil microbial communities from the Angelo Coastal Reserve, California, USA - 14_1009_09_30cm (SPAdes) (version 2) | ecosystem: Environmental > Terrestrial > Soil > Grasslands ... | reverse complement strand
AGAAGGCGAAGCGCTACGCCGAAGAGCCCGAACGGATCAGCTTCCGGAGCTTCGAGGTCGCGTTCCGCGGTGAAAACGGGACGCACGCCGTCTCGCTCACGGGCGATGACTGGAACTGCGAGTGCGAGCACTTCCATACGAGCGGTCTCTGCGCGCATGTCATGACGCTGCAGCGGGTCTTCGCGTCACACCTCACGGACAACGCCCGCTTCACGCAGGAGCACGTGCCGGCATAGCGAGCCTCGCGAACAACTGAATACGCGGGTCTTCCAGCGAAGCCGGTGAGATTCCGGCAGGGTCGCGCCACCGTGAAAGGCGAACGCCTCAACTCGGGTCGCCTGGAGGTCACCGCTTTCGGCATCCACGCCTTCGCAAGAAAGGGGTGCGCCAGATGCGCTCACGAGTCGTCGTCCTCCTCGCGGTCCTCCTCCTCACGCTCGCCTCCTGCGGTGGTGCCGTTTCCGTTTCCCCCTCGCCCAGAGTCGCCGCCTCGCCGTTCCCGGCGACGCTGAGCGACTTCCAGAACCGCTCGGTCACGGTCCCTTCGCGTCCCGAGCGACTCGTATCCATCGGTCCGTCGATCACGGCGTTCCTCTTCGCGCTCGGTGCGGGCCCGCGCGTGATCGGCGTCGACGATTTCTCCGACGAGCCCGCCGAGGCCGCGACGCGGGAGCACGTCGGCGGCATCAAGGTGAACTTCGAGAAGGTGGTCGCGCTGAAGCCGGATCTGGTCTTCAGCGTGAAGTTCTCCGACGGCACGATCGAAAAGCTCCAGGCGGCATCACTGAACGTGCTCGTCGTCGACCCTCAAAGCGTCTCCGATGTCGCGAAGACCGCGACACTGCTCGGCAAAGCCGTCGGAGCGGACGGCGAAGCGCTCGCGCGCTCGATCCAGCAGAGGGTCGACGCCGTCAGGGCGAAGACGGCGAACGTCGCCAATCGACCGCGGGTCTATCACGAGATCGACGCGTCGGACCCGGCGAAGATCTTCACGGTCGGGCCAGGGTCGTACATCAACGATCTCATCGAGATCGCCGGCGGCGCGAACATCGCCGCGCGTGCGGCGTCGGCTTACCCGCAGCTCTCCGCCGAGGAAATCTTGAAGACCGACCCCGAGATCATCGTCCTCGCGGCGGACGCGTATTCCCCCAAGCCTGGTGACGTCGCGGCCCGACAGGGCTGGTCGATCATCGCCGCGGTGAAAAACAACCGAATCCTCACGATCGACCCGAACCTAATCAACCGGCCCGGACCTCGCGTCGGCGAGGCGGCGGAGGCGTACGCGAAGCTCGTTCACCCGGAGCTCTTCCGGTAGTGCGCACCCTTTCGATCCTCGCGTTCCTCGCGGCCGCGCTCATCGTTAGCGCGGCTGCGGGGATCCTCGTCGGGGCCGTCGCAATCGGGCCCGGGGACGTGCTCGCGGCCCTCTTCGGATCGAACGACACGAGCGGCACGATCATCCGCGAGCTGCGGCTTCCGCGCGTCCTCGGCGCCGCGCTTGTCGGCGGATCGCTCGCGACCGCCGGCGCGCTCCTGCAGGGTCTCCTGCGCAATCCACTAGCCGATCCCTTCGTCACCGGAACGTCGGCGGGCGCGACCCTCGCTGCCGTGGCCGCGATCGTTCTCGGCCTCGCCGCGCCGCTCGTGCCGCTCGCCGCGTTCGCGGGCGCCCTTGTCACGGTCACGCTCGTGTGGCGGCTCGCGCGCCTGGGCGGTGGCACGACCGTGCTGACCGTTCTGCTTGCCGGTGTGGTCCTCACCTCGTTCGCCGGCGCGGTCGTCACGTTCCTTCTTGTCTCGAGCGACCGGCTCGCGCTGCAGCTCCGTGCGGTCCTCGGGTGGCTGCAAGGTGGGGTCTCGGTCATCAGCTGGCCCGAGCTTGGCGTGGCCGCCCTCGTCGTGGCTTTGGGACTCGGGTTCGCACTCGTTCTTGCGTATCGCGTCGACGCGTATGCGTTCGGTGAAGAGACGGCCGCAACCCTCGGTGTCGACCCAGATCGGACGACGACCGCGGTGCTCGGCGCGACCGCGCTCCTTTCGGGAGCAGCCGTGGCTCTCGCCGGCCTTGTCGGGTTCGTCGGCTTGGTGATTCCGCACGCGCTCCGGTTCGTGATCGGCGCGACGCACCGGCGGCTCGTTCCCGCGAGCTTTCTCACCGGAGCGGCGGCCCTCGTCCTCGCGGACTTGGGCGCGCGAACGATCATCGCGCCGGCGGAGCTGCCGGTCGGCGCGATCACCGGCCTCATCGGCGCGCCCTTCTTCCTCGCGCTTCTCGTCCGCTCGCGGCGGATCGTCATATGACGAGGCTCTCCGCGTCGGCGGTCACCGCGTCCTATGGCGCGCGCGTCGTGCTGCGCGACTGTTCGTTCGCGCTCGGCTCAGGCGAAATCGTCGCGATCGTCGGACCGAACGGTGCGGGCAAGTCGACGCTCCTCCGCGTTCTCGCCGGACTGTTGCGCCCCAAGGTGGGGAGCGTTTCGCTTGACGGCCAAGATCTCGCGTCAGTCTCGCGGTCCCAGGTCGCCCGCCGGATCGCCGTCGTGCCGCAGATCTTCGACACGCTCTTCCCGTTCACCGTCCGCGAGGTCGTGGCCCTCGGACGGACCGCGCGGCTCGGTGCATTCGGCCGCGCCTCAGCCGACGATGTCGCCGCGGTCGAGCGTGCGATTGATGAGCTCGAGCTCGGAGCGCTCGCAGGGCGTCGCATCGATCTGCTGTCGGGCGGCGAGCGCCAGCGTGCCGTGCTTGCGATGGCGCTCGCGCAGGAGACGGCGGTGCTTCTCCTTGACGAGCCTACGGTCCATCTCGATCCGGGGCACCAGCTCGCGACGCTCGAGCTCCTCCGCGAGCTCGCTCGGCGCCGTCAGCTTGCGGTCGGTGCAGTACTCCACGATCTCAATCTCGCGTCGGCGTTCGCGTCACGCATCGTCGCGCTCGCGGACGGGCGGATCGTCCGGGAGGGCACGCCCCTCGAGGTCCTGGACGCTGACCTGGTCCGGGCGGTGTTCGGCGACGGGTTGGAGGTGGTGGCGCGCGACGGTCATCCCGCTGTGCTTCCGCGAGTCGCCACGCGGTTGCGGTAGCTACCGACAGTTATCAGGTACACGCCCACAGCCGTCGCCCAGATCAGCGAGAAAATCAGCTCCAGCGGGACGATAGTGCTGTACACGAACCAATCGGTGCTGACCGGGAGAGTCAGAACCACCGCGAAGCCGGCGAGCACACCGATGCCGGCGATCGCGATGGGAACGTCGAGTCGAACGAGCTGCAGGCTCGTCAGCGTGATCCAGCCGCCGATGAACAGCGGCCACAGCCCACCCATCCCCCTGATCTCGGCCGGCACCAGAAGTGGACGGTCCGGGAGGTCGAGTCTTCCGCTCCCGATGCTCGTCAGCATGTAGTCGTAGGCAGCGACCGTCATCGCCAAAGCCGCCGCGAGAGCGAGCGCCGACAGAACGATGGCGCTGAGGCTCAGCAACCGCGGGACGAGGCGGTGACGATCGAGAACGACGCTGATTGCAATCGCCGGTACGAGCATTCCGAACACCGCTATGTACCGTGGCGCCTCGCCGATCAGTGACGGGCACTCGTCCGGCCCGCCTCCACAGAAGACGTTGGCGCGGCTGATCGCAACCCACAGGAAGCCGGATCCGGACACCGCCAGCACGAGCGCGAGCCAGCCGACGCGCCGCGGCATCAGTCCGCGCTCACCTCGACCGGCGCGGTCCAACCCCAGTCCCACGTCGCGAGCTCGTGGATCAGCTCGTGGCTGGTGAGGTCAAGGTAGATCGGCGTCACGCTGATCTTGCTCTGGCGAAGCGCGGCGACGTCGGTGCCCGGCTCGGCATCGCCGGCGACAGCGGGACCGCCGACCCAGTAGTACGGCTCGCCGTATGGGTCGAGCCGCTCGACGAGCTGGTCGCGATAGTTGCGCTTGCCGAGCCGCGTGACCTCCACTCCAGTGATCCGCTCGCGCGGAAGCGCGGGCACGTTCACGTTGAGGAGCGCATCGGAGGAGAAGCCTCGCGCGAGGATGTTCTTCGCGAGCAGTGCAGCGAACGATGCGGCCGGGCCGAAGTCGATGTTGGCGCCGAACGCGCCGATCGAGATCGCGATCGAGGGAACGCCCGAAAGGAGTCCCTCCATCGCGGCGGCGACCGTACCCGAGTACGTGATGTCGTCTCCCATGTTCGATCCGCGGTTTATCCCCGACACCACGAGGTCGGGCTTCTGCGGAAGAAAGCCGAGCACCGCGAGCCTTACGCAGTCCGTCGGAGAACCGTCGCTCATGTACGCGGGCTGTCCACTCCGAAGCTGTGTCGCCTTCACCCGCAGCGGTCGGTAGAGAGTGATGCTGTGGCTCGCGCCGCTCCAGTTGCGCTCGGGCACGATGATGTCGACGCCGCCGATCGCCCCAAGCGCGTCCGCGAGCGGGCCCAGGGCATCCGACTCGATGCCGTCGTCGTTCGTGATGAGGATGTGTTTGGGCTCTTCGGTCACTTGCCTCGCGTTGCGAGACGCGCCTTCCGTGCGGTACGTTGAGCCTCCCTCGCCTCAGCCTCCGAGTCCCGTAAATCCGCGGCGGCCGCCGCGGCTGCCGCATCGCTCTCTTCCATGAGCGTCGAGGCCTCGGTCCGCGCGCGCCGCCCCTGCGCGACCTGGAACGCGTATCGCACGAACGTGTTGATGACCCCCGCCACGGGCATCGCGAGGAACACGCCCCAGAACCCGGCGATCCGCGAGCCGAGCAAGAGGGCGAGGAACACGAAGATCGGATGGATGCCGATCGCGTTCGACATGATCCGAGGCCCGATCACGTTGAGTACGACCTGCTGCAAAGCGAGCGTGAGGATGAGCACCCACAGGAACACGTCGGGCGCCCCGAGGAGCGCGACCGCCAGCACCGGCACCTCGGCGATGATCGGGCCGAAGAAGGGGATGATCATCGTGAGTCCCGAGAGAACGGCCAGCACACCTGCGAACGGAACCCCCAGTGCGACCAGGATCGCGAGCGTCGCCACCCCGTAGATCACGCCGAGGATGAGCGACCCGCGGATGAAGCCGCCGAAGGAGCGGTCCGCGCTCTGACGCAGCAGCTCCGCTTCGCTGCGGAGCTCGGGGGTCAGCGCGGCGATGAACCGTTGCCAAAGCCGATCGCCGTCGATGAGCATGATGAACGCGATGATCAGGACGAGCGTGGCGTTGAAGAGGACGTTCGCCGTCGCCGAGACGTAGCCGAGCGCGTCGGCCGCGATCGTGCCCGCGATCTGGGAGAGCTTCGCCGGGACCTGGCCGTAGAGATCGGTCACGTTGACCGGCACTCCGGCCCCCTCCAGGCGGTGTTGCAGAGCGACGACCTCCTGCGCGGCCCGGTCACCGTACTCGGGAGCGCGCACGATGAGGTCGTTCAGCTGACTCACGAGACCCGGAACGACGAGCGCGAGCGTTCCCGCGAGAACGAACGCGATCCCGATGTACACGACCACCACGCTGAGCGCGCGATTGAGGAACGTCCGCTGGTCGATGCGAGTCACAAGAGGTGAGAGCAGATAGGACACGGCCCAGGCGGCGACGAAGACGATGACGACGTCGGCCACCCGCGAGAGCGCCTCGGTGATGTCGGACAGCAGCTGGAAGCTTGCGAGGATGATGAGCAGCACCACAAGCGTCGTGAGGAGCTGGCGTTCGCGCATCGAGAGATTCACAGGCGAATGGTACTGACGGAATACCATGCTTCCCCGTGCCAGACGCGCGCTGCCTCATCGATCGCTACGCCTCGTATCTTCCGGTCACCGAGCGGACACCTCGGCTTACCCTCGGCGAGGGAAGCACTCCTTTGGTGCGCGCTCGTGTACTCGAGCGCGAGACCGGCGTTTCTGAGATCTGGCTCAAGGTCGAGGGTCAGAATCCGACGGGCTCGTTCAAGGACCGGGGCATGGTCGTCGCGGTCGCGAAAGCGCTCGAAGACGGCGCCCGCATGGTGCTCTGCGCGTCGACAGGTAACACCGCAGCTTCGGCCGCCGCGTATGCCGCGCGTGCGGGGATGTCGTGCACGGTCATCCTGCCGGCGGGTCAGGTCGCGGCCGGTAAGCTCGCGCAGGCGATCGCCCACGGCGCCCAGGTGGTCGCGGTGCGCGGACCCTTCGATGCGGCGCTGGCGGTCGTCCGTGCGCTCGCCGATCAGGGCGAAGCTACGCTCGTGAACAGCGTCAATCCACACCGTCTCGAGGGTCAAAAGACCGCAGCTTTCGAGATCTGCGAGGCCTTCGGGGACGCCCCCGACGCCCTTTTCATACCCGTCGGCAACGCCGGCAATATCACCGCCTACTGGCGGGGCTTCGTCGAGGCGGCCCGGCGGGGCCTCGCCCGCCAGCGGCCCCGGATGTATGGATATCAGGCGGAAGGGGCGGCCCCCCTCGTCCGTGGGGCCCCTGTGGCCGACCCGGAAACGGTCGCGACGGCGATCCGCATCGGCAACCCGGCCTCGTGGTCGGGCGCGGTGGCCGCCCGGGACGAGTCCGGGGGCGCGATCGACGCGGTGAGCGACGGCGAGATCCTCGATGCCTATAGCTTCTTGGCTCGCTGCGAGGGCGTCTTTGCCGAGCCCGCCTCGGCGGCGGCGATCGCCGGGCTCCGCAAACGTGCCCGGGCGGGAGGCCTCGGCGGAGCGAAGCGGGTGGTTTGCGTCCTCACCGGCAACGGGATGAAAGATCCGGAACGCGCCCGCTCGCTCGCTGGCGACATCGCTGAGGTGGAAGCCACACCGGACGCGGTCCGGGCGGCGTTGAGGTCCTAGCGTGGGTGAGCTTCGTGTGCGCGTGCCCGCATCGAGCGCGAATCTCGGCCCGGGCTTCGATTCCTTCGCGATCGCCCTCCCCCTGCTCGCGGAATTCGATCTCCGGCCCGCCCGCGCGTGGTCGGTGAACATCGACGGCGACAGCGCATACGAGAACGGCGACGGCATTCCTACCGGCGACGACAACCTCTTCGTGATATCCGCGCGCGCCGCCGCGGAAGCGGCCGCCGAGACGCTTGGCTCCTATCACGTCACTCAGCGCTCGGCGATCCCCGTCGGACGCGGTCTCGGATCAAGCGCGGCCGCGATCGTCGGCGGAGTCGTGGCGGCCAACGCGCTCATGGGCGGCCCGCTCGATCGCCGAACCTTGTTGCGGGTCGCGAGCGAGGTCGAAGGGCATGCCGACAATGTGGCGGCGGCACTGTACGGTGCATTCACCGTCGCGCTCCCGAGCGACGGCGGGCCGGTCGCGACGCGCATCGCGTTCCCACGGGCGTGGCGGATCTGCCTCTTCATCCCCCGCGAGCCGCTCGCGACGGAGAAGGCGCGCGCGGTCCTTTCGCCGAACGTGTCGCGGGCCGATGCGGTCTTCAATATCGCCCATGCCGCCGCCCTTCTGGCGGCGATCCTTCGTTCCGACGGCGCGCTTCTTTCGATCGCGATGGCGGACCGACTGCATCAGCCGGCGCGCGCGCACCTCGTGACCGGCCTTGACGACATCATCGCCGCGGCGCGGGGCGCCGGCGCGTTCGGCGCCGCCCTGTCCGGAGCGGGTCCGGCAGTCGTCGCGTTCGCCCCCGCACGGCTTGCCGCGCGGGTCGTCGCGGCTATGGAGGAGTCAGCCCAGGCCGCCGGGACGAGCGGGCGCGGGCGTGTCGTCCGCGTGCGCGCCGCGGGCGCGCAGGTGCGGCGTTCGTGAGGCTCGGTGTATTGCTTCTCGCCGCCATCATCCTGACCGCGGGGTGCGTCGATAACCGGGTCGTCGTAACGACGCCCACACCCACGCCCATCCGGACGGCGACGCCAACGCCGACCGCGAGTCCGAGCCCGACTCCCACTCCGACGCCGACGCCGACACCGGTCCCGACCCCGCTGCTGTCCGCTCGCGGCGGGATCCTCGTGAAGGAGCCGCTCGCGAATACGCACGTGCGGAGTCCGCTCACCATCAGCGGCGAGGCCAGCGTCTTCGAGGCCGCCCTGGTGTGGCAGGTGACGGACACGGCCGGTCGCGTGCTCGCGAGCGGAATCGCGACAGCCACGGCCGGCGCACCCGGCAAGGGAACGTTCAGCATCACGGCGACGTATCAGGATCCGCCGTCCGACATCATCGGATTCGCCGAGGTCTACACGCGCAGCCCCAAGGACGGAACGATCGACGAGATCGTCCGCGTCCCGCTCGTTCTCGCCGCCGCGCGCTGATGCGCCTGGCGCTCCTGGCGATCCCGGCGGTCCGGAGCGCGCTGTCGCTCGAGATCGGCCGCGAGATCGAATACCACGAGACACTGCCGAGCAGCCAGGACCGCGCGCGGGAGCTCGCGGCCACGGGAGCCGGGCCATCCGTCGTCATCGCGAACGTGCAGAGCGCCGGGCAGGGTACCCGCGGCCGCTCCTGGCACTCCCCGGCGGGGTCGAGCCTCCTCGCGTCCTGGCTCTTTCGGCCGGCGCCCGCTGAACCGGGCCTCTTCGCGCTGCTCGCCGGCGTCGCCGTCGTGCGGGCTCTCGAGCACCTTGGCATGCGGGACGCCTCCCTAAAATGGCCAAACGACGTCGAGGCAGGCCAAAAGAAGGTCGCCGGTGCGCTCGCCCACGCGACCACCGATGCGGAAGGCGGTTCGCTGGTGCTGGGGATCGGCGTGAACGTGCATCAGCGCCTCGATGACTTTCCGGCCGAGCTGCGCGCGAGCGCCACGTCGCTCGCCCTCGTCGGGCACACCGTAGACCGGCTCTCACTCTTCGTCGATCTCACGCGCGAGCTGGATCGCGTCGCCATTCCCGCCGAGCGGAGCGCCGCACTGGCCGAGTGGCGCAGGCGCTCCACGGTGCTGGGGCGCGAGGTCGAGGTGACTCGCGAGGGCCGGCCGGTGGTGCGTGGTGTCGCGCGGGACATCGCCGACGACGGCGCGCTTCTTATCGGATCGGAGCGCGTCATCGTCGGCGACGTGCGCGCCCTCAGATGAGCGACCGGACCGTGATCGTCATCGACGGAAGCTCCGCGATGTCGGACGAGGTGCAGCGCGAGTTTCACTTTCGCCTGCTGCCGATCCACGTGCTCTTCGGCGATGAAGATTTCACGCCCGGTGTGAACCTGACGACCGCCGAGTACTACGAGAAGCTCGCCTCATCGAAGAAGCCGCCGACGACGGCGGCGCCATCGCTCGGCGAGTGCGTCGAGATCTATCAGCGCCTCGTCCGAGAAGGGTTTCGGTCGATCCTCGTCATCACCGTCATAAACGAGGCGTCGGTGACGCACACCGTCGCGAAGACGGCGGCGCAGCAGGTGAGCGGCGCCGCGATTGAGGTTGTCGATTCGCGGACCACAGCCGGCGGGATCACCCTTATCGCGACCGCGTGCGCCCGGGTGCTGCGCGACGGGCGCAGCTTCGACGAAGCGGTCGCACTCGCGCGGCGCCTGGCGGGAAAGGTGCAGATCCTCGCGCTGATCGACACACTCGAATACCTGCGCCGCGGCGGGCGTGTCTCCGGCGCGCAGGCCGCCTTCGGCGCACTTCTATCCATAAAGCCCATCGTCGAGGTGAAGGACGGTGACCGCGTGCTTGTCGACCGGGTCCGGACACGGGAGCGCGGCGTCGAGCGCCTGAAGCAGCTCATCGAGGAGCGCGTCCCGGCCGGGTCGCGGATCCACGCCTGCGCGATGCACACGAATCACCCCGAGCGGGCTCACCTTCTTGGCGAGTGGGTCCAGGAGCGATTCCATTGCGTGGAGTACTGGGTCGCGGAGGCGGGCCCCATCATTGGCACACATACCGGCCCGGGAGTTGCCGGGCTGTGCTGGTATCGCGAGGAGGACGCCCGACAGTGAGGTTGCGCAACCCGTTCGGCCGCAAGACAAAAGAGTTCCCGTCGCATCTCTGGACGCAGTGCCCGAGCTGCGGCGAGATGCAGTTCAACAAACAGCTCGAGCGCAACCACCGCGTGTGCCAGAAGTGCGGCCATCACTTCAAGCTCGGCGCGCTCGAGCGCATCGAGCTCCTCGCGGACGCGAAGTCCTTCAGCGAGACCGACGCCGATATCGTGTCGAGCGACCCGCTCGGATTCGTCGATAGCAAACCGTACCCCGAGCGCATCGCGGCGGCGCAGGCCAAGAGCGGACACAAGGATGCCGTCATCACCGGCGACGCCCAGATCGCCGGTGTCCCGCTCGTGCTCGCCGTCATGGACTTCGAGTTCATGGGCGGCTCGATGGGCAGCGTCGTCGGCGAGAAGCTCACGCGCGCCGCCGAACGCGCCTACACGGAGCGCAAGCCACTCGTCATCGTGTCCGCGTCCGGTGGCGCGCGAATGCAGGAAGGCACGATCGCCCTCATGCAGCTCGCGAAGACGGTCGCCGCGATCGCGCGCCTCGACCAGGCGGCCATCCCCTTCATCAGCGTGCTCACCGATCCGACGACGGGCGGCGTGCTGGCCTCGTTCGCATCGCTCGGCGACATCGTCCTGGCCGAGCCCGGCGCGCTCATCGGCTTCTCCGGCGCTCGCGTGACGAGCGAGACCATCGGCGAAAAGCTCCCCAAGGGATTCCAGCGCTCCGAGTTCCTACTCGAGCACGGCTTTGTCGATCAGGTCGTGCCGCGGACCCAGCTCAAGGAGCGGATCGGCTTCTTCCTGAACGCGTTCCGCGTCGCAGGGCAGGACCTGCGCTGGAGCCTTTGAACGTGTCCATGCTCGACCGCATCGTCGGCACGCGCCGCGCCACGGAGGGGAACGGCCATCTCGCCGTCGAGGCGGGACTCATCACCGACGCCGCGCAGCTCGCATCGGGACGGCCGACGCCCTGGCAGACCGTCCAGACGGCGCGCAACATCAAGCGGCCGCACGCGCTCGACATCATCGGGCGCGTGTTCGAGCATTTTCAGGAGCTACACGGAGATCGCTCGTTCCGCGACGACCCGGCGATCGTCGGCGGCATCGCCCAGCTCGACGGCCGCCCGGTCATCGTCGTCGGTCAGCAGAAGGGCTCGTCGACCGAGGAGAACATCCTTCGTAACTTCGGCATGCCGTACCCCGAGGGTTACCGCAAGGCGATGCGCCTCTACCGCCTCGCGCAGAAATTTCATCTTCCGCTCGTGACCCTCGTGGATACGCCGGGCGCGTACCCTGGCCCCGAGGCCGAAGAGCGAGGGCAGGCCGAGGCCATCGCGTCGAGCATCCAGCTCATGACCCGCCTCGCCGTCCCGGTGGTCGTCGTCGTGCTCGGCGAGGGGGGATCGGGCGGCGCGCTCGCGCTCGGCGTCGGTGACGTCGTCCTGGCGCTCGAGAACGCGACGTACTCGGTGATCTCACCGGAGGGCTGTGCGGCCATCCTCTGGCGAAGCGCGAGCGAGGCTGAGCGGGCCGCCGTCGCGATGAAGCTCGCCGGACCCGATCTGCTTGAAACGGGTGTCGCCGACGCGCTGATCCGCGAGCCGGCCGGCGGCGCGCACACCGATCACGACGCGACCGCGGCCGCGATCAAGAGCGCCCTCATCGCGCAGCTCGAGCGGCTCTCGCGCGTGCCGGTCGCGGATCTTCTGTCGCTTCGCTACGAGCGCTTCCGCTCGTTCGGAATGTTCGTCGAGCCGGACGGCAATGCGTCCCCCGCGCCCGCGCAACCCTGGTGGAGGCGAATCTTGAAGAACCCGCTCGAGAAGGGCGGCCTTTGAGCGATCCCAACGACCCGCTCCTGGGCCTCATGGACGACCTGCTCAAGCTCGAGCTGCCGGTTGGACTCGCCGCCGTCACCATCGAGGTCGAAGCGGACGGCTTCGCGGTGTCGGTCTCCCGGCAGGCGCAGAGCGCGCGTTCGGTCCCTCTCGCCGTGCGGCGCGAAGAACCTCCGGCCGAGAAGACCCAGCGCGTACACGCGACCACGGTCGGGGTGTTCAGCATCGCGCGCGAGTGGAGTGCCGGCGACGCGGTCGCGCGCGGCGACGTGCTCGGCGGGATCCAGTCCCTCGGTCACGTGGCCGAGATCAGCGCACCGGCCGACGGCGAGATCCGCGAGGTGCTCGTGACCGGCGGCGCGCCCGTGGAGTACGGACAGGCCCTCTTCGTCATTGCGCTCCGCTGACCGGATCGCGGTCACGGTCCGCGAGGCCGGCGGCGGCCACCTCGCCGAAGTCACCGTGCACGGTCAACCGACGACGACTCACCTCGTTCGTGTCTCGCGCGCGGAGTGCGAGCGTTATGGCGGTGGCGACGTGGCGGAGCTGGTGCACCGGTCGTTCGAATTTCTTCTCGCGCGCGAAGCGAACACGTCGATCCTGCGCGAGTTCGATCTTTCGGAGATCGAGCGATATTTCCCCGAGTGGGCGCGCGAGTTCCGGCGGAGCTAGCCGACCAGCGCTGGAACCGGCGCCTCGACTCGTTTGAGCGACCGCGCCGCGCGCCATCCGGAGATGAGCCAGTAGATCGCGATCGCATGCACGGCGATCCCGAGGAGATCCGCCCCCAGCACGAAGAGCAGACCGTCGACGAAATAAAGGACGATACCGATCGCGTACCAGCCGAGACTGCCGTTGCCCGCGGCGCGCCCAAGCAACAGGAATCCGCTCGCGATGATCACATCGATCACGATCGCGTAGATCGGCGTCGGCGCGGTCTGGATAGGTCCTTTCGCCAAGCCGTCGACGAGATACGTGATGCCAAGACCGACCGCGAGACCCCACTTAGTTCCGAGGGCGTACAGGATCGTGTTCAGGATGGACGCGCCGCCGATCCAGAAGAACCACGCGCCGCCCTGGCTCCGGCGCTTGAGGAGCTGAAAGCGGACCAGGTCCCGGCCGCTGACCGCCGCCCCGGTGGCGTCCATCGCCCCACCGGACAAGGTCGTCTCCGTGCCGAGCACCGGTTTACCGTCGACGTGCAGCGTCGGCTGGTCGTTCGTGCCGCGCGGGACGACCACCGTAAGGACATTGCCCGCGAGGCTCGTGACGTACCGGTCCGATTCGGGCGTCTGGTCGAAACGGTCGAGCCGTCGCCGGTCGAGCGTGACGCGGACGCCGCCGATCAGCGAACGATCGACGAATACGTGATGTTGTCGACCCGCCGCTTCGGTCACGGTCCACTCCGCGACATGTCCCATGGCGGGAGATCATCTTCGCGCGCAGCAGCAACCCGGGTAGCGGTCGCGTCTCACCGCGGCGCGATACGTAGACTCGGCGCCTTCATGGGCAGCACAGGAGTCGCGTGGCTCTTTCCCGGACAAGGTTCGCAGATGGTCGGGATGGGAAAAGATCTCGCCGAGCGCTATCCAAGCGCGGCCCGTGTCTTCGAAGAGGCGAACGAGGCGATCGGCATCGACTTGCGAGCGCTGTGCTTCGACGGTCCCCAGGACGAGCTCGATCAGACCGCGAATACCCAGCCCGCTCTGGTGGCGGCGTCGATCGCCGCATTTCGCGCGGCGGAGGAAGTCGCAGGCGCGCCCCTTCCCGAGCCGGTTGTCGTCCTCGGCCACTCGCTCGGCGAATTCAGCGCGCTCGTGGCTGCGGGCGCGCTTCGTCTCGCGGACGCGGTGCGCCTCGTACGCACACGCGGCGAGCTCATGCAGGTCGCCGATCCCGCGGGCGCGATGGCCGCGGTCATCGGCCTTGATGCCTACGTCGTAGCGCGTGCGCTCGTCGGATCGCACGTGGTCGTCGCGAACGACAACGCCCCCGGGCAAGTCGTGATCTCCGGACCGCGGATCGAGCTCGCTCGCGCTGCGGATGATCTGAAGAACATCGGCGCGAAGAGGGTGATACCGCTCCGCGTGTCGGCCGCGTTCCATTCGCCGGCCATGCAGGCCGCCGCGCCTCGCCTCCGGCAAGCGATCGACGTCACGCCGTTCAGCGCGCTCCGCTATCGCTTGGTCGCGAACGTGGATGCTCGGGTGCACGTGCACGCTCGCGAGATGCCCTCGCTGCTGGAGAAACAGGTGTGGTCTCCGGTACAGTGGGTTGCCTCGGTCAACCGGGCGCACGGGGAGGGCGCGTCCGCGTTCATCGAGTTCGGCCCTGGGACGGTGCTCACCGGACTCGTGAAACGGATCCTTCCCGACATCATGACTGGGAATGTTTCTGACGAGAGCACGCTTCGGCAGTCGCTTCCGCTGTTGAAGGGAGTTACGCGTTGAGGGTCACGAAAACGTACTTCATGCTGATGGCCGCAGACGTCGTTCGCGGGGCGTCCTTCTACAAAAGGGCGTTGGGTCTTAAGCCAGGCGGATACGAGTCGCCCGAGTGGACCGAGCTTGTCCAGAACGGCACAACGGTCGCGCTTCATCACGGTGGCGGAACGACACACCGCGATACCGGTCTCGGGTTTTACGTGGACGACCTCGACGCGGCGTGCAAAGCTGTGGTGGCCGCCGGAGGACAGATCCAGAAGCGTCCCGAGGCCCGTCCAGACGAGGGCATCAGCATCGCCACGGCGGTCGACACTGAAGGAAACGTCTTCTCGATCGCCCAAGAGCTGCCGCGTTCGTGACGCCGATCGAGAAAGTCCTGATCGCGAATCGCGGTGAGATCGCCGTGCGGGTCATCCGCGCGTGCCGGGAGCTCGGCATCCAGTCGGTGGCCGTGTACAGCGAAGCCGACGCGCATAGCCTCCCGGTGCATCTCGCCGACGAGGCGATCTGCATCGGACCGGCGAACGCGCGCGAGTCGTACATGAACATCCCCGCGATCATGTCCGCCGCGCTCCTCTCCGGCGCCCAGGCGATCCATCCCGGGTACGGCTTCCTCTCGGAGAACGCCGACTTCGCCGAGGTCTGCAAGGACCACGGCCTCGTCTTCATCGGGCCGCCACCCGAAGTGCTCCGCTTCTTCCACGACAAAGCGCAGACGCGCTTCGAGATGAAGCGCGCCGGCATGCCCGTCATCCCTGGTTCGGACGGACCGGTCCGCAACGTTGCCGAGGCGCTGCGCATCGCCGAGGCGATCGGCTATCCCGTGATGCTGAAGGCGAAGGCCGGCGGTGGAGGCAGGGGGATGCGAAAGGCGATCTCGCCCTCGGAGCTCCAGCGCCTGTGGCCGCAGGCCGCGAGTGAGGCGCGCGCATCATTCGGCGACGACGGCATCTATGTCGAGCGTTGCCTCGAGGGCGTGCGTCATGTCGAAGCGCAGATCGCCGTCGACGAAACGGGACGAGGCATTTGCCTCGGTGAGCGCGAGTGCTCGATCCAGCGGCGGAATCAAAAGATGATCGAGGAGGCGCCGTCGGCGTCGATCAGCGAAAGCCTGCGGCAGGACATCGCCAAGCTTGCCGTCGATGCGGCGATGCGCTCCGGCTACCGCAACGTCGGCACGTTCGAGTTTCTCGTCGACGCGCAGAACAAGGCGTACTTCATCGAGGTGAACTCGCGCATCCAGGTCGAGCACACCGTGACGGAGATGACCACAGGGATGGATCTCGTGAAGGAGCAGATCGCGCTCGCCTCGGGCGAGCTCCTTTCAATGAGCGAGGAGCAGATCTGGGTACACGGGCACGCGATCGAGTGCCGGATCAACGCCGAGGACGCCGAGGCCAATTTCGCCCCTTCGACCGGTGTGCTCACGACCTGGCTTCCGCCCGCGGGTCCAGGCATCCGCTTCGACTCGCACTGCTTCCAGGGCTATGAGGTGCCGCCGTATTACGACTCCTTGCTCGCCAAGGTGATCGCCTGGGGCCGCGACCGCCACGAGGCCGTTGCGCGGATGCAGCGGGCACTGGATGAGTTCACGATCGTCGGCGTCACCACGAACATTCCCGCCCACAAGAAGATCCTCGCGAGCGATCTCTTCCGATCGGGTCAGGTGACGACCCATCTCATCGACACCGTCGGGGTGGACGCGCTCGCAGGCTGATGGCCTTCGCGCGAATCTTTCACGGCTGGCATATCCGCTGCGGGTCGCTTTGCGTTAGACGATGAAGATGGTTCGAGCTCCGTCGACGCTGTCATCCAACCGGTCGCTTCTCGTTCTGCTCGTGCTACTTCTCGCCTTCGTTGGGATCGCGGCGGCGCGAACCTTCGTCGGCAGCTCGGTCCAGCCTGCGGCTCCCGCCTACGCGCCGGTGGAGAATCCCGCGTCGATCGCTCCGGCTATTGAGGCCTCGTCCGTTCCATTGCCCGCGGCTCCGGTACGCGGCGAAACGGCGATTCCGATCAGGAACACGGCGGCTCCCGCGCCGGCTTCGGTCTATCCGGCGGCCCCAACCACTGCGCCCGCCGCGCCCGTGGTGCCTCATCCGACCGTGCCCGTCGGCCCCGCTACCACCGCCGCTCCTGGGCGCGACATTCCCGCGATCGCTCCGGAACCCGGTATGCCGGGATTCAACCCGCCGCCCGGCCGGGACTAGGCCTCGCACGGCGAACAGCCTTCGCGTCCGTCGCCCGAACAATAGGCAGGTCGCCCCTTCGCTTGACAACCTCACCGGCCTTCGTGACTCTCACTAGCGCTCGCGGGCTTGGGGGGCGGCTGGGCGTTCGGCAGCGAATCCCTCTACGTCTGGGGCGCATCACGTAGGAGGGAAGGCTCTTGAAGCCACGATTCATCGCATATCTCGCTGCCATCGCGTTGGTCGTTTCGCTCATCGGAGCATCCGCCGCGTCACCCGCGATCGCGGATTCGGGTGTCACTCGCCAGATCGCACTCGCCGGTACCGGGTCGCCGGTCACTGCGGACGCGCCCGCGGGGGACGCGACCACTGGATTGGAATTCCCCGCCATCGAGAATGAGACGAGCCCCGATGCCTTCAACGGCACCATCGATCGATCGCTCTCGCGCGGCAGCGGAAGCGGGATTGTCACCGCGACCGCGAAGAAAGCGAAGTCCAACCCAACGGTCGACACGAGCTTCGAGGGACTGAACCACTACCAGCAGCGCTACTCGCGCGGCGGGAACCAGTTCTCGGTCGAGCCCCCCGACCAAGGGATGTGCGTCGGCAACGGCTACG
>Ga0209689_1001588_pt1 | contig 16925 bp, 12 predicted proteins | sample GraSoiAngelo_149_FD_187119 | JGI IMG/M metagenome (GOLD analysis project Ga0209689, IMG submission 187119) | Grasslands soil microbial communities from the Angelo Coastal Reserve, California, USA - 14_1009_09_30cm (SPAdes) (version 2) | ecosystem: Environmental > Terrestrial > Soil > Grasslands ... | reverse complement strand
AGCCATGCGCCCGGTCCTGGTTGGCGGGCTCGTTGGCGTAGCCGGATGTGCCGCGGTGTCTTGGGTGCTTTCCAGCATGCTTTTCGGTCTTAGCGCGCACGACCCCATAGCATTCATTTCTGTTCCTTTATTGCTGCTGATTGTAGCCATGGTCGCGAGCTACATCCCGGCGCATAGGGCCATGTCTGTCGATCCGATAGTTACCTTGCGGTACGAGTAAGGCCTATGTCACTGCTGCGAAGCTTATCAGACGGATTGCGATGGCTGTTCCGAAAGGAACGGGTCGAGCATGAGCTGGACGAAGAGCTAAACGGCTTCCTGGAGATGGCTGCCGAAGAAAAGTAGTGACTACTACGGGAAGCGCGATCTTCACCACAAATGGCGTCGCCTCTCTGAAAGATGGTGTTACGTCAATCGAAGCGGTCGTTGACCTTTCCTCCGCGTCCTCTGGGCGATATGTTTTGCAAATCCGAAGCCCTAATTCAGAGTGGAACTCATATCCTCTCTTATTGAGATGACTTCTTTGCTATGAAGTTATGCCTGCCAATTCGAACGTCCAGGTACCGGGACGTACTTTACCGATTTCGGTTTTACCGGGCGTTAGAAAGCCACCAGCCATTGCCTGCGCACCAACAGGTGTCATCAGGTTCTGAATTGCGCCGTAGCGACTTTACGTTTCGGAAATCGCCACGCTTGAATGCGACAGACAATTTCTGTGCAGTCTCCTCATCACGTGCTCCCATGCACGGGACCCACATTGAGGGGCAGACGAATAGCGCATCAAAGCGGTTGGTGTCACTGCGGGTCACAAGAAGCATGTCTCCCATGCCGGGCATTCCTCCGGGGCCGTCAGCCGGAGTAAGGGGAAATAGCAGGCGGCCATTCAATTGCAGAGCGTCTAGCCAAACGCTCAAGGGCGCTGTCGCCCCGGCATTCACATAAATCGCATCACAACCGGGCAACGGTGCTTCTGAACCCGAGCGTTCCTGCACAGTGACATTTGAAAAATCGGCGAGGTTTTGGATAGCGTTTTGCGCTAGGTCATGTTCAATCTCGTATGCCACAACTGTCCCCGTTGCGCCTGTAAGCCTCGCCAGCACTGCCGTGTAATATCCGGTCCCTGCCCCGACATGAAGGACCTTCTCCCCTTGCTTCACATTGAGCGCCGCAAGATTAATTGCGTGAAGAACAGGCTGGCCGTTGTTGATTCGGCGTTCGGGCGCAAGAGCCACGACGACGTCTTGATACAGGAATGCAGGGTCGTCGCTAGGAGTCTCGACGTAATTGCCCCCGGCAAATACTTTCCATGGACCGGGGCCGACAAAGAACTCCCTCGGTGTTGATGCAAACGCCTCTTTGAGCCGTTCATTCTTCGCTGCCCCTGCGCTCGTGGTGACCAAGTCTGCGTAGAAGTGTCGATGTGCTTCCAATCGGTCCACGTCCACCCCCAAAGTCGTTTGCAGATTGTTATGAAGCATTCTAAGCCTGTCAACTAGTAGAAATGCTGCTGGCGTACGAGATGCTTGAACTCAGTGCCTTCCTTGGGCGAAGAACCTCCTAAATTGTTCGAAGTCAGTTTTCCGTGGCGGTATCATGAGCACGATCAGTTCGTCCAAACTATTTCACTGTGCTAATCGCAGGGGAAAAGGGATGGACAGTTTGCGGAGACTCTGGCTGCCACTGTTGGCAGTTTCCCTTCTGATTCCTGCCCAAGGGACGGAAGTTGGGGAAGGTGTGATCCAAGGTGTGGTCCTGGGTGAAGGAAGGCAGCCAGTTCGCGGCGCAAAGGTGCACGCCGAGTTGAAAGGCGTCCCAATGGCCAAGGCAATTCGCTACGTCGAAACCGACGAAAACGGTCTTTTCCTAATCGACCAATTGGAATTCGGCACATATTATGTTGCCTCAAAGAAGGAGGAGGAAGGATACGGGGACACTGGATTTTCGTTTTTCAACGACCAACCTGTCCCCACAGCTCAGATTTCCGATCAGCACAGAGTTGCGGATGTGGTTATAAATCTGGGACCGAAAGCAGGAATACTGACGGGCACGATCAGTGATTCGGCAACCGGCAAACCAATACCCGCTGGTTTTTGGTTGGTGCAGGCGAAAGACCGCAACAAATGGATGGGTACTTCGGCAGCGGCGGACTTTCGGGTGTTGATTCCGTCCACGAAAGAAATGGAAGTGAAAGTTTCTGCACCGGGGTATGAGGATTGGGTTTACCCCGACCCTGCCATTCCATCTCAAGTTCTACGTATGGACCCGGGTTCCGAAATTCATCTGGAGATACAATTGAAACCGGCGCACGATCGGAGACTTCTCGTTTCCAAATTTTTGATTCCCGAGGGCTACATTGGTTGGTTACGTGTTGAGTATGATGTTGCGTGTTTTCCCTCGATCCCTGTCGAGGATGGAGTGAGGATTCTTCGATTTGCCGGTTCCAACGTGTTGGAAACTTCCTCTCCGATGCCTGAAGATGCAGCCGAACGGCAGTACTTTTCCTACGCGGCGGATGGTTCCGAGCGAAACTTGGCGGCGGACTATCGAAACGGGAATGGAATGATTTGGCGAGAGACCCCCGGCTCTCGTGGCGGGAAAATGAGAATGTTTATATTTTTTGTCGGGACCGAAGAACAGTCCAAGATCCGACCACTCACTGGATTTCCGCCTCCTGCTTGTCCGTGAGCGGTGCTAACCGCGAAACTTCTCACAATGCCTTCCCGTCCACAGGTTCGCGTCGGATTCCACATTGACGAGTACCGCGTTTACCACGACTTGGCGTGCGAATGGCGGATGCTTCATACCTCTTGCGGCTAATCTGAGTCGGAGAAATATACCGCGCCGCGTCGCGTTGGTGTTTGGGACTCGCGTCGCCGCTACTGCTGGCAACAGTTGCAACTCCGACGCAAAAGGAGTGTTCGCAACGACGGCTTGAGTGTCATTTAGAGAAGTTTTCTACTGCGAGCAGTACAATACACAATTGGTGGGAGGACGAACCACGGGATGAAATGCTGGCTGCTCCTAGGCACATTGATGATTGCGACGCTTGCCAACGCGCAAAGGCCCGAGATCTTTCCGGATTGCCAGAGTGGCACCCCGATTCCTTTCAACGTTGGAGATAGTTGGGGTTACCTGACTGCCTCCGGAATTGTGATTCCTCCGCAGTTCAAGTCAGCAGGTCCATTTTCCGGCGGCCTCGCTACAGCATGCACATTACAAGGGTGCGCAGTGATCAACACGAAAGGGCAATTCGTTTCCCCAGTTCATGATCCACACACGTCCGTAATGATGAGCAAGTATTCCGAAGGAATTGGCGCGGTGGAGAAGGATGGCAAATGGGGCTATGCGGATGTCTCCGGGAATGTCGTGATCCCTCCACTGTTCAGCTACGCCGGTCATTTCGAGCGTGGCATGGCGCGAGTGAGCCAGGGAGGCAAATATTTCTTTGTCAATCGCAAGGGAGAAAGAATCACCCCGGAATTCGATGGAGCGTTCGATTTTAGTGAAGACCTGGCCGCTGTGGAGGTCGATCATAAGATCGGATACATTCGCAGGGACGGGACATTTGCCTTGCCCGCGATTCATCAAGGAGCCAGCGGCATCGACTTTTCTGAGGGATTGGTTGCGGTCCGCATCGAAGGGAAGGTCGGCTTCATGGACAGCACTGGCTCGATTATCGTGAAGCCCTCCTATGACGATGCATATCCATTCTCAGAAGGCCTTGCGTCGGTGACCTCCGGCGGCAAGTGGGGCTATATCGATAAGAGTGGCAACCTGGTAGTCCCGCTTCAGTATCGAATTGCTCATATGTTCATTGAAGGGGTTTCGTCAGTCCTACTCAGTGATAGCGGGAAGTGGGGATACATTGACAAAACCGGAGGGTTTGTCCTGCCTCCCATCTATGATGCCGCCATGCCGTTCTGTGCTGGCGTTGCTCAGGTTGAGAGCTTCCGCTTGATAGGGGTTGACTCAAGCATCTGCCGGACACAACGATATGAGGGCAAACACGGCGTCATCGACCATTCCGGCAAGTACATCTGGCGGGATTCGAACGACCAGATTTGGAAGTCGCCATTTTGTTACTGAGTCCTAATTAACTACTGGAGCGAACCCCTGCGGCGCTGGGTCCTGTCGAGGATGCTGCTATTCTCTGTTCATGAACCGCAAGCGTATAAAGGACGTCGCGCTAAAGAGCCTAATTGCAATTGTGCTCGTTATGCTTTTCGTTTCTTTTCTAGCGCAGCGACTGTTCCATCCGCGATAAAGTGAAAGTAGATTTTTTGTCTCCCGCCGAACCGACCGGCTCTAACGGTGCAGCTTACCCTCCATTTGACCGGCAGCCTTTCGCGGTGGATTCCATCTGGACGCGAACGCTGTTTTCCAGAACCTAATGGGACTTGGATCCTCTTTGCGCGAGTTTTGTCAGCAGGAGAATGACAGCATCCCAAACGAGGACCGCTACGACAATCGACAACAAGGTCGAAGAAATCTGTTCCCGATTCTTCGCTGTGAGATAGTCCCGACTCTCAACGATTTTTGCATACGTTTGCCGGTTGCAGCTTTGATAAGAAACAGAAACAAAGCCGAGCAGAGCTGGGAAAACCAATCCGATGAGCAAGAGCCTCTTCAATATCGAGCGAACGTGCTTCCAAGGCGCTGCGTCCGCAACATCGGCAAACGGGAAGCCGCAGTAACAAATAGACTAGAGTGCCCAGCACCATCGCGGCGCGTGATGCAGCCAGATTAGGGTTGCAGAGGTGGTAGCACTTGGCGTATAGTCGCTCATCGATATACTGATTATCGATACTACTTTATGCCAAAACGAAAACTCGACCCACTCCCTTCGGCCGCTTTCCAAATCCTCCTCTCGCTGGTGGATGACGACCTCCATGGCTACGCTATCATGCGCCAGGTTGCGGACCAGACCGACGGCCGCATGCGCCTAGGCCCAGGGACGCTCTATAGTTCCATCCAGACTCTGCTCGAAGCGGAGCTCATTGACCAGGTTGACTCGCGTGAGGACACGAGACTCGGGCCAGGGCGTCGGCGCTATTACAGGATCACATCGGCTGGACGCAAACTGGCACGCTCAGAGGCAGAGAGACTTGCCGATCTATTGCGAGTCGCTCGCGCCAAAAAGATATTGAGGGGGCGTTATGTCTGAGAAGATCTACGCCTGGTTGTTGCATCTCTATCCTTCTCAATTTCGCGAGGCTTACGGCACCGAAGCCCTGCAACTCTTCCGAGACCGCGTCCGCGACGAAAAAGGATTCTTCCCGTGCTTGCGGCTTTGGCTTGACCTGATAGTTGACTTAGCAATTTCCATCCCACGAGAGTACGGATATGCCCAAGCCGTATCCTTCGGCGCTTCAGCCCCACAGCGTTTGAACAGCGTGCCTGTATTTTACGTTCTTGAAGTCGGACCGCCCCGCCCTGGAGCGATGCTTTTCGGAAGCGTATTGTCGTGTCTTGCTCTCGCTACATTCTGGCTTTCTCTCAACCATGTCGGAAACTATGTGGGACTAGGGATCGCCGCGACTGGTCGGTTGCAGAATGATTCCAAGTTCTTTCAACTGGATGCTTCGCAAACAGACCGGCAGACTGCTATCCGGGCAACGAATGATACGGAGGTCTTCAAGATGGACGCGGTGGAGCGCCGGCGCGTGATTGATGCGGCGGTCGTGATTCTCAGAAAGTATTACGTTGAGCGCGAGAATGCACAGAAGATGGCCGATGCACTATTGGCCCACGAGAAGCGCGGTGATGATGACAACGTGACGGCTGGTGACGCTTTTGCCGCTCTGCTGACTCGACAGATGCGGGACCTGAGCCCGGACAGGCATCTGACGCTGGACTACAGCCAAAACCCCTTACCTGAACACCCTGCAGGACAAACACCGGAAGCCCTTGCTCGTTACAGATCGGCCATGAAACAACTAAACTGTACCTTTGAAAAAGTCGAGATCCTGCCGCACAATATCGGATATTTGAAGCTCAACTCGTTTCCTGATCCTTCTGTGTGCCAGTCGACGGCGAAGGCTGCAATGGCTTCTCTAAACCGCGCAGACGCGATCATCTTTGATTTGCGAGACAACCGTGGGGGCGAGCCAGCGATGGTCATGTTGATTGCCGCCTACCTCTTTGACCATCCCGAGTACATGTACAACCCCAGGGAAAATACGACGGAACGGTCCTGGACACGCTCGCCAGTTCCAGGAAACAGCCTGGCAGACAAGCCTGCTTACATATTGACCTCCAGATCGACCTTCTCCGCTGCAGAGCACTTCTCCTATGACTTGAAGATGCTGAAACGGGCCACGCTTGTGGGTGAGACAACAGGGGGTGGTGCGCACTCAGGAGTTTGGCATCGGATTGACGATCACTTCGGAATGGGGATCCCTGAAACGAAAGCGATTAATCCTTTTGCGACGAACGATTGGGCAGAGATCGGCATTGAGCCCGATGTAAAGGTGAGAGCTCCGGATGCATTGGTGACAGCGGAGAAACTCGCACAGGACAAGCTCCGGAAAAAGTAAAGCGTTCATCTGATTAGTGGGCGTCCTCGTCAATTTGATCGGCCAGCATTCGCGGCGGACCTCTCCGCAATCGCTGTTAGTCGTCCAAGTGGATTATTTCCGTATTCAGTACTCCGGGGAGCTGACGACGTGATCCTTCTCAAAATTCCGTCACAAGCTGCGGCAAGGCGCATCTACCTGTCCATTTTCGAACGCTATTCTCTGAGTTCGGACAGTCTTGACTGAGGCTAGTCTCTCGATATCTGCGTAACTTCCGGCATGTCAATGACTTGTCCCTGCCGCTACTTGGTACGCGGCCTGCTGTTACTAAATCAGGCAAAATCCCGAAGGCTGAGGTACTTCCGTGTTAAGAGTTGCACAGGGTCTTCGCTATACGTTTCGCCAACTGGCAAAATCGCCGGTTTTCACCGCCGTTGCTATCCTAACCATCGCGCTGGGGATCGGAGCCAACACCGCCATCTTCAGCGTCATGAACGCCGTGCTCTTACATTTTCTTCCGGTCCCGAATCCCCAACAGCTTGTCTATTTTCATTTGAAAAACCAGCCTCTGAGTACTTCACAAACAGGCTACGGTGACATGTCCATGTCATTGCCGGTTTTCGAAGCCATGCGCATCCGGCAGGATGTTTTCACCGACGTCATCGGTTTTGCTCCGCTGGCCTTTGAAAAAGTTGCCGTGCGGATTGGCCCCGAGCCGGAGGAAACTTGGGGAGAAATGGTGAGCGGCAATTTCTTCTCCGGTCTGCAAGTCCAGCCGATTCTAGGGCGCGGGTTCACACTGAAAGATGAATCCACTCACGCTCCTATCGCCGTGCTGAATTACGCTTGGTGGAAGAGCCGATTCGTCGCCGACAAGGACATTCTAGGTAGGACAATCTACGTCAAGAGCGTCCCCTTCACGATTGTGGGTGTTGCGCCTCTTGGTTTCCATGGCGTGGATCCGGTGCACGCCACCATCAATTTTTGGATTCCGCTGCAAGAACGCCCCGAATTGAACGCCTGGGGAACACCGGCGACCGATCACACTTTGTATGGCTCGCCGGGTTGGCTGGCCTTGCAAATGCTCGGACGTCTGCGTCAGGAAGTCTCGCCCGAACAAGCGCAGGCGCGACTCACTCCGGCGTTTCAGAATGCACTAGCCAACGCCTCGCCAGTTGATCCTCATGAACAGAAACCTGTCCTGGTCCTCTCGGGAGTTCGTGGTGTGGAGAATCTGCGCGACGACTACGAGCACCCGCTGCGGTTCCTTATGAGCATGGTGGCGCTGGTGCTGCTCATCGCATGCGCAAATGTCGTCATGCTACTGCTGGCAAGGAATGCCAGCAGGCTGCCGGAGTTCTGCTTGCGCCAAGCGCTTGGTGCCAACAAGCGCGCCCTTTTCCTCGAAATGTTCCGGGAAAGCGTGGTCCTGGTGGCGGCGGGAGCGGCACTTGGCTGGCTGTTCGCCGGAGCGGCAACGCAGGCGCTCGCAGCATGGTCAGGCATTGAAATCATTATTGAGCCAGACAGACGAGTTTTATTGTTTACCGCAGGTGTTTCCGCGGTGGTTGCCATCGCGTTTGGGCTGGCGCCCATGGGACTCATTACCCGGCTGCCATTGAATCTTGCGTTGCGGTCGGCCGGCGGGACGTCCGGTACAAGGCAAAACCGTCTATGGGGACGTAAACTGGTGGTGGCGCTTCAGATTTCACTCTGCATGGTCCTGCTCTGTTCCGCGGGGTTACTGTATCGGACGCTGCGCAACCTGGAATCCAGCGACCTCGGGATGCGCACCGCCGGCCTGCTCGTGTTTGGGATCAGCCCGCAGTCTAACATCCGCAACGATGCCGATGCCATCCGCTTTCATACCGCGTTGCTGGAGCGCATGCGTGCGCTACCGGGAGTCGACTCCGCAACGATTATGCAAGTACGCATCGGCAGCGGTGGCAGTGACAACGACGGCGTCCTCGTGGACGGGCGTAACCCTACGCCCGATCGTCCGTTTGCGCCGGTACGCATAAATCTTGTCGGATCCGCGTTTCTGCGCACTCTGGGAATCCCCCTGCGACTGGGCCGGGACATACAAGATTCCGATACCGCGAATTCCCCCAAAGTGGCGATAGTCAACCGGACCTTTGTTGATCGCTACCTGCCAGGCGCGGACCCTCTGGGACACCATATCGCTGCGCTAGGCGACCCCAAGGTCGAATACACCATCGTAGGAGTTGCCGGGAACAGTCGCTACACTCAGGTTCGTGAAACCGAGCACCCCATGGCCTATGTGCCGTTTATGCAGCCCCCGGGCGTGCTGGAAATGCAATACGAGCTGCACACTACGGGTGACCCGATAATGCTACTCAGGGAAGCAGCGAGGGCGGTGCACGACACCGATCCCAACCTTCCCTTGCAAAAACCAACTACGCAGCAGGCTCAGTTTGCGGAGACTGTGTCGCAAGAAAGGCTGATCGCAAACCTGTCCGTCTTTTTTTTCCCCGGCTAGCAGCATTTCTCGTTGCCATCGGCCTTTACGGAACGATCTCCTACGGCATCAGCCGCCGAACGATGGAAATCGGTGTGCGCATGGCATTAGGCGCACAGCAACGAGAAGTGCTTCGAATGGTTTTGCTGGAAAGCTTCTCCATAGCTACGGTGGGACTTGGCGTTGGCATCCCTGCGTCTCTCGCAGTAGCCACGACATTGCGTTCGATGTTATATGGCTTGAGTTCTAGCGACCCTCTGACAATTCTTGTCGCGCTCGTCGGCATCGCCATGGTTACATTGGTGGCTACATTTTTTCCGGCTCACCGCACTTCCTCCATGGATCCCATGCGCGCCTTGCGTATGGAGTGAGTCGGCATAACCCTGCGGAGAACTTCTTTTAGTTGCGTAATCGGACATTGAGATCACATGTCTGGTTCCGGCGTTTAACCAGGCGTTGACGCCTTGTGTTGGTCTCAGAGTAGGATTGGAACGATGGACCAACACGCGATGGAACAGAGCCGCGACTTGTCGTCCGGCGCCACGCTCACCTCCTATTGACACTCTATACGTAGATCGGTATTATTCCTATAGAGAGCCGATAGGAGATATCTCTTGAACACTGAACCCACAACCCTTTTGCAAGGAACTTTGGACCTGCTGATCTTGAAATCGCTGATCGCTGGCGAGATGCACGGATTGGGTGTCTCGCGCAGGATCCAGCAGATCACCGGCGGCACTTTTGTGGTTAAGCCGGGCTCGCTCTTTCCCGCCCTGCACCGCATGGAAGAACAAGGTTGGATTTCCTCTTTTTGGGGAGAGTCCGAGAACAACCGCCGCGCCAAATACTACCGCTTGACCAAGGCTGGACAGAAGCAACTGGAAGTCGAAACCAAGCGATGGGGGCGCATTTCTTGGGCCATCGGTCAAGCTTTGGAAGCATCGTAGGGAGGTGTTCACCATGCCGCTCTTTGTGAAAGCTCGAAGTTTTCTCCGAAATCTCTTTCAATCCCGGCGTGTGGAGGCAGACCTCGACCAGGAGGTTCATGCCCATCTCGAAATGCTGACCGAGGAAAATATTCGTGCCGGCATGCCGCCGAAGGAAGCGCAACGCGCCGCGCGGATCGAGCTTGGCGGCATCGAACAAGTGAAAGAGCAGGTTCGCCAAAAGAGGACTGGCAATTGGCTTCCTTCCGTGATCTCCGACTGCCGCTACGGTCTCCGCCAACTCCGCAAGAATCCCGGCTTCACCGCCGTCGCCGTCCTCACGCTGGCTCTCGGCATCGGCGCCAACACGGCCATCTTCTCCGTTGTCGATTCCGTCCTCTTGCGGCCCTTGCCGTTCGAAGCCCCGTCGCGTCTCATTGCCATCCATGAGGGTATTCCCAAAATGGGCTACCCGAAGATGGGCTTTTCGCCGCCGGACCTTGCCATCTTTGCGCGTGAGCAGAAATCATTCAGTGCCATTGGCACTTTTCGAAATAAACCTGTGAATATCTCGGGCCGTGACGAGCCAGAGCGGGTCATGGCTGCACGGGTTTCCTCCTCGCTCTTCCCAATGCTCGGCGTGGAGCCGATGCTCGGCAGGACCTTTGCTTCTGACGAGGACACGCCGGGGCATAACGTAGTCCTCCTCAGCTACGGACTTTGGCAGCGACGTTACGGTGGCGTCTCCAGTATCCTCGGTCAAACCATCGACATCGACCGCCAGCCCTATACCGTTGTCGGTGTCATGCCACAAAAATTCGTGTTCCCCCTGCCAGGGCCGGACGACAATGGTTCGCCCGCAGATCTTTGGGTGCCGATGGCCTTCCTACCCGCGGAATTGCAGGGCTGGGGAGGATCGTACCTCACCAGCGTGGTGGGAAGATTGCGGCCCGGCATTACCCTAGAACAGGTGCGCGGCAGCACCGAGCCACTCGCGCGGGAAGTCCTGGCTAGTTACCCTGCAGCTCTCACGAAAACATTTCGTGCAGCAGAACTGAGCATCAGCGCATTTCCGTTTCAGGAAGATGTAGTCGGCTCGGTTCGCACCTTGCTACTCGTCTTGATGGCCGCTGTATCTTTTGTACTCTTGATAGCCTGTGCGAACATTGCGACACTGCTTGTCTCGCGGGCGGCCACCCGCCAAAAGGAGATCGCTGTTCGCACTGCTCTTGGGGCCACGCGGCTTCGATTAGTGCGCCAGATGCTGACGGAAAGCCTCCTGTTGGCGCTCGGCGGCGGCGCACTCGGATTCCTTCTAGCCTTCTTGGCCCGGAATTTTATTCTCGCCCTGGTTCCTTCGAGCATTCCTCTCCCGCGTCACCTATCGCTCCATGCAGGTGTGTTCGCTTTCGCGGTCGGCACGTCTATCTTGGCCGCCGTTCTCTTTGGGCTCGCTCCGGCTTTCCGACTGTCGTTGACCTCGACCGAAGGTCATTTACAGGAAAGCGGACGGAGCGCGACACTTTCCCGCTCGCACCACCGTCTCCAGGGATTTTTTGTCACCGTGGAATTTGCGCTGGCGTTCGTGCTGCTGATTGGAGCCGGACTCTTGATTCGCAGCTTCGGCAAGCTGCTCGAAACGAATCCGGGTTTTCATCCAGACAGCGTGCTTACCTTGAATATTCCTCTGCCTCACGAAGCCTATCCCCAAGAAGCGCAGATCAGGAGTTTTTACCGCCAATTGCTCGACCGCGTTTCGACTTTGCCGGGCGTGCAGAGTGTCGGACTATCAAACGATCTGCCTCTCAATGCCCGTGAAATGGTTTCCATGGCCATCGAAGGCCGCGGCGATGCCGAAAGCGAAACGCCGCAGGCGATTTGCCAGTCCTGGGTAATGGGAAACTACTTTCAAACGATGGGCATTCCCCTTCTCCAGGGCAGGTGGTTTGCGCCCGAAGACCGCGTTGAGTCTCAGCCGGTAACGATCGTGAGCCTGGCCGCGGCTCGGAAATTCTGGCCGCGAGAGAACGCCATTGGGAAACAAATCCGCTGGGGAGTGAAAGCCCCATGGCAAACGATCGTGGGCATCGTGGGCGACGTCAGCCAAGGGCCGCTGAACAATCCTGTCGAACCGCACGTCTATCGACCCTATAGCCAGTTGCCCGGCCCCTTCCTCGAAGAGGATCCCTTTGGCGACTGGCACGCGATGAATCTTGCTGTGCGAGCGCAGGTGAACCCGGCCGCGCTGACTTCCGCCGTGGTCGCCGACGTTCATTCGCTCGACCCCGATTTGGCCGTCGCGAGCATTCGAACAATGACAGAGGTCATCAGCTCTTCGTTCGCTGGCCCTGAATTCAATATGGTAATGCTTGGGGCGCTTGCGGGCTTGGCGCTCTTCCTTTCAGCAATAGGAGTTTATGGTGTCCTGGCTTACGTGGTCGTGCAGCAGACGCATGAGATCGGCGTCCGTATGGCTCTGGGGGCAAATCGGCACGATGTTCTTCGCCTCATCCTAGGCAGGGGAGCGCGGCTGGCTGGCATAGGTGCCGGATGTGGCCTTGCAGCAGCTCTCGCCCTGACACATCTTATGAAAGGCTTGTTATACGGGGTTAGCGCCATAGACCCGCCCACATTTGCAAGCGTTCTCGCTCTTTTGACGTCTATCGCACTGCTCGCCAGCTATATCCCTGCCCGCCGCGCGACCCGCGTCGACCCCATGGTCGCCCTGCGCTACGAATAAAATTTAGCTCCTAGTCGTTTAATTTGTTCAGATTGGCCAGCCAACTAGAATGCATGGACCGGCAAACCTGCTAGACGTGAATCTGGCGAAACGAGCCAGCCCCGCTCGAGAAAATTTTTGGCCCGCGGCGGAGTCGAAAGAAATGTCGACAAAGTACGCTTGAGCGGGCTTATAATCTTGCTCGCCAGGTAGGCTGTCCAGCTGGCTTTCGAGTGAGAGTGCGGCTCCGCAGATCCCATCTGTGAATGTGTCTCGTTCCGAGAGAAGGGTGGCATGCCTTCTCGTCCACATGCGTGCAGTAGCGACACCCTAACTGCGATGATCGCCTTCGCAGCTAACCTCCCATTCTGAGTGCATTTGGAAGAGGCCAGGATAACCATGCCTTGGCGTATTGAAAAGTCCGAAGATGATGGGGTGCTTTATGAAAGAAACTGGGACCCTCGACCCGCATAGGACCACCTCTGCCACGGTCATCCTTGAATCCCTCGCACGAAATCTGCGATCCGCCATGGGACGGCGGCCTCGAACGGTGAACATCTTTTTAATCGTGGCTGCCGCCACCTTGTGTCTTAGCGTTGGCCTTTATTTTGCGGCGACACGCGCCGCGGCAGAACATCCCAATCATGATTGGCCGCATCACGGCAAGGACCTCGCCAACACGCGGTTCCAAAACTTAGACCAAATCAACCCGAGCAACGTCAACAAGCTGCAGGTGGCCTGGGTATTCCACACGGGTGTACTCGACCCGCTGGCCGAGTTGGAAGCCTCGCCCATCGAGGTCGACGGTCGGTTATTCATCACTGACGGTCACGACGACGTGTTCGCCTTGAATGCCGCCACGGGACAGCTGCTATGGAAGTTTGACGGCTTCAATGACGAGACTCAGCTCGCGAATTTCTTTCTCTGCTGCGGCCGAAACAACCATGGCGTGGCTTTTGGGGAGGGCAAAGTTTTCGTCGGCCGGTTTGACGATTCCGTCGTGGCCTTGAACGCACAAACCGGCAAGGTGGTATGGCAGAGCACGGTAGCTGATTTTCATGACCGGGTCTCTATCAACTCGGCTCCTCAATTCGTGGAAGTAGGTGGCCGTGAACTGGTCATCATTAGCCTGTCGGGTGGCGAGTTTGAAATACGAGGCCAGGTTTACGCTCTGGACGCAAAAACCGGCAATACCGTGTGGCGCTTCTCCACCACGCAGCCGACGAGCTTCGCTGGCCAGTCTTTCATGACCGGCGGCGGTGCAGTGTGGAATCCCCCGGCCATCGACCCGGACTTAGGGCTGGTGTACCTCAGCGTGGGGAATGCTGCGCCCGACATTCTTGGCGAGAACCGGGGTGGCGACAATCTATTCTCGGCATCGGTCGTTGCTATAGACCTGCTTACCGGCAACCCGGTGTGGCATTTCCAGGAAGTGCACCACGACATTTGGGATTACGACAGCGCGCAACCCGCCGTCCTGTTCCCGCTCGACAAAGATGGAAAGCATTTCAGGGCACTCGGCCATTGCAGCAAGACTGGGCAGTACTACATTCTCGACCGCGGCACCGGCCAGCCCATTTTCCCAGTGACCGAGCGACCCGTCCCACCAAGTGTTGCTGGTGCCGCGTTCCAGATTGCCGCACCAACCCAACCCTATTCTGCTGTCGAGCCGATGACCCCGCTCAGCTTCGATCAGCTCACGACTGAGGAACAGCCCGACACGGCTGCTATAACCGCTGCTTTTAGCTCGTTCCTCGCTCCAGGCCAGACCGAAGTTGCCCGGTCGCCTCAATACACTCCTCCCGATGAGACGCTGCGGCTGATTATGCCGGGTGACAACGGGGGATGTGAATGGAACCCGGCAGCTTTTAGCCCGCGAACCAAATTTGTCTACTACGGCGCCAGGCACGACCCGGATGTCTTCAAGACTCACTCTGGCAATTCCAGCCTTATCCCCCAGGCGGTCAACGGAGACCTGCATCTGGGCTCGACGTTTTTCAATCATGTTCCCGGTGCGAAACCCTTTGGCCTGTACGGAGCCACCGACACCCGCACGGGCAAAGTTGTTTGGAAGATTCGCTTGCCTCAGCCGGCGAAGTCGGGCGTGCTGGTTGCCGGTGATGTGGTGTTCTTCGGTGAGGGAAACGGGAAATTTGATGCGGCAGACGCGAAGACAGGCAATATGCTGTTTACCTTCGAGGCCCCCGCCAACATTACCAACGCCGGTGGAGCCGCGGCGGGTCCCATAGCCTACCTCGCGGATGGACGCGAGTTTGTCGTCAACGCGTTCGGTGGGAATGTCCCGGATCGAAGTATCACCGCTAATGGTAACTGTCTGGGTGGCGGACATGTGTGTGATAACCCCGTTGGCGATGCATTCATCGCCTTCGCACTCCCCCGCCGAGGCGATTAGTACAACTAGGGGCGGAACGTTCGGGCCGTGCGGCGATGGCGATCCCGCGGTCTAGGATGGGGTCTCGATGCGGCCCTTGGAACTGAGTGCCGTCCTCAAGGCCAAGGAGGAAGTGTCGTCGATGTCCGAGCCGTCCTTTTTGACGTGGCCGTAGCGTCACAGGCCAACGTTCCGCGGGCACAATCCTGAGAAGCGCGGGGAACAGACTGCCATGAACCCGCGCGACCGCGGTGAATCGTCGAAAGAAATCTTCAACTATGTGGAGGGTGTGTGGCTTCCGAACAAGCATGACGCTGGCGTTCCTCCCGCATCATTTTGCGTAAATGGGTCTGCGCTCGCTCCCCGTCGCTCTTTCGAATCGAGACAAACATCGTTCCCGCTTCGGAAGCGAGAGCGGCGATCGCGGCCTCTTCGCCTACTCAGAGTTTGAGTACTTCCGAGATCACAACCTACTGTAAGGCGCGCATTCCAGACCAATTCGAGTTTCTGAGAATTCGCGCGGACTCTAGCAGAGTGCTCGGGCGACCACGGTCAAGACTTCATCAGTTAGTGCGGCTTAGGAAATGCGGCACGGTCGATGGCCGGCTTGAACCACAGTACTCCAAAACCTCCGCTAGCACCGCACAACGCAAGTAAGGCCGCGAGGCCGGAATGCGACGCGCCTAAAGCGCCTGCCATCGTCCATGTAACCGCAACAAGGGCAAGCGTCGACCAGCGAATCCAGGGGGCCATTTTCCGCACGTGATGGGGCAGACGCCGGGCATCGAACGCGCCCATGTACAAGGGCAACAAAAGCACCACCCATAGCAGAACGATGCATACCAGCTCAAGAAAAAACAGAATCAATCCCCATCTTTCCGGAGTCCCCAGCGTAAATCGCCAGCCAAGATAGCCTATGAACAGAGACCAGAGGCACATTCGCAGATGCGTAATTTCCCAGCGACGATACGGGGTTGCTCCGAAAAGTAGGAAGAAGCGCCGAAGGAGACTCGATTCGGTCCCCGGGGTTTCTGAAGTGCTTGGCGACTCGGCGGGAACACGGCGAAGATTCCGGAGGTCCACTAACAGCTCTCGAGCCGACTGGTATCGCTCGTCGGGGCGTTTGCGCAGGCACTTCAGCAGGATACGATCGAGTTCGGCAGGGGCCGTCGGAATGTGCTGGCGCAGAGACGGTGCCTCCTGCTTCAAGATATTGGCGATCGTTGAGGGGGGTGTTCGCCCCAGGAAAGGATTGGCACCGGTAGCCATTTCATAAAGGACCAGGCCAAGAGCATAGATATCTGTGCGAGCGTCCACCGACTGTCCTTCCAGTTGCTCGGGAGCCATATAGTTCACGGTCCCGACTAGCAGGCCCGGGCTGGTTGCCACTGAAACTGTTGCGCTCTCCTCTCCGAGTGACAGCGGTGCGTGGAGGTGTTTTGCCAGACCGAAGTCGAGAATCTTGACACGCCCGCGGGAATAATCGTCCGGCACGGACATAATGTTCTCGGGTTTGAGGTCCCGATGGACAATCCCGTGACTGTGCGCCGCGACCAATGCGTCGGCGAGTTGGGCACTCGCATCGAGGATTTCCTCCGTCGTGAAACGGGCCCGGGCCAGCTCTTTGCGCCAGGTGCGGCCTTCCACGTACTCATAAACAATAAAGCTTCCCTCACCCTGCTCGACAAAGTCGTACACAGTGGCGATGCCTGGATGGCTCAGTGCCGAGGCTGCACGGGCTTCGGCTGCAAGCCGACGGCACAGCTCGGAGTCGTGGCTAGTATTGGACGGCAACATCTTCAGGGCTAGACGATTCAGGCGGGTGTCATAGGCGCGCAGAACCACCCCCATACCGCCGCGGCCAACTTCCTGCTCCACCCTGTACCGGCCGGCT
>Ga0209689_1001582_pt1 | contig 16936 bp, 13 predicted proteins | sample GraSoiAngelo_149_FD_187119 | JGI IMG/M metagenome (GOLD analysis project Ga0209689, IMG submission 187119) | Grasslands soil microbial communities from the Angelo Coastal Reserve, California, USA - 14_1009_09_30cm (SPAdes) (version 2) | ecosystem: Environmental > Terrestrial > Soil > Grasslands ... | reverse complement strand
GAACAGCGAAGGCGTCTTGGCTCCGCAACCGCAGAAGGGCCGCTTCAGTCGCTCATGGTGCCTTTCCTCTGTCCGTCATGTCCTGTTGAATCGTAAATACGTCGGCAAGACGATCTGGAATACAAAACGCAAATTGCGCGTACCTGGCACAAGCAAGCGATGAACTGTTTGCGGCAGCGGGGCGAAGATTTGAGAAGGCCAAGCAGACGCTTGGAAGGCCAGGAGAGTTCCGGACTTATCGTCGGCCCAAGGCGCTATCTGTTCTCTGGTTTGCTGAAGTGTGCTGAGTGTGGCGGTAGCATCACTCTCGTCAGTGGACGGTCGCAATGGTGCCGATCGCTACGGCTGCTCGCTCCATCATCAACGCGGCGTCACGGTATGCTCAAATTCAAGAAGGTGGAAACGGTCGGTGATGGAATCAATTAGGCGATCGGCAATCTCCGCGCTGCCACTATCTCTGGCTATGTAGTACCAGATATCGTCAAGCTCGAACTCGACTTGCGGGGCAAGCCGGTGAGCCATCAGCGTGGGGTTTGTCGCTCGGCATCGAGGCGTCCGCGCTGTTTCACCTCGTCAGCAAGCTCACGCGTTGATTGCTGAGTGACAGCACGGCCCTCGCCTCGTGCGATAGAAGTTTCTGCCGTATCAACAGCTGCCAGGATTTCCGCACGTCTGCGCTCACGTTCTTCCCACAACGAAAGTGCTTCCCGCACAGCATCCTCAGCCCGCTGAAATCGGCCAGCCTCTATGGCTTGGCGAATGAATGCTCTCTGGTCGAGTGTCAAATCTACTTCCATACCTGTCAGGGTAGAGGCAAAAGAAAGCAAGTGTCAAGCGCCTTCATCTCTCGCATCCCAACGTAGAGAGACGTGTGGAAACCGCTAAGGCCACATGGCCAGCGTCCCGACGAAGCAGCACGTGACCCGGCGTGTCTGACGATGAGTATACGTCAAGTCCCCGGCAACCGCGTTTCTCAGTTCGGCACCTTTCTGACATCCTTCGCGACATAATATCGAAGGAGAATAAGTAAAATCGGAATCACCAGTTCAATTACGATCGGTATCGTCCCAGCCGTTCCAGCGTCGCCGTATGTTACGCGGGCATAGATCCTTGCCGCCGCACCAAGCCGAGCTCTCGAAACACTGCACGGCTATTACGTTCACGCCGGAGGGATCGAGTTTCCGAATTGCTAGGGATTGGAACCTGCTCGGCGGACGTTCGGATGGTGCCGGGGGCCAGAATCGAACTGGCTACGCCCGCCTTTTCAGGGCGGCGCTCTACCAATGAGCTACCCCGGCACAAGTGATTTAGAAATTGTAGGGGTGATGCGGAGTTGTGTCAATTCGGTGAAAAAATCTCTGCAAATCAATGTGCGGAATCGTCGAACTCCTTCATCCAGGTCCGATTTTTTAGAACCTCGCGGGGCTTGGTACCGTCCGGTGGGCCGACGATGCCGTCCTTCTCCATAAGGTCGATCAGGCGCGCGGCCCGCCCGTAACCGATTCGCAGGCGGCGCTGCAACGTGGAAGTGGAAGCGCGGCCGGCATCGCAAACCACGCGGATGGCGTCCTGGTAGAGATTGTCGTCGACATCCTCGCCGCCCTCGGCATCGCTTTCGGTCGCTCCCTCGGCCTTGCCGTTCTCATCCTTCGGCGCCGCGAGGAGCTCTTCCTGGTACTTCGCCTGGGCCTGCTCACGCCAGAAGTCGCATACGGCGGTGATCTCATCTTCCGTCACTAGTGGGCCGTGAATACGATGGAGCCGCGCCGAACCGGCCGGCAGATACAGCATGTCGCCTCTTCCAAGCAGGGACTCCGAACCGTTCGAATCGAGAATGGTGCGCGAGTCCACTTTGCTGGCCACGCGGAACGAAATGCGGGCCGGGAAGTTGGCTTTGATCAAACCGGTGATTACATCCACGGAAGGCCGCTGCGTCGCGAGGATCAAGTGGATGCCCACCGCCCGTGCCATCTGCGCGAGCCGCGTGATGGACTCTTCCACATTGTTGGTGTCCACCATCATCAGGTCGGCCAGCTCATCGATTACGATGATCAGATAGGGCAGCGGTTTGTGCTCCGTCTCTTCGAGATTATCGAAGAGCGAGAGCGACTGCTCTTTCTTGAATGTACGGTTGTACTGGTCGATGTTTCGAACGCCGCGCTGCGCCAGTAGCTTCAAGCGGTTCTCCATTTCGCGCGTCGCATTCCGCAACACGTTTGAGGCAATCTTCGGATCGGTCACCACCGGCGCAATCAAGTGAGGGATGTTTTCATAAAGATTGAGTTCCAGACGCTTCGGGTCTACCAGTACCATCTTCACTTCGTCGGGGCTTGCTTTGTACAAAATTGACATCATCAGCGAGTTGATGAACACGCTCTTGCCGGTGCCAGTGGACCCGGCGATCAGCAAGTGCGGCATGGCTGCGAGGTCCGTCACGCGAATCCGGCCGTGCAAATCGCGACCCATTGCCAGTGTCAGCTTGCTCGGGGAATTGATGAACTCCGGTGTCTCGATGATTTCCCGCAGCGCAATCGTCTGCCGCTTGTCGTTCGGGACTTCGATGCCAATGGTTGATTTACCTGGAATGCGCTCGATCAAGATCGATTCCGCCTGCAGCGCCAAACACAGGTCCTCGGTTAGGCTGGTAATCCGGCTGTACTTAATGCCCGCTTCCGGTTTGAATTCAAATGTCGTAACGACCGGTCCAGGATTAATTTGCGTCACGTGCCCTTGCACATCAAATTCAAGGCATTTGGCTTCAATCGCGCGTGCGCGAAGCTTCAACTCGTCTTCATCAAGCTTGTGACCGCGTTCGCCCTCGCGTAGAAGCGAAGGAGAGGGCAGTCTGTAATTCGGGGTGCCCTTTGCAATCTTGAGATCTCCAGCTTTTCTAGCCGCGGCCTTTTCTGTGTCGCGATTAAGAACAAATATCGGCGTCTTGTGGGACGCGTCTTTTGTCTCCTCCTCGTCTTCGATTTCGGTTCTGCCCTTGAAAATATTGCTCTCGTCGGCAAGATGAATCGTCTTGGGAGTCTCATTCAAAACTTCGGCTTTCCCAATCGATTGCGGCGGAACTGGCTTCCTGCCCGATAGCCGAGACTCTTCCACGCGACGGCGCATGCGCTGTTGTTCGCGTTCTTCGCGCCTAGCATGCCAGCGCGCTTGGGCCTTCTGCAAAATGCCCAGCCTTTCCACTTTGCCGATCGGTCCATTCGGACCGCTGGCCCAGGCATGCGCGCCGGAGAAAGAGAAACGCGTGGTCATGAACAGGGCCGTTACAAGCAGCGCCACGGCCACAAGATTCGCGCCCCAAAGGTTGAAACCTGTGCGCAGGCCGCCGGAGATGAGCGCACCTAGGAATCCGCCGGGGGGAATCGACCCACGCACATCCCAAACGTGCCACAAGGAAAGCAGCGTGGGCAGAGAAAGCAACAGCAACCCAAAGCCGGCAACCGTCGCAACTTGCGAATCGATCGCCCGGCTGCGGAACCACCGCCAGCCCAAAACCAAAATCGCGGCCGGCAGTAGAAACGCCGCAAAGCCGAAAATTTGGAAAAGTAGATCCGCGCCATAGGCCCCGGCGGGGCCGATCCAATTTCGCGCCGGACTGCCGTCAGACGACGCAGCGCTTACGTTAAACGCCGCGTCCTTCGGGGAATACGAAAGCAACGCCAGCGCGATCAGCACCGCCAGCGTAATACACAAAAAACCTACCAGCTCATTTAGCCGCTTATTCCCAGTTGGAGTCAGAAAGCGCACAAAGTCTCCTCAGCTTTTTGGGGAAGGCTGAGTGTCACGGCGGGGCTGGCGCTAACGCAATCCCGCCCGGAGGAACTTCCGAACAGAACGATGATACCAAACGCCAGTCGCTCAACAACAAATACTTTCAGAATTCGTGTCTGCAATTAGCACAAAGCGGCGCGCACGAATCCCGAAGTTCGCTATCCCCCCAGTCGCGACGCCCAATACAAAACCGCGGCGCCCACGATAATCCGGTACACCGCAAATGGCGCGAACCCGCGCCGCCTCACCCATCCCATGAACCATGCCACCGAGCCATAGGCGACAACAAACGAAACTACGAATCCTATTACCAGGACCACCCACCCATGCGCGTCAATGTGCGACACGCCAACCGGATTTTCTCCCTTCCCGAGAACCGACTTCAAAAGGGTATAACCGGTGGCCGCGACCATGGTTGGAAAAGACAAAAAGAACGAAAACTCCAGCGCCGATGCCCGGGACATTCCGGCCAGTTGTCCTCCCGCGATTGTCGACATGGACCGCGATGTGCCTGGAAAGACCGCCGAGAAAATCTGGCAAACGCCGATCCAGATCGCTTGGCCCTGGCTCATGTCCTCCATGTGCCATGTGTGAATGCGCGTTCCAGTAGCGCCCAACCCTGCTGTTTCCGACTCGGAATTCAACTCGTCCACAATCCACATGACGATCCCACCAATCAGCAAAGAGCTTCCGATGACGAAGGGGCTTTCGAGGTGCTTACCGATGATTTTGATCAGCAATAGAGAGGGGATGGAGGTCACGACGAATCCCAGGAGGACCAAGCTGAGCGGGTGTGTCAGCAAGTTGCGGTCGTCGCGTTCTCCTCGCGGGAACGTAGACAGGAGCTTGACGAAGCGATGCCAGAAATAGATTGGCAGTGTAAGAATCGCGCCGAGTTGAATCACGATGGAGTACATCTTCCAGTAGCCGCTGCTAAGATCGATATGCAGCAGCGCTTCCGACAGCCGCAGATGTGCCGTAGAGCTGACGGGCAAGAACTCCGTCAGTCCTTCAACAATTCCTAACAGCAGGGACAGAAGGTATTCGTTCAATACTTTTCTCCCGGACGCTCATCCGTTCTAGACACCGGCGGCTGCAAGCGCTTGCGCATCTCGTAAGCGTCAAGGCGGCCCAGATAGTAGCGCTTCAATGTCGCTTCGATACGATAGCCGTGGCGCTGCCAGAAGGCAACCGCCGCCTCATTGTCGATTGCGGTTTCGAGCAAGACCGACCGCACTCCTCGCGCCGAAAGATTCGACTCCAACTGTTGTAGCAGAGCCGTCCCGATCCCGTTCCGCCTCATTTTCTCGGCTACATCCAGTGTAATGATGTGCGCCAACGGCGGGTTCTCTTCCGATAGGACAAACCCAGAAATGTGATTGCCTTCCACCGCCACGACGCAGTCTGCCGCAGCGAGCGTCAAAAAGTAGCGCAGGGTCGTCCGGGAGTAGGAAATTCCTGCCACGAAGCAGGCCTGGTCCAGCTTGTGGAGGGCGGCGAAATCGTGCGGCTCGTAGGAACGGAGCGTGAACGCCATGGCCGGATTGTAGAACAGAACGCTCGCCGCACGTCTGCCGCGGGTTTCTAGTGGGCTTTTTCGAAACCGTGCCGCGCTGCAGGTTTAGTGGCTCGCCGGTGGCAGGGTTCGCCCGAGTGCTTTCACAGTGACGTCATCGGGAACGGGCTGACCGTTCTGTTTGGTCACCACGCCGAAGCCGCCGCTGTAATCCCACATTGTCCACCCGATTCCATACTTCTCCAGCGTTGTCCTAACGTCAGAAATCCACGCCGCGCGATCTTCCGGATTCGCGGCTTTGCGATAGACGCCAAACTCGTTGCAAGTCACCGACACGTTCCAGCGTTTTGCCCAGGCGGCCACCTGGCCGATTTCGCCCTCGATGCGCAAAGCGTTCCACCGGTCCAGCCCGTAATGAATCGCTTGCAAGCGATTCACCGCGTCGGGAAGCAGCACAGCGACTGGCTGAACGTTATCGGGAGTCGAAGGATACGGCAGTTCCTTCAGATAATGCACGTAGTTTGTGCTCCAGGTCGCGCCTTGGTGCGTGAAGATGTGTGGTTCGTAGAAATGAAAGTTGTAGATGATGTTCGAATCGCGCAGCGGATCGAAAAATAGCAACTCATTCTCCGAAGACCAGAACGCGCCCGCGACGATAATCGTATGTAGCGGCGCCCCTTCGCGAATCGCCACCGCGAGTTTTGCCTGTACTCCCTGCCAGCGATAGCGATCGTGGAATTCTGGCTCGTTCAGAATCTCGAAGGAAACGAGGTCGGGGTTTGTCGTGGAGTAATGGCGTGCGAGCTGACGCCAGTAATCTTCGAACTGTTCGACAAAGCTATCATCCGTAGCGAGCTTCTGCTTGAAGTCGCTTTCGGGGTGCACATCAAGAATTATAGCCAGGCCGTGATCGAGGATCATCTGCACGGCGCTGTCGAGATACCCCAGGTAATCCGCAGGAATGCGGTCGGCCTGGCCGTGCCTGAACATCGGCTGCGGATTAACACTCAACCGCACATGATCGAATCCCATGGCCTTAATCAGGGCGATATCCTGCGCGGTGTTCCACGCTTCAAAATGTTCTTTTGTGTAGCCCCTCTGATCGTAAACCTGCGCAAACCACTCGCTCAAATTAATTCCGTGGCGCAGATGCTGGGCATGACGTTGTGCGATGCCCGATTCTGAATGGGATTGTCCATAACCGGCTTGAGCCACGAAAAAGAATGACGCGGCCAGCGCCGCGGCCACTGTAAGAAAGCGCAGGGGCCCGATAAATCGAGCCCCTGCGGGTGCTTCGAGTCCTGTTGCATCGTTCATAGTTTGATGGTCACGGTCTTTACCTCGGTGTAATTCGCCAATCCATATTCGCCGAGCTCGCGCCCGATTCCCGACTGCTTGAACCCTCCGAACGGTGCACCCGCGTCAAATACGTCGTAGCAATTCACCCACACCGTCCCTGCGCGCACGCTGTCAGCGATGGCATGGGCCTTGGTGATGTCTTTCGTCCAGACCGCCGCAGCGAGCCCGTACAAGGACTTATTCGCGCGCTCGACCACTTCGTTCAGGTCCTTGAACTTCAGAATGGACATCACCGGCCCGAAAATCTCTTCCCGCGCGATCTTCATGTGGTCTTGCACGTCCGCAAACACGGTGGGCTCGATGAAGTAGCCTTTGTCGCCCACGCGGTTGCCGCCCGCCAAGAGCTTCGCCTTCTCCTGCTTACCGGAGTCGATGTAGCTCATCACCTTGTTGAATTGGTCTTGATCCACCTGCGGCCCCTGTTCGGTGTTCTTATCGAAGGGATTGCCGACGGTGCGCTTCTTCGCGCGCGCGACGCTCTTGTCTACAAACTCGTCGTAGCACTTCTCCTCGACGTACAACCGCGAACCAGCGCAGCAGCACTGCCCTTGGTTGAAGAACAACGCAAAGTGAGCACCTTCGATGGCTTCATTCATGTCCGCGTCGGCGAACACGATGTTGGGGCTTTTTCCGCCCAGCTCCAGCGTAACGCGCTTCAGGTTGGTTTCCGCGGCCGCCTTCATGATCAAGTGGCCCACTTCCGTTGATCCCGTGAACGCCACTTTGTCCACGTCCATATGCCGCGCAATCGCCGCACCGGCCGTCGGCCCGTATCCGGGCAGCAAGTTCACCACGCCCTCGGGAAACCCGGCTTCCAGCATCAGTTCGCCCACGCGCAACGCCGTCAGCGGCGTCTGCTCCGCCGGCTTCATCACCACGGTACAACCCGTCGCCAGGGCCGGCCCGAGTTTCCAGGCCTGCATCAGCAGCGGGAAATTCCACGGAATAATCTGGCCCACGACGCCCACGGGCTCGTGTTTGGTATAAGTGAAGTAATTGCCGCTCACGGGAATCGTCTTACCATGATTCTTGTCTGCCCATCCTGCGTAGTAGCGGTAGCAGGCGATGGTTAGCGGAAGATCGGCCGCTCGCGCCACGTGATACGGCTTGCCGTTGTCCAGCGCTTCCAGTTGTGCCAGCTCATCGGCGTGCTTTTCGACGAGGTCCGCCAGCTTGTTCATCAAAACGCCGCGCTGTGAAGCGCTCATCTTGCGCCACGGGCCCTTGTCGAATGCCGCCCGTGCCGCCGCTACGGCCTTATCCACATCCGCGGCGTCAGACTCTGCAACCTGAGTGATGACTTCACTCGTCGACGGATTTATTGTGGGGAAAGTTTTCCCAGATACGCTGTCCACCCATTTTCCGTTGATCAACAGTTTTGTCGGACCAATCTTGACATTCGATTCCATTACCGCCGTTGCCGTAGCCATTTTGAATACCTCCTCCTTGCGCATCGCCCCGACTAGGTTGGGGTCGTTCTGGCGCGTTTGCGTGATGACCAAGTGCGTGCAGGGCACGACCCCGCGAGCCCCGCAGGACGCAAACGTTTCGCCGGAACAGAAGGGTATACCCCTGCGCGCGCCGAGGCAAGATGGCCTGGAGGGTACGGCTCGTGATCCCCGTACTTTCCAGCAGCCCGGCTGGCGACGCCCGCTGGCTACGGCCAGCGTTGGAGTCTGGAGGGAAGCTTGCAATAAACGACTGCCAACGGAAGAAGAATCGCTAGCAGTACGCGTGGGCGGGACGGGAGGCCCTCTTGGCTTCTCACCCTGCCCACCACATCTTGCGAAAGTGATATTCTCTGGGCCTATATGACACCGACCAACAAGATTGTGGGCGGAGCGATTGCCCTCGCAGTGGCGGTGGTGGTGACGGTGATGGTGAAGGGACCGAGCTGGCAGAAAAGGGCGCAGGAGCGCCACCAGAAAAGTATTCTGGCCAATCTGACACCGGAGCAAGCTGTCGCACTGTGCGGGAGGCCTATCCTGGACGAGATCCAGGCCAGCCAGTCAGCGGTCACCAGGCGTTTGGTCATTAGGAACGACTACGCCTTGGCCGTCGAGCTAGATTTTGCAGCCGCTGCCTCCGAGCCCCAAAAGTGGCGGCTTAGTGAAGTGCAAGATCCCTCGGGCGAAGTCAAGTATCAATCTCCTGCTAGCCAGATTGGCGTTCTGCCGTGCCTTGACGGCAAGCAAGAGAAGAAACCAGATCCCCAGCCATAGCAATTGGGCGCGCCCCTCCAGCGGTTGGGCTTCATTACCAGGCCAAAACCTAGGCCTCCGGCGGAGGGCATTAGGGGAAACACCTGACCCCAAGTCAGAGTGAACACTTGATTGCGGCGACCGGAACCTTAGTGAAGGATGGTTGCACATGCGGGAGAGCGGCCGCCACCATGTCCAGGGCCCCCACCCCACATACCCCACATCGATTCGTCCTGGCGTGGCGGCGGCCGATCATTACGTTTCCTTGGCGTTGACCGAAAGACAATCAGCAGCCTGGGCCCGAAGCGCCCAGCCTTGGCTAGCTTAAAGCGAGCGGGGGGCTCCTGAAAAAAGGAGAACTGTCACTCTGAGGGCATGCGACGAGGATGCCCGAGGAATCTCAACTTCAGTCAATTCCTGTTTGGGTGATGACGCTGCCACCGCAGAACCATCCGCACTAACTAACCTATTTAGAATCAACATCTATTGAAAATTAAGAATGGGGGTGTGCTGAACTAAAAATCGGCACTCTTTACTCGGAGGGATTGAGCCCGGAGGTGGCTTGAGCAGAGGACTGGGTGGTTTCACTTGGCCGGGCCACATAGATTGCCAGCAGGAGGCTGGAAAGGAGCAGGAGCCCGGCGAGGAAATAAGGTGCGCCGGGAAGATGGAGGCTGAAGCGAGCAGAAATGGCGAAAGCAAAAACCTGAGTGAAGAGGATGGGGCCAGCCATTCCGGTAACGGCGCGAAGCGAGTTGATGGCTCCTTGCAGCTTGCCCTGAGAGGACGGGTCGACGTGGCGGGACATCAGCGATTGCATGGCGGGAGCGGCTATGCCCCACAGGGCTATGAAAGGAATGACGGCCAAGAGAATCCAGCCGCGCGTGGCGAGAGCAAAACTGGCGAAACCGAGAGTGCCGAAGAACAAGCCACAGAGCACGCTGCGCCGTTCGCCAAAATGCTTTACGAACGGGCCGACGAGGACACCGGAAACAATGGCGGCGCTGACGCCGACGACGGCAAGGGAGAAGCCGATGTCGCGCTGGTTCCAGGCGTAGCGATATTCCGTGTAGAGGACATAGACGGTCTGGAGTGCCTGGTGAGCGAGATAGTACAGAGTCGTAACGACAGCCAGGCCTGCGAGTTCAGGATGCGAGCGGAAAAGGTTTAGAGACCCCAGAGGATTGGCCATTTGCCAGGCGGATTTGGCGCGGCGCTCCGGCGGAAGCGATTCGGGCAGGATGAAATAGCCATAAAGCGCGTTGGCGAGACTGAGCGCGGCGGCGGCCCAGAAGGGAAAACGAAGATTGATGTTGCCAAGGTAGCCACCGACCGCAGGTCCGACAATGAAACCGAGGCCGAACGCGGCGGAGATCAAGCCAAACTGCTTTGGTCGTTTTTCAGGTGGCGTGACGTCGGTGATGTAGGCGAATGCGGTGGAGACGTTGGAGGCGGTAACGCCGGAAATCAGGCGGCCGACGAAAAGCCAGGTAAGCGACGGAGCAAGAGCCATGAAAATATAATCAATGCTCAGTCCAAAGCAGGAAATGAGGATGACCGGGCGGCGCCCGAAGCGATCCGACCAGGCGCCCAGAAGAGGCGAGAAAACAAATTGCATGGCGTTCCACGCAAATCCGAAATAGCCGGTGATAGCTGAGGCGCGGGCGAAGTCACCGCCTTCAAAGCTGCGAATCAGGTCGGGGAGCACCGGCACGATGATGCCGAATGCCAGAAAGTCAAACGCCACCATAATCAGGATGAAAGTAAATGCAGCTCGGCCAACGTTTGGCGCAGGGGAGGTCGTGATATCAGCCATTAGCAACTCAGCTTGTTAGACCTCGAGAATGACGGGAAGAATCAAGGGCCGTTTGGAGGTCTGTTTGCTGATGTAGCGCTTGAGATCGACGCGAATCTTTTCTTTGATGACGCCCCAGTCAGATTTTTCCTCGGCGTTCGACTCCTCCACGGTCTTCATGATGACCAGTCGCGCGCCGACAATCAATTCCTGGCCGTTGTCGCTCATGAGGCCACGCGTCACAATCTCCGGATGCGATTCCATTTTCCCCGTGTGCTTATCGATGGCGATGATGGGGACGACGATGCCGTCTTCGGAAAGATGCTTCCGGTCACGAATCACAACGTCTTCAATCTCTTCGAGCGAACCAGAATCCACGCAAACGCGGCCGGCCGTCACCGGGTCGCGACGGTGTGCGCCGTCCTCCGTGAATTCGATCGGCCGCCCATCTTCGACGAGGAGAATCTCGTGTGAAACGGCTCCCAGTTGATGCGCTAGCGCTGCGTGCCGGAACAGATGACGGTACTCCCCGTGTACGGGGATGAAATACTTCGGTTTCACGAGTTGCAGCAAGAGTTTTTGTTCTTCCTGGCTGGCGTGGCCCGAGACGTGAATGGTGCCCGCCGAATTGTCGTAATAGACCAACGCGCGCCGCCGGAACATATGGTCGAGCATCCGGAAAATGGATTTTTCATTTCCCGGGATGATGCGCGCGGAGAGAATCACGCTGTCGTTTTCATCCACGGAGACGAAGCGGTGATTGTCCACGGCGATCCGCGAGAGCGAGGACATGGGTTCCGCCTGGCTTCCGCTGGCCAAAATAATGATGCGCTTCGCATCGAAGCCGCGAATGTCCTGCGGTCGCACCACCATCCCGTCGGGGATGCGCAGAAGCTCGAGCGAGTGCGCAATCTCCACGTTGTCGACCATGCTGCGACCGACGAACGCCACTTTGCGATTCACACGCGAGGCAATGTCGATGACCTGTTGAATGCGATGAATGGACGATGCGAAGCAAGACAAAATCACCCGCCGCGGCGCCGCGCGGCAGAGCTCTTCAATTCGTGGAACGATGGCCCGCTCCGACGGCGTAAAGCCGGGGCGTTCCACGTTCGTGGAGTCACTGAAGAGCGCCAGCACGCCCTCGTTTCCATACTTTGCGAAGGAGTGCAAATCGAACGGCGCGCCGCCTACGGGAGTCTGATCGATTTTGAAATCGCCGGTGTGGATGACCACGCCTAGCGGTGTGCGAATCGCCAGCGCCACGCAATCCACCGTGCTGTGGGTCACGGCAATAAACTCAATTTCAAACGGACCGACCTCCACCAAGCGGCCCGGAATTACTTCGCGAAGCGTGGTCGACTCCAGGAGACCCGCTTCGTCGAGGCGCTTTTTCACCAGCGCCAGCGTGAAGCGCGTTCCGTACACGGGAACATTCAAATCCCGCAGAATATAGGGCAGCGCCCCGATATGATCTTCATGGCCGTGCGTCAGCACGATTGCGCGAACCTGCGCACGGTTCTGCTTCAGGTAGGTGATGTCGGGAATGACCAGATCAACGCCTAGGAGTTCCGACTCCGGGAACATCATGCCCGCGTCGACGACGATGATTTCGTCACCGAGCCGCAGTGCCATCATGTTCATGCCGAATTCGCCGAGGCCGCCCAGAGGAATGGCGGTGAGGGATTGCGAGGTCTTGCTCAATGAGGCGTCAACTCCGGGACGCAAGTGAGAATCCTATCATAGGACTCCGGCGGCCACGTCCGCAGAACACTGTTGCGAGAGACCGCAGAAATGCGGAGGCTCAGCGGTCCGAGCTGCCGAAAAGGTGCGCGATGGAGACGAGAATGACGGCACCTAGGGTGGCAGCCGCCAGCGAGTACAAGAAGCCGCCGCCAAAAATTCCCAATTTGATAAAAATCCAGCCGCCCAGGAAAGATCCGATCAGCCCCAGCACGATGTCCGTGATACAGCCGAAGCCGCGTCCGCGCGCAATCTTGCCTGCAAGCCATCCCGCAATCAGGCCGATCAGAAGCCAGCCGATCAGTCCCCGGTGATAGTGAACAATAAAAAATTCTGAATCGAGAAACACAGCGTTCCACGCTACAAGCATTTGGCCTCCTCGGAGGTCTGGATTTTAACCAAAGCAGCCTTTTGAACCAACGACCAAGTTCTTTCTCCGCTGCGTTAGAACTGCAAATCTATCCGGGGCATGGTTGCTGCTGGGTCATGCAGTGTAGCGTGCCAAGTCCCAGGACGAGATCGCGGCAGGCAATCCCCACCACTTCACGATCTGGAAACAGGCCGGAGAGAATGTTCAGGGCCGCGCGGTCGTTTGAATCGTTGAAAGTCGGCATGATCACAATCTTGTTGGCGATGTAAAAATTCGCATAACTTGCGGGAAGGCGCTGGCCGTCGAAATAGACGGGTGCCGGCATGGGAAGCGTTTCCACACGAAGCGGCCGGCCATCCTGATCCTTCATCGTCTGCAACAAAGCAAGATTCTCTTGCAGCGGGGCATAGTTCGCATCCTTCGGATCGTTCTCCACGATGGTCACGACCGTTGAGGGGTTCACGAAACGCGCCAGGTCGTCCACATGGCCGTGAGTGTCGTCACCGGCGATCCCCTTCTTCAGCCAGAGAACGTTGCTCACGCCGAAGTACTCGCGGAAGACCTGGGCGTAGTCCTCCTTTGTGAATCCCGGATTTCTTTCCTGGACTTTGCTGAGCAGACATTCTTCCGTGGTGAGCAGTGTTCCGCGGCCGTTGACATCGATGCTGCCACCCTCCAGCACCACACGCCGGCCTTTGTGTTCCGGCTGCCATAAGCGGAGCCGCAACTTCTGATTTACTTTCGTGACAGCAACGGCATCTTTTTTGTGATTGGCGTATTTCGCCCAGCCATTAAAAACGAAATGATTGTAAGCAACTTCTGCGGCTTCGTTGCGAACACAGATGGGACCGGAGTCGCGCATCCATCCGCGGTCGGTTGGTACGCGGAAGAAATCCACGGCGCTGAGATTGGCGCCGGACTTCTTCAAGATGGCTCGCACGCGCGATTCGGATTTGCGGTTCTCCACGAGGAGATAAACGCGTTCGACTTTCGACAAGTGACGGACAATTTCCGCGAAGGCCCACGGAATGGGCGCGAACTTATCGGGCCAGTCTGTCAGTTCATGCGGCCAGCCGAGCCAGGTGGCTTCGTGGCGTTCCCATTCGGCGGGCATACGGAAGCCGAGGTCACGGAGCGTTTTGGCTTGTGGCGGTGTCTTCACGGAGAAAAAGAATCTAACACAGGGTCGCAGCGGACGTAGAGCGCAGAGAGAAGAACCAGAAGAACCCGCTATTTGTCGTCGACCCAGCGGTTCAGGATGGGCTGATAGGCGTCGATGCGGCGGTCTCGCAGGAACGGCCAGTTTCTGCGTGTGTCTTCGCTCTTGGCGGGGTCGCATTCGACGACCAGGATTTCCTCTTTGTCATGGGGAGCTTCGGAAACGACTTGACCGAAGGGATCGGCCACAAAGGAATTCCCCCAGAATTCCAGCCCCGGATCGCCCTGTTCGGGTTGGCCTTCGAATCCGACGCGATTCACAACAGCTGCGTAAACTCCATTCGCAATGGCATGCCCGCGCTGCACGGTCCGCCACGCATCGAGTTGCGCGGCGCCCAATTGCGCCTTCTCGCGCGGATGCCAGCCGATACTGGTTGGATAAAAAATCACTTGAGCGCCGCTGAGCGCGGTGACGCGCGATCCTTCGGGATACCACTGGTCCCAGCAGATCTGCACGCCGACGCGGGCGTACCGGGTGTCGAAATTGGGGAAGCCTAGATCGCCGGGAGTGAAGTAAAACTTTTCGTAGTACAAAGGATCGTCGGGGATGTGCATCTTCCGGTATTTCCCAAGGAAACTTCCGTCGGCATCTAGCACCGCGCAGCTGTTGTGATAGATGCCGGGGGCACGACGCTCGAAAAGGGAAACGATCAGCGCCACCTTCTTTTCTTTGGCGACCGGCGCCAGTTTTTCGGTCGTCGGGCCCGGCACCGGTTCCGCCAAATTGAACAACTCCGCATCTTCGGTGCGGCAGAAGTATTCGCCTAGAAACAGTTCATGGAGCGAGATGATTTGCGCACCGCGCGCGGCTGCTTCACGGATTTTCCCGATCGCGCGCGACAGATTCTCTTCCGCGTTCGCTGTGCATTTCATCTGCACCAGACCAATGGTAAATTTGTCTGCCATAATTTTTAGTCTAGCATGGGCGAGAAAAAATTATTCTTGTGCGTTTTATACTTCCTTTTGCGCCGAGTTTGTACTATCAATCTGCGGGGGAGTTCGAGCATCATCACACGTCATTCGCGAGGGAGAAATTCATCCGTAACAGTTGATTCGTTTCTAGTCGAGGAGACACGATGGCGAAGCAGCAAAGCAAAACTGTGACCGGGAGGGTGCTCCATGATCCGGTGAAGGATAAGCTCCGGCCGATGTTTCCGTTGGATCTATCCAAATGCCGGACCGTCGACGAATTGGTTCGCGCCATGGGAGACACGGCATTCACCGGCCGGCAGATCGGCGATGCCGCCGATGTTTTCGAAGCCATGGCCCGCGATAAGGATTGCTTTGTGGTGATGACGCTATCCGGCGCTTTGACGGTCGGCAAGATGGGACTCGTTTTTTGCGACCTCATTGAGTCGGGTGTGGTCAAGGCCATCGTTTCAACGGGCGCGCTCATGGCCCACGGGCTTGTCGAAGCCACGGGCTACTCTCATTTTCGCTACAACCCCGCGATGGATGACAAAGAGCTGTTCCAGGCCGGGTACAACCGCGTGTACGACTCACTCGAGCCCGAAGTGAATCTTGATCACGTCGAGGAAGTGATGGACCACATCCTCAACGAGTGGAGCGCGGAAGACATCGCCTGCAGTTGGAAAATCCATCGCCGCATCGGCGAATATCTGCACAAGAATGCACCGGGAAGGGGCATACTGAAATCCGCTTACGAGCGCGACGTCCCTATCTTTGTCCCCGCATTCAGCGATTCCGAGTTGGGAATCGACTTCGCGCTGCACAAGATTGCCCGGCAGAAGGATAAGCGCCCGTTGCTGCGTTTCGATCCCTTCGAGGATTTCGAGAGGTTTGCCGACACCATGCTGGCCACCAAGCGCATGGGGATATTGACAGTGGGTGGGGGCGTCCCTCGTAATTGGTCGCAACAATTCGGCGTTTACGCTGAACTGCTTGCGCGGCGCGGCTACAAGAAACTTCCGCTGAAGCGCTACAACTATGGCGTGCGGATTTGCCCGGAGCCGGTCCATTGGGGCGGCCTCAGCGGAAGCACGTATACCGAAGCGGTCTCCTGGGGAAAATTTGTTCCTCCCGAGGAAGGCGGGCGATTCGCGGAAGTCTTCGATGACGCGACGGTGGCGCTGCCGTTGATCGTCAGGGCAGTTCTCGAGCGCGTCGGGTATTTCAAATAGTCGCAGGGCTAGGACAGGAGGATACACCGATTGAGCATCGCTAGGCAGAGGCTGCTATGACCAGTGCCAGAGCAACAAGAACCTCTTCGTTGTATGACGTGCATCCAGGCGTGGCGATGGTGCAGAAATGGGTCGCCGAGCTAAACAGTAAAACGGGGCGTTCGCTGGAGGAATGGATCGCCTTGGTGAAGAACGAAGGGCCGAAAGACGAAAAGTCGCGGCGCGCGTGGCTCAAAAGCAAACACAAGCTCGGCACGAACGGCGCCTGGTGGATTGCGGAACGAGCGGGCGGCAAGGGCGGGGAGGAAGATACGCCGGAGGCCTACCTAAAAGCCGCGGCCCGATACGTAGAGGAACAGTATGCCGGACCGAAAGAGAAGCTTCGGCCGGTTTGCGATGGGCTGTTAGAGCTTGGCAAATCGCTTGGCGGTGACGTAAAGGCCTGCCCGTGCAAGACGATCGTGCCCCTGTATCGCCAACATGTATTCGCGCAAATCAAGCCGACGACCAACTCGCGCGTTGACCTGGGCCTGGCCTTGACGCACTACAAGGGCAAACTACCAAAACGCATCATCGCAACGGGCGGGTTGGCGAAAAAAGACCGCATCACGCATCGCATGGAAATTACGACGGTGACAGAGATTGATGGAGAAGTGAAGAAGTGGCTAAAGACGGCTTACGACCTGGACGTCTAAAAAATTCTCGCGCGCCCCTGAAAAAAAACGAAAAGTGTGCAGTCGCCGCCGCGGCGCAGAGCGGCCCGCCAGGGAAGGCGTGCCCTACCGGGGACTTGGCAGTCAGTCGTCTTCG
>Ga0209689_1001581_pt1 | contig 16936 bp, 14 predicted proteins | sample GraSoiAngelo_149_FD_187119 | JGI IMG/M metagenome (GOLD analysis project Ga0209689, IMG submission 187119) | Grasslands soil microbial communities from the Angelo Coastal Reserve, California, USA - 14_1009_09_30cm (SPAdes) (version 2) | ecosystem: Environmental > Terrestrial > Soil > Grasslands ... | reverse complement strand
CGCCCGCATCCTGCGCATCCAGGACGGCGAGGTATTCAGCGCCTATGTCCCGGGCCCGCGCGGGCCGGTGTTCATGACGCTCATCGAGAAGACGTTCGGCAAGGACGTCACCACGCGCACCTGGGATACCGTCATGAAGGTGGCGAAGCTCGACCCGACCTCGTGAGCCGCGGCATGGATCGCGTCCTGGTTGCCGGCGCCGGAGTCTTCGGAGTGACCGCCGCCATCGAGCTGCGCAAGCGCGGTCACCCAGTCGTGCTGATCGCATCGGGAGACAGCGGGCACGCCTTCAAGTTCGCGCCGGTGATGGGGCCGCTGATCGCCGACGTGGTTCAAGGCCGGCCCGGTCGATCGAGGTTCGCCTGGAGACCGGGCCTGCATCCGGGACGCTGGGAGGAAGCAACGCGGTCGCAGACATAGCAGCCGCCACAGCGCCGCGTCAGGGTCGGGTTGCCGCCGGCCCCACGCTCGCGGGATGGCCAGACCGAGCAGGTCGGTTCTCGTTCAAAAGCGCCTCCACTTCGTCCGCCGATCCGAGCTCCAGGGCGACGCTGGCGAGCCGCCGTGCCTCGTCGAGGCGAGTCTGCCGGATGGCGTCCTTCACCTCGAGCATCTGGCCCGGCGCGACGCTGAGCTCGCGCAGCCCGAGTCCGAGCAGCAGCGCGGTGTGCAGCGGATCCCCCGCCATCTCACCGCAGATGGTGAGCTCCCGGCCCGCGCTCCTCGCGCCCTCGACGACCGACTCGATGAGACGGAGGACCGCGGGGTGCAAGGGCTGGTAGTAGGGCGCCGTGGTCTCGTCCTCGCGATCGGCGGCGAGCACGTACTGGACGAGGTCGTTCGTTCCCAGGCTGAGGAAGTCGACCTCCTTCGCCAGGTTCCGGATCATCAGGGCCGCCGAGGGCACCTCGATCATCGCGCCGATGGGAACGGCCGCATCGAAGCGCTTTCCTTCGGCGGAGAGCTCGTCCTGCACTTGCCGCACCACTTCCCGGACCTGTCGCACATCCTCGATCCCGACGACGACGGGGAGGAGGATGGACACCGGATGACCGGCGCTCACGCGCAAGAATGCGCGCAGCTGGGTCTTCAGCAGATCGACGTGCCGGAGCAGCAGCCGGATGCCGCGTTCGGCGAGCGATGGATTCCGCGAGGGCGGGAGCGGAAAGTACGGGAGGATCTTGTCGCCGCCCAGATCCACCAGACGAAAGACCAGCTTTCGCGGATGCATCCGCTCCGCCGCGCGCTCGAGGAACTCGAACTGCTCGTCCTCGGTAGGAAAAGTGTTGCGGATGGAAAAGGTGAATTCGGTCCGGTAGAGGCCGATCCCGTCAGCCTTGTTGAGCAGCGCCGCTTCGGTATCGGAGAACTTGTTGACGTTCGCCAGCAGTGGAAGCGTCGTGCCGTCGAGCGTGACGGTAGAGAGATCGATGAGGTGCCGCAGCCGTTCCTTCGAGGACTTCAGATCCGCCGCCAGGCGATCGTACTCGCGTTCGATGGAGCTTTCCGGATTGACGAAGACGACGCCGGCCACGGCGTCGACGATGAGGCGGTCGCCCGTCTTGATCTGCGCCAAGGCGGAAGGCACGCCGGTCACAGCCGGCGTCCCGAGCGACCGCGCGAGGATCGAGCTGTGGGAGAACTTGTTGCCTCGCACGGTCACGAACGCGCGCACGTCGTCGAGTTGCAGGCGCGCGGTCACCGAGGGCAAGAGCTCGTCGGCGACCACGATCGCGCCGGCCGGGATCTCCGCCCTGGCGGAGCTCGGTCCCGTGGCCAGGGAGGAGAGCAGCCGCCTGCCCACGTCGTGGATGTCCGCTGCCCTTCCCCGCAGGTAACCGTCCGGCGCAGTCTCGAGATTCTGCGTGTAGTCCTCGAAGACCTCGGAGACCGCCGCTTCCACGTTGACGCGTTTCTCCTGCACCGTATGCAGCACCCGATCGCGCAAGGACGCGTCGCCGAGAATCAGCCTCTGTGCGCCGAAGATGTCCGCCTGGGTCGCACCGATCTTCTCGCGCAGGTCATCCTGCAGGGCTGACAGCTCCGCCTCGGCGCTCGCGACCGCCGAATCGAGGCGCATCCGCTCGCCGTCGATTTCGGACGATCGGATGCTGCGCTGTGGAACCGCGGCGCGATAGCCACAGCTCAAGACGTACGCCGTGCCCTGCGCTACTCCGGCTGATACGGCTGTCCCCTTCAGCATGCTCACCCTTTCGACGCCGACTTCGCGCGACCTTTCCTGGGCGAGGGGATATGTGACTCGACGCCGGATCACAACATGATCCGCCGGCCCCTGCGGTCGTTAAATTCGCCGGCGTGACGACCGACCGCCCTCCCCGAAGCCGCAAGGCGCGTCGCGAATTCGACGAGAGCGACGCGCTCACCAGCCTCGTGGCCCTCCCCGAGGCCCGCGACCTGCAGGCCCGCACCAGGCTTTTTCAGGCGGCGATCGCCATCGGCGATCCACGGCGTGTCCAGGCGGCGGGCGAGTCGATCCTCGGACTCCTCGCTCGAACCTACCAGATCGACCAGCCTGGATTGCGGGTCCTCGGGGCCAGGCCGCGGAGCGTCTGGGAGGGCGGACATTCCGAGCTGTTCGGTGACTATGACTTCGAGGAGAAACGGATCCGGATCTGGATGCGAACGGCGGTGCTCGGGAAGGTGACGTCCTATCGCGGCCTTCTTCACACGCTGCTGCACGAGTTCTGCCATCACCTCGATCGCGAGAAGTTCGGCTTCCTGGACACGCCTCACACCCGCGGTTTCCACGCCCGGGTCGACGACCTGTACCATCTCGCGCTGGCAACGCCCCCCGAGAGTCGTCGGCCCCTGGTCTGGATCCGGATGGGCAATGCCTGGCGCATCGATTGGTCGAGGCTGAGGTCTCCGCGGCCGGACTGATCGGTGCAGCGCATCTGGGTTGCGGCGCGGCGGCGCAGGGCAGTTTACAACACTGCGGAAACTGAAAGGGGCGGACAATGGATCGCGCAGCTCTCGATGCAGCGTACGCGGCCGCAGCGCGCTACCTGGAGGGCCTTCACGCGCGGCCGGTCGGCTCCGCCGCCGATGCGGCGGCCATGCGTACCGCGCTGGCCGGTCCCTTGCCCGAGCAGGGGGAGCCCGCCGCGCGCATCGTCGAGGAGCTGGCGCGCAAGGCCGACCCGGGCATCGTCGCCAGCGGCGGTCCGCGCTTCTTTGGTTTCGTCATCGGCGGCAGCGTCCCGGCGGCGCTGGCGGCCGACTGGTTGACGACCGCTTGGGACCAGAACGCCGGGCTGTTCGTGCTCTCGCCCCAGTCAACCGAACCGACCGGGCTCAATCGAGATTCATCCGCTGGAGCAGCTTCCGGAATCGCGCATCGGAGCGGATCGGGTCCCACGTCCGGTTCGACTTGATCGTCATCGGTAACAGCGAATCCTTCTCTTCGACACCCTTCTCCAGCCAGGCGAAGGCTTCATCCTTCTCTCCCAGCGCGAGATGAGCGGCGGCCAGAGCGCCTCGTGGATACCAGACCGTGGTGCGGCCTTCTGCCTCCGCGAGCAATCGTTGCGCTTCCGTTCGATCGCCCCTCGCCGCCAGCACCTGGACGCGCAGAGGCTGCAGGATTGAAGCGGTGCTCGCGCTTTCGAGGACGGCCATCGCCTCGGCAGTCCTGCCGGCGTGGAGATGACCGAGAATGAGAAACGCCCTTGCCGGTTGAAACGTGGGGTCCAACTCGAGCGTCTTCATGGATTGCTCGACGCTGCGGGTGTAATCGCGGCTGTTGAAGAACGCGATGGCGAGGATGTGATTGACCACGGGCGAAGTCGGATCGAGTTGCCGCGCGCGCTCCGCTTCCGCGCGCGCCTCCGGGAGCCGGCCCTTGGCGGAGAGGACTTCCGAGTACCACTGGTGCGCCGTCGCGTATCCGGGCCTCAACTCGATGGCCCGCCCGAGCTCCCGCTCGGCAGTGACCCAGTCGTAATCGTGCTCGCTGATGGCGCCGAGGGAAGCGTGACCCTCGGCCAGAACATCGTCGAGCTCGATCGCCTTGAGCGCGTGGGCCTTCGCCTTCGGCAGGACGTCCGCGGCGCGGGCGCCGCTGTAGTCCATGAACAGGCTGTAGCAATCCGCCAGGCCGGAATGCGCCAACGCAAAGTTGGGGTCGAGGGTTACGGCCCGTTCGAAGAATCCCTTCGCCTTTCTCAACGTCTCTTCGGTGCGCTGGTTCCACAGGTAGCGGCCCTTCAAATACAAGTCGTGGGCCTCGGTGCTCGCGGTGGTCGGCTGCACCAGTGGACGTTCCGCCACGAGCTTCGGAGTCAACGCCTGCACGATTGCAGCCGCCAGCTCGTCCTCCACCGCGAAGACGTTCTTGAGCTCGCGGTCGTAGGTCTTCGACCACATGTGATACCCGTCCGCGACGCCGATGAGCTGCGCAAACACGCGCAGGCGATTGCCGTCCCGGCGCACGCTGCCCTCCAGCACCGCCGAGACGTTCAGCTCCTCGCCGATCTTGCGGACGTTGAGGTTCTTCCCTTTGAAGGAGAATGCGGAGGTGCGGGCGACCACGCGAACCCCCTCCAGGTTCGCGAGGCCATTGATGATCTCCTCCGTCATGCCGTCGGAGAAGTACTCGTTCTCCTTGTCGTCGCTGTGGTTCACGAAGGGCAGGACGGCGACGGAAGCCGCTCGCGGCAGATCGGTCGCGGGTCGATCGCGACCTCGCCAGAGAAAGTACCAGGTCAGGCCCGGAGTCGCCGCGAGCAGACCGATGCCCGCCAGCACCAGCGCGACTCGAGCGCGGCCAGGAGCGGCCAGCGGCGAGGCGAACCGGGTCCGTTCGATCCCCCCTGCGTTCACGTCGAAGATCCAGGCGAGGCCCACCACGATGGGAAATCCGAGTGCCAGCGCGACCACGACGTAGCTGAGCACGGACTCGGGCCAATGCAGCCCGTGCATGACCGGCTCGCTGATCTGGAGAACCGCAAAGGCGGCGAGACCGTAGCCGATCAGCGCGCGAAAGACGCGCCTGCGCTTCAACTCGGCGAGCAGAGGCAGCGACACCCCTATCCTCCGCGTGCAGACCCCGGGACACCGTACCATGCCTCTACGAATCGCCAGACGATGCGTGCCGTCCCCTACCTCATGGCCCCTTCGCCGCATCCCTCGTATGTCGCGATGGTATCTGGCAGTGCCAGACGTCGTCGAGACCGTTAGTGTTGAACACCACGATGACGAGCTCGATCCGTGTCCTGGCCGTCGCCTTCGTCGCCGTGGTCTCCGCCTACTTCGGGGCAATGCTGCTGGTGCAGCGGTCCGTGCGCGTCATCGATACGGACGCGGCGCGGATTTCACGCGACGCAGCGCCCGACATCCGCGTCGTCAGCGATCTGCGCGCGGAGCTTCGCGAGATGCACGCGCGCGTCATCGAGGCCATCGAGGGTGACGATGAAGCCTTGGACGAGGTGGCGGATTCTCGACGGCGCATCGACAACCTGCTCGCACAGGCCGCAGCGCTCCCCACCGACGAACGGGAAGCGGCGCTCCTGGGCAAGCTGCGGAGCGCCCTGCGCGCTTTCGAGCAGGCCGCGGAGAGGGCACTGGAGCGGGGCAATCATCGCGACCGCGCCCGCAAAATCGCTCGCGGCGAGTTGCGGCCACTCGGCGATGCAGCCAGCCTGGTGGCGCAGGACCTCGTCGCCTACAACGTCGGCGTAGCCGAGAGCGCCGCCGAGCGCATCGAAGCGGTGCGGGCACGCGGGAGCCGGATGGCTTGGCAGCTCGCCACGGTTTGCGCATTGCTCGCGGGAGCCGCCGCCTTCGCGACGGTGCGCGTGATGAGACAGGTCCAGCGCGTTCAGCAGCAGCACAACGCCCTCATGCAGCGCAAGGCGGAGGAGCTGGAGGAGTTCGCCGCGCGCGTCGCCCACGACGTGCTCAGCCCGCTCTCCTCGGTGAGCGTGGCGCTCTCCGTGATCGAGCGCCATCCCAGCCAGTCCCGCGAGGCGCTCGACCGCGCGCACGCCAGCCTCTCGCGGGTGCGCGGGATCGTCGATGGCCTCTTCGAGTTCGCGCGCGCGGGCGCCGCGCCCGAAGCGGGCGCGCGGACCGGGGTGCGCGCCGTCGCCAGCGGCCTGGTCGAAGAGCTGCGGCCGTTCGCGGCGCAGCGCCGGGCGACCCTGCTCATCGAAGACTTGTCCGACTGCATGGTGGCCTGCAGCCCCGGTGTGCTCCTCAGCGTGCTCGGCAATCTTTTGCGCAACGGGCTGAAGTACCTGGGAGACGCGGAGATCCGCCAGGTCTTCCTGCGCGCTCGTCAGCGCCGGGGCCGGGTGCTCTTCGAGGTCGAGGACACGGGTCCGGGCATTCCGCCGGAGCTGGGGACACGGATCTTCGAGCCGTACATCCGCGGGGCCGGCAGCGACGCTCCCGGCATCGGCCTCGGCCTCGCTACCGTGAAGCGACTGGTCGAATCGCATGGCGGTTCCCTCGGCGTGCGGGCGGGCGCGCGCGGCGGCGCGCTTTTCTGGTTCGAGTTGGATGAGGCGCCACCTTCGGATGACGTCTCGCAGCCGGAGCGCCTGCGCAGCGCCTGACAACTACCTCAACGGGAGAGCAGCTTCAGCCCTGCGACGATCGCCTCGTCCCACCCCGCCGCTCGCCGCAGCGCCTCCATGGGCAACGTCGGCCCCGGCTCTCCACTGCGATCGCGCAGGGGGAGCTGCCACCAGCCGACGTCGTGCCACCGGCCGTCCTTGAAACCGACGCGCGGATAGACGCCGATGGGCCGGAAGCCGAGCGATTCGTGAAGGCCGACGCTCGCCTCGTTCGGAAGCGTGACGCCGGCGTGCGCGGCGCAGAAGCCTTGGAGCCGGAGCAGAGCGAACAGAGACGTGTAGAGCGCGCGGCCCACCCCGGAGCGCCGGCAGCTGTCACGGATATAGACGCTCACGTCGACGCACCAGCGGTAAGCGGCTCGTTCGCGATGCTTCGACGCGTAAGCGTACCCCGCCATGCGCTCCCCGTCGACGCAAACGAGCCACGGCAAGGACGCGAGCGTCGAGGAGATCCGGCGCTCCATCTCCATCTCCGTCGGAACCTCGGTTTCGAACGAGGTGGCGGTATGGGCCACGATCGGCCCGTAGATGCCGGCCACCTCCCGCGCGTCGGCCGGCTCGGCGATCCGGATCGTGCTCATCAGTCGTCCTCCCCGCTACACGCGACCGGCGACGGGCGGCAGATCACTCGACGGTCCGCAGCCACCCGCCGTCCACGTAGTAGCTCGAGCCCAGGCAGTAACTCGCCCGAGGCGAGCAGAGGAACGCGTAGAAGTGGGCCAGCTCCTCGGGGGTGGCGAACCGGCCGATGGGCGCGTTCTCTTTCGCGACGTCGTCCAGATATTGCTCGGGCGTCTTCCCTGTCCCAGCCGTGAGGATGCCCGCGGTCTTGCGCCAGTCGGGCGTCAAGACCAACCCGGGGTTGATCGCGTTGACCCGGATGCCGTCCTTGACGAGCTCATTGGCCAGACACTTGGAGAACATCACCAGCGCAGCCTTGGTGGTGTTGTAGATGGGCTCGTATCCGAGCGGCTGCTTGGCGCAGATCGAGGCGGTGTTGACGATCACGCCGCCGCCGCGCTTGCGCATGAGCGGCACCAAGGCGCGGGACAAGCGGACCGCCGCCATGACATGGAGGTCCCAATAGTATTGCCAGCGGTCGTCGCCGGCCTCCATGATCTTCTCGGAGCTGCCGGTGCCGGCGTTGTTGATCAGGATGTCGATCCCGTCGAAGACGGCGGCAACGCGCGCGCAACTCCGCTCGATCTCGTCGGCCTTCGAGAGGTCGGCGGCGATCGCCACCACCTTCACCCGGTGCGACGCGGCGATCTCGCCTGCCTCGCGCTCGGCCCGCGCACGATCGCGAGCAACGATCGCCACGTCCACTCCTTCCGCCGCGAGCGCATGCGCCACGGCAAGGCCGATTCCCACGCTGCCGCCAGTGATCACCGCCCGCTTGCCCCTGAGCTCGAGATCCATGTCCTCCTCCCGCGTGCGCTCGCCTGTGCCGAGCGCACGAGCACCCGGCCGGAATCGCGATCCGGGAACTGCCAACTACAGCCCGTTCGCGTCGCCCGCAACATCGACCGTCAGGTCTGCCAGGCCGCTCAAAGCCCATCGAGGGCTGGTTTCCCCATGCCCTCGATGGGCTCGAGTGACTGCGCTTCAGCGTTGGATCGTCGGGCTCTGCCTCAGGGCACGAGGCCACCGACGAGCCCGGTCACCGTGCTGAGCAGTTGGTTGAGCAAGCCAACCAGCCCGACCACGTTGTTCAACGTCTGCAGGGTCGTGCAGACTAGATTGCCCAGCGGAGCGGATGAGTCGCCAGAGAGGTCGATCGCGATTGGCTGGGTCGCGACCACGAGCCCCAGGACGTTCAGGTTCACGGCGCCGATATCCAGGTGTAGCGCTTGACACGTAGCAGCCTGTTGCTGCGCCACCAAGCCGTTCGGGGCGGCGACCCCTTGGCTGCCAGGACCCACCTGGACGGGCAGGACGACCTCGCCGACAAGTGCCGTTCCCGCCCCGGCGACCGCACCTCTGACGATCCCGATCGCCACCACCTGGTCGCCACGCGCCTCGAACCTTTCGACGCTGAGCGTGCCGGCGAACACCCCGCCGGTCGTTGCTGATCCGGCGATGGGGAGCTGCAACGGCCCTGAGCCATCTTTCCCCTGCTTCTCCGAGCGGTCCGCGAGCGCCGCCGTCGCCAGCAGCAGTACTGCGAGCGGAATGGAAACCTTCGAGGACGCCTGCCTGGTCATGACGCACCACCTCCCCGCCCACGGCAGCCGGTAGGGCCCGGCTGCCTTCCCTGCTGACGGTGCGGCGAAGCTTTGGATACGTCCTGAATTCGGCAAGAGGAGACGGGTTCAATTCTGCAGCTCGGCGAGGCGTCGCTCGATTCGTCCAGAACATCGATTTCGCCCTCTCAGGCGTGCTTGCCGAAGTTCATCGCCGAGGCGTTTCCACCGCTGATGACGATCGTGACGCGCTGGCCGGGCCGCGGCCGGCATCGATCATCGGGGGCGCTCCCTCAAAAGCTCTGGGACAGCAGCCGGCGCAATGTCAAGGGCTCGGGATGCTCGCATGGGCAACGTCGCACTCGCCGCATCCTGCGCCGCGCGAGCAAAGGAAGACGAGTGGATTCAGCGCGAGGTGCTCGACCGCGACTTTCACGAGGTCGCGCGCGTCGCTGAGACAGGCGTCTGCATTCCCGAGCTTCCCCTCCCGCTGGAGGCCGCGGGCGCGAAGCCACTCACCCGCGAGCTTGAAACCTGCGCAGCAGTGATCGGTCTCTGGAACCATCACCGTGCGCGGGATTCCGTCCGCCTCGACGACACACGGATGCGAAACCGCGTACGGCACCCGAGCGATCGCTTCTGCGAGGTGCAGCATCGTATTCTCGCTGTGCGTGACACCGAGCAACAGGACCTGGCCGCCGAGGCGATGCACTCGACCGACCGGGCTGTCGGGCCCGTGCGGCGGCGAGAGCGGCTGGGGTTGGCATATGCGCTCCGATTGCGGTCCTTCTGCCGCGAACGAGCCGCTGGGGTGCGTGCTTCGCAGAACGCCGGGCTGGCGCCAGAAGAGCTCCGCGGTGATCCCCATCCCGTGGCTGGGAGTCGATCCCGGATCGAATACTGTCTCGCCGCTCGTCATGGTCGGCATCACGAGCGTACCGTCGCGCCCCAGCGCCCGGCGCAAGGCGCCGATCAGCCCGAGCGGTCCTCCCTCGATCGGCCGGACCTTTCGGAACGAGGTGTGCACCAGCAGCACGCCGCCTTCGCCCACGCCGAGAGCCTTCAATTGATCGACGAGTTGCCGGACACTCGACTCTGGCATCAGGGCTTGTCGCGCGTCCGAGCGGTTGCGTCCCCCGGCGCGAAGCCGCGCCGGCGCATCAGCGCGCCGATGCCGGCGTCGTGGCCGCGGAAGGCGCGATAGCCTTCCGCCGGATCCACGGTGTTCCCCACGCTGAAGACGTCGTCGCGCAGCCGCTTCGACACCGCCTTGTCGTAAGGGCCCGAGGCCTCCAGGAACGCCTCGTAGGCGTCGGCCGAGAGCGTATCCGACCAGAGATAGCTGTAGTAGCCCGCCTCGTAACCGTCGGCGAAGATGTGATGGAATTGCGCGGTACGGTGCCGCATGACGATCTCGCGTGGCATGCCGAGCTCGGCCAGCGTCTCCTTCTCGAACTGGCGCGGATCTGCGGTCGGCTCCTTGGCCAGATGCAGCTTCATGTCCACCAGCGCAGAGGAGAGGTACTCCACCGTCTTGAACCCCTGGTTGAAGGTCTCGGTGCGCTCGATCTTCTTGACCAGGTCGGCCGGCACCGGCTGCCCGGTCTGGAAATGCAGCGCGAACTGGTCGAGCACCTGCCGCGTCGAGAGCCAGCGCTCGAGCAGTTGCGAGGGGAACTCCACGTAGTCGCGTGGCACGTTGGTGCCGGCCAACTGCGGATAAGTCACGTTGGAATTGAGCCCGTGCAGCGCGTGGCCGAATTCGTGAAACAGCGTGTCCGCGTCGTCCCAGGAGATGAGGATCGGCTCGCCGTCCTTGCCTTTCACGAAGTTGGCGTTGTTGGAGACGATGACCGGCTGGTCGAGCAGGTGCGACTGCGGGCGGTACTCGTTCATCCACGCGCCGGAGTTCTTGCCGGGCCGCGCATAGGGATCGAAGTACCAGAGGCCCAGGTGCCTGCCATCCTGGTCCTGCACCTCCCAGACCCGCACGTCCGACTGATAGACCGGTACAGACCCTTCGGCGACGGGCACGAACTTGAACCCGAAGAGCTGGCCTGCCACCCAGAACATTCCCTCTCGCAGCTTCTCCAGCTGCAGATAGGGCTTCACGTCGTTCTCGTCGAGGTCGTACTTCGCCTTGCGCACCTTCTCAGCATAAAAGCGGTAATCCCACGGCTCTATCGGTGCTGCGCCCTTCGGGCTCCGCCCGTCGCCGCCGGAGCCAGCTCCTCCGCGAATGCGAGTCTTCTCCTTGTTCGCGATGCCCCGCATGTCGGCCACTTCCTCGCGGACCCGCTGGACAGCCGGCTTCCACACCGCCTCCATCAGCTCCACGGTGCGCTCCGGCGTCTTGGCCATCTGGTCCTCGAGCTTCCAGTGGGCGTAGGACGGATAGCCGAGCAAGCGCGCCTTCTGCGCCCGCAGTTTGAGGATCTGGGCGATGGTCGCGTTGTTGTCGTGCGCATCGCCGTTGTCGCCTCGCATGATGAACATGCGCCAGACCTTCTCGCGCAGATCGCGCCGGGTCGAAAAGGTGAGGAAAGGATCGGTGCTCGAGCGCGTGTTGACGATGGCCCACTTTCCCGGCTTGCCCTGCGACGCCGCCGCGGCCGCCGCCTGCTCGCGAAGAGCCGGCGCGAGCCCCGCCAGGTCGGACTCTTTCTCCAGCAGCACCATCTGCGTGCCCTCTTCGGCGAGCAGGTTCTGGCTGAACCTGGTGGAGAGCGTGGCCAGCTGTTGGTTGAGGTCGGCGAGCTGCTTCTTCGCCGCCTCGTCGAGCTTGGCGCCTTGCCTGACGAACCCGGTGTAGTCGAGCCAGAGCAGCCGCTTCTGCTCCGGGGTCAATTGCAAACCATCGCGTTTCTCGTACACCGCCGCGACGCGCGCGAAGAGCTTCGGGTTCTGTACGATCTTGTCCTGCAGCGCTGCCAGCTTGGGCGAGATGTCGCTCTGGATCTTCTGCATCTCCTCGTCGTTCATCGTCGAGGTGTAGATGCCGAAGACGGCGCTGGCGCGGTTCAGCGGCTGGCCGGCGCGCTCCATCGCCACGATGGTGTTGGCGAAGTCGGGCGGCTGGGAATCGTCGGCGATGCGATCGACGTCGGCCAGCTCCTGCGCGATCCCCTCCTCCATGGCAGTCTTGATGTCGGCCACCTTGAACTTGCCGAAGGGCGGCACGCCGCCGAAGGGTCCGTCCCAGGGCGCGAGCAGCGGATTGTCGCTCCTGGCGACCGGCGACGAATCCTTCACGAACTTGAGTGCAAATCGGTCCTGCGTATGCGTCTTGTTGACGGTGGAGTCGGCGTTCCAGTCGCGCGGGTCGGACGAGTTGCGCAAGAAATCGCTCTCGCCCACCAGCTTGAACCCGGCCCGCTGCACCTCGTCGCGCACCAGTTGCTCGTCGATGCGGTGCAGCCGCTCCACCTCCGCCGCGCCGGTCCCGGGCCGGGCGCTGTTGTCGATGATCGCGTACACGCCTCCGGGTTTGAGCGCCGCGAACACCGCGCGGTTCATCCTGCCCGTGTCGCTCTTTTCGGCGACCGCGTCGTGGTAGACTGCCACCGAGTAGACCGCGTCGAGATCTTTCAGGTCGGGCGGGAACGGCTCGTCCCATTGGCGGATGATGTGAGTGGTGTTCTTCATCGCCGGGCGCGCCAGGCGGCCTTGCCAGGCCTTGGTGAGCCCGGGCCCGTCCCAGTTCGGAGTGTCCTGTGCGAAGACCGCGCCCTCCGGCCCCACCGAGCGCGCGAACAGCTCGGTGGAGTATCCGCCGCCCGCCCCCAACTCGCCGACCCGCATGCCGGACCCGACACCGAAGAAGGCCAGCATCGGGACAGGCTTGCGATGGGCATCCATCGAGCGATCGCGCTCGGTGCGGTCGGCCGCGTCGGTGATCTGCGCCTTCTGGGGCGCTGCGCAGGAAAGGACCAGGGCGGCGGCGAGATACACGTGTCGTGTCATGGGATCTCCGACGATCATACGGGCGCGGACCGCAGACTATTTCCCCGATCGCGAGCGCATGCTGGCCGAGCAGCCAGCTGCGACGTCTGCCCAGAGCTGCGCAGAGATGCTCCGCGCCCGCTTGGACACGGGTTCGGATTGCGCCCGGTCGAGCACGGCGCGAGCGTCGCGATACGACAGCGTATAGATCGGCGGCTCCCCGTGCGCGTCGCTTCGAGGAACGCCCTCGTCTTCGGCTGAATCGCCGAATAGTCGTGGGCCGCCACGCTCTTCGGACGATCTCGTTACTTCTTCTGCGCCTTCATGCGGCGCTCCATCTCCTCGGGCGGGACGTCCTCGACGTGCGTGCCGATCGACCACGTGTTGCCCCACCGGTCGGCGACGGTCGCCACGCGATCGCCGTAGAACTGGTTCGCCGGCTCGCGCCTCGACTGCCCGCCCGCCGTCAGCGCCTTCTTGTAGGTGGCGTCCACGTCGGTCACGTAGAGATAGGAGCCGATCCTCGTCGGTGGGTATTCGGGGTTGGTGTCGGCGAGCATCAGCACGGAGTCTCCCACGCGTACTTCGGCATGGCCGATCTTTCCGCCCGGAGCGGGAAAGCGATATACCTCGTTGCCGCCGAACGCCTTCTTGAGAAAGTCGATGAAGTCGGTCGCGCCCTCGACGACGAAGTACGGCGTGAACGTGTGGTAGCCCTCGGGAATTGGCTTGACCGCCATGGTGCCTCCTTGTCGGAAGAGGCGCCCTACTATCACAACCGGCACGCGCTGGCGTGGAGCGTCCGTTCGTCCTTTCAAAATCCTTCCCGGGCTTCCGGCTCAGCGACTTTTCCGCGGAGCGACCGGAAGAGGTAAGCGAAGTAGGCGACTGCCAACGCGATGGCGCTGGTCCACCAGATCACTCCGACTGCGAGGCCGTGCTCGCCTGTTGCCGATGCTTCGGCGTCAATGCTGAATCGCGGATCGATCGCGGACGGCAGCAGCACGGGATAGAGGCCGGCTGCCGTCGCGGCAAGGGTTCCGGCAAGGAATGCGGCGGAGCCAAGGAAGGCGGCCAGCTCGGCGCCCCGTCGGTGGGCGATCGGCGCGGCGACGAGACCTGACACGGCAATGAGCACGAACGGCCAGCTCCAGGGTCGCGCCGCGATGGAGCTGAACAGCTCCGGCCTGACGCGCGCCGTCGCTACCGTGCCGACGACGAACAGGATGGCGACCAGCGTCCACAGCGCGGAGGCCGCTCTCGCACAGCGCTGCTGGACGGCGCCGGAAGTCTTCCAGCGCAGGTAACCGAGACCGTGCGCCGCCAAGGATGCGGCTGTGAACACGCCGACGCCGAGGGTGTACCAATCCAGGACGCCCGGCCTTTGCCCGGGACGGAGGTTGCTGAAGAGTGGCGTCGAGAAGGACCCGGTTCCGTCGAGTCCGACGCCGCGCAACACGTTGCCGAGGGCCGCCCCCAGCACGACGGCGAGAAAGAGGCTGGCGAGCGCGAACACCGCGTCCCAGAACGGGCGCCAGAGCGGGTTCGCGAGGTGCGAGCGGAATTCGATGGAGGTGCCGCGCAGGATGAGGAGCCAGAGCACCAGCATGAGCGGCAGGTAGAAACCGCTGCATGCCGCCGCATACGCACCGGGGAAGGCGAAGAAGAGCGTGCCGCCTGCCGCGATCAGCCACACTTCGTTGCCATCCCAGACCGGTCCGATGGCGGCGAGCACCTGCCGCCTCTCGGCGTCCGTGCGCGCGACGAAGAGATGCACGATGCCCGCGCCGAAATCGAAGCCGTCGAGGACGACATAGACGGCGAGCATGGCCGCGATGTTCGCGTACCAGAGCGCGATCATTCGTGACCTCCCTGCGCCCGCGGACCTCGGGCGATCTCGCGCCCGACCAGGAAGAGGAAGAGGATGCCGAGCACCAGATAGAGGCCGGAGAATCCGAGCGTCGTGAAGAGGGTATCGCCGGCGCTCACAAGCGGCGAGGTTCCGGCGGATGTGCGCATCAGCCCATGGACGAGCCAGGGCTGACGTCCGAGCTCCGCCGTCAGCCAGCCCGCGGTCGTCGCGATGTACGGAAAGGGCACGGCAAGCATCAGCGCCCAGAGTGCCCATCTCGTCCGGGTCAGTCTCGTGCGCCAGAGCAGGAAGGCCGCGATGACCAGCAGCGCGACGAAGAGCGTCCCGAGCCCGACCATCACGTGGTAGGCGTAGTAGAGGAGCTCGATGTTGTCCGGCCACTCGTCGCGCGCAATGTCGTCGAGACCGCGCACCGGGGCGCTGAAGTGTCCGTAGGCGAGAAAGCTGAGGATGGCCGGAACGTAGATCGGATTCTCCAGCCTGTGGTGCTCGACGTCGGGCTGGCCGATGATCGCGATCGGCGCGCGCGGCTCGCTCTTGAACGCGCCCTCCATGGCGGCGAGCGTCGCCGGTTGCGCCTGCGCGAGGAGCTTTCCTTGCGCGTCGCCGGTGGGAAAGATCTGTAGAACGCTGGCGACGAGGCCCGCGATCACGCCGACCTTCAGGTTGATCGCCGCCGTCTCGCGGTGCTCTCCAGACAACGTCCAGTAGGCGCCGACGCCCGCGACCGCGAAGGCCGCGGTCACCACCGACGCGCTCATGTTGTGCGCGTACTCCCAGAGCGCCCAGGCATTGAACAGGAAGCTCCAGAAGCTCGACAGCTCCAGCCTGCCGTTCGCCCCCACCGCGTGACCCACCGGATATTGCATGAACGCGTTGGTGGCGATGATGAAATAGCCGGAGAGCCAGGAACCGAAGAACAGCGCCAGTGCGGCTGCGAAGTGCCCGCGCGCGCCCAGGCGCTTTTCGCCGAAGAGGAAGAGCCCGAGGAACGTCGACTCGAGAAAGAAGGCGAAGACACCCTCCATCGCCAGCGTCGTTCCGATGACGCCGCCCGCGAACTGCGAGAAACGCGACCAGTTGGTGCCGAACTGGAACTCGAGTGGAATGCCAGTGACCACTCCGATCGCGAAGTTGATCCCGAAGATGCGCCCCCAGAAACGCGCCGCATCTCCGGCGCGCTCGTCGCCTCGGAGCGCTGCCCGCTTGAAAACCACGATCAGGAGCGCCAGCCCCATGGTGAGCTGGGGGAAGAGGTAGTGGTACGTGACGGTGAAGCCGAACTGGAACCGGTGCCAGAAGAGGGCGTCCGCCGCAGAGCTCACAGGCTTCAACCCGCGGCGAGGTCGCCGAACGCGAAGCCGTGGTGGGTGAAAAAACGCACCAGATTTCAGGTACCATACGCGGAATCCGCGCACCATCGGTTCGATGACCGGTTGGACGGGCTGTCCTGGGCCCCGGGGGCTGTGGCAAACCCCCGCCGCGCTCTGCTAGGCTCCCGACCCCATTCTGAATCGGCCTGGCCGCGAAGCGTTCCCTGGCCGAGCATCGCGCGGTCCGGTCTCGGAGATCGGCCGGCGTCGTCCGAGCAAGAGGAGGTGGAAGACGACAACCCAGTTTGAGCACCGACTGGTGCTCAGATCGCGAAGTGGACGCATCGGAACCGTTGCAACGTGACGAGACCTCTTGAGGAGGGACGGAATCCATGAAGAGAGTGGCAATCGCACTGATGACGATCGCGGCGCTGGGGTTTGCTTCCACGGCGTCGGCCGCCGACAAGAAGGTCAAGATCGGCGTGACCATGGCGCTGTTCGACGACGTCTGGCTGACCTTCGTGCGGGACTCGATGACGAAGTGGGGGGCGGCCCACAAGGACATCGACCTGACCATCGTCGACGCCAAGAACGACAGCGCCAAGCAGGTCGGCCAGGTGGAGAACTTCCTGGCCCAGAAGATGGACGCCATCGTGATCCTGCCGGTGGACACGGCGGCCACGGGCCCCATGACCAAGGAGGTCACCGCCGCCAAGGTCCCGCTGGTCTACGTGAACCGCAAGCCCGACAACCTCCCCAAGGGCGTGCTCTACGTGGGCTCCGACTCCATCGACGCCGGCCAATTCGTGGGCGAGGAGGTCAGCAAGGCGCTCGGCGGGAAGGGCAACGTCGTCATCCTCATGGGCGAGCTGCAGAACGAGGCTGCCATCAAGCGGACCGAGGGCACGAAGAAGGTCCTCACGAAGTACCCGGGCATCAAGATCATCCGCGAGCAGACCGGCAACTGGCAGCGCACGGAGGGCCGGACCATCATGGAGAACTGGCTCGCCTCCGGCGACAAGATCG
>Ga0209689_1001580_pt1 | contig 16950 bp, 11 predicted proteins | sample GraSoiAngelo_149_FD_187119 | JGI IMG/M metagenome (GOLD analysis project Ga0209689, IMG submission 187119) | Grasslands soil microbial communities from the Angelo Coastal Reserve, California, USA - 14_1009_09_30cm (SPAdes) (version 2) | ecosystem: Environmental > Terrestrial > Soil > Grasslands ... | reverse complement strand
TATTCGGTGACAGCTTGCCGCCGGCCTTGACCCAGATGGCCTGGGCGTCCGCCGTCGTCAGGTACTGCAGCAGCTTGCGCGCCGCGGCGCTGTCGTGGAACAACCCCCACGAGTCACCGGCCACGACGTGGGCGCCCGTGAACTGGCTGCTGACGTCAGGAAGCGGGAAGAAGTTGAAATCCGTGACCGGCTTCACGCTCGGGTTGTCAGACGTGAAGAACGAGGTGATGAAGGACGCCTGGTTGTGCATGTAGCACTTCGGCGGGTTGGTGAACAGCCCATCGCCTGAGGTCTTGAAGCTCGTGGCGGCTATCTGAATGGCGCCACCGTAGGCGTTGGCGTCGTTGGGCCCAAGGATCGTTCCCCACGTGGTGAACGCGGACTTGATCTCAGGCGACGTCCACTTCTGCGTGCCTGCGACCCACTTGTCGTACACGGCCGGGCCTGACTGGCTGAGCACTATCTCCTTGAGCCAGTCGCTGCCTGGCCAGCCGTCGTCGGCGCCACCGCTCTTGAGTCCGATGCACCACGGGGTGACGCCGGTGGACTTGATCTGGTTCTGAAGGGCGATCATCCCGTCCCAGTTGGTGGGCACTGCGTAGCCCTTGGCCTGGAACGACTTCGGGTTGTACCAGACCAGGCCTTTCAATGACACCCACGAGTAGACCTGGTAGAGCTTGCCCTGGTACGTGCCCAGGTCGATCCAGCCCTGAGAGTAGTTCTGGTGCAGGGCAGTCATGTCGAGAATGCCGTCGAGCGGGACCAGCTTGTTCTGGCCGGCAAACTGAGAAAGCAGCTGCGGGTTCGGCACGCCGGCGAGATCGGGCGGGTTGCCGGCCGCGACTCGTGTCTTGATGACCGCTGTCAGGTCACGCGTCGACTCGTATGTGACTTTGATTCCAGTCTGGTCCTCGAAGGGCTTGAGCACCGCCTCGAAGTTGGCCTGCTCCTGCCCCGACCACTCTGCGAGGACAGACACCGTACCGGGGCCGGCCGCCGTGCTCGAGCCGCAGGCGACTGCGAGCATCGCGGCACCCAGTGCGATGGCAAGGGCACGTCCTTGGATCAAAAATCGCATTGTCAAATCCCCCACTTGCGGAGAGCCGGGTGCTCTCCTCTATAAGTCGCCGACTCTGAACTTGAATCCATTCTGATGTTCCTCACTCCTTTTGGCAAATCGAGAAGTCCGTCTATGAGTGCCCGCGGCTCACGACCTATGGCGAACCACCTCCCCTTGTTCGGTTGCTGAGGGCCGAGGTTGTGCCCCGCACAACCAGGCTGGTTGGCAGCGGCGCCGGTGCTTCGACCGCCTTTCCCTGAAGCAGCTGGATGAGCAGACGCGCTGCGAGGCGGCCCTTCTCGATGATCGGTTGCCGCACCGTCGTCAATGGAGGATTGGTCCACGCGGCCATCGGCAGGTCGTCGAAGCCGACCACTGACAGGTCGCGCGGCACCGACACGCCCGCCGCCGAGGCCGCAGTCATGACGCCGATCGCGGCCATGTCGCTCATCGCCAAGACCGCAGTCGGGCGGTGCTTGACTCGGGGCAAAGCCTCGAAGGCACGCATGCCCGCCTCCACGCTGATGCCCGCAGTCACGAGCTGCGGCTCGGTGATGCCCGCCGGCTCAAGGGCCGCCCTGTAGCCCGCGAGCCGTCTCACGGTGGTAGGCGTCAAGCGCACGTTTGCCCGCGCCGATGGCAGGCCGATGATGGCGAACTCGACGTGGCCGAGATCGAGGAGGTGCTGCGCCGCGGCCTCAGCACCGCCCATGTCATCGACGTTGACGGCGGGATGCGCCGGCGACGACTCGGAGTCGACCAGCACCGTCGGGATGCCGATGCGCTCCAGAGTCTCGAGCGCGCGGTCGTCGGGGCTGAGCCCGAGGCTGACGAAACCATCGACCGACGCCTGCCGGATCGCACCCTCCAGCGAGCCGTCGAGCGGCGGCACCAGCAGCAAGGACAGGTCGTGCTTCTCACAGAGCTCGCCCAGGCCCTGGATGAGCTCACTCAGAAAGGGATTTGCGAACACTGTGCTGAGGCGCTGGGGTATGAGGACTCCGATGGTGCCGCTGCGGCGCAGAGAGAGAGCGCGCGCCGCAGGATGCGGCGCGTAGCCCATCCGGTCCGCGGCGCTCAGCACGCGCTCCAGCGTCGCGGTGCCGAGCTTCTCCGGGTTGTTGAAGGCGAACGACACCGCGGTCTTCGAGACGCCGGCCGCGATGGCCACGTCAGCGATCGTGACTCTGGTCACGACCGGCCTCCAGGGCTCCAGGGATCATGAGCACAGGCGACTCCTGGAATGTTGCCGGGCCTGACAGGGAGCCGCTAAACCGTTTTAGTAAAGCGGTTTAGCGATCGTAAGGGGACCCGGAGTGACTGTCAAGCCTGGGTTTGGCGGGTGGCTGCTCGCGGCGCGCGGTGGCGCACGTCTGGCGCCAAAAGGTTTTTCAATGCCGCCGGTAGCGCACGCTTGGCGCCAAAGAGGCGAAATCCATGCGCCTAGCGCCGCTTTGGAGTCTCCGTGACTGCCTTGATCAGATCCGGGTCCAGTTTCGGCCGGCGATCGAAGGTGAGCAGGCCATTCTGCTCCTGCTCCACATCGGTCAGCTGTGTGTAGCAGAACCCCTCGACCGGGCCTCGATCCATGAGCGCCTCGACCATCTCGCGGTAGGTGGCGAGCAGGCCGTCGGGCCCGGCTGCCTCCTGCCAACCAAACCCGGGAGAGCCGGCCAGCGCCACGCCGCCGAACTCACTAATGATCACCGGCTCGCCGCGATACGCGTAGCCCTGCAGATAAAGAGGACGAGGGTGCGCGGCCGGATCGAGCGCCGTGTCGAGCGCGCGGTAGCGCCGGCGAAGCGCGTGTGAGGGGTTGTAGTCATGCAGGGTGCACAGGTCCGTCTCCGCGTGCTCCCAGCCGTCGTTGCCGGAGACGGGCCGGGTCGTATCCAGGTCCTTCGTCATTCGGAAGAGCCGATCGAGCAGGCGCGCCTTGCTCTCCTGGGTCATGCCCTCGAGCCCGAAGCTCTCGTTGGCCGGCACCCAGGTGACGATGCACGGATGGGCGAGGTCGCGCACCACCGCCTCGCGCCACTCCTGCTCGAGGCGCCGCTCGGCGGCTCCGGAATGCTGATGAAAAGCAGGCATCTCGCCCCAGACCAGTAACCCAAGCGTGTCGGCCCAGTACAGCCAGCGCGGGTCCTCGACCTTCTGGTGCTTGCGCGCGCCGTTGAACCCCATCGACTTCGCAAGCACGATGTCGCGCTTGAGGTCGCGGTCATCAGCCGCGGTGAGGAGGCCTTCGGGGAAATACCCCTGGTCCAGGACGAGCCGCGGCACGTACGCCTCGCCGTTGAGCCAGAACCTCCCATCCCGCACCTCCGCAGTGCGCAGGCCGAAGTAGCTCGAGACGTGGTCTGAGATCCGGCCGGCCCGGTCGAACAGGCTGACCTCGAGGCCGTAGAGGTTTGGCGCCTCCGGGCTCCACGACGCGACCTCGTCGAGGGTGATGCGCCCGGACTCGGCGTGGCCCGTCCAGTGGCCGACCTCGCGCCCGTCGAGCGTGGCCACGACCTCCTTGCGGCCGTCGCCGCCGACCTCGAAGCCGACTGCCCATTCGGCGGGATCGGGGCGGACGGCCAGGCCCGTGATCGCTTGCTGTGGTAGAGGCTCGAGCCACACGGTCTGCCAGATGCCGCTGGTCGGCGTGTAGAAGATCGACTCCGAGGTCTGCTTCCAGTACTGCTTCCCGCGTGGGATGGTGCGGTCACCGAGCGGGTCCTCTGCCCTCACGACCAGCTCGTTCTCCTCGCCGCGCACGGCTGAGGTGATGTCGGCGCTGAAAGGCGTGTGCCCGCCCTCGTGCTCGGCCACCTGCTCGCCGTTCACCCACACCGTCGCCCTGTAGTCGACGGCGCCGAAGTGGAGCCACAGGCGATCGGCAGCCGGGGCCTCGAAGCGTCTCCGATACCAGACCACGTCCTCGGTGATGCGCTCGCCGATTCCGGACTTCGACGACTGCGGGCAGAAGGGAACGAGGATCGTGCGGTCGAAGATGCGCTGCTCGCCCAGTCCGCACTCCCACTGGCCGTTGAGGTTCACCCAGTCGCGGCGGCGGAGCTGAGGGCGCGGGTACTCGTTACGTGGGATTTGTGACCCGATAACGAGACCTATGATGCGGGTGAATGCGGCCTCCTCTGCAGCGAGCGACAGGTCTCGCCTCGGTGCTGCGCGGCGTGATCGCCGAGATGCAGCAGGCCTCGAAGGCCGACATCGTCTCGATCTTCCTCTACGACGAGGCGGCTCGCCGGTACTTCGCCCCCTTTGCGACGGGGCAGCCGCAAGAGAGCCTCCTCGACTCGCTGGCCGACATGAGCGAGCAGCTGGCGCGCTACACCGCAGACGCCGGCGCCGGCAAGGTGCCGGACGACCTGGGCATCCACAACTACGGCTCGACGGTGTGGCTCACCGTCACGCGGCAGAAGCTGGTTGCCCGCGACGCCCCGTCTGAGATCGACAGCACCTTCGTGCGCCGCTATCAGGTCCTGTCCACGTTCGGGCTGCCGCTGGTGGCGGGCGACAGGCTGCTTGGCCTGATCTATCTGAACTACCGCACCCGCACCAACGAGCCCGACGACGCCAGGGTGGAGGAGCTCGAGCGGCTCGCGGGAGTGGAGGCGGCCACCATCGAGTCCGGGCTGGCGGCCGCCGAGAGATCCGCGCTCGAAGGACTCGGCCGCCTCACATCGCTGCTGACGGCCGCGTCAGGCGACGCGCGCACCGACATGAAAGAGCTCCGCCGCGTGATGTCGATCGCGCTTGCGGACTTGCTGCTTGCCAGCGAGCTCGACGCCGCCGCCATCTATCAGTTCGGGCCGCACCGCACGAGCCTCGAGCTCGTAACTGCTCACGCCCCCATCGCCGCTCCCAGCCGCGTCGAGCGGGGCGCGGGCGTGGAGTGGGAGGCGGCGCTGAAGAGCGCGGTGGCGGAGATCACCTCGCCCGCCGACCTCCACCCCGTCGCGATCTACGCGCTCGGAAGCAGCCGTGAGCCGCATGGCTACCTGGTCGTGCTCAGCCGCGACCGGCTCGCGACTGTGCGCCGCGCGCCGGCAACAGATGTCCTGCTGCGGGCAGGCGCCGAGCTCATCGGCGGAGTGCTGGCGGGACAGCGCCTGGTCCACGGGCTCGAGCAGGGCAACCGCCTGCTCGGTGCGCTGGGCAACATGACCAGCGCGATGCTGCGGCCGGGCTCGAGCCGCAAGGCAGTGATCGAGGCGCTCGTCGGGCACCTCACCGACGCCTCGGTGCCGGAGTTCGACTTCAACTTCGCGACCGTCTACCTCCTCGAGGAGCGGCCGGACGAGACCGCCGTCGTCCGCCTGGCGGCCGGCGCCGCCACCACCGCCGCCATCGAGGCCGCCGAGACTTCCAGCGTCAGCGGGCCACACCAAACGAGACGCGTACCTCGCTGGGCCCTCGAAGAGGACCGGGAGCTGGCGTCGGACGACGTTCTGGTGTATGTCGGGAGGACGTGGCGGACGGTCATCGTCGGTTCTCTCCCCACGCCCGGCTCGGCCGACCATGCAGAAGTTGTGAGCGGCGCGATCCCCGGAGCATCGAGGTGGACGGAGGTGCCGGTGGTGAGGTCGAACGGTGGGGTCGTGGCCACCGTGAGCGCGTGCCTTCTCGGTGAGGCTGACACGAATGAAGACACCTCTCGCCCGCCCTTCACGCTGGCGGGCGAGGTGTTCGAGAAAGGCGGCCACGCTGATTTGATTCGCATCTTCGTGCCGTTCGGGATGGACCCCGGCAAGCATGCGACGGGCGTGCTCGAGGTCGGCTATCACCGTTCCTACGAGCGGCGGCCCGACTGGGGCCAGATCGAGGCGCTGCGGGCGGCGGCGGGACAGGTGGCGTCTGCCGTCGAGACGGCGCGACTCTACGAGGATGCCCAGCGCCACGCCGAGCAGCTCGAGCTCAGCGCCGACGTGAGTCGCGCCATAGCGTCGTCGATCGACCTCGATCAGACGCTAACGCTCGTCGCCCAGAACCTGGCCCGTCTGGTGGATGCGTCGACGTGCCAGATTGCGCTGTACGAAGAGGACCAGGAAGGCTGGTACGGCGCCGCCGCGTCCGACCACGAGGACCTGTGGCGGCGACAGCGGGGCGAGCGCTCTCAACCGTCTTTCCTTTTCGACGTGCTCGATCACGGCGAGCCGCTGGCGATCGAGGACGCCGAGGCCGCCGAGCAGGTGCCGCACTCATACGTGAAGGCGTTCGGCGTGCGCTCGCTGCTCGCGCTTCCGTTGGTGGCAGACGGCCAGCCCATCGGAGCCGCGATCCTGGCCGAGCGTGATCGCCAGCACGCCTTCACGCCGGAGGAGGTGCAGCGCGCGCAGGGCCTGGCGCTGCAGGCAGCGGTGGCGATCAAGAACGCCCGCCTGCACGCGCTGGCGGAAGAGGAGCGTCACCTGCAGAAGGATTTCGTGCTGATCGGTTTCGGCCAGTGGGGCCAGAAGGCATACCAGCACCTGCTGACCTTGAAGCAGTTCTTCAACTTCAGGACGCATGTCGTGGAGCACGAGGGACCCGGTGCGCGCGAGCGCATCGGTGCGCGCGAGCAGGAGGTGCAGGAGCACGGCGATGCCTTCTACTGGGACAGCGCGTCGCAGCCGGCACGCGACCAGCTGGAGAGGGAGCTCGAGTCCAGCTCTTACGTCATCACTTACATCGCGACGCCCGCGGCCACGCACCTGGCGACGCTCGCCAACTACTACGACCTGAGCGACGTTGTCCTCATCGAGAAGCCGTTGGGCTCACCGCCAGAGGAATATCGGCAGTTCCTCGACAACGCCCCGGGCGGCGTCGAGATCGTGGCCGCCGACCACTACTACTTCAAGCTCGAGGTGCGGCTGCTGCAGATGCTGCTCACCGAGGAGCGCACGCTGCGCGACTTTCTTGACAACGTGGAGGAGATCAGGATCGAGATCCTCGAGGAGCAGCCGCTGACCGGAGCCGCGGCCGATATCGGCGTCATCGCGGACCTCATCCCGCATGCGTTCGCGATCATCTCGCTGCTGACTCCTATCGACCGCATCGAGCTCGACGCCACCTCGCCTCTGATGATCGGCCGGCATGAGGGTCTCACCGGGCAACGCGAGAGCTACGCGCGCGTGAACTCGAGCTTCATGTACAAGGGGCGCAGGGTGCGCCTGATCATCGACGCAGGGAAGGGCGCAGACAATGCGAAGTGGATCAAGCTCAGCGGAGAGCGACGTGCCGCCGGTCGCAGCCCCAGCTACAAGTTCGACTTCGGGCGCGGCGAGGCGATCGACGGCACTCAGGCGACGGTGCGGGCGGCGATCCGGCGCATCCGCGAGCCGGGAGTGCCCGACAACGCGCACCTGAACATGCTCCGCCACATCATCGAGAAGCGGCATCCGGCGGTGGGCATCCTCTCCATTCGTGAGGCGATCCGCGCCAACCAGCGCGTGCGCGAGCTCGAGGCGCTGGCGACAGAGCTGCTGGCGCGGAACGAGTGGACCGCCTACCCGCTCAACACAAGGCCAGCTTTCGAGACGGCCCACCACCCCGCGGGCACGCCCTCCTGAAGTACCCGCTCGCGGCCAAGAGGGTCATCCTCAAAGAGGACCGCGCCTTCGCGGCCTCCGGCCGCGACGGGTCGATGCAAGCCGACAGCCCGGACGGCCATGGCCTCTGGATTGAGGACACGCGCTTCCTGTCCGAGTACCGGCTGCTCGTCGATGGGAAGCCGCCCGAGCCGGTGAGCGTGGTCGCGGATGAGGGCGCTCTGGTGTTCGAGATGAAGGCCGATCCATTCGTCATCCGCGTTGAGCGCTTCGTCCAAACCGGCTTGCATGAGCGGATCACGATCAGCAACCCGAGCTCGACATCGGCCGGTGCTCATCTCGACGTGGTGTTCGCCGCCGACTTCGCGGCCATGCTGCGGGTGCGGAGCGTCCTGCCGCGCCGGCCGTCGCAGCCGATTGTCGAGACGCCGGGATGGCAGAGCCTGGTGTTGCGCGAGTCGGGCAGCGAGACTCACGTGACCCAGGTGGTCGCGCGGCCGGAAGGCAAGCACCACCGGGTCGAGCTCGAACCAGGCCAGGAGTTCGTGATGCGGATCGACTTCATGCCTGGAAACGGTGAGGAGGTCAAGGACTTCGACGGCGCGCTTCAGCGCATCCACGACTCGTACCACGGATGGTCGGCAGAATGCACGCGCTTCCAGACCGACAACCTGCGCCTCAACGAGCTGATCGAACAGAGCCTGGACGACCTGCGCATGCTGTGCGAGCGGTACTCGACAGGTGTCTACCCGACCGCGGGATTGCCCTGGTTCGCGGTCCCGTTCGGGCGCGACGCACTGTTCACCTCGATGTTCGCGCTGCCGGTCAACCCGGAGATCGCGCGCGGTGCGCTGCGCTTCCTGGCCGCGCACCAGGGACAGCGCGACAACCCTGAGACCGAGGAGCAGCCGGGCAAGATCCTCCACGAGGTGCGCAGCGGTGAGGTCGTCGAAAGCGGACTGTGGCCGAACATCCTCTACGGCACCGTCGACGCCACACCTCTATACATGTGGGCGCTGACTGAGGCTCACGACTGGACAGGTGACGATGCGCTTCTGCGCGAGCTGTGGCCGGCTGCCGACCGCGCGCTGGCATGGTGCCTGGAGTATGGCGACAGCGATGGCGACGGCTGGCTCGACTACCGAGGAGGGCGGCCGAAGAACCAAAGCTGGAAGGACTCCGACGATTCTTTGACCCACACGGACGGCGCTGCGGCGACCAACCCTGCGGCGCCGTGTGAGGTCCAGGCTTACTACTACCGCGGCCTGATGGGCATGTCGCGCGTGCGTCCGGAGCTGAAGGCCCACGCCGAAAAGATTCGCGACCGCTTCAACAAGGATTTCTGGATGCGCGACCAGCGCTTCGTGGCCCAGGCCATCGACGGGAGCCACAAGCCCGTGATGGCGCTGACCTCAAATCCGGGCCACTGCATCTGGGCGGGCATCCTGGCCGACGACAAGGCGAAGCAGGTCGGCACGAGGCTGATGCAGCCAGATCTGTGGTCCGGTTGGGGGATTCGCACTCTGTCGTCGGGCGCCTCGAACTACGACGCCTGCAGCTATCACAATGGCTCGGTCTGGCCGCATGACTCCGCGGTCGCTGCAGCGGGGCTCCGGCGGGCAGGCTGCGCGCGTGAGGCCGAGCAGGTCGTGCGCGCGATCCTCGAGGCCGGCATTGCCTTTCCGGACCGGCGCCTCCCCGAGCTGTGGTGCGGCACGCCGCGGGTTGCCGATGAGCTGCCTGACGATTACCGGAACAGCTGCAGCCCGCAGGCGTGGGCGGCGGCCGCGGTGTTTTCTCTCCTCACCACCCTGCTCGGCCTGGAGGCTGATGCGCCCCACGGGCGGCTGCGCATCGATCCCCTGGCCACTCCGCTTTTCAATCATCTGGAGGTGACCGGACTCCACTTCAAGGGCGAGCGGATCGATTTTGCCGTGGATGGCGATCGCGTGAAGATGGGCCGCGTGCCGAGCGGCATCAAGGTCCAGAAGTAGGGTCTTTCGAGTGGCTCCCAAGCATCACCGTTTGCCCCGCGACAGGAGCATCGAATCCGAGCTGAAGTTCCGGCTCACCGGAGCGCGCGATCATGCCCGGATACGTTCTGCGCTCCGGAAGCTGGGGGCGCGCCGCGAGGGCGTATATGACGAAGAGAACTTCAGGTTCCAGGGCCCGGGCAAGACAACGCGGCGCGTGACCCTGCGGCTTCGTGTGCTCGATGGCGGCCCGAAGGGCGTCCTCACCGCCAAGGGGCCGGCGCAGTTCTTCAGCGGCGTGAAGGTGCGGGAGGAGACGGAGGTCCAGGTGTCAGACGCCCACGCGACCCTCGATCTCTTCGCGCAGCTTGGTTTTCAGATCCTGGTCGTCTACCGGAAGCACAGGACCGTCTACATGGTGAGCCAGGTGAACGTCACGCTCGACGTTCTCGAGTTCGGCCACTTTGCCGAGATCGAGGGTCCGCTCGAGGTCATCCCGAGCATCGCACGTGACCTTGGGCTCGATCCGGGCAAAGCGGTGAAGGACAGCTACTCGGTGCTCGCGCGCAAGTTCGAGGCCGGGAAGAAGAAGGCGGCCAAGAAATCGCAGCCGCCGGCCGTGGCCGTCGCCGGCGCAGGCTAGGGCCGCAGAGTCAGCTCATAGCTTTCGGCAGGGAACACGCCGAGGCCGCCCTCGGGCTCCCAGTTGAGCGGCCCGACATGCACAAAGCCGAGCTTCTCGGCGACGCGGCGGCTGGCGGTGTTGTCACGTCCGGCCCAGAGAGTGAGCTTCTTTGCCCTTAGCTCGGCCTTTGCCCAGCCGACCAGCGCCCGGCCCGCCTCGGTTGTAAGACCGCGACGCGTCCGGTCGCTGCGCATCCAATAGTGGAGCTCGAAGACGCCTTCGCCTCCAGCGTTGAGCCCTGCAATCCCGAGCACCGCACCACTCTCGCGCTCGATCAACGTGAAGTGAAACTCAGAGCCGACCGCCCACTCATGTGCGCTCCTGGTGCTCTGTTCGACGTCACTCTGAAGGCTAGGTTCCCTGGCCCACGGCATCCACGGGAGCAGCTCGTCGCGTGATGCTGTCGTAGCCTGGAAGAGGCCCTCCGCGTGCTCTGGCCCGACCGGCTCGAGGATGAGGCGGGCGGTTTCGATCCGGTGCCGGGCGATCAGTTCTTGGCCGGCCCGATCCAGACCGTCTGGATGTTGACGAACTCCTTGATCCCGAACTCCGAAAGCTCGCGCCCATAGCCGGACTTCTTGACCCCGCCAAACGGCAGCCGTGCGTCCGAGGCGACCATCCCGTTCACGAACACGAGCCCGGCCTCCACCCTCTCGGCCAGCCGCCGCGCCTTGTCGATGTCGCGAGTCCAGATGCTGGAGCCGAGCCCGAAGTCCGAGTTGTTCGCGACCTGGAGCGCCTCCTCCTCGTCTTTGACCCGAATCACGGCTGCCACCGGACCGAAGGTCTCCTCTTTGAAGACCGGCATCTTGGAGCTCACCCCACCCAGCACTGTGGGTGCGTAGTAGTTGCCGGACTCCTCCAGGCGCTTGCCGCCGGTCAGCACGCGGGCGCCCATGCCCACCGACTCTTTCACCTGGCGCTCGAGAGCATCGATCAGGTCGGGGCGCGCCAGCGGGCCGACCTGGTTGCCGCGGTCCATCGGGTCTCCGACCTTCAGGGCCGCAACCGCGCCGACGAAGTGCTTCTCGAACTCGTCCGCCACGTCCTCGACAACGATGAAGCGCTTGGCGGCGATGCAGCTCTGGCCGTTGTTCTGGTTGCGCGCGCGGCAGGCGACTGTGGCCGCGGCAGCAACGTCGGCATCCGCCAGGACGATGAAGGGATCCGAGCCTCCCAGCTCGAGCACCGACTTCTTGAGCGCCTTGCCCGCGGTCGCGGCCACGTGGGCGCCGGCGGCCTCAGAGCCGGTGAGGGTCACGCCGGCGACCCGGCGGTCGGAGATGATCCGCTCCACCGCGCCGGACCCGATGAGGAGGGTCTGGAAAACGCCATCCGGGACTCCCGCCTCGCGGAAGACCTCCTCGATGGCGAGCGCGGACTGTGGGACGTTCGACGCATGCTTGAGCAGCATCACGTTGCCGGCTGCGAGCGCCGGGAGCCCGGCGCGGAAGGCTTGCCAGAAGGGGAAGTTCCAGGGCATCACGGCCAGCACCACGCCGAGCGGCTGATACCTGACGTAGCTCTGGGTCGCGGTGCTCTCGATCGGCTCGTCGGCGAGGAGCCGGGCCGCGTTGTCCCCGATCCAGCCTGCGGTCCAGGCGCACTTCTCGACCTCACCCTCCGCCTCGACGATGGGCTTGCCCATCTCAGACGTGAGGATCGATGCATAACGCGCTTTGTCAGCCCGCAGCACGCCCGCAACGTCTTTGAGCAGGCGAGAGCGGTGCTCGATACCTGCATCGCGCCAGCCGAGGCGAACGTCCCAGGCTCTGGCGATCGCGGCCTCGACCGCAGCCTCATCGGCTTCGTCGAAAGACGCCAGCTCGCGGCCACTGGCAGGGTCGATCGACTTCAGCATTCTGTAAGGGTAGCTAGACTCCGTTTATGGCTGAGGGAGTCTCGGCCAGCTCACTGCAGGCGGGGTTCATAGAGCTGGCCAGCATCGTCCGTGCACTTCATGGGGACTGGTCGGCGCCGGCCGACGGCTATGAGGGCTGGTCGTGCCACGACCTGCTCGCTCATCTCTCCAGCAGCGAGGCCGCGCTGCCGGCCGTCGTGGTCTCGTCCACTCAGCCGCCACGGCCGGATGCTGAACCGTTCGACGCCGACCGCTGGAACCGCTCCCAGGTGCGCAAGCGCGCCGACAAGGATTCGCAGGAGCTGCTGAACGAGTTCGACATGGGGACGACGCAGCTCGTCGAGGTGCTGACCGACACTGACCTCGAGAAGAAGGTGACCCTGGGGGCCTATCCCGGTTATTCAGTGGGCGACGCAATGGCGGAGATGCTGGAGCACCAGCGGCAGCACCTGGAGGACCTGCGCCGGGCGCTGCACGCGCACCCCTCTGCCTAGAGTTGTGAGGCGCACACAGGCACTCGGCTAGACCGGGTCTCTAGCATTGCGCCCGTGGATCCACATCCGGGCTGGGCGCGCGTCGGCTATCAGGGCGAGCCTGGCGCGTACTCCGAAGAGGCCGCGCTGGCGGTGCTGCCCAACGCGACGACCGTCGGGTTTCCGACGTTCACGCGCGCTTTCGATGCGCTCGAGTCCCGCGAGGTCGATGCGGCGGTCCTGCCGGTCGAGAACTCGCTGGGAGGGATCGTCCAGGAGGTCAACGACCTGATGTGGGAGCGATCCGGTGTCCGCATCAGCGGCGAGGTCGTCCACCCGGTCCGCCATTGCCTGCTTGGGCGCGGCGAGCCGGTGGTCCGGGCCCTGTCTCACCCGCAGGCGCTGTTGCAGTGCCGGCGGTTTCTCGAAGCTCGAAACATCCAGGCCGTCACGTTTCACGACACGGCCGGAGCCGCGCGGGCGGTCGCAGAGGGAATGGTGATGGGCAGCGCGGCGATCGCGAGCTCGGCGGCGGCGAGACGGTACGGGCTGAAGATCCTGGCTGACGGGATCCAGGACGACGACTCCAACCAGACGCGGTTCGTGATCGTCGACCGCGGCGCGGCGGCCGCTCCAGGTGCCGGCCTGACCAAGGCCTCGCTCGCCTTCATCGGCGCGCACAAGCCCGGAAGCCTCGTCAGCGCTCTGCAGTGCTTCTCGGCTCGCTCCATCAACCTCACCCGCCTCGACTCCCGCCCCGTGCCCAGCCGGCCGTGGCAGTACAGGTTCTACGTCGACTTCGAGATCGGCGACGCGGCCGCGGCGGTCGAGGCCTTGCAAGCGCTCGCGGTCGAGGCGACCGAGGTCAAGCTGTTCGGCAGCTACCCGGCGGCGGAATGAGCACGACCACGTCGGCGGTGCGCAAGCCCAACCTGTTCGAGTCTCGGATTTTCGACGTGGAGACGATCGAGCTCGATGGCGTGCGCGAGAGCTTTTTGCGCGGCGGCCGCCACCTGTTCAAGCTGCTGCCGCGCGCATTCGGTGGCGTGAAGCAGATCGGGGTCATCGGCTGGGGCTCGCAGGGGCCGGCGCAGGCGCAGAACTTGCGCGAATCGCTGGCGGGCACGGACATCAAGGTCGCGGTCGGGCTGCGGGAGGGGTCCGAGTCTTTCGCTGAAGCGCGAGCGGCCGGATTCTCCGAGCAGGACGGAACGCTGGGCGAGATGTTCAGCGTCATCCGGGGGTCGGACCTCACCGTTCTGCTGATCTCGGACGCCGCTCAGGCAAACCTGCATCGGGAGGTGTTTGCCGCGCTCCGGCCGGGCTCCACCCTGGGGCTGTCCCACGGGTTCCTGCTCGGTTTCCTCGAGACGATCGGCCAGCGATTCCCCGCCGGGGTCAACGTCATCGCAGTCTGCCCGAAGGGCATGGGTCCGTCGGTGCGGCGGCTGTACGAGCAGGGCCGGGAGGTGAATGGCGCCGGGATCAACACGAGCTTCGCCGTCGAGCAGGACCTCGATGGTCGTGCGACGGACATCGCCCTGGGGTGGTCGGTTGCTCTGGGCGCGCCCTACACGTTCAAGACGACCTTGAAGTCCGAAGTCGTGTCAGACCTGTTCGGTGAGCGGGCGATTCTGTTGGGGGCCGTGCATGGGGTGGTCGAGGCGCTCTACCAGCGCTATCTCGACGAGGGGGCTTCGCCCGCACAGGCTTTTACGCGTGCTTGCGAGTCGCTGACCGGACCGATCCGGGAGACGATCTCACGGCAGGGTCTGATCGGCCTGGACGAGCAGCTATCGCCTGATGGGCGTCGTGATTTTCGCCGGGCTTACGACGCGACGTACGGGACCTTCAAGGGCTTGATGGCAGAGATCTATGACGAGGTCCAGACCGGCAACGAGATCCGCAGCGTGGTCATGGCCGCGGGGAGGTTTCGCGACTATCCGATGACCAATGTCGAGGGGTCGCCGATGTGGACGACGGGGGCGGGAGTGCGGAAGCAGCGAGGCCGGGCCAAGGCGGAGATCGATGGGTTCACGGCGGGGACTTTCTGTGGAGCGATGATGGCGCAGGTGGACATCCTGGTCGAGCATGGCCATCCGTACTCGGAGATCGCCAACGAGTCGATCATCGAGGCTGTCGACTCCTTGCTGCCTTACATGCACGCGCGTGGTGTGGCGTACATGGTCGACAACTGCTCGACCACCGCGCGGCTGGGCACGCGCAAATGGGGGCCGCGCTTCCAGGCGCTGCTGGAGCAGGTTGCGTTCCCCTCACTCGCGGCGCGGGAGTCGACGCCAGACGACGCGCCGGAGAACTTCCTTACGCATCCGGTTCATGAGGTGCTGCACCAGCTGAGCGAGATGCGCCCCGCGGTGGACATCAGCGTCACGTAGACACGGATTGCACACGAATACACGCTATTTCGCACGGATTCCGTGCGATTGCGCACAAAACCGGGATGAGACTTACAGGTACGTGTCAGTCGTCAGGTTGTACAGCCGCGGATTGAGGCCGATCACCTGGTCGGCGTCGATCGGCACGTCGACCAGCACCGACTGGCCCTTCGCCGAATAGCACGCGTCCAGGATCTCGTCCAGGTTGCCCAGGTCGGGTCGCAGGCGGTACCCGTCCCAGCCATGCGCCTTCGCGGCGGCCACGAAATCGATGTTTTGCAGCACGCCGTGATACCGACCCTTCTCCCAGTCGGGGATGACCACCTCGAGCCCCTTGTCGACGATCGCGTAGCGGCCGTTGTTGATGATGAACAGGTTCATCCCGATGTTCGCCGCCTCCGCAAGCGCCCCACCGTAGAGGCGCCAGCACCCGTCTCCTGAGAACACGAAGGTGTGCAGGCTCGGGTCCGCTGCGCGGGCTCCCACTCCGAGCCCGAACGCGCCGCCCATCGCTGAGCCGTCGTGCACCGTGTGGAAAGGAATCGACGGATGCGGCCTCTGGGCCACGTACTGGCGGTCCTTGTACGCGGTGCAGACATCGTCGAAGCCGATGCTGTGCGGCCGCCATGAGCGATGCAGCTCCGAGTAGAACGCGATCGCGTCCACGCAGCCATCGCGCACGTGGCGCGAGATGGTGCGCGTGTTGAGGTCCTTCGGCAGGTTGACGGGCGGCCGGTCGGTGATCACGCGCTTGAGCTTCGGCAGGACGTAGTCCAGCGTCTGCTCGATGTCGCCACGCACGACCCGATAGTCGCCATCCACGCGGTGACGGAAATCGCCGTCCTGGTGGCCATAGGGCGAGGTCCACGCCGTGAAGTGCCACAGGTGGCCGGCAGGAATCGAGCCCAGGTTCAGCGAATATTCACCTGAGTCGAACCCTAACGTGATCACGACGTCATCGCTGTTGATGGACCGCCACAGCTTCATCGCCTCGTCGTTGCCGCCGAAGGAGATGTAGCCGTACCCATAGGGGTTGTCGGACGAGATCGCGTTGGCACCGTTGACGGACCAGACCGTCGGCGCCTGAAGCGTCTCCGAAAGCGCGGTCGTGAGCTCGGTGATGCCGGGGCAGCGAGCTGCCTCGGCTCCGGCGTAGATGATCACGCGCCGCCCGCGGGAGATCTGCGGGAACTCGTTGACGAACCGATCCGCGTCGATCTGGTCGAGCATCCGCGGGCGCTCGCGGCGCGGGACGTCGACATCAGCGTCCTTGGACAGGATGTCGGGGTGGAACGCGATCGCGACAGGCTTGGAGGCCGCGAGGATCGACTGAGCGAGCTCCAGACGATCGCCCAGGCTGTCGATGTCGTCGATCACGATGCACGCGTCGCCGAGCTCGGCGCGCAGCTGCGGAATGATGTTCATCCCGTGCTCCGACACGTCCTGCAGCGGAGAGCGGCCGATTGAGAGGGTGGAGTTCAGGGCGATCACGTACACGGCGGGGATGTTGTGGAGCTTGGCGTCTGTGATGCCGCTGGATCCCAGCTTGGTGGCGGCGCCGGTGGTCGTCAGGCAGCCGGCGACGCGGCCTGAAGCGAGGTAGTAGCCCAGGGGCACGAAGCCCGCCACGTACTCGCCCATGGTCTGCATGCGGGGAACGCTGTCCCCGGAATGCTGGAGACCCAGGTATGGCTCCAGGTGCTTGGTCACGTGGATCAGCCCACCGCCGTTGACCCCCGAGAAGAACGTGATCCCCCACTTGCGCAGGGTGTCGATGAGCGCGTAGTTGCCGCTGGACCGGTCCAGAGCGGTCTTGTCGATCGGTCTGACGGCGGTGCTCACTTCTGATCCATCTCCTGGTACTTGCTTGCGGGCGGGATACAAACAAAAAGCCCCTGCGTCCTGCAGGGGCTTGGCGATCGCTTTCAGCTTGACTGGTTAGGTCGCGAGCGCCCCCCTGCGGAGG
>Ga0209689_1001579_pt1 | contig 16954 bp, 21 predicted proteins | sample GraSoiAngelo_149_FD_187119 | JGI IMG/M metagenome (GOLD analysis project Ga0209689, IMG submission 187119) | Grasslands soil microbial communities from the Angelo Coastal Reserve, California, USA - 14_1009_09_30cm (SPAdes) (version 2) | ecosystem: Environmental > Terrestrial > Soil > Grasslands ... | reverse complement strand
CAGACGACGTATGGCACCGTGTCGATCATCGAGATCGCCAAGCAGTTCGGCGGCTCGGAGACGAACGTCGAGCCGTTCTTCGTCGAGATCAAGAAGGTGCTGCCCAAGGTCGCGGCGATCGGCGCTCCGGCGTCGATGCCGGCGCTGTTCCAGCAGGGCCAGTGCGACATCACCTATACCAACACGCAGACGGTGGCGACGCTGCGCGGGCGCGACGTGGACATCGAGTTCGTGAAGCCGGAGAGCGGCGCGGTGGCGTTCTTCACGACCATGCACATCACCCGCGGCTCCCGCGAGCAGGAGAACGCCTACAAGTACTTCGACACGGTGATCAGCGCCCCGGTGCAGTCGGCGCTGATGCAGCCGCCGAACAACTTCATCCCGGTGAACCGGGAGGTGAAGCTCGCCGCCAACCTGCCCATGGCCTCGCTCGACGAGATGGCGAAGTTCGTGAAGCACGACTGGTCGAAGATCAACCCGCTGCGGGCGGGCTGGATCGAGCGGTTCAACAAGGAAGTCGCGAAGTGACACGGGAGAGCGAGTGGCAGCTCGCGCTGCCACTCACCCTCGCCTACGCGGCGTTCTTCCTCGTTCCGCTGGGGCTCCTGATCGCGGTCAGCGCGTTCGGCGACGACCGGATCACCACGCTCGACGGCGCGCAGTGGCGCAAGTTCCTCGGCGATTCCTTCACGTGGAAGGTGATCGTCGACACGGTGAAGCTCGGCGGCCTGACCGTCGCGGCGACCTCGCTCATCGGCTACCCGCTGGCCCTCGTGTATCTCGGCGCGGGCCCGCGCTGGCAGCGTGTGATCCTCTTCGTGGTGATCTTGCCGCTGCTCACCTCGGTCGTGGTGCGGACGTTCGCGTGGATCGTGATCCTCGGCCGGGAGGGCGTGATCAACCAGGCCGTCCTGTGGCTCGGCCTCTCCCCGGCGCCCCTGCGGCTGCTGCAGACCGAGCACGGCCTGGTGATCGCTCTCACCCAGATCGAGATGCCGATCATGTTGCTGCCGCTGCTCAGCGTCATGTCGCGCATGGATCCAAACCTGCGCGACGCCTCGGCCGGCCTCGGCGCCTCGAAGTGGCGGACGCTCTTCCGCGTCACGCTCCCGCTCAGCCTGCCCGGCCTCGTCGCCGGCTGCATGCTGGTGTTCGCCAGCGCCACGACGGCGTTCATCTCTCAGTTCGTCATCGGAGGGAACCGGCTCGTCTACCTGCCGCTCATCATCTGGCAGCAATCGCTGGTCGTCTACAACTGGCCGCTGGCGTCGGTGGCCGCCCTTACCCTGCTCGTCTCCGTCGGCCTCGGCGTCGCGGCCATCGCCGCCGTCGGCCGGCGCGGGCGCGCCTACGCCGTCTAGCGATGCTCGCTCGCCGGGCCAGCGACCTCACCTACTCCGTCGTCATCGGCCTGCTGGCCGGGCTCGGCCTGCTCGTGCTGATCGGGCCCGTCGTGATCGTGCTGTTGACGTCGTTCACGCTCGGCCGCTCGATCAAGTTCCCGCCGTCGGGGCTGTCGCTCCAGTGGTATCGGCTCCTGTTCGATCCGGTGAGCTCGAGCCAGATCCACCGCGCCGCGCTCAACAGCCTGGAGGTGGCGCTGGTCGCGATGGTCGCCGCCACGGTGCTGGCCACGCTCGCTTCCGTGGCCCTGGCCCGCCGCTCGGGCCGGTGGGTGCGCGCGCTCGATACGTTCTTCATGTCGCCCATGATCCTGCCCATGCTCGCCTTCGGCCTGGCCGCGCTGATGTACTTCACGTTTCTCGGCCTTCGTCCCTCGCTGCCGCTGATCATGGTCGGCCACACCGTCGTGGTGGCGCCGTTCGTCCTGCGCACGACGTCGGCGAGCATGTCGCAGCTCGACCCCGCGCTGCTCGAGAGCTCGGCCAGCCTCGGGGCCGGCTGGCTCTACACGTTCCGGCGCGTCACGCTACCGGTGATCGCGCCCGGCATCGCCGCCGGCGCCTTCCTCGCCTTCGTCGCCTCGCTCGACAACGTGCCCGTCTCGCTTTTCCTGTCCGGGCCGCGGAGCGACATGCTGCCGATTCGTATGTGGGGAATGATGGAGAGCATGCTGGACGTTCGCGTCGCCGCGGTGTCGGGCGTGCTGATCGCCACCGTGCTCGCGCTCATGCTGATCATGGAGCGCGTCGTCGGCTTGACGCGCCGGCTCCGCGATTGACGGCCCGGGAGGGAACATGAGAATCGTCGCGGTGCCCCTGACCCCAAAGGCGTTCGCACCGTACGGCGACGTGCTGACGCCGCCGGACGACTTCGGCCGCGCGTATTTCGACGAGGGCCTGCAGACGAGTCGGTCCACCGCCCGGCCGAGCCTGTCCCTCTCACGCGTGCGACCGGTGACGAGCCTGCCGCTCGAGGCCAAGGTCCTGGAGCGACACGAGTTCTCGTCGCAGAGCTTCCTGCCGCTCGACGTCTCGCGCTGGCTCGTCGTCGTCGCGCCGTCGGCCGCAGACGGCGGGCCTGATGCGGCGCGCGCCGTGGCGTTTCTCGCCGGATTCGAGCTGCTGCTGCTCACACACGCGCAGCGCGCGCGCCGGCTGGTCGACGCGGACGCGGTGCGTGGACAGGTGTTCGCCACCATGGGACGCAAGCTCGGCACGGCACGCGACGTCGAGTCGGTGGTCGTCGCGGTGCTCGAGGCGTGCAGAGAGTGGTTTCCGCAGGCGACGCACGCCGCGACCCTGCTTCGCGACGACGCCGAGGGAATGCTCAAGACTCCCGGCGTCGCGCTCGGTCCCCACGGAGTCACACGAGGTGGACCGCCCACGGAGCTGTTGCCCGGCGAAGGGCTCGGCGGTGCGGTGTTCACCTCCGGTCACGCCATGTTGTGGCCGACCGCGCTCGACATCTCGACCGCGAACGCGAATCTGCGCGAAGCAAGTCGCGAGCGCATGCGCGCCATGCGCGCCGGATTCATACGCTCCGCTGTCGGCGCACCGCTGCGCCCACCGGGCAATGGGGTCATCGGCAGCCTGGTGCTGGTATCGAACCGTCGCGAGCATGCGTGGACAGCGCAGGACCTCGACATCGTGCAGGCGCTCGCCGACGAAGCGGCGCGTGACATCGAGCGCGCTCGCGGGCACGAGGCCGACGTCGATCATGCGTTGCTGGACTCGGTCACCGGCCTCGTCTCGCACCGCCAGCTGTTGAACGTGGTCGACAAGGAGGTGGCCCGCGCGGCGCGGTCCGGCGACACCGTCGCGTTGATCTTCTCGGATCTCGATGGTTTCAAGGAGATCAACGACGCATGGGGACACGACGCCGGCAATCGCGTGCTCGTCATGTATGCGGACGTGTTGCGTTCCACGCTTCGCCGCGAGGACACCGCCGCACGCTACGGCGGAGACGAATTCGTGTGCGTGCTTCCGGGCGCCGACAGCATGCAAGCGGAGTCGGTGGCACAGCGCATCGGGCAGCGCTTTGCCGCCATGACGCGGAACGATCCGGTGATCGGCAGCACGAGTCTCTCGGCGTCGTACGGCAGTGCGGTCTACCCCGTTGACGCCGACTCGGCCGAACGGCTGATTGCCGCCGCCGACGCCGGCCTGATTCAGGCGAAGCAGCGCCGCTCGCGCGAGCTGACCGGTCGGGTGACCCCGCCCCTGCGCATCGACAGGTGGCCCGGGGCTTGACATCGACCCACGAATAGTCTTAGTATCGAACTATTCGACTGACGAACCTGAGGAGCATCCCCCCATATGGCGCTTCAGGCCGAGCGCGGGGCTTCGCGCGCCGACCTCATCGACCGGCTGCTGGAGCTCATGCCGCGCGCGCGGCGGCAGTTCCAGGCCAGCCTCCCCGAGGACGTGAGCACCGAGCTCGCCAACGTCACGCCGCATCAATTCGAAGCGCTCCACATCCTGCATCGGCTCCGCGACGGTGGCGAGGCGCCGATGGGACCGACCATGAACGAGCTCGCGCGGCACCAGCGGTGCGCGCTGAGCACGGCGACCGCACTCGTCGATCGCCTGATTCGCCAGGGTCTGGCCGACCGCGTTTCGGATCCTGAGGATCGCCGCGTAGTGCACATCGTCCCCACAGAGCGCGGCGACGGGTTGCTGCGGCGCTTCACGTCCACGAAGCACGCGATGATGGTGGAGCTGCTCGCTCCGCTGAGCGACGCCGAGCTCGCTACGCTGCTGCGCCTGCTCGACAAGGTCGCCGCCGCGACTGCACACGCGACCCCCGCGCTCAAGACGATGGAGGTGGGCGATGACTGAGGTGCTGACGCGCGACGAAGCCGTGAGACCCGCCGACGAGGCGACGGTGGCGCCGCCGCGGCGCGTCGGCCGCTTCGACTACAAGTGGGTCGCTCTCGCGGTCGTGCTCACCGGCACGATCATGACGATTCTCGACGCGACCATCGTCAACATCGCCATCCCGACGCTGCAAACGGATCTGCACGCCGCGTCATACAGCGACATAGCCTGGGTGGTGACCGGTTACCTGCTTGCCCAGGGTGCGGTGATACCGATGACGGGCTGGGCCACGGACCGCTTCGGAACCAAGCGTCTGTACCTCGTCACCATCGCGCTGTTCACGCTCGCGTCGATGGCGTGTGGCATCGCACAGAATCTGCCCGAGCTGATCTTCTTCCGGGTGTTGCAGGGCATCGGCGGCGGGATGCTCATGCCGATCGGCATGACGATCATCCTGCAGGCGGTCGGTCCGCAGCAGATGGGCAAGGTGATGGGGATCTTCGGTGTGCCCATGCTCCTTGCGCCTGCGCTCGGCCCCGTGCTCGGTGGCTGGTTCGTCCAGGACTTCACGTGGCGACTCATCTTCTACGTCAACGTTCCCATCGGCATCATCGGCTTCATCGCGGCGTCGCGTTACCTGATCGAGAGTCGCGTCACGCGCGGGCTGCGCCTCGATGGATTCGGGATGCTGGCGGCGACGCCTGCGGTGATCGCGCTCATGTATGCGGTGGATCGAAGCACGACGCTCGGCTGGTCGTCGTCGCTGGTGCTGTCGCTGCTCGGCGTCGCAGCCGTGTTCTTCACCGCGTTCGTGCTGAGCCAGCTTCGCCGCCGGCGACTCGCCACGCAGCTCATGCTGCCGCTGGCGGCCGGCACACTCATCGCCGGCATCGCCTTCGGCGTCGCCGATGGATGGGCCTCGATCAACTCGGTGACGATGTTCGGCGCAGCCGTGCTCGCCGCGATCGGCATCCCTCTCGGGCTCCGCGGCACCGACGAGCCGCTGCTGCACCTCGAGCTGTTCAAGGACCGGACCTTCTCGTGGGCGATGGTGCTCAGCTTGCTCATCGTCACGGTGATGTTCGGGTCCATGCTGCTGATCCCGCTGTACCTCCAGGAGGTGCACGGGTACAACGCGCTGCAGACCGGTCTCCTGCTGCTGCCACAGGCGGTGACCGCTGCATTCGCGATGCCGCTCGGGGGCATGCTCACCGACCGCATCGGCCCGCGTCCCGTGGTGGTCGGCGGCATGATCTTGCTTGCGGTCGGCAGCGTCCTGCTGGCGCAGATCCAAGTCGACTCACCGATTTCGCTCGTCGTCGGCGCGCTCCTGCTCCGCGGATTCGCCATGGGCTTCTCGATGATGCCGACCATGTCTGCGGCGTTGGCGCGTGTGCCGCGGCAGTACACATCGCGCGCGTCCAGCATCACGAACAGCCTGCAGCGCATTGGCTCATCCGTAGGCATCGCGGTACTGGTGACGATCCTCGTCGCGCAGTTTGCGGGCGCCGCCTCGAGCACCACGTGCAACCCCTCCCCACAGGTGCTGGCCGCGCTGTCGACCTCGACGCACCATACGGTGATCGCTTCGCAGGTCTGCGGTCAGCTCAAGGGCGAGTTCTCGAACGTGCAGTTCCAGGGCTCATCGACCAGCCAGGCGAAGACCACGGGCGTCGCGGCGGTGGACACGTTCACGAAGCGCTATGCAGACAACGTGCTGAGCACGTCGTTCGACAGGGTGTTTGCGTTCACCGCGATCCTGTCGATCATCGGTGTCATTCCCGCCCTTTTCCTCCGCAAGCCCGAGAAGAGCTCGACGGACCAGGCCGCCCTCGCGGCCGCGTAGACGCTAGCCGCCTGCGGCGCGGTATCGAGCTGCGCGACGGCGCACCAGCTCGTCGACCGGCGTTGCGCAGAGCTCGTCGAGGTGGCGGCTGATCGCGCCGCCGATGGCTGCGATGGCGACGCCGGGATGCGCGTGCGCGCCGGGCTCCGGCTCGGGAATCAGCTCGTCCACCAGGCCGATGCCGTACGCGGTGTCGACACCGGGACGCAGGGCCGCCGCGGCGCGAGCCCGCTGCCCGGCGTCGCGGTACAGGATCGCTGCGCACGTCTCCGGCGGCGCCACGGTGTAGACGGCGTTCTCCAGCGCGAGCACGCGATCGGCGACGGCGAGGGCGAGCGCGCCACCGGAGCCGCCCTCGCTGAGCACGACGCTGACGGTCGGGGTGCGGAGCGTGAGCATGCACAGCAGCGAGTCCGCAATCGCCCACGCCTGGCCGCGCTCCTCGGCGCCGACACCGGCGTATGCGGCCGGCGTGTCGATGAGACAGACGACGGGCATGCCGAACTTCTCCGCCTGGCGCATCAGGCGCCGCGCCTTGCGGTACCCCTCCGGATGCGGCATGCCGAAGTTGTGCACCGCGCGCGTCATCGGGTCGGTGCCCTTCTCCTGGCCGATCACCATGACGGTACGCCCGTGCAGTAGCGCCGGACCGGCGATGACCGCGCGGTCGTCGCCGAACTGGCGATCCCCGCGCAGCTCGTGCCAGTCGGAAAACACGCCGTCGATGACCTGGTGGGCGCGCGGCCGCTCGGGGTGCCGGGCCAGCTCGACGCGTGCGAAGGCGGCCTGTTCGCGCTCCGTGGTCTCGGTCGTCGTGCTCACGAACCACCCGAGTAGAGCCGGAGCAGCGCTCCGATGGTGGCGCGGAGCTGGCGGCGATCGATGACCGTGTCCACCATGCCGTGCGCGAGGAGAAACTCCGCGGTCTGGAACCCGTCGGGGAGGCGGTCGTGCGTCGCCTGCTCGATGACGCGACCGCCGGCGAAGCCGATGCGCGCCCCGGGCTCCGCGAGGATGACGTCGGCCTGCACGGCGAACGAGGCGGTGACGCCGCCGAAGCAGGGATCGCCGAGCACTGAGATGTACGGCAGCGACGCCTCCGCGACCGACGCAACACCCACAGAGCAGCGCGCCATCTGTGCGAGCGACGCGATCCCCTCCTGCATGCGCGCGCCGCCGGATGTGCACACCGCGACCAGCGCACGCCTCTCACCGACTGCGAGCTCGCACGCGCGCGCGAACATCTCACCCGCGGCGCTGCCGAGCGAGCCGCCGAGAAAGGCGAAGTCCATACACGCGAGCATCACCGGCGTGCCTGCGATCTCGGCGCGCGCGATGGCGAACGCTTCCTCGATGCCGGTTTGTTCACGAGCGCGCGCCACCCGTTGCACGTAGGGCACGCCGTCGTCGAAGTGCAGCGGATCACGGTCGCCGACGTGCAGCTCGAGCGGCTCCGTGCTGTGCGAGTCCGCCAGCTGCGCGATGCGCTGCACGGCCGGGACGCGCCCGTGATGGCCGCACGCGGTGCAGACGTTGAGGTCGGCCTTGTAGCGTTCGAAGACGAACCGCCTGCCGCATGCGGGGCACGCGACGGTTCCGGTCGGCGCCACCGGGCGCAGCCGGGGGCCGGGAGCCTGCACCCGACGGGGCGGCGCCTGGCGCCGCGCGGTCACGCCGCCCGCGTCGATGTCCATTCGAGGGCGACCCCTCCCCACGTGGCCCCCGCCCCGAACGCGATGGCGAGCACGCGCCGACCGGCGCCGAGCCGCCCCAGCTGGTCGGCCTCGGCCAGCGCGAGGGCGATCGACGCCCCTCCGGTGTTGCCGTACCGATCGAGGTTGACCATGACCTTATTCATGGGAAGGCGCAGGCGCTTGGCCACGGCCTCGATGATCCGCGCGTTCGCCTGGTGCGGGACGAGCAGGTCGACGTCGTCCAGCCTCCACCCGGCGGTCGCACACAACTCCTCCGCGATGCCGACCATGCGCTCGACCGCGTTGCGGAACGTGCCCTTGCCGTGCATGCGCACCCCGTCGCCAGAGTTGGGATCGTCGCCCTTCACCCCGTAATAGATGAGGTCCGCGTCCAGACCGTCGGCACCCCAACTGGTCGCCACGACGCCCCCGCGATCCGCAGCGCCGAGCACGAGTGCGCCGGCCCCGTCGCCGAAGAGGACACACGTGGAGCGGTCCGTGTAGTCGACCAGCTGGGTCAGGGCTTCGGCGCCGATCACGAGCACGGTGCCGGCGGCGCCGCTGACGATCAGCGAGTTCGCCACCACCAGTGCGTCCACGAAGCCCGAGCAGGCGGCGTTGATGTCGAAGGCGGGGACGCCGGGAAGGCCCAGCTCGCGCTGCACCAGGCATGCGGTGGGAGGGATGAAGGTGTCCGGCGAACAGGTGGCCACGATGATGGCGCTCACCTCACTGACGCCGGCCGCCGCCAGGGCTTGGCGGCCCGCGGCCGCCCCCAGCGTGGCTGCCGTGACCCCCGCACCAGCCCGCCGGCGCTCGCGGATGCCGGTGCGCTCGAGGATCCACGCGTCGGAGGTGTGCACCATCGCCTCGAGGTCGGCGTTCGAGATGACGCCGTCGGGCACGAACGAGCCCGTGCCGAGGACGGCGGCATGACGGGTGAGCTGTGGCGCGCGCTGCACCCGGGGCTCGAGCTGCGTGGGCACCGCGGGCATCTCCGTCAGAAGCTACGCCCCCGCCGCGCGGTTACGACTGGCCATGTGACCAGGGGTGTAATCTTGCGTGCCGAGATGATCGCCGCCGCAGGCAGCAACAACGCGTTTGCGATCAACGGTTTCACCGGGTTCAGCAACACGCAGATCGTTTCGTTCTTCTTCATGTTCCTGCTGTTCAACGGGTACGTGGTGCTCGAGGCCGCCTCACTGGCCGCGTTCTATGTCACCTCGAAGCCGCGTCATGGTCGTGTGCGCACTGCCGCGATCTGGCACTTCATGGCGTCGGTGCTCTTCATGCTCGCATTCGTGAGCACGGTGTGGGGCGCGCCCGCTGAAAAGTCGTTCATCGGGACCACGGCCCCGCCCGCCGAGCTCGGTGTGGGGACGCGCACCATCGCTCTGTTCATCGGCATGGGCATCTTCGCAGCGCCAGGCGTGCTGTGCATGCTCATCGGCTTCATACTCGGTGCTCGCCAGAAGCGCGAGCTGCGCGAAGAGGCCTTAGCCGTCGCGTAAGCGCGCCTGGAGGAAGGGGCACACATTCCCTCTGCTCAAACAGCCCTTCGCGGCTCGGCCTCGCGCTATCCGCCTGCGGCGATTTTGCCGCTCGGCCTCTCCGCTTCGGGAACTCGCCGGGAATGTGCGCCCCTCCCTCCAAATCACCGCAACGAGAAGCTGAGAATCGCGGTCGGATTGAGCAGCGCGAAGGGGCGCTGGAGCGCCTGGGTCTCGCTGCTGATGGTGGTGATCCACAGCGCGGAGAGGTTGGTGATGGGCAGGAAGTCGCCCGGATGGCGCTCGAGATGGTCCTCGAGGTCGTGTCCCGGCTCGAGGTGGACGTCGCCCACCAGCGAGAACGCCGCGGTGTTGATCGCGGCGGCGTAGGCGACGGTCTCGCGCCACATCGCGGCGCTCCCATCCCGATCGTCGTCGAGGGGGCAGATGAGGATCACCGACGGCTTGGCGATGGTGACCTTGGGCTCCAGCCGGCTCAACACCGGGTAGTTGACCGAGAGTGGCTCGGCGCGCGCGTTGCGGAAATGAAGGAAGGCGCCGAACCGGTTGACGCTGTCGCTGAGCCGTTCAGCACCGACGAGCTCCAGCTCCCCGGTCAACTTTATGAAGGTCCCGTAGACCTCAACCGCGCGCCAGCCGCTCATCCGGCCGCAAGGCTACTCCCGGCCCCGGCATGCGGGAGACGTCGCAAGACGCCCGTCCTCTATTCTTGGCGCGCCCGGCGGCATACGAACCATGGTCGAACGCATCATCCTCGCCTTGCGGAACGACTTCGGATGCCTCGTCATCATCGTGGCGTTCGTGGTGATCATGATCTCGGCCATCGTCTTCGCCAACATCATCACGCCACCATCGAACAACCCATTCGTATGACAGCGGCTGCCGAGTGGCGATAAATCCGTACGACACCCCGCGCGGCAAGTTCCGCACCCGTGCCGAGACGACACGGCGGCAGTTCCTGCTGCTCATGGGCACCCTGGCCTCGACGGGCGCGGTGATCTTCGGGAGCGTCGAGGTGCTCAAGTTCATGTTCCCCGCCGCGACGGGCGATGCCCCGCAGCAGTTCAAGACGACCTTCACCTTCGACGAGCTGACGGGCGGCGTCGACGGCAGCGGCAAGGCAAAGGCGGGCGCGACCGTCCGTTCGATCACCGCGGATCGGGTCAGCGTGGTGGTCGACGACGCCGGCATCTACGCCGTGTACCTCATCTGCACCCACCTCGGCTGCACGCCGAACTATGTCCCGAATGTCACCAGCGGGTCCGGCGTGCTCGATGCCGTGGCCGCGGCGCGAGGCGATCGTACCGGCAGCGAGCAGATCCCCAACGGCTGGGCGTGCCCCTGCCACGGCAGCCGGTACTTCATCGACTCGACGAACTTCTACGGTCCCGCGCCCCGTCCCATGGACTGGGTCAGCATCTCGGTGGCGCCGGACAACTTCTTCGTGGTCGACCGTGGCAACATCGTCGCCTACCGGCAGCCCGGCGACAACACGGCGCCGCAGTGGCGTCTGCTTCTGAAGACGAAGAAGGACAACGGCAAGACACTGGGCGTGTGAGCAGGGAAGAGCGCGAATGAGGAGAAGCCGCCGATGAGCGCGCCGCCGAAAGAGGGCAACCCCGTGCGCACCTTCGTGGACGAGGTGTGGGGATCGATCTTCCGCCACGGGCTGCCCACCACCGACAAGGTCGCGGCGCGCACCGCGCTGACCAACTTCTTCCTGCACATCCACCCGGTGCGAGTGAAGAAGTCCGCCATCCGCGTTTCGTACACGTTATGTCTCGGCGGCTTGTCGTTCTTCCTGTTCATCCTGCTGACGATCACAGGCCTGTTCCTGATGTTCTATTACATCCCGTCGGTGGACCAGGCCTACCAGAACATCAAGGACCTGCAGTTCGTCGCCACGTTCGGCCTCGTGATTCGCAACATGCACCGGTGGGCTGCACACGGCATGGTGATCACCGTCTGGCTGCACATGGCGCGCGTGTTCTATCAGGGCGCATACAAGCCCCCTCGCCAGTTCAACTGGGCGATCGGCACGCTGCTGCTGCTGACGACTCTCCTCCTCTCGTTCTCCGGATATCTGCTGCCCTGGGACCAGCTCGCGGTCTGGGCGATCACCGTGGGCACCAACATGGCGAAATACGCGCCCCTCGCCGGTCCGTACACGCGCTACCTGCTGCTCGGGGGACGGCAGGTGGCGCAGGGCGCATTGATTCGTTTCTACGTCCTGCATGTGATCGCGTTGCCCCTGATCGGCTTCCTGCTCATGGTCGTACACTTCTGGCGGACTCGTAAGGACGGCTTCACCGGAGGACTGTGATGGCCACGGTCGTCGGCGGAGGCAACGGTAAGGGCGACGGCCGCGGCCGGACGGTGCGGACGCCGCGCGCGCCGCTTCCGCCCCTGCCCCGACCCATCACGGGGCCCGAGCTGGCGTCGCCGCCGCTGGTCGTGCGCCGGCGAGAGGAGGAGGAGACGGTCGTCACCTTCCCCCACCTGGTGTGGAAGGAATTTCTTGCCGGTCTCGCTGCATTCGTATTCCTGCTTGCGGTGTCGATCCAGGTCAACGCACCCCTGCTCCAGCGAGCCAACCTGGCCATCACGCCGAACCCCGCCAAGGCGCCGTGGTACTTCGTCGGCCTGCAGGAGCTGCTCGAGCGCTTTCCGCCGGTCATGGCCGGCGTCGCGTTCCCGTCGTTCGTGATCATTTTCATGATCCTCACGCCGTACCTGGATCGGAATCCGTCGCGGCGCCCGCAGGACCGCAAGGTCGCGATCGGCATGTTCACCATCTATTTGTGCCTGGCGGTGGCGTTCGTCGTCATCGGCGTCTTCTTCCGCAGTCTCGCGTTCAACTGGGACTGGACCATGGTCCTGGGCCATCCCGGCCTGTCCTCCCCGACGTGACGCGGCTCTTCCTCGCGCTGAGCGCACTCACCCTGATCCTGGTCGGCATCGCCGCCGCCAAGGACACGACCGACAGGCAATACCTCGCCGCCCAGGAGCAGTACCAGAAGGACTATCCGGGCGCGAACTTCAATGTGCAGGTGCAGCAGCTGTTTCCCGCGTTCAGCGCGGCGACGGTGGGCACCAGCTTCCGCGTCGAGCGGTGCATCTCATGCCATGTTCCCGACATCCAGACGATCGGTCCCGTGATCGCCGCACAGCGCCTCAGCACGGATTTCTTCAGGTACGAGCCAAACGCCACACAGATCGCGCACGACTACCATCTCACGGGCGTGCATCCTGCCTACGTCACGCTCAACGGCAGCACCAGCCCGCCGGCGATGAGCTACGCGCAATATGGCGCCGACAACTTTCACTCGTACTCCTACGTCGTCAACGGCAAGAAGCAGACCGCGGCGCTGGGAGGGCCACTACCCTTGTTCCTCAACCCGACCAGCCTGCCCCCCGGCACGCAGCAAGGGATCGACAGCATCGGCTGCGTCGTATGTCACAACGGCAACCGCCTCGGCCTCGCGCTTGCCGGCATCGACAATGCACACGAGAACCTGATCATCAACCCCACATACGCGTTCACCGCCGGCGCAGAGCTGTATTACAAGAACTGCGCGCAGTGCCACGGGGGGCAGGGTGAAGGTGGTGTCGGGCCCCCACTCAACAACCAGGATCGGCTTGGTTTCTACAACGAGGACTTTTACAACCGCTGCATCACATACGGCTTCACCGACTTCGAGCACTATGGGAGCGTCATGCCCAACTGGGGCGGCATCGCCCCCGGATACACGTACGACTCCGCCCGCGACAAGCAGATGCCCCTGCCCAGCAGTGTGCTGAGCCCGACCCAGATCCAGATCTTGATCCAGTTCATCCGCCACTGGGAGAACTACGCGACACTTCCATGAGCCCATCAGCATGAAACGCCGCACTCTGGTCCGCGATTTTCTGGGCACCGCGCTCATGTTCCTTGTGCTTCTCGCCTTCGTCATCTTCGTCATCTTCGGCGAGAACTTTCTGGACCAGTTCAAGTCGCACTGAGTGATGGCATCGCATCTTGTGGCCGTCCTGTATCCCGGCGACGCCGGCTGGGGCGACGTGCTCTTCGTCAGCATCTGGGCGGTGACCACGCTCCTGCTCGCGGCGTATTTCTGCTACCGATCCTTCTTCACCCGATGACGAGCCCCGGAAGACCTGCTTCCATCCGTGGCTGAGGCCACGGTGGGGCGGCGGAGGAGCTGGCGATTGGCGGTTGCGCTGTGCGTCGTGCCCGGGCTCGGCCAGCTGTACAACGGGCAGTGGCGTAAAGCTCTGTTCTTCCTGCTCTCGACGCTCTTCACCATCGGGCCTGCGGTGCTGTTGATCACCCTCGGCGAGGGGTGGGGTCACTCACTGCTCGACCAACATCACCTGGCGCTGTTCCTGCTCGTTGCCTTTGGCTCGGTGCTGCTGTTCCTCCTCCTCTTCGTGCTCGGCCTGTTCTTCTGGGCCAGCGCGGTGACCGACGCCCGTCGCACCGCGGCGGCGCAGGCGGAAGGAGGCGCGGAGGAGGCGGCGCGCACATGGTTCTTCCGGCTGTAAAAGCATGGTTGAGCGGCTCGGCCCGCTGCGGCGCCTCAGACGCCGCCCTCCACCACCGGCGACCCAGGCGACGCCATCGCTTCCCGACCCGGCGAAGCCTCCCCGCAACCGCGGCGACGGGGACGCGGCGGCGTTGACGAACGTCGACATCACCGAGGTCGTCAAGCAGCAGATTCGCACCCGGACCCGGCCCTGGGAGAAGTGAGCGCCGGCCGGCGGGCGGCGTCCCGCGCGCACAGCGGTACCGAAGCGGGCTGTGCGATCATCCGGCGCCGATGAACCTGCTGGCTCAGGCCTGCTGCGTCGACACGTCGCCGCTGCACTCGGGCGGCACGGTGGACGACCGCATCCAGACGGTGTACACAGCGGTCTTCTGGTCGTCGGTGGTGCTGGGGGTCTTCGTGGCGGCGCTGATCGTTTACGCCGCGTTCCGCTTCCGGCGGCGAGCCGATGACGACGAGCCGCGCCAGTTCCATGGCAACACGAGGCTCGAGGTCGGCTGGACGCTACTTCCGCTCTTCGTATTCCTCTCCCTGTTCGCGCTGACCGCTGCGAACATGCCGTTCATCAACGACACGCCGGCCAGTGCCCCCATGTCGGTGACCGTGATCGGACAGCAGTTCTCGTGGACCTTCGACTACGGCAGCACAGCGAGTGGAAAGCGGGTCCAGAGCTTTGGCACCCTGTATGTGCCCGGGAATACGGAGGTCGGCCTGCGCATCGTCTCCACCGATCCGCCGTGCAGCACGAAGCCGTCGCTCCGCTCAGGCGAGACCTATGCAGCCGCAATCTCGGCACAGGGCTGCGGCGTGAACCACAGCTTCTATGTCCCGTCGCTGGCGGGACAGATGAACGCGCTTCCAGGACAGATCAACACCCTGTGGGTGAGCGCGCGCCAGGGCACGTACTACGGTCAGTGCACTGAGCTCTGCGGGATCGGGCACGCGCAGATGACCGTGACCATCGTGGCGCTGCCGAGCAATCAGTTCCAGTCGTGCGTGTTCGGCACGCCGTCGGGTGCAGTCAATCCCAGTAGCCCGGCCTGCGCGATCAAAGGAGGAACCTGATGGCGGTGATGGACGTCACCCTGCCGAAAGCGCGCTTCGCGCCGCGTTGGGACAAGTCCAAGGGCATCCTCGGCTGGGTGACCACCGTCGATCACAAGAAGATCGCGATCATGTATTTGTTCACGACCTTCTTCTTCTTCTTGGTCGGCGGCATCATGGCGCTGCTGATTCGAATTCAGCTCGCCGAACCGCAGAACACGTTCCTCAGTCCCGAGCAGTACAACCAGGTGTTCACCATGCACGGGACGACGATGATCTTTCTCTGGATCATCCCGGTCTGGGCGGGCTTCGGCAACTACTTCGTCCCACTGATGATCGGCGCTCGCGACATGGCGTTTCCACGCATCAACGCGCTTTCGTTCTGGCTGATCCCGCTCGGCGGCATCGTGATGTACTCGGGATTTCTGGTGCCGGCGTTGATGAACGGCAGCACCGTCATCTGTCCGGGCGGACCCGGTGACGCGGGCTGGACCGGCTACGTCCCGCTGACCGAGGCGCACTACAGCTGCAGCATGGGACAGGACCTCTGGATCATCGGAATTCACCTGCTCGGCATCTCGTCGATGCTCGGCGGCATCAACTTCCTCGCCACGATTCACAACATGCGCGCACCCGGGATGACCTGGGGACGGCTTCCCCTCTTCGTCTGGGCACAGGAGATCACGCAAGCACTGGTCGTGCTCGCGTCGCCGTTCATCGCCGGCGCGCTCGCCATGGTGCTCCTCGACCGGCAGATCGGCACCAGCTTCTTCCTTGTACCGACTGGCGGCAACGCTTTGCTCTACCAGCTGCTGTTCTGGTTCTACTCGCACCCCGCGGTCTACATCATGGTCCTGCCCGCGTTCGGGATCATCAGCGAGGTGGTGCCGGTGTTCAGCCGAAAACCCATCTTCGGCTACAAGGCGATGGCCGCCTCGATCGCCGCCATCGCAGTACTTGGCTTCATTGTGTTCGTGCACCACATGTTCGTCACCGGTCTGCCGCTCGTGGTGCAGACGTTCTTTGCCTTCACGACGATGATCATCGGTGTGCCCACGGGCATCAAGATCTTCAGCTGGGTGGCAACCATGTGGGGCGGTAGCATTCGCTACGACACCGCCATGCTCTTCGCGGTCGGATTCATCCTGATGTTCCTCATCGGCGGCATCGACGGTGTGTACCTGGGCAGCCTGGCCGTCGACCGCACGTTGCACGGCACGTACTGGATCGTCGGGCACATTCACTACGTGCTCTTCGGCGGCAGCGTGCTCGGTGTGTTCGCCGGGATCTACTACTGGTTCCCCAAGATCACCGGCCGCTTTCTCAGCGAGAGGCTGGGCAAGCTGCACTTCTGGCTGATGCTCATAGGCCTGAACCTCGCCTTCCTTCCCATGCACGTACTCGGGCTTCTCGGGATGCCGCGCCGCATCGCAACCTATCTCGACGATCGAGGCTGGGGCGACTGGAACTCGCTGATCACGTTCGGAGCCTTCCTGATCGCGATCAGTGTCACGATCTTCCTGATCAACTTCATCATCACCCTGCGCGCACCCAAGACCGCTTCGGATGATCCGTGGGAGGGGAACTCACTGGAGTGGGCGACGTCCTCGCCTCCACCCCCGTGGAACTTCGACGAGGTGCCCGAGGTGCACAGCGGACGGCCGGTTCGTGACCGCCGCCTCGCCGAACGGCAGGCCGCGCGCGCCGGAGCGCCGGCGTAGTCCGGCGGATGGGCACGTGATCACGCGACCGGCGCGGGCGTTTCGCCGTCTCGCCGTGGCGGCGGCGGTGGTCACCTACCTGCTCATCATCGTCGGCGGCATCGTGCGCGTCACCGGCAGCGGTGACGGATGCGGGAGCACCGGCGGCTGGCCGCTGTGCAACGGCTCGCTGCTGCCGGCACTGCGCACCACGACGCTCATCGAGTTTTCCCATCGCTGGGTGACGACGCTCGCGACCGTGCTGGTCGTGGCCCTGGTGACGTCGGCGTGGCTCACGCAGCGCCGCCATCCGCGCATCGTGGTGGGGTCGTCGGTCGCCGCCGCGCTGCTCGTCGTGCAGATCGTGCTGGGTGCGCTGGTGGTCGCGTTCGATC
>Ga0209689_1001578_pt1 | contig 16956 bp, 9 predicted proteins | sample GraSoiAngelo_149_FD_187119 | JGI IMG/M metagenome (GOLD analysis project Ga0209689, IMG submission 187119) | Grasslands soil microbial communities from the Angelo Coastal Reserve, California, USA - 14_1009_09_30cm (SPAdes) (version 2) | ecosystem: Environmental > Terrestrial > Soil > Grasslands ... | reverse complement strand
AAGTCGTTTGTCAGCTCGAACCTGGCGCTTGCGTTCGCCCATGCGAACCATCGCACGTTGTTGGTCGATGCCGACCTCCGGCGGGGCGCGCTGCACCGCACGCTGCGGCTGCGTCGGGAGCCGGGCTTGACGGACCTGCTCGTCGCCAAGGCTTCCCCGGAGCAGGTGCTGCAAGCTACCACGCATCCGTCCCTCGACTTTCTTGCCAGCGGGTCTCGCCGAGGCGATGCGCCCGAGCTGCTGGGCTCCGCGCGGATGGCCGACTTCATGACCAGGCTGCGGTCGAGCTACGGCGTGATCGTAGTGGACACGCCACCGCTCGGCGCGGGCGTGGATGCGCTCGTGCTGGCTTCGCTGACCGGAAGCCTGCTCATGGTCCTGCGGCTGGGAAAGACCGACCGGGAATTAGCCGAGGTCAAGATCGACCTCCTGCGTCAGTCGCCGGTGCGGGTGTTGGGCGCGGTCCTCAATGATGTGCGGGAAGGGTCCGAGTATCACGCCTACGGCTATTACATGGACGGCTACGAGCTCACGGGGGAGCCTCTCTTCCGGCCGCTCGTCGACGGCACGAAGCGCGGGAGACCGCCCGTCACAGCGCGCAAGTGAGCGCGGATCTTAGTCGGCCTTGGGCAAGGCGAACGCCAGCAAGTTTCGTCCCGCCGCGATTACGACGAACTGCTCTCGATCCGTCGAGAACGTCACGGGGGCCGCGCAGACTGTGCCGCCGGTCTCTACGGACCAGAGGGGCGTGCCCGTGCGGGAGTCGAGCGCGAAGAAGGTGGTCTGGTCGCCGCCGAACACGATGCCGCCCCTCGTGGAGAGAACCCCGCCCATTCTCACCCCCCCGAGCCTATCGTTGCGCAGTCGCGGCTCGCCCCGATACTCCCATACCCGTCTTCCAGTGGAGGCGTCCAGGGCACGGACCGCTGTATAGAACGGTCTGCCGCCGATTGCCGCTGGCGGACTCGACGTGAAGAAGACCATGCCCTGCTCTAAGACTGGGACAAATATCCGGTCCAGCGCGGCATCAAAACTGGGTGACCACCAGCTTGTCGCCCCAACGTAGCCCGGGTAGAGGAGAAATCCTTCGCGGTTTCGGGACGCACTGGACAGAGGCCGGGGGCGTCCCATCGTATCGAGTCCCTCGGTCCAGGTCTGACGCACGAAGGGCGCGGCGTTGAGATACTTCCCGGACACGCGATCCAAGACATAGTAGAAGCCGTTACGATTGGCCCACAGAACACGCTTCTCGGTGCCCGCACGGGTTCGTCGATCCGCCAGCACCGGAATCTCGGTCGCGTCCCAATCGTGATCGTCCGCCGGTGTGAACTGGAAGTACCACACGAGTGCTCCGGTGGAACCACGCAGCGCCACAGCGGAGTTCGTATACAGGTTGTCGCCCCTTCTCGCCGCGGCGTCGTAATCGGGCTTCGGATTCCCGACGGGCCAAATGAGAAGGTCGAGCTCCGGATCGTATGAGCCCGTCAACCACGTGGGCGCGCCTCCTTCAAGCCAGGAGTCGCCCTGCCAAGTCTCGCTGCCCGGCTCGCCCGGCTTGGGGATGGCAACGAACCGCCATCGCTCCTTTCCGGTATTGGCATCGTAAGCCGCGACGAAGCCCTGCCCACCGGCGGCGCTGCCCTTGATGGCGACGCCGGTCACGACGAGATCGCGATAGGCCAGTGGCGCGCCCGTAATCGCGTACCGGGTCAAGTCGGTCGCAACCGTCGCCTCCCACTGCAATGCGCCCGTTGCGGCCGAAACCGCGACGAGGTGGGCGTCCGGCGTTCCAAAGAAGACCTTGTCGCCAAGGACGGCGACGCCCCGATTGGCGATTGCACTGAAGTCGCTGACGTCGCTCCTCGGGACCGCGCGCGACACCTGGTGCTCGTAGGCCCATATCTCTTTCCCCGTGGTCGCGTCCAACGCCAGGACTCGGCTGGGCGGTTGCGTCACGAACATGATTCCCTTGCGCACCACCGGCGAGACCTCGACGCAGTCGGGCGCGCCTTCGAGCTGGTGAATCCATCTCAGGGCGAGGTGACCGACGTTGTCACGATTGATCTGGCTCAGCGCGCTGTGGCGGGACGACCAGTACGATCCGGAGTAGGTAAGCCAGTCCTCACCCGGCTCGCGTATCGCGGCAAGCTCATCGTACGGCACAGGCACACTGGCTGCGCCACGGGAACCGCGCGCCGTGGCTCCCGAGGTGTCGATCGAGCGGACGAATGCCTCCAGCTGCCACACCGCTGCGTCCGGCAGGGGGTGCGGGCCCATGGTCGTGTTGGGAATGCCGAGGCGAATGGTGCGGTACACCGCCCAATCGCTCTCGCCATGCGTGAATTGGCGACCTATCAGACGGGGACCGCGGCCACCGCTCCCGTCTGGGGCGTGGCATTCAGCGCACTGACTGCGAAACAGCGCGGCACCCGCCTGAATGTCGGCCGGAGTAGTCTTGACGTTGCGGATCACCGCGTAGGGGTTGTGTGTCTCGATGAGGGGTCTCAGCCACTGGCCCGAACTCGGCATCAGGTAGGCCAGCAGTTGCTTTAGCTCGATGTCAGGGATCCGGCCGGCCAGGGACAGGAGGACGACCTCGACCCGCCACCGCACCGGTGCGGGGATCATGATCGCAACCAATGCCGCCACCAGCACCGCCACCGCGGACAGCCGCTTGCCACGTTTAGTCAGCATGGAGGAGCTCCGGAGCTCCCGAGGCAGGACTCGAACCTGCGACCCGCCGGTTAACAGCCGGCTGCTCTACCAGCTGAGCTACTCGGGAATGAGGGCGAAATATAGGGGCTAAGGGGCTAAAAGGGGCTAAGGGACTAAGGGGCTAAGGGGGTCGCTGCTAAGGGCTGCGCGACATTGTGATTTGCCACGCCGAGAATTGGTACCGGGTTTACGCCGAGACGTCCGCACCTTTGTTGCACCATGCCTGACTATCGGAGCCTTCGAGCGTGGCAGCTCGCGCGGGATGTCGCGGTCCAGTCCCGTCCCTGGATCAAGAAGCTCCCTCCCGAAGAGTGCGATGCTCTCGCCGATCAGTGGCGGCGCGCATCGTACAGCGTTCCGCTGAACATTGCGGAAGGGGCGAGTCGTCGTGGCCCTCGAGAGTTCCGTCGTCATCTGGACATCGCGCGGGGCTCTCTCCACGAGATCGCTGTTGTTCTCGATCTTGTGGTGGCGCTTGGATACCTCAAGGAGAGCGATCTTGTTCCGCTACGGCGGGTGCGAGACGAGTGCGCGCGCACAGTTTGGGGTCTGGTGCGGTCGATCGCTGCTAGAAACTCCCCTAGCTCTTAGCCGCTTAGCCGCTTAGCCGCTTAGCCCCTTAGCCCCTTAGCCTCTTAGCCTCTTAGCCCCTGGGGGCTCCGCCAGCACCATGCCCGTCAGGATCAACGCCCCGCCGCCCCACTGCAGCAATGACAGGCGCTCGCCGAGGATGAGCCAGGACGTCACCGCCGCGAACAGCGGCTCGAAGCAGAAGATCAGCGCGGCCCGCGCGGTCGACATCTCCCGCTGGGCGCGCATCTGCAGCAGGAAGCAGATGGTGCTCGCGAACAGGACGGTATACAGGAGCGCGCCGGCGAAGCGCGGCGTCCAGTGGATGTGCGGCCGCTCGACCAGGGCGGTCGCGAGCGCGGCGACCACGGCCGTCGTCGCGATCTGGAAGAACACGAGCCGCCGTGGGTCATAACGCCGCGTCAGCTGCGCGACCGCGACGATCTGGCCGCCGAACGAGACCGCGCACACGAGCGTCAGCAGATCCCCCCGATTCAAGCCACCGGCGTCGGGCGCGGTGAGCAGGTATATCCCCAGTGTCGCGAGGGCGAGCGCCGCGGCGGTGAGCCAGCGGGGCCGTTCGCCCAGCAGAGCGAGCGCGATCACCGGCGCGAGCACCGACGACACCGCAACGATGAACGCGGAGCGCGACGGCGTCGTGATCACGAGCCCCGCGGTCTGCGCCATGAACCCGACGGCGACGAGCGCGCCGAGCACGGCGCCGCCCGAGAGCTCCCGGCCGGCGGGCCGCGGGCGAAACCGGGTCCCCGGGGTGAGCGCGAGCGCCGCGATGCCGAAGCGCACCGTCAGGAACGCGAACGGCGTGGCATCCGCGAGCGCGCTCTTGACTGCGACGAAGCTCGTGCCCCACAGCGCGGTCGCGAGCAGCAGTGCGAGGTCCGCCTGCCGTCGCGTCATCGCGCCCTCCGGGCGTTCACGCGACGTCCCTGAGATAGCGTCCCGTGGGAGAGTCGGCGTTGCGAGCGATGTCTTCCGGAGTCCCCTGCGCGACGACGCGCCCACCCGCGTCGCCGGCTCCCGGTCCCAGCTCGATCACCCAATCGGCTCGCTTGACGACGTCGAGATGGTGCTCGATGACGAGCACGGTGTGGCCGGCGTCGACGAGCCGGTCGAGCACCCGGCACAACGTTCGGACGTCGTCGAGGTGCAATCCCGTCGTCGGCTCGTCGAGGATGTAGAGTTTGCGTCCGGCGCGGCTTTTCGCGCCCGCGAGCGCCAGCTCGCGGGCGATCTTCAAGCGCTGCGCCTCGCCGCCCGACAGCGTGGTCGCGGGCTGGCCGAGCCGCAGGTATCCGAGCCCGACCTGTTGCAGATGCCACAGGGCGCGTGCCAGCCGCGGGTGACGGTGGAAGCGCGCCAGCGCCCGGTCCACGGTCCATTCGAGCACATCGTGGATCGAGCTGCCGCCGAGCTTCACCTCGAGCACGTCCTCCTTGAAGCGCTTGCCCGCGCAGACCTCGCAGGGCACGAACACGTTGGCGAGGAAGACCATATCGACCAGCACATGCCCCGCGCCTTCGCAAGCCTCGCACCGCCCCCCCGCCACGTTGAACGAGAACGTACTGGGCGGGTACGCCCTCGCCCGGGCCAGCGGCTCGGCCGCGAACAGGGCGCGCAGCTCGTCGAACGCCTTGATGTACGTGATGGGGTTGGAGCGCGGCGTGCGACCAATGGGGGCCTGGTCCACGAGCACCACATCGCTGATCGCCTCCCAACCGTCGAGCGCCTGCACCTCGCCCACCGGCTCCCCCAGATGCTGCTTCGCGCCGTGCGTCCCCGTGAGCCGGGACTCGAGCTGCCGGAACAGCACGTCGTGCACCAGGGTGGACTTCCCGGATCCCGATACGCCGGTCACGGCGGTGAGCGTTCCCAGCGGAATGCGCGTGTCGACGCCCTGGAGATTGTGCAGGCGTGCCCCCCTCACCTCGAGCCAGCGCCGCGCCGGGCGGCGCGCCGACGGCACGCCGATGCGCTTCTCTCCGGACAGGTACTGCCCCGTGAGGGTCCCCGCTGCGCACACCCCAGCGGCCGGCCCCTGATACACGAGCGCGCCGCCCGCTTCGCCGCTCGCGGGACCCAGCTCGACCATCCAGTCGGCAGCCCGCATGGCGGCGGGGTCGTGCTCGACCACCACGACCGTGTTGCCGCCGTCGGCCAGCCGACGCAACAGACCGAGGAGCCGGCCGGTGTCCGCGGGATGCAGACCGATGGTCGGCTCGTCCAGTACGTACAGCGTGTCGACGAGGTGGGAGCCGAGGGCGTTGGACAGGGCGATGCGCTGCGCTTCGCCCCCCGAGAGGGTGCGCGTCAACCGGTCGAGTGTGAGGTAACCCAGCCCGACGTCGTTCACGAACGAGACCCGAGCCGCCAGCTCCGCCAGGATATGCACCGCCACCGCGCGCTGGAACGGTGTCAGCTGGAGCGCCGCGATCCAGTCCCGCAGGGCGCCGGCCGTGAGCGCGGCGACGCCCGCAATCGTCTGCCCGCCCACGCGGACGGCCAGCGCCTCGGGTTTGAGCCGCGCGCCGCCGCACGCGGGACAGGTCTTCGCCAGCTGGTACTGCCGCAGGAAGACGCGGATGTACTGCTTATACCGCTTCGCCTCGAGGCGCTGGAGGAACGGGAGCATGCCAAGGAATCGACCACTCGCGCCGTTGAGCAGAAAATGTCGGGCCTTCCTCGTCAGGTCCGCCCACGGTGTGTCGAAGGAGATTCCCTTCGCCCGGGCGGTCTCGCGCAGAATGCGACGGCGGCCCTCGTAGCGCGGCTTGGTCCAGGGAGCGAGTGCGCCCTGCGCCAGGCTTTTCCCGGGGTGGGGCACGATGAGCGACTCATCGTACTCCAAGACGGCGCCGAAGCCGTTGCACGCCGGGCAGGCGCCCCGCGGGTTGTTGAACGAGAACAGGATCGGCGAGAGCGCGGGCGCCGCGGTGCCGCAGTTCGAGCACGTGGGGTGGGCCGAGAAGCGACGGCGGTCGCCGTTGTCGAGCGCGACGGCGACACCCTCGCCTTCGTTGAAGGCCGTGGCGACCGCGTCGGCGAGTCGCCCCCGATTCGCGTCCGAAGCCGGCAGCCGGTCCACCACCACGAGGACCTCCTGCGCCTCGCGCACCCGCTGCTCGGCGTCGGGCGTTTCGAGACGCGCCACGACGCCATCGAGCTGGGCCCGCACGAACCCTGCCGCGCGAAGCTGCGCCGCCACCTCGACGTCCGGCCGGTGCGCGCTCGCCGGGAGCGGAAAGGCGATGATCAAGTCGGAACGCGGAACGCGGAACGCGGAACTGCCTCCGTTGCCTTCCTGTTCCGACTTCCGCGTTCCGACTTCCGCGTTCAATTCGTCCACCACTTCTTGCACGGTGTCGACTTTCACGACGCTCCCGCACTTCACGCAGTGCTGTGTCCCGGTGCGGGCCCACAGGAGCCGCAGGAAGTCGTAGATCTCCGTGGCCGTGCCGACGGTCGAGCGGCTGCTCGTGGTGGGGTTCTTCTGCTCGATGGCGACGGCCGGGGAGATTCCCTCGATCGCGTCCACCAGCGGCTTCGGCATCCGCTCGAGAAACTGTTTGGCATACGTCGAGAGCGACTCGATGTAGCGGCGCTGGCCCTCAGCGTAGAGGGTGTCGAACGCCAGTGTGCTCTTGCCGGACCCCGACGGCCCGGTGACGACCGTGAGGGCGCCCCGTGGCAGCTCGACGGTGATCCCTTTGAGGTTGTGCTGCCGCGCGTTGCGGATGATCACGCGGTCGGGTGAGCGAGGCATAACCCCCTAAGATAACAGGGGCTCGGGATTGGGGGGTCAGGGTTCGGGCAAACCGTACCCGAGCACCTAGCCCCGAGCCCCGAGCCCCCCTAGTTTCGCCACCACATGGCCCTCGCCCTCACGCCACGCCTGCTCCGCCGCGGGCTGGAGCTCTTCGCCGTAATCTCCCTGGCCGGTGTCATCGTCGTCCTCGTCGTGTATGGCGAGAACCTCGAGGGAGTCGTGCGCACGCTGCTGCACCTGCACTGGTGGTGGATGGTGGTCGGCCTGGGCCTCGCCTCGATGGACTGGATCGGCGGAGGGACCCGGTTGTGGGTCGTCGCCCGCCACGTACGCCCAGGCGTGCGGCTGAAGGACATGATCATTGCCGGGGGCATGAGCGCCTGGGCGGCGTACCTGACGCCATTCCAGTCTGGTGCCGGGCCCACGATGATGTGGGTCATGCGCCGGGCCGGCGTGCGACTTCCCGAAGCGATGACGTCCACCTTCATGACGTTCGTCGCCACGGTGGTGTTCTTCGCCGTGACAGGGCCGCTCGCCATCTACCTTGGCGCCGGTAAGTCCCTCGAACAGCACAACGTCATCCTCGGCATCACCTACTACGGTCTGTTTCGCACCAGCCTCACGATCTTCGGCATCCTGGGCGTCATCATGCTGATCGCGATGGTATTCCCGTCCTGGCTGCGAGACGTCGTGCACTGGCTCGCGGGCCGGCTCGAGCGCAGGAGCCACCGCATCGCTGCGGGCATCGAGCAGCTGCGGCACGGGATCGACCGCGCGCACGAATGCTTGGTCGCGTTCGGCAACCCGAAGGGCTGGCTGGCGCTGTTTTGGGCCGTGCTGTTGTCGGCCCCGTCGCACGCCAACAAGCTGCTCGCGGGATACGTCGCGCTGCGCGCGCTCGGTATTCCGGCCAACTTCGTCGACATCCTCCTCCTCCAGACGTTCATCACCTTCCTCCTCTACTTCGCACCGACGCCCGGGTCGGCCGGGCTCGCCGAGTTTCTCTCCGCGGCGGTCATGCAGATCTATGTCGGGCCCGCGCAGCTGCCGTCGTACGCGCTCATCTGGCGTTTCATCAACAGCTACGCGACGGTGATCGCCGGATCGCTGCTGTTCTGGTACTGGCTGCGGCGCGGCTTGGTGGGGCGGGAGGAAGCGGTGAACATCGCGTAAAGCGTGTTTCCTTGCGCGGTTACACCGTCGCGCGTAACTTCCGGCGCTGTCTTTTCCGGCTCAAGGGACTCTCCCAGATGGCGTTGCTCGAACTCGGCGGCAGGAAGTTCACCATCCCGGTGGGCGAGGTAGCGCTCGGCAGCGATGCAGGCTGCGCGATCTCCCTCACGGGCGCCGCCGTGCTGCCGCGGCACGCCCTGCTTCAGGGGCAGGCCGACGGCCAGGTGATCATCCGGAAAGCATCCCCCGCCGCCGAGGTGTTCATCAACGGCGTCCGCCTCGGCACCGAGCCCACGCCCCTCCTGCACGGCGACAAGCTCGAGGTCGCCGGGCAGGAGCTCACGTTCGTGGATGAGCGGCGGTCGGGCAGCACCCAGTACGTGAAGGCGTTCACGCCTGCGACGGCCGGTGGACCCGCCAAGGCGGGCGTGAAACCGCCCGCCATCGGCGTCACTGGCGGCCGGGTCGTGAGCCTTACGGACGGCCGTGAGTACGTAATCACCGGGGCGTCGCTGGTGTTCGGCCGCGAGGCGGGGTGCGACGTGGTGGTAGCCGGGAAAGACGTTTCACGGCGGCACGCCGAGATCTTGCAGACGCCGAAGGGCTATGTCGTGGTGGACTCGAGCACCAACGGGACGTTCGTGAACGAGGAGCGCGTGGAGGGTCAGCGAATCCTCGCCCGGGCCGACGTGATCCGGCTGGGCGACGAGCAGTTTCGCTTCTACGTGGACGTGGCGCCCGCCACCGCGGTTCCCCCCCCTCCCCCTCTCCCTCCACCGGGGCCGGCCGCTAGCCCGCCGCAGGCCGTGCCCCCCGCCGGCGCGGCGGACCGCCTGAGACATACCGTGCATGGCCTCGAAGCCTTCGTGCCGGCCTCCCCCCGATCGGTTGCGGGAGGAGGGGGGGGCGGGGGGGGCGGGGTGTTCGCGAGCTTCCTCGTGCGCAGCGGTGGGCTCTCCGGTCACCGCCTGTCGGTGAAGACACCTGTGGCCAACATCGGGCGGGCCGAGTACAACGACCTCGTCGTACCCGATCCGTCCGTCTCCACCAGCCACGCGAAGCTGCAGCGAAGGGAAGGGGTCTGGGTGCTCGTGGACCTCGATTCCACCAACGGCACGTTCGTGGACGGGGAGCGGGTGAAGGGCGAGGCCCCGCTTGCCCCAGGCGCCGCGGTGCGGTTCGGGGATGTGCAGCTCGTGTTCGAGCCGACCGACGACGCCGTGCCCGTCGCCAAGGGTGGGGGCACTCAGCTCCTGAGGACGCCCCACTCCGTCGCCCCGAACGTCCCCCCCACCGCCGCACCCTCACCAGCGCCGCCCCTCCATCCCCCGAGCCGCGCCGCCCCAGGGCCCGCGGCCCCGCCAGCGCGGGGAGCCAAGCCGGCGCCGCCGCTGAGGCCTCAGCCGCCGACGCCGTCACGTCCCGGTCCCCGGCCGGCCCCTAAGCGGCCGGCTGCCCAGCAGCCACCGCCCAAGAAGGGCAAAGGCTGCGGCGGAAGCGCGGCGGCTCTGGTGGTGGGTGGTGGCGCGCTCGTCGCCCTCCTTCACCGGCTGCTGGCGTAGCGGCACCCCGTGCATATCACCTGCGCCGGTCGCAGCGACGTCGGTATCATCCGCTCGGGGAATGAGGACAACTTTCTCATGGTCCCCGACCGCGGGATCTTTGTGGTGGCAGACGGCATGGGCGGGCATGCCGCGGGCGAGGTCGCGAGTGAGATGGCGGTGCGCTTCGTGGCGCGCGAGCTCGGGTCCCTGAAGACTCTCTCCGACGACCAGGTGGCCGACCGGATGCGCACGTCGATCCGTGCCGCGAACGGGGCCATATTTCAACGCACCCTCACCGAGCATGACAAGCGCGGCATGGGAACCACGGTCACAGCCCTCGTGCTGTACGACACGCGGTTCCTGATCGGGCAGGTGGGGGACAGCCGTGCCTACCTCTATCGTGACCAGAAGCTGATGCAGCTCACCAAGGATCACTCCTACGTCCAGGAGCAAGTCGACGCGGGGTATCTTACCCCCGAGCAGGCGCGCTCCCACCCGTATTCGAACGTGATCACCCGCTGCGTGGGCGCGAATAGCGATGTGATGCCGGACGTTTACCTCGGCACGGTGAAGCCGCGCGACCTGTTCTTGCTCGCCTCGGACGGATTGACGGGGATGCTCGAAGACCCTCAGCTGGCGGAGCTCCTGGCGGGAAACCGCATGCCGCAGGAGCAGGTGGACGATCTCATCACCGAGGCCAACCGCCACGGCGGGCTCGACAACATCACGGCGATCATCGTCCGGATCGATTCGGTGGACGCGGCGGTGGGCGACACTACGCAAATCACGCAGCCGGGGGCGAGACCGAGGTGAGCCGTGAACGGCGGTAAGCGGTAAGAGGTCTCACCGCTCACCCCTCACCCCTCACCGCTCACCAGTGCTCGCACCGCCTCCCGCGGTAACATCACCAAGTCCACGATCCGTTTCGCCTCCACCCGCGCCTCGCCCAGCACGAACACCCGCAGCCGCCGCGCCGAGCGATAGAGCTCGGTGGCGACTCGCGGAAGGCCGAGGTGTGTCACGGTGCCGTCGCGCTGCACGAGCGGCAGGTCGAGCGCCAGCATCCCGGCCTTAGCCGGGAAGTCCAGGAACAGCTCCCCCGGCGAGAGACCGGCGTCGCGCGCGAGCCGGTCTTCTACTCGCTCGAGTAAATCGGGATCGTCGGACGGCCACGAGGGAGTGTCGCCGGGCAGCTCCGTGGCCGGCAGGTCGAGCGCCCGCTTCGCCAGCCGGCGCTCACGCAGCCCGCGGGCCAGGCCGGTCGCGTCCCGCTGCAGCAGCTCGTGGATCAACCCGTCGTCGGTGGCGACCGCGACGGCGTCGGGCAGGAGGCCGCCGGCCGCAATCGCCCGTCGCACCAGGCGCTTGAACATCGAGGTGGCGCTGCGCACGGCGTGGTGCCAGTACACGTTGCGATACATCTGATACTTGGCGAATAGCAGGGACTCGAGTGCCGCGAGGCCCTTCTCGTGGAGGGCGAGCGTCGGATGCCCGTCCTGCCCCGGGGCCACGGTCAGCGACGTGAGCAGCCGGTCAACGTCGATTATGCCGTAGGGCACGCCGCACATCCAGGCGTCGCGGGACAGATAGTCCAGCTTATCCACGTCAACCGAGCCCGACACGAGACCGCCCAGAGGCTCGCGTGCCCGGCACTGGATCAGCGGCAGGAGCTGGTGGGCCGGAGTGCCCAGCTCTGCCAACCGTTGTGCGAGCTCACCGTCCGCCAGGTGCCGCGCCGCCAGCTCCTCGTGGTGCGGCAGACCGGCTTCCTCGAGCGCGTGGGAGAAGGGATAGTGCCCGATGTCGTGCAACAGCGCGGCGAGCTTCAGCCGGACGCGATCGGCGGCGTCGAGTCGGACGTCGGCCGCGTCTTCGAGCTGCGACAGCGCGCGGCGTGCGAGATGGTACGCGCCCAGCGCGTGCTCGAAGCGGCTGTGCGTGGCGCCGGGGTACACGAGAAACGCGTGTCCCAGCTGGCGCACGTAGCGCAGCCGCTGCACGGCGGGCGTGTCGACCACGGCCAGCGCTTCGGGATCGAGCCGGATGTTGTCCCAGAGCGGGTCGCGGACGACCTCGAACCGGGTCACGCTGTCTGCCGCGGCGACAATCCTATCCCCGTGGCCCTGCGTCCGCGACCGCGGCGTGCACCTGGTCCCGGAACTGGGCGAAGTTGTCCCGGAACATCTGCGCGAGGCGCGCGGCCTGTGCATCGTAGGCCGCCGGGTCGCTCCAGGTGCCGCGCGGCAGAAGCAGGCCTTCCGGCACGCCCGGGACCTGCAGCGGGACTTCGACTCCGAACACGGGGTCGGGCGTGGTGGGAATGCGGTCGAGCTTCCCGGCGAGTGCGGCGCGGACCATGGCACGCGTGAAGCCAAGCCGGACCCGCTGGCCCACGCCGTAGGGTCCACCCGTCCACCCGGTGTTGACCAGCCAGCACTGCACGCCGTGCGTGGCGATCTTCTCGCCGAGCAGCGAGGAGTAGACGTTGGGGCTGAGCGGCAGGAACGGGGCGCCGAAGCAGGTGGAGAATGTGGCCTTGGGCTCGGTCACGCCGCGCTCCGTGCCCGCGACCTTCGCCGTGTACCCTGACAGGAAGTGGTACATCGCCTGCGCCGGCGAGAGGCGGGCGATCGGCGGCATGATCCCGTACGCGTCGCAGGTGAGGAACAGGATATGTGATGGGTGCCCGCCCACCCCGCCCGGAACGTGGTTCGGGATGTAATGGATGGGGTACGACGCGCGCGTGTTCTCGGTGATCTGATCCGAGTCGAGGTCGATCGTGCGGGTCTCGGGGTCCACCACCACGTTTTCGAGCACCGTGCCGAACATCCGGGTGGTCGCGAAGATTTCGGGCTCGCCCTCGCGCGACAGCCGAATCACCTTCGCGTAGCAGCCGCCTTCGAAGTTGAAAATTCCCTGGTCAGACCAGCCATGCTCGTCGTCGCCGATCAGCGCCCGGTCCGGGTCGGCGGACAGCGTCGTCTTCCCGGTGCCCGACAGGCCGAAGAACAGTGCGACGTCACCGGCCCGGCCGAGATTGGCGGAGCAGTGCATCGAGAGGATGCCGCGTTTCGGCAGCAGGTAATTGAGGATCGTAAACACCGACTTCTTCATCTCACCCGCGTAGCGCGTGCCGCCGATCAGGATCGTCCGCTGCCCGAAATGGATGACGACGAACGTGCCCGACCTGGTGCCGTGGGTCGCGGGATCGGCCTGTAATTCGGGCGCGTGGAGCACCGTCCAGGCGGGGGAGAAGGACGCGAGGTCGGCGGGAGACGGCCGCAGGAACATGTTGTGGACGAACAGGGCGTGCCACGCGTTGGGCGTGACGAACCGGATGCCGGACCGGTGCTCCGCGTCGGCGCCGGCGAACAGGTCGCGCACGAACAGCTCCTGCGCGGATAAGTGTGTGAGCACCGCCGCCTTGAGTCGCTCGAAGTGAGCAGCCTCGAGCGGCTGGTTCAGCCGGTTCCACTGGATCTCGTCCGCCGCAGCGGGCTCACGCACGATGAACTTGTCGTTCGGACTGCGCCCCGTGTGCGGGGCGGTGACGGCGCAGAACGCCCCGCCCTCGGTGATCACGCCCTCGGCGCGACGCACCGCGTGCTCGTAGAGCTCCGGTGGCCCGAGGTTCCAATGGACGGCGCGCTGCGGCGTGAGTCCCGCGGCCTCCAGCGAGGACGCCCGTCTGCGTTCGGCGGGTCGGGTGGCGTGCGCGGTCATGCGGCCGGTTCCGATGAAAGGTTCAAGCGCCCGGACGCCGCCCGTGCTCCTGCGCGTCTACGGCGGCGATCACGGCCATGTTCACGATATCGTTCACGTCGGAGCCGCGCTGCAGTATATGCACAGGCTGTGCCATCCCCACCAGAATCGGTCCGATGGCATCCGCCCCGCCGACCCGGCTGAGCAGCTTGTAGCTGATGTTCGCCGCGTCGAGATTCGGGAAAATGAGCACATTGGCCGGTCCCCGCAGCTTGGAGAACGGATAGGTCTTGGTCAAGATCCGCTCCACGACGGCGGTATCGGCCTGCATCTCGCCGTCCGCCTGCAGCGCCGGCTCGCGCTCGTGGAGCAGCGCCACGGCCCGCTGCACCTTCTCGGCCGTCGGGTGGCGTACGGAGCCGAAGTTCGAGAACGAGAGCAGCGCCACGCGCGGCTCGATCCCCAGCCGCCCCACGAATTGGGCCGTCGCGGACGCGATCTCCGCGAGCGTCTCCGAGTCCGGGTCGATGTTCACGGCGCAGTCGGCGAAGAAAAGCGTCTGCTGCGGCAGCACCAGCATGTAGATGCCGCTCACGTGCCGGCGCCCGGGCTCCGCGCCGATCACCTCGAGCGCCGGGCGCATGGCGTCGGGATAGTACATGTCGACGCCGGCCACGACCGCATCGACCTGGCCGGCGCGGAGCATCAGCAGGGCGTGGTACAGCGGGTCGACCACCCGGTTGCGAGCCTCGCGCAGCGTGATGCCTTTGCGGCGCCGGCGCTGCCACAGCTCCTGGGCGAACGTCTCGAGGTGGTCGCTGCCCCGGGGATTCGTCAGCGTGATGTCCTCGAGCGTCACGCCGGCATCGTCCGCCTCGCGGCGGATCGCGTCCGGGTCGCCGAGCAACGTCGGCTCCGCCACGCCGTCATCCGCGAGAATGCGGGCGGCCTTGAGGATGCGGGGGTCCTCGCCCTCGGGAAATGCGATCCGTTGCGCCGCCACCTGGGCACGGGTCGACAGCCCTCGCATGACCTCCCGCGCCCGCCCAAGCCGGGCGTCCAGCTCCGCGCGGTATTCGTCCACGTCGATCACCCGCCCGGCGACGCCCGAGCCCACCGCCGCCCATGCCACCGCCGGCGCGACCCACAGGAGCACGCGCGGGTCGAACGGCTTCGGGATGAGGTAGTCGGCCCCGAAACGGAGGCGCTCCAGTCCGTACGCTCGCATCACCGAATCGGGGACCTCTTCCTTCGCGAGTGCGGCCAACGCCCGTGTGGCCGCCATCTCCATCTCTTCGTTGATCTTCTTCGCCCGCACGTCGAGCGCGCCGCGAAAAATGAACGGGAAGCCCAGCACGTTGTTCACCTGATTGGGATAGTCCGAGCGGCCGGTCGCGATGATCGCGTCACTGCGCGCCTGGCGCGCCTCTTCCGGTGTGATCTCCGGATTGGGATTGGCCAGCGCGAACACGATCGGACGTTTGGCCATCCCCTTGAGCATCTCCCCCGTGACGATGCTCCCCACCGACAGTCCCACGAACACGTCCGCGTCCGTCAGGGCGTCCGCGAGGGTCCGGGCCTTCCCCCGGACCGCGAACCGGCGCCGGTACTCGTCCAGGTCGCCACGGTCGGCGTGCACGACCCCATGCTCATCGCATAGCGTGATGTGCTCGCGCGGCACGCCGAGCCGGACGTAGTGTTCCGCCGTGGCGATCGCCGCGGCGCCGGCGCCCGCGAAGACGACCCGCACGCTGCCGATCTCCTTCTGCACCAGCTCCAGCGCGTTGAGCAGCGCCGCGCCGGTGATGATGGCCGTCCCGTGCTGGTCGTCGTGAAAGACTGGAATGGAAAGGGTGTCGCGCAGCGTCTTTTCGATGTAGAAGCAGTCGGGCGAGCGGATGTCTTCGAGGTTTATGCCACCTACGGTCGGCTCGAGCAGGCGGCAGAAGCGGATCATGTCCTCCGGGTCTTCCGACCCGACCTCGAGGTCGAACACGTCGATGTCGGCGAACGCCTTGAAGAGGATCCCCTTGCCCTCCATGACCGGCTTGCCCGCGAGCGGGCCGATATTGCCCAGGCCGAGCACCGCGGTCCCGTTGGTGACGACGGCGACGAGGTTCCCCTTCGCGGTGTAGGTGTAGGCCTCCCCGGGCCGGGCGGCGATCTCCCGACATGGCTCCGCCACCCCGGGGGTGTAGGCCAGGGACAGGTCGCGCTGGTTCTTGAAGGGCTTGGTCGGCGAGACCTGGATCTTCCCAGGGCGACCCTGCGAGTGGTAATCGAGGGCCTCCTGGCGACGGATCGACATCGAAGGCACAAGTCCTTTTTTGTGAAGGAGTTATGCTATCCCGCGGGAATGGCCATGTCAAGCACGGCTGGTCACCGGAGCCGCATCACGTTGAGCCGCGCCACGATCTGGCTCGGCAGGGCGGCGCTGCCATCCCGGCTGAAGGACAGCGTGAATGCCGGGTCGCTCGGACCTTGGAAGGCACGGTGATACGCTCCCGAGCCCGCCTGCAGCGTCCCGCTCACGTTCACGGCACTCCCCGCACTGGTTGTCGGGACGAGCGGGAACGGGCGGGGAAAGTCTAAAGCATCCTGTGCGTTGAGCGACGCGAACGTGCGGCGAAAATGCCACGACTTGTACGTGAGCTCCGGCGGCGCCATGAAGCCGGGGAGGTCCGACACCCAGTTGGCCAGCGCCCAGCGCGTCACCGCGGCGTCGAACGGCTGACCCATCTGGGCGGCCACGTTCGCCGCTCCCGTGAGCGTGCTCTGCACGAGCTTCCTCGGCAGCGAATCACCGTACTGATCCACCGCATATCGCACGAACAGCCAGCTCGCCCCGATCTCCGCGAGCGTGCCGTTGTCGAATGGAATCAGGAGCGGGTTCGACCCCGGAGCCGTAAGGTATTTGTACGCGTCGAACACCTCGTTGAACGCGTACTGGCTGAACGTCGCCGAATCACCCGGGAGGTAGCTCCGTCCCGCCAGCTCCTCGGCGTACTTCGACAGGCCCTCGTCCAGCCAGCCGTCTTCGGCTCCTCCGCTCCGGACCAGCACGTGCTGAGTATAGTTGATCATGTGCTGGAACTCGTGTGTGAACGTCACCGGCGTGGAGCTCTTCACCTGCGCTGCGCTGTGCGCGCAGCTGAGCGTTGCCCCGGGGTCCGCCACGATGGAGTAGAAGACCTCTCCGTCGTTGTACTGTGCGCGGACCCTCGGATCGAGGTCGGCGGAATAGAAGAAGCCCGCGACGAACCCCGAAGTGGCGCACTGGGTCTTGGTCACGAGCTGGTTCACGACCCCGGTCATCAGCACGATTACGACGCCGTTCGAGTCGACGTCGGGTTCCCGACCGAAGGCCACCGTGTCGAGCGGATAGAGCCGATTGTCGAACACGGTCCGGAGCGAGTCAAAATCCGTGGTAGTGAGTCCGTTCGCAGGTGCGAGCGTGTCCACATAGAT
>Ga0209689_1001575_pt1 | contig 16964 bp, 14 predicted proteins | sample GraSoiAngelo_149_FD_187119 | JGI IMG/M metagenome (GOLD analysis project Ga0209689, IMG submission 187119) | Grasslands soil microbial communities from the Angelo Coastal Reserve, California, USA - 14_1009_09_30cm (SPAdes) (version 2) | ecosystem: Environmental > Terrestrial > Soil > Grasslands ... | reverse complement strand
AGGCCGCCGGTTGCCGCTTTCCAAAGCGCATCGTCCATGCGATGCCTGGAAAGCACGCGCTTGCGCCGCCAGTCGGTCAGCCAGCCCATTTGCGGGATGCAATCGTAACGCCGGCGATGATCAGCGCCATGCCCAGCGCATGATGCAGCCCGAAGCGCTCGCCGAGGAAGGCGACGCCCATCGCCGCGCCGAAGAACGGCATCAGGTGCATGAACACGCCGGCGCGCGCGGCGCCGACCGTGGCGACTCCCTGGTTCCAGAAATGGTAGGCGAGCAGTGCCGGAAAGATGGCGACATAGCTCAAACCCATAAGCGAAGTGGCGTTGAGAATCATGCGATGCCCGGCAGCGTATTCGGCGGCATAGGCGATTCCGACCGGCACTTCGGCGACCAGGGCGAAGCAGGCGAGGAAGGAAAGCGCATCGAGGCCCGGCGGCCGCCAGCGCAAGGCGAGCGTATAGCCCGCCAGCATGGCGAGCGAGGCGATAATCAGCAAGTCGCCCTGGTTGAATTGAAATGTTCTGACAACTTCGAAATCCAGGCGCGTGATGATCACCATTGCGCCCGCCAGCGACACGGTCGCGCCGGCGGCCGCGGCACGGGGAAACGGATCGCGCAGCAACGCGGCGCCGAGCACGATGATGAAAATCGGCGTCAGCGAATTCAGGATCGAGCCGTTGGTCGCGCTGGTGTACTGCAGCCCCCAGTACTGCAGCACGTTGTGCAGCCCGCCGCCGAGAAGCCCGAGCAGGACTATGGGCTTCCAGCCGCGCGCAAGCAGCGCGCGCTGCGCCCACAGCCGCGGCGCGACGAGCGGCGCGATCAGGGCGAGCGCGATCGCCCAGCGCCAGAAGGTGAGCGCCACCGGCGGCACCAGGCCGGCGAGCGCGCGCCCGGCGATCCAGTTGCCCGACCAGAACAGCGCGGCGAGCGTGAGCAGCAGATAGGAATTTCTCAATCAGCCCGTAAAATAGCGCATGGTCACCGTCGTCCAGCTTCATCCGCAAAACAGCGCCGCGGCGCTCGGCCCGCTCGCCGAGGGCCTGGCGGCGGCCGAGCAGGCGCTGCTTGGCAGAGCGCTGGAGTTCGCCGAGCCGATGTACGCCGGCCAGGTGCTCTCGACCGGCGAGCCGACCTGGAGCCATGCGCTCGGCCTGGCGGCCAGCCTGGCCTCGATCGGCCTCGATGCGCCGGGGCGCGCTGCCGGAATCCTGTTCGCCGCTCCCAAGCACCTCGGCGGCGTCGATGCCCTGCGCGAACGCTTCGGCGAGGAGATCGCCGGCCTTGCCGCCGGCGTCGAGAAGCTCTACCAGCTGCGCGTCGCGACGCGCGGCAACCCGCACGAGCAGAACGAAGTGCTGCGCAAGATGGTCCTCGGCATGGTCGAGGACGTGCGGGTGGTCCTGATCCGGCTGGCGAGCCGCACGCAGACCTTGCGGTTCTTCTCCAAGAATACATCCCCGGAACGGGTTTCCTATGCGAGAGAGACGCTGGATATCTACTCGCCGCTCGCGAACCGGCTGGGGGTCTGGCAGCTGAAGTGGGAGCTGGAGGACCTGTCGTTCCGCTACCTCGAGCCCGAGGTTTACAAGCGCATCGCGCAGATGCTCGACGAGCGGCGCGTCGAGCGGCAGCAATACATCGCCCGGACCATCGCCACGCTGGCGCGCGAGCTCGAGGAAGCGGGCGTCAAGGCCGAGATCACCGGGCGGCCGAAGCACATCTACTCCATCTGGAACAAGATGCGCAGCAAGTCGCTCGACTTCTCCGAGGTGTACGACGTGCGCGCCGCGCGCATCATCGTGCCGTCGGTGAAGGACTGCTATACCGCGCTCGGCGTGGTGCACAACCTGTGGCAGCCGATCCCGAAGGAGTTCGACGACTACATCTCGCGGCCGAAGGGAAACCTCTACCAGTCGCTGCACACCGCGGTGGTCGGCCCGGCCGGCAGAACGCTCGAAGTGCAGATCCGCACCGAGGAGATGCACCGACAGGCGGAGTTCGGCGTCGCCGCGCACTGGCGCTACAAGGAGCCGGGCAAGCCTTCCCGGCGCGAAGGCGCCTTCGAGCAGAAGATCGCCTGGCTGCGCGAGCTGCTGGCGTGGCGCGACGAGATCGCCGACTGGGGAAAGAGCGCCAAAACGATCGATGACAGCGTCTACGTCCTTACTCCGCAAGGCAAGGTCATCGACCTGCCGGCCGGCTCGACGCCGCTCGACTTCGCTTACGCGCTGCACACCGACCTCGGTCACCGCTGCCGCGGCGCCAGGGTCGACGGCCGCATCGTAACCCTCGACACGCCGCTGGCGAGCGGCTCGCGCGTCGAGATCGTCGCCGCGAAGTCCGGCGGCCCGTCGCGCGACTGGCTCAGCGCCGAGCGAGGCTTCGTGAAAAGCCCCCGCGCGCGCCAGAAAATCAGGCAGTGGTTCAACGCCAAGGCGCTGGCCGACACCATCGCCGCAGGCCGTGCCGCGGTCGGGAAGGCGCTGCGGCGCGAGGGCGCGACGCAGGCGAGCCTCGAGGGGCTCGCCTCGCGGCTGGGGTTCGGCAAGCCCGATGACCTGTTCGCCGCCGTCGCGCGCGACGAGATCAACCTGCGGCAGCTGCAGACAGCGTTGCGCGGCGAACCAGCGCCTTCAAAAGAAGAAATTGTCAAGAGAACTAAAGGCAAGACCTCTCAGGCCGGGGTGCTTATCGTTGGCCTGGACCGCCTGCTCACGCAGCTCGCGCGCTGCTGCAAGCCCGTGCCGCCAGATGCGATCCGCGGCTTCGTCACGCGCGGCAAGGGCGTGTCGGTGCACCGCGACGATTGTCCGAGCTTGAAGCGCCTCGCCGAGAGGCAGCCCGAGCGCCTGATCGAGACCGATTGGGGCAAGGGCGAGGGCAGCTATACCGTGGACATGACCGTCACTGCGGCGGACCGGCGCGGCCTGTTGAGGGACATCGGCGACGCTCTGGCGCGCGAGAGGATCAACGTCACCGCGGTGCGCACGCAGAGCCGGGACGAGCTCGCTTTCATGCGCTTCACCTTCGACGTGGCGAACCTCGGGCAGCTGAAGCGCGCCTTCGCGGTAGTGCGCTCGCTGAAGGGCGTGATCCGGGTGGGGCGCGGCTGATGGAGGGCTGGCTCTCGCATCCGGCGGTGCAGGCCGGCGCTGCGCCGTTCGCTGTCGGCCTGCTGGTGGCCGCGATCGGCATGCCGCTGCGCCTGGCGGGCCTCGCGGCGGCCGCTGGATTTGCCACCGCGCTTTATCTGACCGGCAATTTCGTGTTTGAGCCGCTCACCGCCCTGCGCAAGCTCGCGCTGGTCGGCATGGGAGCAGGGCTCCTCGGCTGGGTAACCGACCTGGCGTTCAAGCCCGCCCGCACGGCCGGGATCATGCTGGGCCTGCTGGCAGGCGCCGCCTCGACGTGGGTTTTTTCCACGGTGCTCATGCAGAGGCCGCCCCTGGAGGCGGTCGGACACGGCGTGGGGACCGGCTTGCTGGTGCTCGTCACGGTCGCCTTCATGCTCGACCTGCATTCCCATCCGATTCGTGCCGGCGCAGCCGGGGTCGGGCTGGGCCTGGGCGCCGGCATCAGCGCGATCCTCAGCGCCTCGGCGCTGATCGGGATGTACGGCCTGGCGCTTGGCGCCGCCTGCGCCGGCTTCCTGCTGGTGGCGATGATTTTCGGCAGCCGCGCGGCGGCGGGCACCTCCTTCACCCTCGCCGCAGGGCTGATCGCGTCGTTGCTCGCCTCGGGAGCCCTGCTTCTCGCGAAACTGCCCTGGCACGCTGCGGCCGTGCTTGCGCTCGTGCCGGCCGCGGTGCGCCTGCCGCTGCCCGAGCGCGCGCATCCGGCGCTGCAGGCGGTGGTGGCGTCGATCTACGCGCTGGCGGTGGCGGCGCTCGCCTGCGCGCTCGCCTGGCTGGCGAGCCGCCATTAGGAGAAAAGCACCAGCAGCCAGACCACGCCGGCATTGACGAGCGCGAGCATCACCGCCGCGCTGCCGATGTCCTTGGCGCGCCTGGCGAGCGGGTGGATTTCCAGCGAGATGCGGTCCACGGCCGCCTCGAGCGCCGTATTGACCAGTTCGGCGCAAAGCACGATGAGCACGCTGGAGACAAGCAGCGCGCGCTCGACGCCCGTGCCGCCAAGCCACAGGCCCAGCGGCAGAAGCGCGGCACACGCCGCCAGCTCGACCTGGAACGAGCCCTCGTTGCGGGCCGCTGCCGCCACGCCGGCAAGCGAGTTGCGCGCGGCGTTGAAAATGGACCGCAGCATCAGCTCGGCGTCGCGAGGGTGAACAGCAGCTCTTCCTGCGCCGAGCGGCGGCGGCGGCGCGGCTTGAGCTGCTCGTAGCTGCCGTCGGCTGCCATTTCCCAGGCCTGGCAGTTGTCGTCGAGATACGGCTGCAGGCCCTCGCGGATCACGCGGCGCTTGAGGGCCGGGTCGAGCACCGGGAAGCACAGCTCGATGCGGCGGAAGAAGTTGCGGTCCATCCAGTCGGCGCTCGCCAGATACACCTCGTCGCTGCCGCCGTTCTGGAAGTAGAACACGCGCGAATGCTCGAGGAAGCGGCCGATGATCGAGCGCACGCGGATGTTCTCCGACAGGCCGGCGATGCCGGGCTTCAGCGCGCACACGCCGCGCACGATGAGGTCGATCCTCACGCCGGCTGCGGAAGCTGCGTAGAGCTCCTCGATGATGCGCTGCTCGAGCAGCGAGTTCATCTTGGCGATGATGCGCGCCGGCTTGCCCTCGGCGGCGAGTTTGGCCTCGCCGCGGATCGCGGCGATGATGTTCCTGTGCAGGGTGAACGGCGACTGCCAGACGTGCTTCATCTTTCCCGCGCGCCCCAGGCCGGTGAGCTGCTTGAACACCTCGTTGACGTCCGCGCACAAGTCCTCGTTGGCCGTCATCAGGCCGAAGTCGGTGTACTGGCGCGCGGTCGCGGGATGGTAGTTGCCGGTCGAGAGGTGGACATAGCGCCGCAGCGCCTTGCCGTCGGCGTGGTCTTCGCGCCGCACGACGAGCGCCATCTTGGCGTGCGTCTTGTGGCCGACGACGCCGTACACGACGTGCGCGCCGACCTCCTCCAGCCGCGCCGCCCAGTTGAGGTTCGCTTCCTCGTCGAACCGCGCCATCAGCTCGACCACCACGGTCACTTCCTTCCCCTTGCGCGCCGCGTCGACCAGGATCTCCATCAGCTCCGAGTCGGTGCCGGTGCGATACACCGTCTGCTTGATGGCGATCACGCTCGGATCGTTCGCGGTGGCGCGGATGAAGTCGATCACCGGCAGGAACGACTGGAACGGGTGATGCAGCAGCACATCCTGCTTCTTCAGCACGCCGAACAGGTCGTCGGTATCGATCGCCGGCGCGAGGCCGGGCTGGAACGGCGGATACTTGAGATCCGGGCGCTCGACCTGGTCGGGAACCTCGCGCAGCCGGTACAGGTTCACCGGCCCTTCGACGCGGTACAGGTCGGCTGGCTGCAGGCCGAACTGCTGCAGCAGGAATTCGGTCATGCGCTCGGAGCAGTTGTCGGCGACCTCGAGCCGCACCGCGTCGCCGAAGTGCCGGTGCAGCAGCTCGCCCTGCACCGCGGTGTGCAGGTTCTTGATCTCCTCCTCGTCGACGAACAGATCCGAATTGCGCGTGACGCGGAACTGGTAGGAGCCGAGCACGCTCATGCCGGCGAACAGCTCGCCCACGTGAGCGTGCAGGATCGACGACAGGAACACGAACGAGTATGGCCCGCCGGCGATCGCCTTCGGCAGGCGAATGAGGCGCGGCAGCGCGCGCGGCGCCTGCACGATCGCGGCGCGCGAGCTGCGGCCGAAGGCGTCGCGGCCTTCCAGCTCGACGGCGAAGTTGAGGCTCTTGTTGAACACGCGCGGAAACGGGTGCGCCGGGTCGAGGCCGATCGGCGTGAGCACCGGCAGGAGCTCGCGGAAGAAAAACTCGCGGATCCACTGGCGCTGCGCCGGGTTCCACTCCTCGCGCCTCGGGAAAACGATGCCTTCGCGGGCGAGCGCCGGCAGCACGATGTCGTTGAGCAGCTTGTACTTGGCGGCGACGAGCGCGTGCGCCTCGCGGCTCACCGCCTCGAACACCTCCGCGGCGGGGCGCGCGTCCGGACCCGGCTCGGGAAGCCCGAGCTTGATGCCTTCCTTCAGCCCGGCGACGCGGATCTCGAAGAACTCGTCGAGGTTGGAGGAGACGATGGTGATGAAACGCAGCCGCTCGAGCAGCGGCACCGCGTCGTCGGCCGCCATCGCCAGCACGCGGCCGTTGAGCGCGAGAATGCCGAGCTCGCGGTTGAGAAACTGCGTCGGAAGCGTTGCTCTGCGGTTCACGGGGAAGCTTCGATTTTACCGGTTCCGTGTTACCGTATCCGGGCCATGGCGCGTCACGACACTCTGGCGGCGGTCGACCTCGGCTCGAACAGCTTTCATCTGCAGATCGGCCGGGTGGTCGACGGCCAGGTCTACCCGCTCGATGCGGTGCGCGAGGTGCTGCGCCTGGGCGCCGGGCTCACCGCCGAGAAGCGCATCGACCGCGGCACGCAGGCGCAGGCGCTGGAGACGCTTGCCAAGTTCGCCGAGCGCCTGCGCGGCTTCTCGCGCCAGGCAGTCCGGGCGGTCGGCACCAACGCGCTGCGCGTGGCGAAGAACTCGCCGCAGTTCCTGCGCGAAGCGAGGCAGGTGCTCGGCTTCCCGATCGAGGTGATCTCGGGTCGCGAGGAGGCGCGCCTGATCTATCTCGGCGTGGCGCATTCGCTGCCTGCCGCCGCCGGCCCGCAACATACGCGTCGCCTGGTGATCGACATCGGCGGCGGCTCGACCGAGATCATCATCGGCACCGGCTTCGAGCCGCAGCTCACCGAATCGCTCTACATGGGGTGCCTGAGCTACAGCCTGAAATTCTTTGCCGACGGCAAGATCGACAAGCCGCGCATGAAGGCCGCCGAGCTTGCCGCGCGGCAGGAGCTCGCGGGTATCGTGCACGGCTATCGCGCCGCCGGCTGGGATGAAGCGGTCGGCTCCTCGGGCACGGCGCGCTCGATGGAGAACATCCTGCGCGAGAACGGCTTCGCCGACGAAGGGCTGACGCGCGAAGGGCTCGAGCGCCTGCGCGCGCTGCTCATCAAGCACGAGAAGGCCGATCCCGAGCGCATCGCCGGGCTGCGGCCGAACCGCGCGCCGGTGCTGCCGGGCGGGCTCGCCATCATGAGCGCGGCGCTCGACGAGCTCGGCATCGAGGCGATGAAGGTGTCGGAGGGCGCGCTGCGTCACGGCGTGCTGTATGACCTGCTCGGCCGCGTGCAGCACCGCGACATGCGGGAAGCGACGGTGACGCAGTTCGTACGGCGCTATCACATCGACGCCGCGCAGGCCGAAAGAGTCAGGAGCCTGTCGCTGAAGATCTACGACGGGCTCGCCCCCGGCGCCGAGCGCGACGACGACGTCGACCGCCTGGTGCTCGAGTGGGCGGCCAGGCTCGCCGAGATCGGCCTGTCGATCGAGCACGCCCAGTATCACAAGCACTCTGCGTACGTGCTGTCGAATGCCGACATGCCGGGCTTCTCGCGCATGGAGCAGGCGCGGCTCGCGCGCGTCGTGCTCTCGCACCGCGGCAAGCTCTCCAAGGTGCAGGACGCAGGCCTCGAGGGCGCGGACTGGAAGCTGGTGTTCGCGCTGCGCACCGCGTCGCTGATTCTGCGCAGCCGCACCGATTTGAAGCTGCCGTTCCTGCGCGTCGCGGCCGATGCGGGCGGCTTCGCCATCGACCTGCCGCAGTCCTGGCTCGACGAGAACCCGCTTTCGGCGGCGGCGCTCGAGTCGGAGGCCGACTACTGGAAAGCCATCGGCATGAAGCTCGCGGTGAGCGGCCTCTCCGACAAGAAAGTGTCGGTATTACAGCAGGTCAGGTGACAGCACCGCTTTGACCACCACCTGCGCCTCGCCGGAAAGCCACCAGAAGCCGCCTTTCTTGATGTGCCATTCGCTGCGTACGCCGGCTACAAGGTGCGCAACCGCACGACCGAGATCGGGCTGGTGGCCGACGATCACTACGGTGCCCTTCTGCCGCGGCCACCCGGCGGCCTTGAGAATGGCGTCGACGGATGCCCCAGGAGAGAGAATTTTCGAAGTATCGACCTTCACCTTCAGGGCGCTCGCGGTCTGCTGGGCGCGGACCGCCGGGCTGGCGACGACGGAAAACTTCGACGGTAGCCGCGCGAGCAGCCACTCTGCGACGCGCGCCGCGTCCTCGCGCCCTTTCGCAGTCAACTGGCGCGCCAGATCGTCGCCGCCCGCTTCGGCGTCCGCATGGCGCCACAGGATCAGCTCCATGCGCTTAGTATAAAATTCTTGCCTCCAGGCGCGTAGCTCAGCTGGTTAGAGCACTACCTTGACATGGTAGGGGTCGTTGGTTCGAGTCCAATCGCGCCTACCAATCTCTCAAGCAGTTACAACGCTGCAACTTCCTCCGCCGGCTCGGTGATGTGCCGCAACGGACACTACCTCCTCATAGCAGAACAAGGGCACTTGCGGATCCGAGAGAGTAAAATATGACCTGCCATGAACCTGTCCGACCTTTACGAGATTAGCCGTAAGCCGCGCAAGGCAAAGAGCCTCTTTGAACGCGCGCGGAAATACATTGGCGCGGTAAAGGGGCCCCTCAAGGTCAAAAATACAGGCGCGCAAGCGAAGGCCTTGGTTCGTGGAATCGCCGCCGCGAAACGTCCTCGCTGACACCGGCCCGCTTTTCTCCTTGCTTCACGTCGGGGACGCCGATCACGCGCGGGCAGTGCAGTTCTCCCGCGCGTTCACGGGTCTGCTTATCACCACCTGGCCCGTGACACGTGCGCGGCAAGCCTTTACGAATCACTTTCCGCCGCGGTCCTAGCTATGGTCCGGAATGGGCCAACCGTGGGACCACTCCTGTCATGTTCTGGCATCTGCGGTCGCTCGGGCGCGGCGCCGAGTAGCGTAAGTTATTGACGCCGAAAAACCGCTTCGTCCAATCGCGCCTACCAGTTCCATGCTCGCCAGAATCTTCTTTTTACTAGTTGCCTCCCTTGTTGGATTCAATGCGGCTGCGCAATACCCCTCACGTCCCATCCATCTGATCGTGCCGATCCCGCCGGGCGGGGCGCCCGACATCGCGGCGCGCGTGCTCGGCCAGAAGCTCGCCGAGCAGATGGGCGAGCCGGTGGTGGTCGAGAACCGCGCCGGCTCCAACGGCAACATCGCCACCGAGCTGGTGGCGCGCGCGGCGCCCGACGGCTACACGCTGGGACTGGTCGCCGACAGCCAGATCGCGATCAACCCGCATCTTTATTCGAAGATGAGCTTCGACACGCTGCGCGACCTGACACCGGTGTCGAGCGTGGCCTCCAACCAGTTCGTCCTGGCGATCAATCCGTCGGTGCCGGTGGGGAGCTTCCCTGAATTCATCGAGTACGCGCGCAAGGCCAAGCCGCCGCTCAGCTACGCGTCCGGCGGCAACGGCAGCCAGCACCACCTCACCATGGAAATGCTCAAAGTGCGGACCGGCATCGACCTGGTGCACGTGCCCTATCGCGGCGGCGCGCCGGCGACCACCGCTGCGGTCGCCGGCGAAGTGGCGGCGATGTGGGCGGGCAGCTCGAACGCCGCGCAGATCAAGGCCGGCAGGCTGCGCGCGCTCGCGGTGTCGGGCAGCAAGCGCTCGGCGCAATATCCAGAGCTGCCGACGATCAGCGAGTTCTACCCGGGATTCGAGAACAGCATCTGGCTCGGCCTATTTGCGCCAGCCAGCGTGCCGGAACCAATATTGAAAAAATTACGTGAGGAAATCAGGCGTGCGCTCGAGTCGGCCGATCTTAAAGAGCGGTTCAATCACGCAGGCGGCCTCGAGCCGCTCGTGCTGCCGCCCGATGAATTCGCGGCGCTGATCCGCCGCGACTACGAGAAATACGCCAAGGTCGTCAAGGACCTCGGCGTCAAGGTCGACTAGATCTTGAAGCTTTCCAGCGTCTCGCGCGCGAACAGATCTTCGGGCGCGAGGCGCTTCCTCGCCACGCCCTGCTCGAGCGAATATTGCAGGAATGCTTCCAGCGTCGGCCGGTTCGGCTCGACGCCGTAAGGCCAGAAATCCTCGCCGGCGAGCGCCCGCCAGCGGCGGACCTGCTCCGCGATCCAGGGCACGGGAACGTGCGACACGCCGATGTCCGCGATGCGCGCGAGGCTGCCGCGCTTCGCTTCCTCGAAGGCCTTGAGGAGGTTCATGGCGATCCAGCGATCGCGCTCGTACACGGGCTTGCGCAGCACCACCACGTGCATGATGGGATAGATGCGCGTCTTGCGGAAATAATCCGCTTCGATCTGCTGATAATCGGCGAACAGCCTCTCGCCACCCGGGTCGCGCGCCGAGATTGCCGCGTCGAGCTCGCCCGCTGCCAGCATCTCGCTCAGCGAGCGCTCGGGCATCGCCACGATTTTTACTCCCTTGGGCAGCTTCAATTCGACTTTCTCGATGCGGCCGGGCTCGCGCACGCCGGCCTGGCGCCAGTCGATGGCGGCGAGGTCGACGCCGTATTCGTGCTGCAGCATGCCGCGCACGTAGATCCCGGCGGTCTGCGCCCATTCCGGAATTCCGACCCGCTTGCCTTCGAGCTCCTTCGGTTTCCTGATGGATGAATCCCTTCCCAGGTAAATCGCGGAATGCCGGAACACCCGCGACGGAAACACCGGGATGGCGACGATGTCGGGCCGCTCCTCGGACAGCAGCGAGACCGCCTTGCCGAACGACATCTCGGAGGCGTGCCACTCGCGGAACTTCGTGAAGCGGAAAAAGATCTCCTCGATCGGCAGCTCGAGAACCAGCAGATCGATGCCCTGCGGGCGCAGATCGCGCACGTGGTCGTAGGCGCTGATCGCGAGGCTGAGAGGAACAGTCACCGTGATAGTATGCATCTTCCAGCGCGATGCCCAATATCCGTCTCCCAGACGGCTCGTCGAAGTCGTTTCCAGGACCCGTCACCGTGGCCGAGATCGGAGCCTCGATCGGCGCCGGCCTGGCGCGCGCCGCGCTCGCCGGCAAGGTGAACGGCAAGCTGGTCGACACCAGCCACCGCATCGATGCGGACGCCGACGTCGCCATCGTCACCGAGCGCGACCCCGAGGGCCTCGAGATCCTGCGGCACTCGACCGCGCACCTGCTGGCGCACGCGGTGAAGGAGCTGTTTCCCGATGCGCAGGTCACCATCGGGCCGGTGATCGAGAACGGCTTCTACTACGATTTTTCGTACAAGCGTGCCTTTACGCCCGAGGATCTCGCCGCCATCGAGAGGAAGATGGCGGAGATCTCGAGAAGAGATCTTCCCGTGGCCAGAAAAGTCATGCCTCGCGACCAGGCCGTCGCCTTGTTTTCTTCCATGGGAGAAAAATACAAGGCCGAGATCATCGCCTCGATTCCCGAGGGCGAAACCATTTCGCTCTACGAGCAGGGCGACTTCATCGACCTGTGCCGCGGGCCGCACGTGCCTTCGACCGGCAAGCTGAAGGTGTTCAAGCTGATGCGCGTGGCGGGCGCCTACTGGCGCGGCGACTCGAAGAACGAGATGCTCCAGCGCATCTACGGCACGGCCTGGGCAAGGAAGGAGGACCAGGACGCATACCTGAGGATGCTGGAGGAGGCCGAGAAGCGCGATCACCGGCGCCTGGGCACCCAGCTCGATCTGTTCCACCTGCAGGAAGAGGCGCCGGGGCTGGTGTTCTGGCACCCGAAAGGCTGGGTGCTGTGGCAGCAGGTCGAGCAGTACATGCGCCGCGTGTACCGCGACAACGGCTACCAGGAGGTGCGCGCTCCGCAGATCCTGGACCGCAGCCTGTGGGAGCGCACCGGGCACTGGCAGAACTTCAGGGAGAGCATGTTCGTCACGTCCTCCGAGAACCGCGACTACGCCATCAAGCCGATGAACTGCCCGGGGCACATCCTCATCTACAACAAGGGCGTGCGCAGCTATCGGGACCTGCCGCTGCGCTATGGCGAGTTCGGCTCCTGCCACCGCAACGAGCCTTCCGGGGCGCTGCACGGCTTGATGAGGGCGAGAGGCTTTGTGCAGGACGACGGCCACATCTTCTGCACCGAGGAGCAGATCCTTCCCGAGTGCGTGGCCTTCACCGCGCTCCTGCAAAAGGTGTATCGCGATTTTGGTTTTACGGACGTCATCTACAGGATCGCCACGCGGCCTGCGAAGCGCATCGGCTCGGACGAGGCCTGGGAAAAGGCCGAAAAGGCTCTAGTGCAGTCGTTGAAGGAATCCGGCGTCGAGTTCGCGATGGCCCCGGGCGAAGGCGCGTTCTACGGGCCGAAGATCGAGTACTCGCTGAAGGACGGCATCGGCCGCGTCTGGCAATGCGGCACGATGCAGGTCGATTTCAGCATGCCCGGGCGGCTCGGCGCGGAGTACGTCGGCGACGACAACGCGCGGCACACGCCGGTGATGCTCCACCGCGCCGTCATCGGCTCGATGGAGCGCTTCATCGGCATCCTGATCGAGCACTACGCCGGGGCATTTCCGCTCTGGCTCGCGCCGCAGCAGGTGGTCGTCATGAATATCACCGAGCGCCACGCCGCGTACGCCGAAAGCGTGGTTAAGCGCTTGATGCAGCTTGGTTTTCGTGCCGCCGCCGATTTGCGGAACGAGAAAATTTCCTATAAGATTCGAGAACATAGCCTGCAGAAGCTGCCCTACCAACTGGTGGTGGGCGACAAGGAAATGCAGGCTGACACGGTGGCCGTGCGCACGCGCGGCGGCGAAGACCTCGGGGCCATGAGCCTGGACGCCTTCACCGCGCGCCTCCGAAGCGAGGCGAACGCGCAGTAAGCACGGCTCTATTTTTTCAACGTCTGGAGGAGCTTTTCACTCATCGCACTCGAAAGATCGCAACGCATCAACCGGGAAATCACCGCCCCGGAGGTGCGCCTGGTAGCGGAAAACGGTGACCAGCTCGGCATCCAGCCGGTCGCCGAGGCCCTGCGGATGGCAGAGGAGAAAAACGTGGACCTGGTGGAAATCGCGCCGCTCGCCAATCCGCCGGTCTGCAAGCTGATGGATTACGGCAAGTTCCGTTACCGCGAGCAGAAGAAGGCGCACGAAGCTAAGCTCAAGCAGAAGCAGATCCAGGTGAAGGAAATCAAGTTCCGGCCGGGCACCGACGAAGGCGACTACAAGATCAAGCTGGGCAAGCTGATCGAGTTCCTCGAGGAGGGCGACAAGGCGAAAGTGACGCTGCGCTTTCGCGGGCGCGAGATGGCGCACAAGGAATTCGGCGAGCGCCTGCTCGAGCGCGTCAGAAAGGACCTGGATCCCTATGGCCTGGTCGAGCAGTTCCCGCGGCTCGAGGGACGGCAGATGGTGATGGTGCTGGCGCCGAAGAAAAAAGGCGCGGCGCCGGCCAAGGCAGCGAGACTGGAAGCAAAACCCAAGCTGGCCCAGCCGAAGAAAGTAGCAGCAAAACCTGCAGCAGCGTAATTCAACAAGCGATAGCCGAGGCTTCAAGAGCCCGCGCGGCGGGCCGCCCGGCGTCAGACTAACAGCGGAGCAGACGTCATGCCGAAGATGAAGTCGAAGAGGGGCGCCGCCAAGCGCTTCAAAGTGCGCGGCAGCGGCAGCATCAAGCGCTCGCACGCCTACATGCGCCACATCCTCACGAAGAAGAGCACCAAGCGCAAGCGCCACCTGCGCGGCACCATCGAGGTGGACCACAGCAACAAGCGGCAGGTCCTCGCCATGCTGCCGTATTCGAAGTAGGAGCGCGCCATGCCAAGAGTCAAGCGCGGCGTCACGGCGCGAGCGCGCCACAAGAAAGTTCTGCAGCAAGCCAGGGGATTTCGCGGCCGCAGGGGCAACGTCTACCGGGTCGCCAAGCAGGCGGTGATGAAGGCGGGGCAATACGCCTACCGCGACCGCCGGCAGAAGAAGCGCGTCATCCGCTCGCTGTGGATCGCGCGCATCAACGCAGCGGTGCGCGAGCTGGGCATGACCTACTCGAGCTTCATGGCCGGCCTGAAGCGCGCCCAGATCGAGATCGACCGCAAGGTGCTCGCCGACCTGGCCGTCACGGACAAGCCCGCGTTCGCCAAGATCGCCAGCCAGGTGAAGGCAAGCCTCACCCACTGAAGTTGGAGGCGCTCGAGAACATCGTTTCTCGCGCGACCGCCGACTTCAGCGCGGCGGGCGACCCGGCGTCGCTCGAAAACGCGAAGGCGCGCTACCTCGGAAAGAGCGGGGAGCTGTCCGGTTTCCGGGCGACGCTGGGCTCCCTTTCCCCGGAAGACAGAAGAGTCGCGGGCGCCGCCTTCAACGCGGCGAAGGAGCGCATCGAGGCGGCGCTCGAGGCGCGGCGCACGGCGCTGGCCGGCGCGAAGCTGTCCGCGCGCCTGTCGGAAGAGGCGCTCGATGTCACGCTGCCCGGCCGCGGGCGCGGCCGCGGCGGCGTCCACCCGGTGCTGCGCACCTGGCAGCGCATCGAGGAAATCTGGCGTTCGCTCGGCTTCGAGGTCGCCGACGGCCCGGAGATCGAGACCGACTGGTACAACTTCACCGCGCTCAACAATCCCGAGAACCATCCTGCGCGCTCGATGCAGGACACGTTCTACGTCGACCTGAAGGACAAGGACGGCCTGCCGCTCGTCCTGCGCACGCATACCAGCCCGATGCAGGTGCGCTACGCGCGCATGCACAAGCCCCCCATCAAGGTGATTGCACCGGGCCGAACCTACCGCGTGGACTCGGACGCCACGCATTCGCCGATGTTCCATCAGGTCGAGGGGCTGTGGATCGACGAGAGCATCAGCTTCGCCGACCTGAAGGGCGTGTACACCGATTTCCTGCGTCGCTTCTTCGAAAATGACGACCTGGAAGTCCGCTTTCGTCCCTCGTTTTTTCCGTTCACCGAGCCGTCGGCCGAGATCGACATGAAGTTCAAGGGCCGCTGGCTGGAGATTTCCGGCGCCGGCCAGGTGCATCCGGCGGTGGTGCGCAACTTCGGCCTCGACCCGGAGCGCTACATCGGCTTCGCCTTCGGCTCCGGGCTCGAAAGACTGACGATGCTGCGCCATGGCATCGACGACCTGCGCCTGTTCTTCGACGGCGACCTGCGCTTCCTCGAGCAGTTCGCATGAAGTTTTCCGAAAGCTGGTTGCGAAGCTTCTGCAACCCCTCTCTATCCGCCGCCGAGCTCGCGGACCGGCTCACCATGGCCGGCGTCGAGGTGGAATCCTGCGAGCCGGCCGGCCCGCCGCAGCTCTCAGGCGTCGTCGTCGGCGAGATCACCGCGGTCAAGCCTCACCCCAACGCCGACAAGCTGACTGTTTGCACGGTAAAGACCGGGAAAGAAACGCTGCAGGTGGTGTGCGGGGCGCCGAACGTGCGCGTGGGGATGAAGGCGCCGCTCGCACGCATCGGCAGCAAGAACCTGCGCGGCGTCGGCAGCGAGGGGATGTTGTGCTCGGCGCGCGAGCTTGGATTGTCGGACGACCACTCCGGCCTGCTCGAGCTGCCGAAAACGGCGAAAGCCGGCAGCGACCTGCGCCGCGTGCTCGCGCTCGACGATCACGTCTTCACGCTCAAGCTCACGCCAAACCGCGCGGATTGCCTGTCCGTTCTGGGGGTGGCCCGCGAAGTATCGGCGCTGACGGGCGCAAAGCTGGGCGCACCGGAAATAAAACCCGTCCCCGCGAAAAACAAGGCGAAACACCTCGTGAAGCTGACCGCTCCCGAGGGCTGTGGCCGCTTTGCCGGACGCGTCATCCGCGACGTCAACCCTGCGGCGCCGACGCCGCAGTGGATGCGTGCGCGTCTGGAAGGCGCGGGGCAGCGCTCGATCTCGGCGCTGGTCGACGTGACGAACTACGTGATGCTCGAGCTCGGCCGGCCGCTGCACGTCTACGACCTCGACAAGCTGCGCGGCGCGATCGACGTGCGCTGGGGCCGCAAGGGCGAGAAAGTGCTGCTGCTCAACGAGCAGGAGGTCGAGGTCGACGCCTCGGTGCTGTGCATCACCGACGACTCGGGCGTGATCGGCCTGGGCGGCATCATGGGCGGCGAGAGCACCAAGGCGGACGCGGCGACGAGGAACATCTTCCTCGAGTCCGCGTTCTTTTATCCCGAGGCGGTGGCGGGACGCGCGCGGCGCTACAACTTCGCGAGCGACGCCTCGCACCGCTTCGAGCGCGGCGTCGATTTCGCGAACAACGTCGACGGCATCGAGCGCGCGACGCGCCTGATCCTCGAGCTGTGCGGCGGCGAGCCGGGGCCCACCGTCGACAAAGTGGCGCGTCTGCCGCAGCGCAAGGCCGTGCGCATGCGGGTCGCGCGCGCGCAGAAGATACTGGGAGTACCGGTTCCGGCGACGGAAATGCAAAGGGCATTCGCGCGGCTCGCATTCCCCGTGAAGCGGGAAAAGGACGCCTTTGCCGTCACGCCGCCGTCCTACCGCTTCGATATCGCCATCGAGGAGGACCTGATCGAGGAAGTGGCGCGCCTCTACGGCTTCGAGCGCATCGCCGCGCACCCGCCGCGCGTTCACGCCGCCATGCTGCCGGCGCCGGAAACGCGGCGAACGCTGCACGCGCTGCGCGAGCGGCTCGCCGCTGCGCAGTACCGCGAGGTGATCAATTTCAGCTTCGTCGAGCCGGCCTGGGAAGCCGATTTTTCCGGCGCAGCGAATCCGATCCGGCTGCTCAACCCGATCGCGAGCCACCAGTCTGTGATGCGCACTAGCTTGATCGGTTCTTTGATAGAAGTGGTGCGTAAAAACCATTCCCGTAAGGTTCCGCGCATCCGCGTCTTCGAGGTCGGGCGCGTGTACCTGCGCGATGCGTCGGCGCAGGACGGCCCGCTTTCGGTCGCCGGGGTGCGCCAGCCCATGCGCATCGGCGCCGCCGCCTACGGCCCGGTGCTCGATGAGCAGTGGGACACA
>Ga0209689_1001572_pt1 | contig 16972 bp, 14 predicted proteins | sample GraSoiAngelo_149_FD_187119 | JGI IMG/M metagenome (GOLD analysis project Ga0209689, IMG submission 187119) | Grasslands soil microbial communities from the Angelo Coastal Reserve, California, USA - 14_1009_09_30cm (SPAdes) (version 2) | ecosystem: Environmental > Terrestrial > Soil > Grasslands ... | reverse complement strand
AAATCAAAACGCCAAAAAACGCGGTTGAGGCGCCGACGTGACCGGAGGGAAATGCGTTGTATTTGGCGCTGAACCTGTTCCTAACTTCTTCCGTTCTTACAGACGGACGGGCGCGACCTGTTGCGATTTGAATGCCGCGCCCGATTACGCCGGCAATCGCGAGCGCCATTAACATCGACAAAAAGATGCGTGTCCATTTCTTATTGCCGCACCACCAGGCGACGCCTGCAAGAATGAGACCAAGCGCAAAATGTTCGGGCCAATCGCTAAACAAGCTGACGTAGCGCATGAAATTGCGCATCGCGCGGCTTTGATGTTGCGCGATGAAATTACGCACGGTGTCGTCGAAGTGAAATGCCGCTGCGATCGCTATCGCTGCGATGACGATCAGCCAATAAAAAACGGCGGCGCGCCTCATAAATAAATTCCCCATCTCATAGCTGTCATTCCGAGCGGAGTCGAGGAATCCCGCGGCGTAATTCAACGTTCGATCTTGCTTTACTCCCGCTCCTGCTCCTAATCGGTGAAAACATGAGCAGGAAAGCATGAACATGCTTAACCGATCACTTCTCCGCTGTTTCCAATGTGCGCTCCTTTTTGCAGGCTGCGTGCTTTTTCACATTGTCGGAACATGGAGCTTGCCGCTAATCGACCGTGACGAACCCCGTTTCGCGGAGGCATCGCGCGAAATGATCGAGCGCGCAGATTACATTGTTCCTTATTTCAATAATCAACTGCGTCTCGACAAGCCTCCCCTCGCCTATTGGGCGCAGGTTGCCAGCTATCGGATTTTTGGTGAAAACGATTTCGCGGCACGTTTCCCGTCGGTTCTGGCGGCCGCGCTGATCGCATTGTCGATTTTCGCCTGGGGGGGCCGGTTAGGCGGAGCTAAGCTTGGCTGGTGGGCGGCGATTATCTTTACCCTTTCGCTACAAACATTTCTCCACGCAAAAGCAGCCGTCGCCGATATGTGGCTGGTGCTGTTTATGACGATCGCGCATTGGAGCGGATTTGAACTGATTCAACTCCCAACGCTCAACGCTCATCGCTCATCGCTCAATTCGGAGGAAAAAAATCAAGCATCAAACATCAAGCATCAAACATTTTTGTGGTGGTGGATCTTTTATTCGTCCCTCGCACTCGGCTTTCTTGCGAAAGGGCCAATTGCATGGACGCCGCTGCTCACCGTCGGTGCGATAATTATCTACATGCGAGATTGGCAGTTGCCCCAAGGCTTCAAATTAGTCCGCGGAACTTTACTTACACTCGCCATGGTCGCGCTTTGGGGAATTCCGGCGCTGATTCAAACCCGCGGCGAGTTCTTCGCCGTGGGAATCGGTCGGCATGTTGTCGGCCGTTCGTTTGCGACGATGGAAGGTCACGGAGCGAATTCGCTGGGGATGTATCTGCTGCTTCTGCCGTTCTATTTCGTAACGGTCTTTGTCAGTTTCTTTCCCTGGTCGATCAAATTGCCGTGGTCGGTGCGAAAATTATGGCGGCAAACGGCAGCCGGGGTCGGCGCCCCCGGCTACAGCAGGATCGACACCTATCTGCTAACAGGCATTGGCATTATTTTCCTCATCTTCACGGTCATCAAAACCAAGTTGCCGCATTACACCTTGCCGGCGTTTCCGCTGCTTGCGCTCTTGCTGGCACGGAATTGGCAGACGACAGCTGCAAGGCGGCGCTCCTTGTTCCCAACCGCCGCCCTTATCACTGCGGGTGTGTGGATCGCGATCGCGCTCTTGGTTCCGCCCATCGTCGCACGGTTTTTCCCAGCGTATCAGCTATGCCAGCAATCGCGCGCTTCATTGCAGCCAAAGATGCAATTTGCTTCGGTTGAGTTCGAGGAGCCAAGCTTGGTCTGGTACTTTCGCTCGCGCGTGAAAGGTTTTCTAACGCCGTTGAACAGGCGCCGCGCTCCAGAATTCATGAGCGCACCTGGTCCGCATTTTGTCATTCTTCCGACGCCTGTTGCCGGTACGCTGTTCGCGAACCAGCCGCAAAACTGGAAATTTTTTTCGACCAGCGGCTTCAACATCGCAAAAGGGAAACGCGTCGATTTGACACTCGTGCTGAAGCCCGAGTGATTCGTTGAAACGTTAAAGCGTTGAAGCGTCTTCCTCCTCTGTCATGTTGAGCGGAGCAAAACATCTCAGACTATCGGCTTGCGGCAGATGAGCGCCCAGAAATAATCAGAGATTCTTCGCTTCGCTTAGAATGACAAAGAACGCATCCCCGCTTCAACGCTTCATCGCTTTAACTTTTTTAACGCGGCTATGATCACATTTCTCGACGGCAAACTAGTGAGCGCGCTGCCGACACAGGCGACGATCGATGTCGGCGGTGTCGGGTATGAAGTTTTTATTCCGCTGTCGAGCTACGATAAACTGCCCGCTGCCGGACAGCCTATTCGTATTCTCACTCATCTGGCGGTGCGCGAAGATGCGCATGTCCTTTACGGATTCATGACGCCGGCAGAGCGTGACCTTTTTCGGTTGCTGGTCAACCATGTCAGCGGCATCGGACCGAAGCTGGCGCTTGCGGTGTTAAGTGGAATGAGCGTAAATAGTTTCAAGATCGCGATAGTGAATTCCGATGTCGCTGCGATTTCAAAAATCAGCGGGCTTGGCAAAAAAACAGCGGAGAGAATCGTTCTAGAATTGAAGGATAAACTGGGAGTAGCTGCGGCATGGGAAGCCGCGAGCGCCGCGCACGCGCCCACACCCGAACAAGAGCAGGCCAACGAAGCTGTGCTCGCGCTTATCGCGCTCGGTTACAAACAAATCGAGGCGCACAAAGCCGTGCGCGACCTGCAGAAAAAAGGCGAAGCGAAATCCGCGGAAGAACTGGTGAAGCTCGTGCTCAAAAAAATGGCGGCAGGAAGGTGATGGATGTTTGATGGAAGACGTTTGATGTTTGATGTGTATCTGTGGGATCGCACCATCTTGAAATCAAACCTCAAACCTCAAACCTCAAACCTCGCAGCCTTCACCGAGAGCGAGAAACTCCAAGTCATTCGTAACGCTTTCCCCAAGGAGGGCCTCTTCGCTGAAAAAGACTGGCTCCTTTCGCCGGACGCTTTCCCAATCGAGAAAAAAATTCTGACCGACCTCGAGCAGCTTGCTCATCGCCTGTTTGTATTCCAGCGCGCTTGTAATCAGCTCTACCAACTAAGCATCAAGGGCAAACAGCCGGAATGGGTAGCGCGCTATCTTGATGCCGGTAAGCCGAAAGAGCTGATCGAATTTTCGCGGCGCAAGGAAATTCGCGACGATGTACCGCAAGTGATCCGGCCAGATCTCATCCTGACCGATGAAGGCTACATCATTGCTGAAATCGATTCGGTCCCCGGCGGGATTGGCCTGACTGGTTGGCTCAACCAGATCTATTCAACATTCGACAGCCAAATCATCGGCGGCGCCGATGGAATGCTGGACGGCTTTCAAAGTGTCCTGCCAAACGGTGGCGACATAGTCGTCTCGCAGGAGGCAGCAACCTACCGGCCGGAAATGGAATGGATCGCCGCGCGATTAAATCAACGCCATGCTGTAGCCGGAGTCGGTGACTCCGGTTCTATTCGCAATTTCACACCAGCCAGGATCAGCGATCCCGGCTACAGCTGGCGCGTGATGCCAGCGGAGAATTATGAGCCGCAAGATGGCCGCGCCGTCTATCGCTTTTTTGAATTGTTCGATCTGCCAAATATTCCCGGTATCGAAAATGCTTTGCGCGCAAATGCGGAAGGTCGAATCACGATCACGCCGCCGATCAAACCGTATCTCGAAGAGAAAATGTGGTTCGCGCTTTTTTGGATGCAGCCGCTTCGCGAATTTTGGCGACGCGAACTGGGCGAGAAATATTTCATCAAGCTGCAGGAGGTTATTCCCTACTCGTGGCTGCTTGACCCAACGCCGTTGCCGCAGCATGCAGTCATCCCACGACTGGAGATTCACGACTGGCGCGAGGCTGCGAAATTCAGCCAGAAAGATCGCGAGCTTCTGTTGAAGGTAAGCGGATTTTCGCCACTCGGCTGGGGCAGCCGCGGCATTGTGCTCGGAAGCGATCTGCCGCACGCCGAATGGGAGAAAAGGATCGAGCATGCGCTCGCGACATTCGAATCATCTCCAACGATTCTGCAACGTTTTCACAAGGGGCGCTTGTTTGAGCACCGATATTGGGATCCAGATTCCGATGAGCTGAAGACAATGAAAGGTCGGGTGCGACTTTGTCCGTATTATTTCGTCGAAGGCGACCAGGTAAAATTACGCGGTGCTCTCGCGACAATCGCTCCGGCCGACAAGAAATTTCTCCACGGAATGAGCGAGGCCATTCTGGTACCGTCTAACACACAGTGAATAAGCGAGGGCAACAGCCGGCAAGGCCGAGATAACGATTGGTCATCGATTGGGTGGAAACGGCACCAACACCCAAGCGGACGAAGGGGCACGATGCGCCGACGGCGAAGGCGCCCGTAGCGGGATCACGTGGAACGATGGACCAGGTCATGTTTAGCGGTCAGTATCAGCGTGTAGATAGTTCGGGGAAGTCTTCTTCGCGAAATTCGTTGGAACTGCGTCGACCTTCTTTCGCTCGCTTTTCTTCTTCCTGTCGCAGTTCGACACGACGGATCTTGCCGGAGATCGTCTTTGGCAGGTCGGAGAATTCGATGCGACGCACGCGTTTGAACGGCGCCAGGACCTGGCCCAGGTGCTGAAAGATCGAGAGCGCTGTCGTGCGATCTGGCACACTGTTGGCAGTCAGCCTCACATAGGCTTTCGGCACGGCGAGACGCAGCGGATCGGGAGTCGGAACGACGGCAGCCTCGGCTACTGCGGGATGCTCAATCAGTGCGCTTTCCAGTTCGAAGGGACTGATACGGTAGTCGGAGGCTTTGAACACATCATCCGCGCGTCCGACGTAGGTGAAATAGCCCTCTGCATCGCAGGTCGCCACGTCACCTGTTCGATACGCTGTTCGTCCTAACGGAGCGAATGAGCCATCATCATTCTGGTAGCCGCGCATCAAACCGACTGGCGCGGGATTGAGTGCGATACACACTTCGCCTTCCTCGATCTCCTTCTCGTCGGCATCGAGAAGACGAATGCGATAGCCAGGCGCCTCTTGCCCCATGCAACCCGGCTTCACCTTTTGACCAGGAAAACAGGCAATCTGCACCGTGGTCTCGGTCTGGCCGTATGCCTCTCGCACGGTAAGGTTCCAAATCTTCTGCACATGCTCGAGGATGTCGGGATTCAGCGGTTCGCCGGCGGAGCAGACTTCGCGAAGCGCCGTTTTGCATGACTGCATGTCCTCTTGCACGAACATGCGCCATACAGTGGGCGGCGCGCAGAGCGTAGTCACCTTATTCGCAGCGATAGCCCGCAGCATATCGCATGCATTGAAGCGTGGCTGGTTGGCAATGAATACCGTGGCACCAGCATTCCACGGTGCAAAAAAACAGCTATACGCATGCTTTGCCCAACCCGGCGACGAGATGTTGAGATGCATGTCGCCAAGCCGCAGACCAAGCCAGTACATTGTGATCAGATGCCCGACCGGATAGCTCTGATGACTATGCTCCACGAGTTTGGGACGGGAAGTGGTACCAGAGGTGAAATAGAGTAGCATTGGATCGGTTGCGTTCGTCGGAGCGTCTGGCGTGAAGCGTGGTGACGCATGCAATAGAGAGCCATAACTGGTCCAGCCTGACGGCGCTTCTCCCAGAGCAATGCGCTTTACCGTCGGATCGAGGCCATCGAATTTCGCTGCGTCGGCGGCATTGACAATGAGATGCCGCACACGGCCACGCTCGAAGCAATCCTTCAAATCATTCCGAGTCAGCAGCGTGGTGGCGGGAATGACGACAGCGCCGACTTTCATTGCCGCCAGCATCGTTTCCCACAGCGGGACGACGTTGCCGAGCATTAGCAAGATGCGTTCGCCACGCTTCACACCCAGTGCGTGCAAACCGTTGGCGATGCGATTGGAGCGTTGGGAGAGTTCGGCGAAGGTGACGGTGGCTGCGCCATCACCGACGATTTTCAGAGCGGGCTGGCTTGCACTTGCGCCGCGTGCCAGCTCAGCGTCGAACCAATCGAGCGCATAGTTAAAATGCGTGAGCTGGGGCCAGCGAAATTCCGTATGGGCAGTCTTGTAGTCGGTCCGATACGCGAACAGAAAGTCACGCGCAGCCTTAAACGCTTCGACCCCCATCACAACATCTCCTTTTCAGAAGATTCACCACAAACATCTTACATGGATCGTCGACATTCTGCGGTGATCATGATTATTGCATCGTGTTTATCACGGCAGCCCTTTGTCCTTACCCGCATTACATCGAAACAGCGGTATTTACAGCACTCGGTTCCTTACACTTGCTGGTTGTCGTCCTCACTAATTGACGGTTCGCACAGCTCGTCACCGCAGCCTTTGTTATGTTCAGCATCGCTGTTACAGGGATGGCGGTAGTGATCATTTTGAGACTTTTGTATGCCCGCAGCACCTAAAAATTGCTCCAACCAACCGCTGGCCGTTGCGACGAGACATTTGTGAGAGAGTTTCTACTTCTTCCTAGCCATCCAGTGCAGAGCAAGAGCCGGCACGAGAAAGAAAAATACCAGCACGACGCGCAGCTGGATGAAAAATAGTAGGACCAATCTTCCAAATTCTTTCTCGTCGATTTTGAAGAAATGCGTGGCCCAGGATGCGCCAGTGTTCCAAAAGAGCAGCGTCGCGCCGAAATAGAACAGGGCGAATATCAGGCCGATAATAAATGCGGTGAAGAAAAAGTTTCGGAAGAAGATGATCTTATCGCGGTCCATGCCGCGATTATTTACTTCAACGAGGCCAGATCAATCACAAACCGATAGCGGACATCGCTCTTCACCATTCGGTCATATGCATGATTGACCTGTTGAATGGGGATGACCTCGACGTCTGCGGTAATCTTGTGCCTGCTGCAGTAATCGAGCATCTCCTGTGTTTCGGGCAAGCCCCCGATCAGTGAGCCAGCGATGCTCCTTCGGCCCAACACCAGGTTAAACGGTGAGAGTTGTTCCTCACCCGATGGCAACCCGACGCAGATCATTACGCCATTTGTTCGAAGCAGGCTCAGATAGAAATCCAAGTCATGCCTAGCTGAAACGGTGTCGATGACAAAATCAAACTGGTTACTCAGCGTTTTCATTTTTTCGGCATCACTCGTCAGGACAAAATCAGTCGCACCCATACGTTTAGCATCGCGTTGCTTGTTCGGTGATCCGCTTAAGACCGTCACCTTCGCTCCGAATGCGGAAGCAAATTTGACGGCCATATGGCCCAGGCCTCCCAGACCGAGAACGCCAACTCTGTGTCCCTTACCGACTTTCCAGTAACGAAGTGGGGAATACGTGGTGATGCCGGCACATAAAAGCGGTGCCGTTTTTTCAAGCGGGAGTTTCGATGGAACTTTCAAGACGTAATCTTCGTCCACGACAATTTTCGTGGAATAACCTCCTTGGGTGACGGTCTTCCCGTCCTTCTCGTAGCTGTTGTATGTCAGGACGAGCCCGTCGGTGCAATATTGCTGCAGCCCGTTCATGCAATTCGAACATTTTCGGCACGAATCTACGAAGCAGCCGATAGCCACAAGGTCGCCCTTTTTTAATCTTCGTGCCTTTTTGCCCTTCTCGATGACTCTGCCGACGATCTCGTGTCCCGGCACCATCGGGTAAATCGACCTGCCCCATTCGTTGCGGACGAGATGCAGATCGGAATGACAAATCCCGCAGTAAAGGATATCGATGAGAACGTCCTTCGGGCGAAGATCGCGCCGCTCAAAATCAAACGGGGACAGAGGCGAAGTGATGCTTTGTGCCGCATAGCCTGCAACAGGAATCATGATGAACCAGAGTTACGCGGAGAGGCGGCAGCAGCAAATAGTTTGCATTCCGAGCGCTTTAAGCGTGCAAACGCGATGCGATTCCCTCAAAAAAGTCCATGATCACAAAAAATCTCGGAATGCTCCTGCTGGCCATCTATCTCATTCTTGTCGGAATCATGGCTCTCGTTCACTTCGCTATCCCGCGTGATCGTCACCGGAATTCTAGCGCTGCGGGCAGGGATTTTGATTCTCATCGGCAAGTAAGACGGCCCGCGCAAAAGGTTAGGCGGCAAAGCCGCATCTTATTGGCAACGCGTTGAGGACAACGCGTTCCACCTTCTAGCAGCGAAAGGTGGATCGGCTTCTCTGAAGACGATGGCAAACCAATCGCCGAAGGCGCAGATTAAAAACTTGTGCCACTCAGATTGCGCCCACGGCGCCCGAGATCAGCAAAACGACGATGCTGAGCGAAATAAAAATCTGGATCATCGCCAGAATCTTCGCCCAGCGCGCCAGAAGCGGCGCGTCGGTCGGGCCGAAGGTAGAACTCTGCGTGAAGGCGACGAAGAGATAGTCGATAAAGCGCGGCCGCCAGCGTGCACACGCAAATTCGGAGCGCTCATCGTGCGGAATTTGCATCTGCGGAAAAAGGAAACTCGTGCTGCCGAATTTCTTTTGTGTGTGGCGCAGGGTGGGTCCGCCGCCGTCCAGCCGCCAATACCAGAGAGCGAAGACGATCACATTCGTCAGCCAAAGTAGTCCGCCTGAGCGAAGCAACTGCAATGGGGATTCGCGGTGTGCAGGCAGTGCGCGCACCAGCAGAATCACTGAGCCGATCAGCGCCAGTGTTGTGATTCCATTAATGATGAATCCGAGAATGCGATTAAGTGAATGTTTTCCTACGCGATGGCTCACGACCGTTGGCACGAGCAAAACGACAATCACAGTGGGTAACAACCAAGTCGGGCCGACAACGAGATCGCGCGGTAGCGCCAGGTAAATTGCGCAGATCGCCAGAAATGCGAGCACCGCTTGTCCGCGCGGCTCTGGTTTATCAATGTGCTCTGGCGAGCTGGTCATTACATGACTTATAGCTAATTTTAAAAGTCGTGGCGAGAGATCGCTCTTACCCGTGCACCGCTGGCTCGCCTCGCTTGGAGCTCCAGATTATAGTTCCCACATGCCAAAGCGCGTCTGCTATATCCACGTCGGTCCGCACAAGACGGGCACGACTTCGATCCAGTGGTTTCTGCAGGAAAACCGAGAGGAGTTACTGAAGTGTGGTTATTTCGTACCTGAAAGCGAGACAAAGCGCGGCGCGCACTATGCGCTGGTTGAGAAGCTGTGTGGACTGGAGCTGGGGGAGCACCGAGAGCCGCTGGTGGCTAAGTCCATCCGGGCACTCGTTGAGACGCCCTCTGAAGCAATCGTTATTTCTTCGGAGTCTTTGGAAGGAATCCTGCGAAGCCGAAAACATGCCGATGTATTCTTCAGCCGAATTGGAGAACTGAACCTCGAACCGAAGCTCATTTTGTTCCCGCGCAACCAGCCCCAATGGATTAACTCGAGCTATTCCAGTTCGGTCAAGAGCTTCCGCCTGTCGGACCCATTCCAACCCTTGCGCTTCGTTCAGTCGGTCGGCGCCAAATTTTCGCGTTGGCTCGAGTTGGCAAACGCTCACGCCGCCGAACTGATTGCTCGACCCTTCACGAAAGAAACCATCGACCGCGGCGTGATACCGGAGTTTCTCCGGAGCATCGACATCAACTCATCGCAATTCCGAGATGGCCAGATCAGGCAGAATGAAGCAGCCGGGCCGTTCACGGTAAGCGTGGCCCGCGACGTATTGCGCTCGATCGGCGAGACCAACAAGCGGCTTACCTGGCTTCAGGCGAACCGATGTAAAGCCAAGCTCGCCGGGTATCTTGGCGAAAAAGGATTGGCTGATGCCGGTTACTGCGGGCTGACTACCGCCCTGGCGAGACATATTGAACAAGAATTGCGCTCGGATAATGATTCATTTGCACAACAAGCCTGGGGCAGATCATGGGCCGAAATTTTTGCTGCCGATACTGCCGAAGAGTTTACCCCTAACGACTTCGAGATGTGCCGGCCAGCCTGGTTCACCGCCAGGCGGCTCCAGCGGGCTATTCGCGAGATGAAGGAAATTGTGCATGAGATCCTGCTGGATCCGGCCCTTGCCGTCGAAGCGCCTTGGAACGACGTGCGGCAACGGAGTGGCCGCATTTTCCCTGAGCAGCCTCTCGGTCGATGAAAAGGTTTAATTGACGAGGGTGCTATTCCAAGTGTCAGCGCATGTTCTGTCGCCGGACACCATGCAAGTGAGAATTAAATTGCCCAATCCACGGGCGTGTATTGCTGCATCGTATTAACATGCGCGTTTCCCACGCTGATGTGAGCAGATGTTCAAGCGCCTTCTAAAATGGATTGGGGCGATCATCGCCGTAGTCGCGATCGCTTTCGCCGTGTTCCTGACCAATCTCGTTTGGTTTCGGCCCTGGAGTCTCAACCTGTTTTACGAAAAGGTTTTCGCCGAAGTCCTCTTCGATCACCCGCAGCTGCTGTCGACGCTCGGTTTGGTCGAGCAATTTGGTATTACCAGTCACAATGGGAAGCTCGACGACGAATCGTCAGCGCATCAACAGCGCGAATTCGACAGGTGGAAGCGCGACCTCGCGCAGCTACGCCAATATCCACTCGATCGGCAATCGCGTTCGCAAAGGCTTTCCACGCGCGTGCTGGAGTGGTTTTTGCAAATGCAAGTCGAGGGCGAAAAATGGCAGTGGCACAATTATCCAGTCAATCAGCTCTTCGGGGTGCAGAACGAATTTCCGTCTTTCATGGCAAACACGCATCGGCTGCTCAGCCGCAAGGATTGCGAGTATTACATGAACCGAATCGATACTCTTCCGAAAAAGTTCGATCAATTGCTCGAGAACCTGAAGATGCGCGAACAAAAGCAAATTCTGCCGCCGCGTTTTGTTATTGAGGAAGTCCTCAAGGAAATGACGGATTTTATCCGAACGCTGGCTTCGGAGAATATTCTCGCGACCTCGTTCAAAACTCGCGCCGCTAATATCGCGGCGTTGACCGAAGCGCAGCGCGCAGATTTGCAGGCGCGGGTTGAAACAGCAATAACGGGGAAAGTTTATCCCGCCTATCAAAAACTGATCGATTATTTCCAAGAAATTTTGTCGAAGACGACAACTGACGACGGCGTATGGAAACTACCGGATGGCGACGCTTATTATGCCTATTGCCTCCACGAGAATACAACCACCACGCTCAAGCCCGATGAAGTCCATGAGCTTGGGTTGCGCGAAGTGGCGCGAATCGAGGGGGAGATGCGCGCAATTCTCGATGCAAACGGTTTCGCCGGTCAGCCCATTGGCGAAGCTATGGACAAGCTCGCGAAAGATCTGCGTTTCCTTTATCCGAACGACGACAAGGGCAGGGCAGATGCACTGGCGCGATATACGGACTTAATCGCGCAGGCCACGGCGCATTCGTCGAAGGAATTATTTCTTACCACCCCGCGTGCAAAGATTGAGGTCCGACGCGTCCCGGAATTCAAGGAAGCGACTGCGCCAGGGGCATATTATGAACCTCCCGCGATGGATGGGACCCGGCCGGGGATTTTCTTCGCGAACCTTCGCGACATGAACGAGGTGCCCAAGTGGAGCATGCCGACACTGGCATGTCACGAAGGTGTGCCAGGACATCATTGGCAAATCTCCACGGCAGAGGAACTCAAAGGCGTTCCGCAATTTAGGAAAGTAATTCCGTTTACTGCGTACATGGAAGGCTGGGCGCTTTATTGCGAGTGGCTGGCAAAACAGGCGGGGTGGTACGACAACGATCCGTTTGGAGACCTCGGGCGTTTGCGTGACGAGCTTTTCCGCGCGGTGCGATTAGTAGTTGATACCGGCATTCATGCAAAGCGCTGGCCCCGCGAGCAGGCGATTGCTTACATGCGCGAGAAAACCGGGATGGGCGAGAAGGAAGTTAAATCGGAAATAGAACGTTACATTGTCGCGCCCGGCCAGGCATGCGCTTATAAGGTCGGCATGTTAAAGATCCAGGAGTTGCGCGCCCGCGCTGAGAAAGAACTGGGAGCGAAATTCGACCAGCGCGAGTTTCATGACGCTGTCCTCAACAACGGTGCATTGCCGCTCGAGATTCTCGAAGAACAAGTGAACGATTACATTCAGCGAAAGAAGATCTAGTATTGTAGCCGCCTCGCTGTGTCGAGGCGCTTTTCATGGATTTCCAAACACGGCGACACAGCGCCGTGGCTACAACGACAGCAAAGATGCGCAAAATCCTGATCACGCTTGGAATTCTCGTCGCATTTACTATTTCGATATTGGCGACATGGATTTTTGGCGGCCGTCAGCTCTCACTCTTCCTCGATCGTTTTTGGACGATTGAAACAGCTTCAAGCCGAATCAACTCGGTCGTATATGAAGGCAGTGGGACCGGTGGGATCCTTCACGTCAACGATCTCGCACTAAGTCTAAACGACAGGAATGGCCCCAGTCCGAACGTCGGCACAGCGAAAGATGGTCAGCTTGCTCTCGCCGACAGCGGAAGAGTCTTCGCTTTCGGTCTACCGCGGTCAGAAGCAGAGAACCTCGCTGCTGTGCCACCGCAAGGCGATGATGCTTTCATCCAAATCCGTCGGAGCATTCTTAGCTGGCCAACGCCATTCGATTTCAATTTCATGACTGGCCATTCGCCATCATGGAAACGCCATTTGTATTATCGGGTCCTTTGGACAAAACCTTCCGGTGCACAATTACAAATGCTCTGGCGTTATGAACAGTATTTTTATCCGGGCAACGGCTGGGCGAGCGGTTTCATGACCCGTGAGGGTTCCACCGGCTTGATCCGGCTCGATATTCGACCGTGAGCCAAGCCCCAACTGGCTTGTCTCTCGCACACTTCCCTGCATCATTTACGAGTGCAGTTTTCGCATAAATTCCAAAAGCTGTTTTCCCGCGACGCGGCGCAAAGCCTGTGGGAACACGCATGTCGCTGGACGCACCCGGTGAGTGCTCGGCGGATTCTGGCTACGATTGATCGAGCCGAATTAGAGAGGTTGCGCCAGAGCTATCCCTACCGACCCAATGCTCGGAAGATTAATGCTTACGAAGACGCCGCATACTGGATCAACGTGAACGTCAAGCGCGTGCAGGATCTTTGGCTTGATCGCTCGCCGCCACTCCAGATTCTCGACCTTGGCTGCGGCCCGGGTTATTTTCTCTACCTTAGTCGGCTCTTCGGGCACGAAGGACTTGGCCTTGACCCAGACGACGAACCTTTCTTTCGCGGCACAACTAAGCTTTTCAACATCCCGCGCGTCATCGCGCGGATCAGCCCCCAAACGCCTTTGCCCGACATTGGAAAAAAATTTGATCTCGTGACTGGCCACCGCGTCTGCTTCCACCGCATCGCACGCGCTGAAAATGGCAAATGGCTCGAGTGGTCGCCCGCAGATTGGGAATTTTTCATCAACGATATTCGAACACGATTCCTCAAACCTGATGGACGTCTTCTTTTGGAATTTAACCGGCGACAGGACGGTTCTTCATTCTTTACCGAGGAATTGCGCGCTTTTTTCGAATCGCAAGGCGCGCGAATTTTCCGCTGGAAAGCGCTGCTTGCAGCGGATCCGAACAAGCGTCCGCGATTCAAACAAACAGGTAGGAGCGATTGACCTTAATCGCCCGTCAGGCCTTGCAACCGACGCGGTCGCCCTACAAATCGACCTCACAACTTCCAGTCTGAGCAATCCCAGTCGAGTATCTGCTCAACCTCTGCGATGTCTTCCGCAAACAGATTGTAGAGGAAAACCCTCTCCTCCCAGTTCATCGCGCGCTCGTATGGCACGATATTTCTGTCTTTACTGCGCACTGAACGCAGTGGCTTGCGCCCAAGAAAGGAAAAGATGGAGGCAAGCGTTTCCGCTGGGTTCGTCTTGAAGTTTTCGAACTTCGCGACCTTCACTTGCTCGCGAGAAAAGAATTTGAAGACACGCGCGAGTTGCCGTCCATAGAATCCTCGATCGATATAAGCAAAACGACGCGCTTCAGCCGGAGGTGCGCCACCGATGCGCGTTTGTTCTTCTCGCACGGCGTCAAAAAAATCCAACGGCTCGCGGCCTTTGAATCGTTGCATGTTCCAATGCGCAAAGGCGCGTTCGACCGGATTTCGCAGAATAATCAGCAGTTTGATTTCCGGATTGTATTTCCAAATTCGTTCCGCGGCCGGCTCATGATACAGGTAACTAGGCGTGCAATCACCTGCGATCGTTAATTGAGCGACCAGCGGATAATGCTTGTGCAATTGTTCGTAGTCGACGTCGGAAACGAACATGGCGTCGTCATCAAAGAAATGCATCTCCTGCTGGTCGCCCATCGTGATGTCTGGGTGCCTGCTTAAGAAGTAATGCAACGCCGTCGTCCCGGATTTTTGCGCGCCGGCGAGAATGAAATCGAGTCGGTCGAGTTTGCGACGCTTTGTTCGGAACATCGTCATCAATCAAGAGCCGCTGATCGCTTCACGCAATCGGGCCGTAGTCAATTCAAAGAAGCGGCAGTCCTGGCGTTGTCGATCTTTTTGTAACCTCAAAACGCGGTTGCCTGTCTCATATAGCGATGAGTCCCGCTCCGAAAGCTCTCGCGCACGGGATGTTGATTTTCCTCGAAATTACTGTCGTCGTCCTTTTCGTCATGTCGCTTGCCGCAATTGCCGTGATCAGTTCTCTTGGCGCGCGCAAACGGAACCGAGCACTCGAAAATGCTAACGCGCTCTACTTGATCGGTTCAGCCAGCGATCACCACGTTGACTGACCACCAGCGCTAGGAGAGGAGTTGTCCGCCACAGAGCACCGTTCTATGCTGCGCGATGCTTACTGATTTTCTTGCGGGACCTGAATTACAAGCGTTCGCTATTGCATGCGCAACCAGCTTCGCTGCATCCGCTCTTGCCGATGAAGGGATGTGGCTTTTCAATGCGCCGCCGCTGAAACAGCTCAAAGAAAAATATCAATTCGAGCCGACACCGCAGTGGCTTGAGCATCTGCAAAAGGCCAGTGTCCGTTTCAACTCCGGCGGCAGCGGATCGTTCGTTTCGGCGAATGGACTCGTCATCACGAACCACCATGTGGGGGCCGACACATTGCAGAAGATGGGCGACGCGCAGCATAATTATCTGCGGGACGGCTTTTATGCGAAAACGCAAGCCGATGAACTCAAATCGACCGATCTCGAGCTCAACGTCCTGATGTCGATTGAAGATGTGACCGCGCGCGTAAACGGCACGGTCAAACCAGGCATGACCAGCGACCAGGCGTCCAGCGCGCGTAACGCCGCCATCGCGGCGATTGAAAAAGAAAGCAAAGAGAAAACCGGGTTGCGATCCGATGTCGTTACCCTTTACCAGGGCGGCGCTTACCACTTGTATCGATACAAACGCTACGACGACGTGCGGCTCGTCTTCGCGCCCGAGCAGCAGATGGCTTTTTTCGGCGGTGACCCGGATAACTTCGAGTATCCCCGGTACGATCTCGATATCTGCCTCTTTCGCATTTACGAGAATGGCCAACCCGCGAAGATCGACCATTTTCTCAAGTGGAACTCGCACGGGCCGAGCGATGGCGAATTGACCTTCGTGAGCGGCAGCCCGGGTAAAACGGATCGACAACTTACTTTGGATGAACTCGCCGACACGCGCGATCGATATCTGCCTTACGTATTGAGCATGTTCTACCGGCGCGAAGTGCTCGAGCTATCTTACAGCGCGCGGTCTTTTGAGAACGCAAGGAAGGCACGCGACGATCTTTTCGGGGACCAAAACAACCGGAAGAGGTACGACGGTTATCTGGCAGGGCTGCTTGATCCGCAGATCTGGTCAGCGCTCAAAGCACGCGAACAAAAATTGCGTGACGCGATTGCACGCGATTCCAAACTTAAATCGACGATTTCTGCTTACGACCGAATCAAACGCGCCCAGGCTGAGATCGCAAAAGACGCGCCGCTGTACAACTATTTGGAACAAGAACGGCCGATCACGATCGGTTATCGCGGGCCGCGAGCGTTGTCGGGAAATCTCTTCAAATACGCTCGGTTGCTGACTCGCGCGATCGAGGAACGCGCTAAACCGAACGGCGAACGGATTCCGCAATTTCGCGATAGCGCGCGCGAATCGCTCGAGCTGGAGCTCTTCTCGACCGAACCGATCTATGATGATTACGAAATATTGCGACTGACCGATTCGCTAACCGATTTCGCTTCTCAATTTGGTGCAGACAATCCGCTCGTTCAGAAGGTGCTCGCCGGAAAATCGCCGCACGCGCGCGCTGTAGAATTGGTCGCCGGCACGAAACTGAAAGACGTCGCCGTGCGAAAAGACCTCTATCACAAGGACGCAGCTGCGTTGCAGGCAGCGCATGATCCGATGATCGATGTCGCGCGCCTTGTAGATGGACCGGCGAGAGAGGCGCGAAAAATCTACGATGCGCAGGATGAAATTAAAAAGCAGGCGTATTCAGAGATCGCGAAGGCCCGTTTTGCCATTGGAGGTGCCAGCAGCTATCCGGACGCGACTTTCACGCTTCGACTTTCCTACGGACGAGTTCGCGGCTATGAACAGGACGGAAAACAAATCCCCGCCTTCACCGATTTCGGTGGGTTATATCAACGCTCCGCCGAACACGACAACAAACCGCCTTTTGATCTGCCGCAGCGTTGGATCGACAAAAAGACAAATCTCAATCTGACAACGCATTTCGACTTTGCTTCCGACGCAGACATCATCGGCGGGAACAGCGGCAGCCCCGTAGTAAACAAGGCGAACGAATTTGTCGGGATTATTTTCGACGGCAACATTCAGTCGCTCGTGCTTGATTGCGTTTACACCGATACACAAGCGCGCGCGATCAGTGTCGATTCGGCAGCTATCATTGAGGCCATACGTAAGGTTTACGATGCGAGCGCGCTCGCAGATGAACTGGAAGGCGTGACAAAATAGTTTTGTCATGGCTCCGATGAGAGTCGGATGTCCCGCAATTCTAATTGCGCTGCT
>Ga0209689_1001567_pt1 | contig 17006 bp, 18 predicted proteins | sample GraSoiAngelo_149_FD_187119 | JGI IMG/M metagenome (GOLD analysis project Ga0209689, IMG submission 187119) | Grasslands soil microbial communities from the Angelo Coastal Reserve, California, USA - 14_1009_09_30cm (SPAdes) (version 2) | ecosystem: Environmental > Terrestrial > Soil > Grasslands ... | reverse complement strand
TCTGATGGGTCCCGTGTCCGGCGAGCACGTCGTCCTCGTCCAGACGACCCATCCGAGCCCGATGGTCGTCGAGCTATTCCTGTTGGCCGACGCGATCCGGGACGCGGGCGCCCGGCGTCTCACGGCCGTCGTCCCGTACTTCGGCTACGGCCGCCAAGACAAGCGATTCCTCGACGGCGAGGCGGTCTCCGCCAAAGCGATTGCCAAGCATCTCGCCGTCGATTGCGACGAACTGCTGACGATGGCGATTCACAACGCCGGGATCCTCAAGACCTTCCCACTCCCGGCACGCGAGGTGAGCGGCATGCCCGCGATCGGCCGGTACCTGAAATCGACGAAGGTCGATATGCTCCTCGCGCCAGATGACAACGCGATCCGGTTCGCGAAGGAGGCGTCCGCGATCGCCGGCGTCCCGTTCGACTTCCTCGTGAAGGAGCGCATCGACTCGTACACGGTGAAGATTGAGCCGAAAGCCCTCGCGGTCAAGGGCAAGTCCGTCGGCATCGTCGACGACGTGATCTCGACGGGCGGCACGATTGCGACGGCGGCGAAGGAGCTGAAGGTGCAGGGAGCCCGGCGCGTGATTGCCGCGTGCGTCCACGGCCTTTTCGTGGGCAAAGCGGAGGCGAACCTGAAGGCGTGCGACGAGGTGGTTGCGACGGACACCGTCCTCTCGCCGCACACGAAGGTCAGCGTCGCCCCGGAGTTCGCCGCGGCGATCCGCGCGTTGGGTTGAGCCTCACGGCCGGCCCATGAACGTCAGGAGCGCAACGGTTGCCGTCAGGATAAGCCCCGCCCACACGAGCAAGCCGATGTTCTGCATGTCCGTGGTCCGCTTCGACCCCAGGGCACCACCGACGCTGAAGAACGCTGCCATGGCTCCGCCGCTCACGACGAGGAAGCGGGCGAGGTTCAGGACGTTCGCGTCGCGGCTGAACGCCGCGAGAACCCCTCCGAGCCACCAGCCGAACACACCGACCGCATTCAGCGCGAACACCATCCGCTTGGACAGGTACGATTCGACCGGCCTCGCGGGCCCGTACGCTCCGGGATACGGCTGCGGTGGTTGCATCCCTTCGACCTCGCCGCGCGATGGGTCTCGGCTTATAAAACTATAATCCGATGAATATATATAACGGCGAATCGAGCTATCGTCCTCCCCTCCCACCCATGCGGATGAGGGACTCGGCCATCGCCGGGGCACCGGGTTGGTGCGCGCGGTCTCGCCGCGACGCCTCGACACTCCTTCGGCGCCAATCGGCATCGCGCTGGATCGTGGCCGCATTGTCGTCCGCCTACGTTCCTGACGGCACCCGGTTGTGCGTACGTCCCTCCGATGGCGTTCGAAGAATTCGAGTTCGTTGGGCAGGCGTGAGACGTCCCGCTGGCCCGTCGCGCATTGCACAACCTACTTAGACGGGAGGCTTCTACACGGGCCAGGCGCATCCATGGTCGAAGTGGAGATTCGGACGCTGAAGGACGTCGACCTGAAAGGCGGCACGGTCGTCGCGGCGTTCCCGAGCGTCGGACTCGTGAGCACGATCAGCGCGACGTACATGATCACGACGTTGAAAGTGGACCAGGTGTGCGCCCTCGAATCCCCGGATTTCCCATCGCTTTCGATGATCTATGCCAAGAAGCCGAAGTTCCCCGCCCGCGTGTACGCGTCCTCGGATCCGAAGCTCGCGATCTTCATTTGTGAGATGCCCCTGCCGATGTCGACCCACCGCGCCGTGGCGTACGCGCTGCTGAAGTGGTCGAAGGATCACGGCTGCCGATGGATCGTGCCGCTTGAGGGGATCCCGGCCGACCTCGATGTGCCCGCGGCCGGAGAGCCGTCCGTGTGGGGCGTCGGGAGCACGGACCGCGCGCGGGTCGAGCTCGATAAACGCGGGATCAAGCAGCTTGAGACGGGCATGATCACCGGGGTGACGGGCGTCCTCCTGAACGAAGGCCGCTGGCGCAACGTCGATGTCGTCGCTCTCTTGGCCGAGGCCCGGCCCGACTTTCCGGACGCGCGCGCCGCCGTCAGCCTCGTCCACGCGCTCGACGACCTCCTGCCGGAAATCTCGATTGACCTGAAACCGCTCCAAGCGGAGGCGAAAGCCCTCGAGGACCACTTGACGAAGCTGAAGCAGCAGGCCGGCCCCGTCGTGCCGCCGGAGCCGATCCCAGGCGAAATGTACCGCTGAATCGAGCCGAAGCTGGGGTTCATCCGGCTTGGGCGGCGGCCTTAATTCGGAAGTAGCGCTCTTTGTATAGTTGCTCGCACGACGGGCAACACACGTAATGGATCCGGCCCTCCAGCCGAAGCTTGATCGGCTCTCCCTCGATCGCCTGCCCGCACTCGAAACATGCGACGGTCGTCGACAGAGGCCCGGAAAGGATCGCCCGCGGTGCTTCCTTGAATCGTTTCGCCGCGACGTGATGCGTGAACGAAACGACGCCGTCGAGGGATCCCACCCGCTCGAGGAAGGGATTGACTGCCTTCGATGATCGGAGGACCGCCTCCGCGATGAGCCGGGATTCGATGGTCCGGATCGTCCAACGCACTTCGGGGAGCTTCGCGAGTACTTGACCGACGCGTTCGGCTTCCCTCGATCGACATTTCAGGATCAAGAACAGTCGAACTTGGTGGAGTTTCTCAGGGTCGATTGTTGCGTGATATCCCGACAGTACCCCGAGACGCTCCAGGTTCGCCACATGTGCGCTCACGGTCGGAACGCTCACCCCGACGCGCCGCGCGAGCTCTCGGAACGACCGCCGAGCATCTTCTTGTAGCGCACGGAGGATTTTCGCATCTGTTCGGTCAAGCTGCATGGTGCCCTGACAAGTCGCAGCGCGGGTAATGAAGCTTTACAAATGTAAACGCCAATCGGAATGACCGACCGTCGCTCTTGCAGACGTGGGAACTCGATGCCGACGGACCCGGTTTGCGGAATGTACGTGGACTCGGGCACCCATCTCACGGCGACCGTCCGCGGTCGAAAGTACTACTTCTGCTCCGAGACGTGCCTCGAGACATTCACCGCCCCGGAAAAGGAGCTCACGCGGCTGAAGCGACTCACGGCCCTTAGCCTCGGGGTTGGGATCCCACTCTTCGTCGTGGCCCTGGGAATGGGCCTCGGATGGTTCTGGTCGAATCTGGTGGAACCGATGAACGTCGTATTCTTTGTCCTCGCGACACCGGTCCAGTTCGTCGCAGGGTGGCGATTCTACCGCGGCTTCTGGGACGCGATCCGGAGCCGGAGTGCGAACATGGACGTGCTCATCGCGATCGGGACGTCCGCTGCGTGGGGCTACAGCGCCATCGTAACCTTCCTCCCATACGTTGGCGTGCGGGGCGTCGACCCGGCGACGTACTATGACACCGCCGCGGTGATCATTGGCCTGATCCTCCTGGGAAAGTACTTCGAGGAGATCGCGAAGGGCAAGGCGAGTGACGCGATCCGGAAGCTGATGGACCTCGCGCCGCGGACCGCGCACGTGCTCCGTGACGGCCGGGAAGAGGAAGTCGCGGTCGAGCTCGTTCAGCTTGAGGATCTCGTGATCATCCGACCGGGCGAGCGTGTGCCCGTCGACGGGACGATCGTGGAAGGGTTCTCCGCAATCGACGAATCGATGATCACGGGGGAATCGATTCCGGTCGACAAGAAGATCGGCGACACGGCGATCGGGGCGACGGTCAACAAGACGGGCTTCTTGAAGATCCGCGCGACCCGGGTGGGAGCGGATACGACGTTGAGCCAAATTATCAAGCTCGTCGAAGATGCCCAGGTCGCCCGGGCCCCCATCCAGAAGCTCGCGGATCGGGTGTCGTCCGTCTTCGTGCCCGCGGTCGTGGCAATCGCGACGTTCACATTCTTTGCCTGGTATATCCCGCTGGGCCAGTCGGTTGCCCATGCCCTCCTGTTCTTCATCGCGGTCCTGATCATCGCATGCCCCTGCGCGCTCGGAATCGCGACGCCCGCCGCGATCATGGTCGGCACGGGCAAGGGCGCCGAGAACGGGCTGCTAATCAAAGGCGGGGAGTATCTCGAGAAAGCGCACAAGCTGACGACGGTCGTCTTCGACAAAACCGGCACGCTGACGAAAGGCAAGCCGTCGGTCACCGACGTGGCGGCGTTCGGCTCGAGATCGGAAGCGGATGTGCTCCGCCTCGCAGCCTCGGCGGAGAAAGGGTCTGAGCACCCGCTCGGGGAGGCGATTGTACGCGCGGCGGCCGCGCGCGGCCTGCCCACGGAGGACCCGGTAGACTTCGAAGCGATTCCGGGCCTAGGAATCCGCGCGCGGATTGGCGGCCGTCCGGTCCTTCTTGGGAATCGCAAACTGATGGCAGATGCGGGAGTCTCCATCGCTGGAGCCGAAGCGGTCCTTCAGCGCTTCGAGGCGGACGGAAAGACGGCGATGATCCTGGCGGAGGACGCAACGACTACGGGCGTGGTGGCGGTCGCCGACACCTTGAAGGACCACTCTATTGAGGCGGTCCGCGCGCTGAAGGCGATGGGGATCGAGGTCATCATGATGACAGGCGACAACCGCCGGACGGCGGAAGCGATCGCTCGCCAAGCCGGCGTCGATCGCGTCATCGCGGAAGTCCTCCCCGACCAAAAGGAGGAGAAAATCAAGGAGCTGCAGGGCGCCGGCAAGGTCGTCTCGATGGTCGGCGACGGGATCAACGATGCGCCCGCGCTCGCTCAGAGCGATGTCGGGATCGCGCTCGGAAGCGGAACGGATGTGGCCATGGAAGCGGGCGGCATCGTCCTGATCAAGGATGACCTGCGGGACGTCGTGGCGTCGATTCAGTTGAGCCGGCGAACGGTCCAGAAGATCCGCCAGAACCTGTTCTGGGCGTTCTTCTACAACGCGGCCCTCATCCCGCTCGCCGCTGGGGTCCTCGCCGGATTGGGAATCGTCCTGAATCCGATCATCGCGGGCGCCGCGATGGGCTTCAGCTCCGTCTCCGTCGTCATGAACTCGATGACCCTGCGGCGCTTTACGCCGAAATTCTAAGGAGGTGACACATGGCAAAAGACCCCGTTTGCGGGATGGAAGTCGATTCGAAGCGAACTGCAGGCAGCCGAACGCACGACCACACGACGTTCTTCTTCTGCTCGCAAGGTTGCTTGAAGGCGTTCGACAGCGACCCCCACCGGTACGGGCATACTCACTGACTGTGAGACAACAAGGAAACGTGATCACTCATTTCGGCCCAGCCAGGCACCCGCCTGAACGAGGTGGCGAAGCTTTTCAAGAAGCCTCCATCTGACCGTGAGGCCCATTGTAAGCAGGTTCACGCCGACGCTTAGAATGGCGGCGGGAAACCTCAGCATGGAGATCAAGAGGGTGGGAAACAGGGAATATGCGAAGAAACCGGCTAGCAACAGACTGGCCGTGACTACGGGAGTTCCCATTGTGGGAATGACGAAAGCCGCTGACTTTACGTCTTCGTGCATGCGCTTCAACGAGGAAGGGCTCGCTTCTGGTCTTCGCTTATCACTTAGGGTTCATGTATTTTTTTGCTCCTCTCTTGGGCCCAATCGCTGGTGACCCCGATGCTTTTGAACGACGACCGCATTCACGATACGATGGCGAAGAGTCGAACGGCCGAGGTTCGGGTCCGAGCTAAAGAGACGGTCAAGTTCGGTGGCTTCGATGTAACAAATCGGACCGCCAACTCGATCACGGTCAAGAAAACGGCGAGTGGGTTTGTCGTGACAAACTGTTGCCTTGAGGAGCAAGGGATGTAACCTGGCCGCCGTAGACCAATTGACCTGCGCCCGGTCCTGACACAAGTGAGTATTGGGGCCTATTGTTGTTTCGGTGAACTTGGGGGTCCGTTCAAATGAGGGAAGATCATTCTGCCCGCTTACACGGTAGTGACCAGGCGACACAACGCGTCGAGACCGAAAGAGCTCGGACGCAAGGCAAGATTCTACGACATCAAGCTACAGACAAGTCCCGTTTCGCCTCTCGCTAATCGGCCGACTCTGCTCCGTATCGTCGTGACGGACTCGGCTGTCTCGAATCCGATCCGCGAGTTCGACCTCGTCCACGGCCGACGCATGCATCTAGTCGTTGTCTCCGAGGACCTCGCCTTCTTCGATCACGTCCATTCGGAACTCCGGACGGTGTCTTCCAGCTCGCCTTCACGTTTCCAAAAGCCGGTCCGTACCGGTTCTGGGCCGAGGCGAAGCCGAAAGGCGGCGAGCGGGCACTGGTCGCGTTCCGCTTGCGGGTTGAGGGCGGGCGGATCCATCAGCCAATCGCTCTCGTCCCGGATCGGGAAACGACGAAGGCCGTGATGGACGGACAATACCGCGTGACCCTTACGCCTCGGGACGCGGTCGCGGCAGAGAAACCCGTTTTCCTAACGTTTTCGCTCGCCCATCCAGACGGGAGTCCGGTGACAGACCTGAGGCCGCTCATGTCAGCGGGTGGCCATTGCGTCGTGATCAGCGAGGACGCCCAGACATTCGTCCATGTCCATCGTACCCGCGAGGTCGTTGGATCCTGGCGTGGCGGCCCGGACGTGGCCTTTGAGACAACCTTCCCCATTCCCGGCTTGTACAAGGTCTGGGGACAGTTCCTCCGTGTCGGCACGATCATCACAGCCGCCTTCGTGCTCGACGTCGCTGGACGAGGACGGTCAGACGGCCTGACGTCGCATGAGGAGGGCGTTCGTCACGACGATGATGCTCGAGGCGGCCATGAAGAGCGCGCCCCACTCGGGCCGTAGGACGATTCCCACCGGCACTCCGACGCCCGCGGCAAGCGGCAGAGCGAACGCGTTATAGCCGGTCGCCCAGATGAGGTTCTGTCTCATCTTCCTCGACGTGAGCTGGCTCAAACGGATGAGGCGCACGACATCCCTTGGATTGTTCCGCACGAGGACGATGTCCGCAGACTCCATCGCCACGTCGGTCCCCGCGCCGATCGCAATTCCGACGTCCGCTTGGACGAGCGCCGGCGCGTCGTTGACCCCGTCTCCAACCATTGCGACCCGCTGCCCCTCCTTCTGCAACCGTTCGACCGTCGCGGCTTTGTCGCCTGGGAGAACTTCCGCAAAGAACGTGTCCAGACCGAGCTGGCCGGCGACGTAAGCGGCCGTGGCGCGGTTGTCGCCCGTCAGCATCGCGACGCGGATTCTCATTGACTTCAGGTCGGCGACAGCCTCACGCGATTCGTCTCGAATGACGTCGGCGAGTGCGATAACGCCCGCCAGCCGGTCGTCGATGACCGCGTGGACGATCGTCTTGCCCTGTGCCGCGAGGCGATTCGCTTCCGCTGGCGGCTCGAGGCGGATGTCCTGGAGCAAAGCCCGATTCCCGAGGGCGACCGAGTGCCTTTCCGCCTTCGCGCGGGCGCCTTTCCCGGGGAGGGCGGTGAAGTCGACGACGTCGGGGAGAGAGAGGCCCCGAGATTCCGCGTGCGCCACGATCGCCTTCGCGATGACGTGCTCCGAGTTCCGCTCTACCCCAGCGGTGAGTCGGAGGATGTCGGTCTCGGACCAGGAGCCGAATGGGATGACGTCTGTGACGCCGAACCGGCCCGTCGTCAAGGTGCCCGTCTTGTCAAACAGGATGATGTCCAGGTGCCTCGCGGCCTCGAGGCCCTCCGCGTTGCGGATCAGGAGGCCTCGCTGCGCGCCCATCGTCGTCGAGATCACGGTGACCGTGGGGATCGCGAGGCCGAGGGCGTGCGGGCACGCGATTACGAACACGGTGATCATCAACGTGAGTGCGAATAGGCTATCCGCCCTCGCCACACCGAACCAATAGGCGAACGTCGCGACGCCGAGGCTCACGGCGATCAGCGTGAGGGCCGTCGCCGCGCGGTCCGCGAGGCGTTGCACCCGCGGCTTGGATTCCTGCGCTTCGCGCACGAGGTTCACGATCTGTGCGAGGGCCGTCTCCTCGCCCGTCTTCGTGACGCGCACGCGGAGCGCGCCTTCCCCGTTAATCGTCCCACCGAGGACGTTGTCTCCAGGGCTTTTCGACACGGGTTTCGATTCCCCGGTGACGAAGGCCTCGTTCACAGAACTCGCGCCTTCCATCACCACGCCGTCGATTGGGACCTTCTCGCCGGGTCGCACGAGGACGATATCGCCGAGGGCCAAGAGGGCCGTCTCGACCTCCTCGATCGAGCCGTCGGCCTTCACGCGGTTCGCGGACGGCGGGATCAGCTTGACGAGCTCCCGCAACGCCCCGGAGGCGCCGCGGACGGAGCGCATCTCCATCCAGTGTCCGAAGAGGAGGAAGAGCACGAGGGTCGAGACCTCCCAGTAGAAGTCCGGAGCGACGAACAGGAACGTTGCGGCGACACTGTACAGGAATCCGGAGAGGACCGCGAGGCTCACAAGGACGTCCATGTCTGCCGTGCGGGCGCGGAGCGCGGTCGCGGCGCCGCGGTAGAACGGAACGCCGCCGTACAAGACGATGATCGAGGCGAGGACCACGAGGACGAGGTTGAGTCCGAGGAGATCCGGAAGTCGGAAACCGGCCCAGGACTGGATCGTTGGTGAGAGGATCAGGACCGGCATCGTTAGCCCGAGGACGACGAGGAACCGGCGACGCATCTCTTGCTCCATCATCGCGTGGTGGTCGTGCACCGCGGGCCGTCCGGTCGCGTGGGCTCGGTGCTCCGTCTCGGCGGTCTTCACGGTCGAGGGGCGCGCACCGCACTCGACACCGATTTCCCGGAGGCGTTGCACGACGGCCTCGGACGACCCTTCTGGAGCGAGTGTGATCGTGACTATGCCTGTCATCGGATTCAGGGAGGCCGCGCGGACGCCCGATACGTTGAGGAGCCGGGCCTCGACCCCGTCGCTGCAGTCAGGTGGTAGGAAGTCGTGAATCTGCAGGATGAGCTTGCCCTCCTCTGATCGTGGGGCCGTTGGCAAGTGCTCCGCGTGGCCGTGATGTTCCATGCAACCCGACAAATCTGGGGAAAGGGCTGACGGCCCATGAAACCGACGGGGCGTATCGATCCGAGATGCCAGTCCATCGCGGGACCAGCCCCACGCATTATCCGTCCGAAACGTGACGATTGATGGAAAAGGTCACAGACCGGAAATGACCCGAACGGGTCCTGCTCACGACGTGGGCGCCCTTCGGCGGTCGGGTCCCCCAGTCTGCAATTCGGTAATCAAATCCGATAGCGGCTCCTAAAGCCATAGATAGACAAGTGGGGTCTCCAAGGGTGCCCCTCGGGGGTAATTCCAATCTTACCCAACCCGGAGGCGCGCACCCGCGAGCGCGCGCTCGATGGGTGCCGCCGGCACTGGAGCTTCCTGAGCGTCCTCGTCAGCGGAATGCTTCTCGCGGTCGCAGCCGTGCCCGCGATCGCGTCCTCAACGCCCGTGTCCGAGCAAGCCGCGCTGCTCCTGCGCGTCGTTCGAACGGGACCCACTGAAGCCAGCGTCCTCGGCGTCGCACTCACACCAAGCGATGCCGTGGAGCTGCTCGTGAACGGCAGCGTGATCGCCTCGCGGGCTCCCGAGGCGAACCTCGACTACTGGTTCCTCGATCTGGGCGTGACGGACACCTCGATTGTCGAGACGAGGATTGGCCTCGCGACGTCCCCCGCGGTTGTGGTGCCGGCGTACGTCGCTCAACCCGCGCGCCCGCCCGGGTTCATTTCCGCGCAGGGGTCTCGCCTGGCTCGGAACGGACAGCCGATTCAACTCTTCGGGGCTACGGAGCAGACCGCATTCATCTACGCATTGAGCGCGTCCGGCCTCTGGAACGGCCCTCCCGATCTGACCGCCTGGGGGAGGAACCAGTTGTTTCCTTCCGGTCCCGACGCGAAGATCCCGGGCGTGATCGATGCCGACTCGTTCTGGCGGGAATACTTCCGGTACTTCCTGCACTACAACGCGGTGGCGGGCTCCCCGACGAATCCGAAGGCGAACGTCCTCCGAGTCTGGATCGCAGATGACTCCTGGGTCTCCGAGGGAACGTATCTCGCGTGGAAGGCGAACGCGACCGTGTTCTGGAACGTGTTCGACCGGATGGTATACTGGGCGAACCGGTCCGGTTTCTTCCTGGTTCCCGTCCTCGGCCATTTTGACGGAGCGCCGGACAACCGATTCTTCATGACGACGACCCTTCAGTACGCGCACCAAATCGAGGTCGTCCGTGCGATCATGGACCGCTACAACTCGGAGCCGCGGATCGCGATGTGGGACTTGTGGAACGAGCCGGATGTGAACAACGACGTGTATTGGGCGACCGTCGGCGGGATCGTCGGATTCCGCGCGTGGGCGAGCCAGTACATCGCGGACGTGAAGCCGCACAGCCCGAACCATCTCATCACGATCGGAACCGCGGGGGAGAGTTCGTTCCCCGGCGTCCCCGGCCTGGGCTGGCAGTACCATTTCTTCTTCAACGACATCCCGGGTCTCGAGGTGTCCCAGCATCACACGTCGGGTACGGCGGAAGACGCGGCCCTGATCAACTGGGAGACCGCATGGCACGAGGCGCTCGGGATTCCGCACTTCGAGGGCAACTACATGTATAGCTTGCAGCCGGGTCCGAGCCCCTTTGGGTACGGTTACTGGCCGTGGTTCACAGAGCAAAGCCGCGCCCGGGGATGGCCTGCGATCACGACCACGGTCCTCTTTGACGACGGCAAAGGTCCCTACGCCGATTACCCGTACACGGGCCCTCTTCCTTCGTATCCCGCCAATGCACCTCCGCCGAACGGGCAGCCTCGCCCTTCGTTCGTGTTCTCCCCTTCGGCCCCGCGTGCCGCGAGCGCGGTCCAGTTCGATGCGTCGGCCTCGACGGACGACCAAGGCATCGTGCAATACAAGTGGGACTTCGGTGACGGGCAAGCGGGCTCGGGCGCCGTCGTGGACCATGTGTACGCCGTCGCAGGGACCTACAACGTCCGGCTGACGGCCTGGGATGCCGACGGCTCGGGAGACTCGTCGACAGCCGGAGTGCCCGTCGAAGGACAAGGCGGAGCCAGCCCGAACGGGCCCCTCGCCGCATTACCGTCCGGATTCCTATGGATGGTCGTCGCGGGTTTGATCTGTGCCCTCATCGCGACCGCCGCAGGGCTCTCGCGGGGCCTTCGACGGCGCCGGGGCGTCCCGCGGACGGTGTCAACGGTCAAGCCGCGCACGGGCAAGAGTGAACCAAAGCGTCCTGCCCCCGAGGAGCGGCCCTCCGAGGCCCCCGACGAGAGTGTCACGGGAGAGCAAGCCGATCAAGAAATCGACGAGCTGTTCCGGGACTTGGACGAGATGGAGGCATCGACGGCGCGCGCGAGCGAGGCGATTGAAGCCGAGGACTCGCCGGTCCCAACGCGGTCCAAGAAGCGTTGAAGGTCGTTGCGCTTGCGAACCCGAGGCCTGCCGGATGGGCCCCGAGGGATTCGAGGAGAGAGGCCGCAAGGTTCACGTGGAACCGTTCGTTCGAGTAAACCATGGAAAAAGATCCCGTCTGCGGAATGATGGTGGACTCGAAGCGGGCGGCCGGCAGCTCCGTTTACAAGGGCCGGACCTTCTACTTCTGCTCCTCCGGCTGCAAGGCCACCTTCGATCGGAACCCGGTCCAGTTCGCGAAGTGAATCATTCGGCGGCCTTGGTCGGCAAAGATTTATCGTCGATCGGACCGTGTCGCCCCTCCGTGGCCTCTGCCCTGTGGGCCCGGCTCACCTGGAGCCGCGCGCTCTTCGCGGTCCTCGTCCTGAACGTGGTTTGGACCGCGTCTCTGTTCATCTGCCCGTACCTGGTCCCGCCCGGGTCGTTCGCGAACCAAGTCGGTGGCGCCAACATCGTCGACCACGAGAACATCTGGGCGACCTTCCCGGCGTACCCGAGGATCATCTACACGATCGGCGACGCGCAGTGCCACCAGTTATACTACCGGTCGTTCTGGTTGAACGGGAACCAGATGCCGATTGACGAGCGCATGACGTCGATGTACGTCTTCGCGAACCTCGGCCTGATCGCCGCGATTTTCGCGCAGCCCTCGACGAGCACGGGGCAGGTCATGATCAACGCGTTGCCGGAGTTCTTGCGCCGGCGGCTCTCGAAGATTGGCTCGGAGCGCGCCGGCGCGTTCATCGTGGTCCTCGGCCTCATCCCGATGGCGATTGACGGATTCACCCAGCTGTTCCGGGTAAACGGCTACGAGTCGACGCCGCTCGCGCGTGTCGGGACCGGTGCCCTCGCTGGCTTTGTCGGCGGGCTCCTCATCGGCGCGATGATCGTGACGATTCGCCAGTTTTCGATCGAGATCCAGGCGCTCCGCGCGCGGTTCTCATCCGCGTCGACCCTCGAGCGTTGAACACATCCTCCGAGGCCAAACCCCGGAACGCTCGGTAAACTACATCTGAATGGATCTCCCTGCCGAGGTATCGGTTGGGGGAGGCGTCCACGATCGACGAGGAATGTCGCATCCACACGTTGGTGGCCGACGTTGCGATCATCGCGCAAGGCCAAGTCCTGCTCGTCCGCTACCGGGACTCGGCGAAGTACGACCACGAGACCGGATGGTTCCTGCCGGACGATGAGTTGCAGTACCTCGAGCATCCGGAACGCGCTGGGACGCGGATAGTGAAGGAGCAACTCGGGCTGTCCGATGTCAAAGCGCGGTTGGATCACATCGAATCGTTCAAAGGAAACAGCGGCGCGTGGCACATGTCGTTCCACAGCAAGGCGGAAATGGAACGCAAGCCTCGCCTCCGCCCGTCGAACGACCTCGCGGTGGCCGAGTGGTTCGATCTCGGGAAGCTGCCGCCGCGGGACGAGGTCGCCCATCACGGCTGGGCCCTGCATACGTTGGAGACGATGGCGAAACGTGTTGCATAGTCGTTCGAAATCTCCAGCGGATTGTCGCCGAGCGCGAGAACGACTCTCGTCGATGAGCGAAGGTTTTTGAAGGCCCCCCTGCTTCCAACGGCCCGATGGCCCGCCGGAAACGGAAGGAGGACGAGCCCGACTGGGTCCCGCCCGAGTTCGACGAGGTGGGCTACATGCGTCAGGAGATTCAGGGGGCCCACGCCGCGATCGCGACGATTGGTTGGGCGGTCATCGGGGCGGTCGTTGCGCTCCTCTTGTATGCGGTCCTCCCGGTCCTGGCGTTCTTCGCGGGCATCGCGGTGGGCTTCGGGATGTATTTCGTCTTCCCGCTCATCGGCATCAACACGGACGGGTTCAAGCGCCGAGACTGGGTCGGCCACGGGATTACGTACTTCTTCAGCTGGCTCGCGTTCTGGATTCTCCTGCTGAACCCGCCGTTTAGCGACCACACCGATCCGACGGTCCAGTCGATTTCCGTTTCGCCATACCACGCAGGATACTTGGGCAATTCGAGCCACATGTTGTCGTGTCTGCCCCTCCTGGGTGGAAGCGTGACGGCCCCGATGGTGGGGAACGACTCTCTGTACGTCCTGTTTCGCGCGACGGACAACGTGGGGCTTTCGGACGTTTCGGTGGAGATTGCCCCCGGTAGTCAGACCCCGTTCTCGCTCAAACCCACTCTGGTTTCTGGACCCGACCGCTGTGTCCGTGCTGCATCGGTGACCTACCCGGGAGGCACTTACGAAGCGTCGTTCTTCGTGAATGCGACGAGTTACACCGTCACCATCCGGGCGATCGACACGAGCGGGCGCCAAGCCGGCACCGCGTTCCAGATTCTTCCCGCGTGAACCGCCTACCGTTCCCAGGGGAACCGCTTGTCGAATAGCCGGGTCCACGCGTCCGCGTAAGCGGCGCGGAGGGCGTCGGCCCCGAACCGCAGACGAAGGGACCGTCGTGCGGCTTTGTCAAGATCTTTCCCAAGGCTGAGTTTCCGCCACGTCGCCTTCACGAGGCCCGGAGCCGTGGTCACGTCGCGGGCCACATCGACGACCCAGCGCTCGCCTTGAATGAACGGACCCGCGATCGTCTTTGGGTTGCGCTGCCATTTGTCGAGGAACGCCTGTGCGTTCTTGACCCAGACCGGCGGACCTTCGTGCCGCGACACCCTCGGAAGCGCGGCGACGGCGAACTCAAAGAGGAAGACTGCCTCCTTGCCGACGAGGTCGAAGCGAGAGTCGGAGACCCGGAACTCCTCGCGGTGGAACGCGTCCAAGAAGGCGCGGTGCGCCTTCCGCAACTGCGGATATAGGACGTCCTCCGTGATCGCGGGGGCGGGGATCGAGATCGCGAGGAGGCCGCCGCCTCGTTGCTTCGCGAGGGACCGCAGCCTCGGGACCGAGAGCGGTTTCACCGGCCGCGGGAAGAAGAATCGCTCGCTCGGTTTCTGGAGGTACTCGCGCGCCGCATGGACGAATGTCGCGAGCTGCTCGAGGCTCACCGCGCTCGCCACGTTCCGGTTCGGGTCCACCGGGTCGATGACCACGAGCGGCTCCTCGAAACTCCGCCCCGCGACACGGTCGAGCTCGACGACGAGTCCTCGGCGCCAAGCGAGGCTGGCCTCCAGGACCCCGCGGAACGTCCCGTATTTCAGCACCAGGAGCTCGCAGAGATACCCGCTGAAGCCGAGGATTTTCGCCTCCGCACCGTAGACCCCGATTCCCTCCGCCCACGCTTTCAGGAGTCGGATCTCGTCCGTCTGGCCGTCCTTGACCCGGCCGAGGACGTAGTCGACGTGGAGCGGCGTGCGGTCCACCGCGCTCATCCGCTGCGAGGCGTCCGTGATCCGATAGCACGGGACGATTTCGACCTCGAACCCGCCATACCATCCGCGGGTGTAGGGATGCTCGGCGTACAGATGCGCCCCGCGTTCGAGGATTTCCCCGAGAGCGAGGCCCCGTGTCTCGAGGTCCTCCCGCGCAACGTCACGCGGGAAGGCGACGAAGACATCGATCTCCGTGCCCGTCAGGTGGGTTCCTTTCGCGACGGAGCCGGCGAGGAACGGCTTCGCGTCCCACCCGCGCTTTTGGAGCGTCGCTCGGAGGCGCTCCAGGATCTCGCGGACCACGGCTTCGATCCGCGCTTCCTCCTTGGCGGTCGGCCGAATCCGGGAAAGGATTTGTTCCTCGACGTTCACACGGACCGCATGCGAGGCCCCGGATAAAAGGCCATGGGGGTCTCGTCACACGAGCGGGATTCCGTGGAGTTTTGCGACGCCGATGACGCCGTCCACGATGAACTGAACCGCGATCGCGGCGAGCAACAGCCCCATGACGCGCCCGACAGCGCGCGTGCCCGCTCGTCCCAGCCGCCGGAAGATCCGATCCGCGTTGTGGAGCAAGAAGTACGTGACGAGGACGGCGACGAGGATTCCGCTGAACACGAACAGCTTGTCCGCGGGGTCCGCGGCGGGAGCGGCCATGTAGATCATGACCGTCGTGATCGCGCCCGGGCCAGCAAGGAGGGGGATCCCGAGCGGCACGACGGCCACCTCGTCGCGCTCAAGCGCCTCTTCCCGCTCTTGTTGTGTGAGCCGCGTCCGGGAGCGTTCCCCGCGGAGCATCTCGAACGCGACGCCGAAGAGGATGATGCCCCCCGCAATCTTGAAGGCCGGGATCGTGAAGCCGAACCCCGCGAAAATCCACTGGCCAAAGACCGCGAAGACGCCGAGCGTGATCGTCGTCGTGAGGCACGCCTTCGAGATGATGTTCTGCTTCTGCGGCGGGGTCATGCCCTCCGTGAGCACGGAGAAGAATGGGACCACGCCGAGAGGATCCACGATCGCAAAGATGGAGGCCATGGCGGTGGCGCCGAACGCCAGGTCCACCATGGTCCTTCCCGCGGACGCCGGATTAGTGCCTTCGCATCAGCTTCATCCAGCCGCCGCTCTCGTACACGGCGAGGTCGCGGCCGGACGCGGCCTTCTCGAACTCGTCCCAGGTGATCACCTGGAGTTTCTCGCTGCCGCCCTTCGTGAAGCGGAGCGTGTTCGTGCCTCGTACCTTGCTCGGCTGGAGGCCCTTCACGGCGGCGATTTGCCGCGCGTACTCGAACGAGATTTGTCGCAGTGCAGGCATGTTCCATCCCTTCGTCGCACGACGTCTATGGAGGCGTGCTGACGCCTGCACGACAATTTCCGTATAAGTGTCTTTCGTTTGTCTGACGGACGTTGACAAACCTATGGAGGGGGCCCGGCGGTCCGTGAGCAGCACGCGTCAATCCGTGGCCGTCGCAGCTCATTGAAGATCGGCGGCCCGTCGCAGCCGCCATGAGGTGCGCTCCTCCGAACCCCTTGGAACGCCTTGTGTTCTCACGCTTGATTCCTTAGGGAGACGCCTTATATAGCGTCCGATGCACCAACCGTGCGGTACGCCCTGTATTGGCGGTGACCTGAAATGCCGAGCGACAAGCCAAACCCAGCTCTCCTTGACGCGGTGAAAGCCCAGGCCCTGAAGATCAAGGAAACGAAAAACATCCTGGATGCGCGCCAGAAGGAAGTGGATGCCCTCCGAGTCGAGCTTGAGTCGCGTTCCGCCGAACTCGAGAAGCGAGAGGCGCGCGTCGAGGCGGAGCGGGCCGAATTCTTGAAAGAAAGGGATCAGGTCGCTGCCAGCCGCGCCGCGATCGACAAGGACCTCTCCACCGTGAGGATGGACCGGGACAAAGCCGCGGCAGAGGAGCGGCGCGTCCAGGACTGGGCGCGCACTCTGAACGAACGCGAGAAGACGACGAAAGAGCGCGAGGACCAGGTCAAGCGGCTCGAGCACGAACTCACGGATCATCTGAAAGAGTCCGAGCGGAAAATCCAGGCTCTCGTCGAGCGCGAGGAAGTGGGCGCGCAGCGAGAGCGCGCGCTGGCGGAGACGATTGAGCGGCTCTCCGTCATCGAGAAAGGAATGGCGGACCGGGACCGCAAGCTCGCGAACCGAGAAGAGGAGCTGATCCGGCTCCAGAACGAGCGGCTCGTCGCCTTGGAAACCCGCGAGCGAGAGATCCTGAAGATTAGCGAGGAAATGTTTGCCCGCCAGAAGGCGTCCGCGGAGCAGCACGAGTCCGTCGTCGAATTGCAGAACACCTTGAGAGACGAGCTCAACCATCTCGCCGACGAGCGGGAGAAGCTCGCGGTGAAAGAGAA